>Ga0308396_1000050_pt1 | contig 85869 bp, 60 predicted proteins | sample Hotspr2SamplePe2_FD_202359 | JGI IMG/M metagenome (GOLD analysis project Ga0308396, IMG submission 202359) | Hot spring phototrophic mat microbial communities from Mushroom Spring, Yellowstone National Park, Wyoming, United States - 20050930_Pe2 ... | reverse complement strand
AACTGATGGCCCACTAGTATTTGCATCGAAAGCAGCAGCACGAGCACCACCTGACGCAGTAACATAAAGAGAATAACCAGCTGTTCCTGATAAGTTGTTAATTTGAACTCCATTAAAGCTAGTTGAGCTGTTAGTGTTGAAAATAGCAGCCGAAGCATTATTATTTCCATCCACAACCAAGCCCGAGCCACTGCCAATAGAAGCATCGATGTAAAGTCCATTGCCACTACCTTGATTAGTTATTGTCACAGCAGGACTTGAAGTACTTGCATCGAAAGCAGCAGCACCAGCTTGGTCGCCATTTACATAAAATGCATAGGAAGCCGAACCTGTATTAATTATTTCAAAGCCATTAAGACCAGTTGTAGTTTGAGTATTGAATACAGCAGTTGGTAAGGTACTATTTCCATCCACAACCAAGCCCGAGCCACTGCCAGTAGAAGCATCGATGTAAAGTCCATTGCCACTACCTAGATTAGTTATTGTCACAGCAGGACTAAGACTACCAGTACTTGCATCGAAAGCAGCAGCACCAGCACCACTTGACGCATTGACATAAAGAGAATAACCAGCTGTTCCTGAGTTTTGAATTTCAACTCCATTAATGCCAGTTGAGCTGTTAGTGTTGAAAATAGCAGCCGAAGCATTATTATTTCCATCCACAACCAAGCCCGAGCCAGTGCCACTAGTAACATCGATATAAAGTCCATCGCCACTGCCTTGATTAGCTATTGCCACAGAAGGAATAGCAGTATTTGTATTTGCATCGAAAGCAGCAGCACGAGCACCATTTGACGCAGTAACATAAAGAGAATAACCAGCTGTTCCTAATGAGTTTATAATTTCAACTCCATTAAAGCTATTTGAGCTGTTAGTGTTGAAAATAGCAGCCGAAGCATTATTATTTCCATCCACAACCAAGCCCGAGCCACTGCCAGTAGAAGCATTGATGTGAAGTCCATAGCCACTACCAGCATCATTAATTGTAACCAAATTATTAAGAGGCGCTGACGATCCTGTAACAGTAATTCTTGAATTAAATGTCGAGGTAGCATTTACTGTTAATGTGTTAGAAGAGGCACTTCCCAGCGTTGTGTTGCCGTTAACGGTGAGGTCACCATTAGTCGTAGTATTTCCGTTTGCCACTGTAACAGAGAAATCGCTACCAACCGAAACTGTGGTTCCATTGTCACTAATACTTCCATCCACAAGTTGCGTACCATTCCATACCGGCACTGCATTCGTTGTCGTCATATTTACTTCTGGATCTACCTCTGGTGGAAATGCTATCGCTACATTAGCTGCTGCTGTCAAGCGTCCTTGGGCATCTACTGTAAAGGTCGGTACTGTTGTTGCATTTCCATATGATCCAGCACTCACGCCCGTAGTTGTTAAATCTAATGTTACATTACCTGTATTGTTAAATGGACCTCCTGTTATCGCTCCTGTTCCGCTTACTCCGTATTGCAAACTGCCTTGAAATGTTCCACCCGCAATAACATCTCCTGTAAAATTACCATCGGCTCCATATATATCTCCTGTCGTACTCAAATCTAATCCATTCAAATTAATTGTTGTTCCATTATCGCTTATATTTCCATCTACTAATGCTGTACCATTCCATACCGGCACTGCATTTGTTGTGCTCATATTAACTTCAGGGTCTGTCTCCGCTGGGAAATTGATTAGAACATCTGTTGCACCAATTATCCTGCCATAAGGATCGACTGTAATTTGGGGGACGTGGCTTCCGTCGCCGTAGGTGTTAGCAGTAACACCAGTAGTTGGCAAGCCAAGCTGTCCACCTGTAACAGTAAGAGTTGAATTATAATCCAATGTTATCGGGTTACCCAAAGTACCATCACCCGAAATTGGTGCAGATGTATGAATTGAGCCACTTGGTGGGAAGGAAGACCAGGTTGGTGTTCCGCCACTACCAGTAACAAGAAAGTCACCTACAGAGCCACCCGCAAGTTTGCTCACCTGAATACCAGCCGTAGGACTGATATCGACATCGACGATAGTGCCATCGGTAATTTCGCTCGATTCAACTGTGTTTCCAACGCCGACGGCGTTTTTATACACGACAGAAAGAAGTTTAACCTGTGAAATTAACCGATACGGATCTGTATTTGTTGGTTTAATACGGCAAACAATCCAATGATTGTTTGTAGGAGTAAAGCTGTAAGAACCATAATTAACGTTTCCACTTCCAACACTCACTCGAAAGATTCCAAAATCATCAGTTGTCACGTTGTTAAAATACTCCTCATAAATTGGAGTAGTTCCATTAAGTATTCGAATGTTAACTTCGTAAAGCGTGGTATTTGTCAACAAAACGTTCGATGAGTTAGTTGCAAACTCTCGATAATCGATTGGGTCGAGAGCAAAAGCTGTGTGAACGCAAAAGATGAAGAAAGCAAAGACAAAGAACTTTTTTAACATTTTAAACCTCAATTTGTTAAACATAAACCTACTAAAAACCCTTTGCTTTTCTTTATTCAACCAAACCTTCAAAAATAATTTGGCTGAATAAGGAAAAGCCGGGAGTTATACAACTCCCGGCAAAAGAGAAAACTAGTTGGACACATTCCAAGTACCACCGGCGTAGATTAGGGTTGCAACTCCATTAGGAGGTATTGTTGTTCCAAGAACAAATATGTTGACACCGGTGCCATTAACTATGTAGAAGACTCGACCATTTGTGGTTTCAGCCGGTAAATCTGCAAGGTTAATTATTGGGTTAAGAGCATCAGTATAATAAACCACATTATAATCCCCGGCAGAAGGTAAATTACCAATAGCACCAACAATAGTGTACGATAGATAAAGTCTTTGGCCAACTATAAGATTATTGTTTACCTTCAAATTGTCATCAACAGTAACTGTGGAACCCGAAGACTTAATATAACCTGTTCCCATTTCCAGGTCACCATTTTGAATTGTTGCACCACCGTTCTGAACGGTCAAACCACCATTTTGTATATTAACTCCGCCAGTTGTAACGGAAATACCATTTTGGGCAGTTACAGCACCCTGCAATGTTGAAGCACCAGTAACAACCAACGGGTCATTGACCGTAACACTTCCGCTCGGATTCTGGATGTATCCATCTACCAATATGTTCCCACCAAGGAATATATCGTTCCATCGATTTGATGAACTACCTAAATCGTAGGTGTTGTCGAGAACTGGAACTACATTGTCATTTACCTGTAAATCACCCATAGAATTTTCAATGTTCCCTTGGAAGTTGGCATTAGTTGTAACAACAATTCCATTACCAAAAGCGGAGAATGTTTGGGTTCCAGTCCAGGTACCTGCAGCGGTATAATCAATTGCAACACTAGCATTGGCTAAGCCATTATACGTGAAAGCTGCAATTCCGGCACCATTGCTCAATGTACCAGGCAAAGCACTTCCAAGTGTTCCATATATCGTGCCATCGGCTTCGATATTACCAGTTACATACAAATCCGCAGCAGCAGATGGGTTATTGAATGTTCCTGTTCCTACTATTACATCATTCGTGCCTCCTACAGTCACCGAATTGTTGAATGTGGTAGCTCCATTAAACGTCGAGGTTCCTGCCCAAGTTTGGTTGCCAGTCCACGCAAAGTTGTATGCCTGGTTAACTGCAAATGTTGCATTCGCACTATTGTTGAATGAACCTCCTGTTAATCCTGCTCCAGTACTTACACTGTTCTGTAAATTGCCTTGGAATGTTCCACTTGCTACTACATTGTTGCCGCTGATGTTCCCAGTGGTAGTTACATTCTGCGAGCCAAAGTTCGGGCTGATCTTCGTCCCTGCTATCGCTGCACTAGCACTTACATCTGCATCTACTATCGTCCCATTTGCTATCTCATTCGTAGTAATTCCACCAGTAGGTACATATAATTGATCGCTTGCATTTATTCCTATTGTGCTACCATCTACATTTACAGACACAGTTGCATTACTAAGCCCATTGTAACTAAATGTCGCTATCCCAGCTCCATCACTTAACACACCCGGTAATGGACTGCCTAATGTTCCATATATCGTGCCATCGGCTTCGATATTACCAGTTACATACAAATCCGCAGCAGCAGATGGGTTATTGAATGTTCCTGTTCCTACTATTACATCATTCGTGCCTCCTACATTCACCGAATTGTTGAATGTAGTAGCTCCATTAAACGTCGAGGTTCCTGCCCAAGTTTGGTTGCCAGTCCACGCAAAGTTGTATGCCTGGTTAACTGCAAATGTTGCATTCGCACTATTGTTGAATGAACCTCCTGTTAAACCATTACCAGCAGTAACACCATATTGTAAGTTACCATTGAAAGTACCACCAGTTGTAACATTTCCAGTTACGCCTAACGTTCCTGCAACTGTTGCATTTGCACCCATTGTTACATTTCCATCTAATGCACTTGTTCCAGTTACTTGGAAATCATCATTTACATATACACGACCAGAATGGTTCGCACTGGTATTTACAATGTCACCTTGTAAATCGGATATACCAGTAACTGTAATGCTTCCAAAACTTGCCGAACCAATGCTCATAGTTCCAGAAACACGGGCATCGCCCATTACGTCGAGTTCCCAAACTCCAACACCGTTTGTTCCGTGAATAACTACATTTGCGTCATTTCCAGGAGTACCATAAATATCGAGTGGGCCACCGGGGACTGTAGGCGGTTGCAAGTCATAATACAAACCTGTTGCTGGGTCGCCGACGAATACATGGTCTGTTGCAATAACTGTGTTACCAATAATACCACTATTAGTAACAATATCGCCATAAGTCTTCAATGCGATTTTCCCGTCGATACCAGGAGGCACCAGAGGAGGAATTTGATTTGGTGCGGTATTTCGAATAACAACTGTTGCTTCATCGAGATCACCGACATCATTAGGAGAAAAATATGGCCAAGGAAAAGTTGGTGGTGTATTAGACTCAACATATAAGCCACGCCCAGCATTAAAATTAACATTTATCACAGCAGCTACATATTCACCAGGATTAGAAGTATTCTTTTCGGCAAGGAAGGAATACCCAGAACCATTCGACCTTGCATACAATGCAGGACTTGGATTAGCATTACCATTAACAAACAAACCAGAATAGCCACCGGTTCCATTATTATATGCAACGATAACATTGTCGGTTCCGCTTGTTCGAGTCAAAGTGAACATATCGCCTGCGCCACCGTATGATTCATTGAATGGAATAGTAATGGCATCGGGCGCCCAAGTAGTAAGTCCACCCATAGCCTTAAGTACCCAAGTATCTGTAACTCCTGTTGCATCAATTTTAGCAGTGGTGACAGCACCATTTGCTATCTTTGCTGTTTTTACTGCATTGTCCAACAAATACAATGCATCGCTACCATTAATCCCTATTGTGCTACCATCAACATTTACTGCAACAGTTGCATTTGCACTTCCATCATAGGTGAAAGTTGCAATTCCTGCACCGTCGCTCAAAACTCCTTGCATAGCTCCTTGTATCGTTCCACCTACGGTTAAATTACCTGTAACTCCTACGTTGCCATTGAATGTTCCGTCATTAGCATTTACATCACCAGTTACATTCACATTACCTACAACTCCAACATTTCCGCTAACGCTTACATTCCCAGTGAATGTTCCATTATTACCTATAAAGTTACCACCGTTAAATGTATTTGCGGTTACAGTTTGGAATGTTGCGTTAGTACCTGTTATTGTTCCAACATTTAAGGAGCCAGTAGCATTGATATTTCCATTTACTTGTAAATTATCATCGATAGTTACAGTGGGTCCAGGGGCATAAATCAAACCAGTAACGCTTACATTCCCAGTGAATGTTCCATTTCTGCCACTAAAGTCGCGGCCAATGAAATCTCTTGCATTTACATCACCACCAGCACTAACATTCCCAGTAAATGTACCAGATGCCGCGTTCAAACCACCGGTTGCAGTAATAGCACCATTAACTTGTAAATTATCATCGATAGTTACAGTGGTTCCGGGGGCAAAAATCAAACCATTAACGCTTACATTCCCGCTGAATGTTCCATTATTACCTATAAAGTTACCACCGTTAAATGTATTTGCGGTTACAGTTTGGAATGTTGCGTTAGTACCTGTTATTGTTCCAACATTTAAGGAGCCAGTAGCATTGATATTTCCATTTACTTGTAAATTATCATCAATAGTTACAGTGGTTCCAGGGGCATAAATCAAACCTGTAACGCTTACATTACCAGTGAATGTTCCATTTCTGCCACTAAAGTCGCGGCCAATGAAATCTCTTGCATTTACATCACCACCAGCACTAAGATTCCCAGTAAATGTACCAGATGCCGCGGTCAAACCACCGGTTGCAGTAATAGCACCATTAACTTGTAAATTATCATTAATTGTTACAGTTGGACCTGGATTCGAAATCGTACCAGAAACAACCAAATCGGAACCAGTTGTAACAATACCTGTCAAGGTGCTGGTACCATTCACAGAAAGATTACCAGTAAACGTACCGTGACGAGCAAAAATGTCTTGTGCTGTAACATTACCAGTAAATGTAGCAGCATTAGCATTCAAATTGCCAGTTGTAATAATATTTTGATTGCCAAAATTCGGAACTATCTTTGTTCCAGCAATAGCAGCATTTGCAGCTACATTTTGGTCAGTAATTTTGTTTGCAACCCATTGCCCCGTTCCGGGAGCGCCGTTAAACCAGAGGACCGAGCCACTTCCATCGGGCAAAAATGCTGCATCATCGCGAATCTTTAATGGATCAACAGTCACTCCATCATTATAACCAAAACCAACAATTGGACCAACAGTCTGAATTTGACCGGGAACCCATTGACTTCCATTGTACCAGTAAATATCGCCAACACTAGTTGGAGGCATAGCTAAGGGAACATTCAATAGAGCACCCACAGTTAAACTATTGTAAGGTCCATAAACATCACCACTGGCATAAACGGGTCTCCAATCGTTTGTAATCTGGCTGTAAGCATAAACTTCACCATCGTTCGATGGAGCACTAAACAACGGAACATTTAGCCACTTGGTAACCGTATTGTTATTGATTGGACCAACGACATCCCCATTAAGATAAGATGGTGTCCATTGATTGCTGATTCCATCATAAATATATACTTGACCATCGGAAGGAGCAGCAGTGCTCAATGGAATTCCACGCCATCCACCAACATTTGGATTCGGATAGGTACCATACAAATCGCCACCAGCAGCATCACCAACATTAATAAAGTAATCAATAACATCCTGATTTAAATCGACAAGATGAACTTCGCCATCCTTAATTTTATCGGTTGTAACAGCATCGGGACCGATTTTGCTATTGGTAACAGCGCCATCGGCAATTTTGGGAGTCGTCACAGCACCATCAGCAAGCTTCGGTGTCGTTACAGCGCCATTGAAAATGCGGTCGGTTTTAACTGCGCCCGGAGCAATCAACGGGTCGGGATATGTACCAGTCAAATCCCCACTTGCAGGACCGCTTGGCGGGAAGGAAACATTTGGTGCCAACTTGTCCTGAGTAATCGAGCCAGGGGGTATATTTCTTACAACAGCGCTTGGATTCAAAGTCGGATTTGGATAGGTTCCTTGCAAATCGCCACCGGCAGGTCCCCAAGGATATGCTTGGACGCCGGGAGCCAATTTCTCTTGCGTAATTGCGCCATCAACAACTGTCAAAGCAATCAAAGCTGTGTCCGAAGTTGTAGAAGTCAACGATTTCATTGCATATGGTGTCGATGTCAATGGTGTTCTTGGGAAGGAATTCCCACCGATGGTAATTTGCAGCCACAGGGGCTTGTTGAAATTAATGTTCAGTGGATTTTCTTTCCCAAGATAGACGTTCATAAAGCCATTCACAACATCGACGAGTTGATTTTCACTCCATATTGGAGTTCCGCCAAATTCTTGCTCGTAAATAGCGAAAGTAATCGCAGTTTGTCCATTAAATGGACGGTCATTCTGGTCCCGCAAACTTGCCTGATAGTTCAAAACGCGAGGAATTTGCGAGAAAACCAGAGATGTTGCTACAAAGAGAACAAGAGCGATGGTTAAGAAGTACTTTTTCATTTTAGAACCCTACAATTAGTTAAACATACAAATATATTACTTGTTAAAAAGGAAATCTTCAATTTTGATTCCAATTATTTAACAATAACTAGAATATTTCGATAGGTTTTGGAGCGAGAGTCGTTAATCCCGGCAATTTGCGCAGGACTAACAGATAGCTCGTAAAAGTAATTGCCACTTGGAACATCGAGCAGATTATCCGACTTCAAGTCCCAAACGATTTCTTGCTGCCCAGCCGATTGGAAACCATCGACAAGTGTTTTGATTAGGTTCCCAACCATATCGTAAACTTTAAGAGTTACGAATGAGTTTTCTGTGAGGTTGTAGCGAAAAGTAGTAGTAGTCGAAGCCGGATTGGGGAAATTGGAAATTTCATTATTCAACGAAATCGGTGGGTTCTCATCAACTCCAGTTGGGCTTTCCAATGGAACCCAAAAACCTTGATACAGAACCCTATTCCCTTGCGAAATTCGGTCGATAGCCACTTGGCCTACTAATCCAGTAAGTTCCAAATTAACCGAATTTTTAACTTCGAGCATTCCGCCAGAACCAATAACTGCACGGTCGATTTTAATACCCGGCGCTGAGTAAAGCTCGGAAGCAAACAGCAGAACTGTTGCTATTATCAAGAACAATGAGAATTGTTTCATACAATCACCTTTTTATAAACATTAAACATAATTTTATTTCCAATAATCAAACCACAATATGCAATAACTATGCCAATAATCTCACTCAATTTTAAATAACAAAAACTTTCAATTCTAAAAAAGCAAATATACAAAAAAGCAAATATACAAGAAAAGTTTTTTTTCAAAACAAATTTCATAATTTTTTTGTAAACCTTTTCTATCTTTTTTTCCCCCCAGCAATGTTGTAAATGCAAAATTAAAACAAAAAAATTAATTTGCAAATAATTTTTAAAAAAATTTTTATGAAATTTGAAACAATTTTGTCTCATTGCACCGAAGTACTTGAAATTACAAAGAAATCGCACATTCCCACGGATGAGTTGCTCGGTTCGTACTTTCGCCAGAAGAAATACATTGGTAGCAGCGAACGAAAACTTATCTCGGAAATCGTATTTATGCACTTAAGATTTCTCGGCTTCTCAAAATATGTTTTCGATAAGCTCAAAAAAGAATTCATCGACAAAAACACGAATACGAATTCATTAGATTTGCTTATAACCTTATTTATTAACATTGAATTATATCCCCAGAATATTTTCAGCATAGCAAAAAGCATCGAAAAACATTATTCAGTTGAAAATGGAATTTTGTTTATGCTAAATTTTATTAACGACCAAATTCCGAATTTCTTTAATCAGCTTCAAAGTATCATCTCGGAAATAGATATCATTCACAAGGTTTTATTAAAGAACAAAATTAATAATTTTTTTGAAAATAAAAGTCTAATTGAACAGGTTAGCGCCAGGTATTCCATACCTGAATTTATTTTGGAGTCTTGGGTGAGGTATTATCCTCCACAAGGAATTAATCCATTTGAACTTGCTGAAAGCCTACTCTTCCCTTCGGAGCTAACAGTCAGGGTGAACAAAATTGGCTTTACTCGTAGCAAAGTAATTGATTTGCTTCGAGAGGCAAAAATTGAAGCAAGCGAAACTTCGTATTCACCATTTGGAATCAAAATTCCTGAAAGGGTAAATCTCTTGCAAACAGACATTTACAAAAATGGCATTGTGGATATCCAAGACGAGGGAAGCCAATTAGTTTGCCTTGCTTGTAATCCAAAACCAAATGATAAAATTTTGGATGCCTGTGCAGGGGCAGGAGGAAAATCTCTTTTCCTTGCTTTTCTTCAAAATGATAAAGGTAAAATCATTGCTAATGATGTAGTTGTTCCCAAACTTATCGAATTAAATCGAAGGGCAAAACGAGCTGGGTTTTCATCAATCACAACTCACCACCTTTCGGGAAAGAATTTGAAACGGTCATCCCTTCTGCGTCCCAATTTTTTCGACATTGTTCTTGTTGATGCTCCCTGTTCAGGCATAGGAACTTCTCGAAGAAGCCCGATACACAAGTGGTGGTTAACTCCCCGGAAACTCAAGCGCCTTGCAAAAAAGCAACTGGAACTGCTTTCATTTTATTCCCAATTTGTTCGTCCAAAAGGTTATCTTGTTTATTCAACTTGCTCTTTAATGCCCGAAGAAAACATTGAAGTTGTCGAAAAGTTCCTGAAAATTCATCACAGCTTTATCCCCGTTCCGTTGTCCGAAAGCTTCCAAAAATTCGGCACTGAACTGCCACTGCTTCAAAAGGATAGCCACACAATAACACTTTTACCCTCGGTGCACAAAACAGACGGGTTCTTTATCGCAAAATTCCAAAAAGCGACGCGAAGTGTCAACCATTTTCAACAATGAAAGGAAAAATTAACAAAAAAAGTGTTGGCTAATTCTCTGTAATCAAATAAGTTACAAAAAGTGTATAGAAACTTAAATATATTACTAATTAGGAATGCGACTTTTTTGAAAATCGAAACAAATTTTGTAAGTTAGAGTTTATGGGAATTTCGGAAAAGGAAAAAGAAGCCATAATCCAAATAATTGGCTCAACAATATCGGGGAAATTGAAGATTTTTCTCTATGGTTCTCGTTCCAGAGGCAAAAAATCCGATGGCGACATCGATATTTTGGTGCTTTCGGAAGTCCCCGTGCCTTACGAAACAATTCGAAAAATCAAAATTCACTTTTCCGATTTAATTCCCGACGCAAAGTTGGACATTGTGGTAAGCACTTTTTCGCAAAAATCTGCCTTTGTGAAATTAATTGAAGATACAGCCATACTACTATGGGAAAGGAAATAAGACAGGACAAATATCGAGAATATGCTCTTGAAATCATCGAAATGCTTACGAAATCGGCTGAAAGATTGAAATATTCCTATTCCAAAGTCCAAAAAATTGACCTCGACAAAGAAGATTTTACAGAAGAAGAACTCGAAACAATCGAATCGCTATGTTCTCGTTTTGCTCGAATCTCGGACATACTTTTGCAAAAGGCATTCCGGTTCCTCGACATTTACGAATTCGATGGTTACGATTTCCCTGTGCCTAAAAGGATTACTCTTGCAGAAAGAAGAAAATTGATACCCAGCACCGAAACTTTTAAGTATATAAGGGAATTGAGGAACGAAGTTGCACACAACTACGCAACCGATTATTACATCGATTTGTTTAAAGAAATTTTCAAATACACTCCTACCCTTTTCGAAATCGTAGACAACACGATCGAATATCTAAACAAAAAATTCCAGAGAAATTAGTTTTACCAGAATTTTCGAATCCTAAAGAAAAATGCTAAAAGGGTGAAAAGCATCGTGTAGATTGTCGAACCAATTACAAATTTAAAATAGATAGCAAAAATCGAATCTGTCAATTCAACCATAATAAAATAGTAAACAATATTGTGAAGCAAAGTTGCCAAAAAGCAAATCAAGAAAAATTTATTAGAACGAATAATATTCCAGAATTCCTTCTCTTGATAAAAGAAACCAGCGAGATAAGCTACAATCGTTTTCGTTAATGCATTAACCCCGACAACATTCATCGAAAGAAAATCGAACAAAATACCAACGGAAAAGGCAAAAATCAAACCATAGAGTTTTCCTTCGAAAAGTGTTACCCAAATGACAAGCAAAATCAAAAGGTCGGGCGTAACTCCATAAATCGAAATTAAATAGGAAAAGGACAATTGCAAAACACAAATCAACAACGTTGCCAGTGCATAATATATTATTTTAAGGTAAGTATTTTGGATTTTCAAACTCTGTTCAACCATTTTTATTTATTATTTAGTTTGTTCAATGAGTCTTGTTTCCTTTTTTCTTTCATCAACTGATTAGGGTTAAGTTTTATTCCTTTTTGTGGGAACTCCTTGCTCAAAAGAAGAACTCTTTGCTCGTATTCGTGCATTAACTTATAAAGTTCAGGGTCGACTGTTTTCTTCAACACAAAAACTTCTTCGAGGAACGAGAAATTCACAAAGGGTTTAACAACAACTTTGGTAAAAAGTTCTCCTTCTTCATCTTCTTTTTTCACCACAACACCAATTGGAACAAACGGAACATATTTTAAGCTAAATTTTGATGTAACAATTGTATCGCCAACCCGAACATCCATAAACTTTGCCACATCGCGCAGAAGCAAACTTCCACTTCCATCCCAATTTATTGTTCCCAGTACACCGCTACGCAAATCCAAAGCTGGAACCTTGACATTTGCATTTGTTATTAATTCAACGAGTGAATAGTTCGACCCACAAGCTACAACAATACCTACCAGACCAGCATCATTACGAACGGTCATCATAGGCGAAATGCCTGAATTTTTTCCCTTGTCCAAAATTATAAAGTTCCTCAAATCGATTGATACTGCACCCACAACTTCCGAAACTTCTGCAGTCAGGTCAAGCCTTTGTTTCATCTGAAGCATTTTCCGTAATGTCTGGTTCTCTATCTCGGCTACCCGAGCGTTAATAACTTTCTGCGAAAGATTAAAATTCAACTCCCGCAAAGCAGAATTCTCGCTTTTCAATGCGGGAACATTTGGAATTAAAAACACTCTCTTTTGTATCCACCCAAGTGTTGCAACTACTATCGAACGAAAACCACCAATTTTGTTGATATCCCCAAGAAGTATAAATGAAAGTGAAACGAAAACAAAGCCTAAAAAAACAAAGTGTTCTTTATACTTTAGAATGAAATAGATTATCTTTTGCATTTGCAAGCATTATTTAATATCGCATTCCACGAATCAATACAGATGAATACTTAAAGATATCTTCGAGTACTTTACCAGCACCAATAACCACCGATTTTAATGGGTCCGCAGGAATATGCACAGGTAAACTGGTATGTTCTTTAAGCAACTTATCGATTCCTTTCAACAAGGCACCGCCACCATTTAGTACTATTCCGCTATTGTAAATATCCGCAGCAAGTTCTGGCGGTGTTCTATCGAGCAACCGCAACACAGCCTCGACAATTTCTTTCACAGTTGGAGCCAAAGCCTTTCGAATTTCTTCGGAAGTCGAAATGATAGCCTTTGGCAAACCATTGACAAGATTTCGCCCCGTAACTTCGAAATCCTGTTCCTTTTCGAGTGGATAGGCAGAGCCTATTTCGATTTTTATTCTTTCAGCAGTTGTATCGCCTATTAATAAATTATGTTCCTTCTTGAAGTAATTTTTGATTGCTTCGGTCATCTCATCGCCAGCAATCTTTATGGATTCGGACACTACAATTCCTCCGAGCGAAATAACAGCGATTTCCGTTGTGCCCCCGCCAATATCGACAATCATATTTCCTTTGGACTCGAATACATCGATGCCAACACCAATTGCGCCAGCCATTGGTTCGGAAATCAAATATACTTCCTTCGCTCCTGCATGCTCGCAACTATCACGAACAGCCCTCTTTTCGACCTCGGTTATTCCTTGCGGAACGCAAACAACAACTCTACGAGTTGAACGCCACCCCTGTGTAACTCGTTTTATCAATAACCTCAACATACCTTCGGTGATTTCAAAATCGGCTATCGCACCATCCTGCATTGGTCGAATCACTTGGATATCCCGAGGAGTTCGCCCAAGCATTTCTTTGGCAGCTTTCCCAACGGCAATAATATGCTTGCTTATTCTATTAAATGCAACAATCGATGGTTCATTCAGAACAACTTCGCCTTCGTTTGCCGAGTAGATCAATGTGTTTGCTGTTCCAAGGTCAATCGCTAAATCGTTACTTAAAAACCCAAACATTTTACCCCAACATAAGAAAAACTAATTTACAAAATTAGTAGATTTTATTTCTTTAACTCTTAAAGAAATTTATATCTTTTCAATTTATTTTTCTGAATATTTTTTTATTTTTGATTGAATTTATTTGGAGATTTTATGAAAAAGTGTTTGGAATGTTTGATTCTGTTATTACTTTTCAGTTGTTTAGATTTATTAGCCCAAGAGCAGGGCTTAATCCAACAAGCATACGATAGCTACCAAAAAAAGGACTTCAAAAAAGCAGTTGAACTTTATTCGCAAGTGCTACAAAAACACGACCGATATGCCCCTGCTTTTTATGGCAGAGGGCTTGCTTATGCCCAGTTGGAACAATACCACGTTGCAATTCAAGATTTCGAAAAAGCTACGCAGTTGGACAAAGCTTTTTCCGAGGCTTATTTTGCAAAATCTTTGTGCGAAATTAAATTTGGACAGAACGAAAATGCACTTGCTTCGATAAACTCGGCTTTGGGCATAACTCAAAATAAACCAGAATATTTTTACACTCGTGGATTGATTTACTATTACCAAAAAGAATGGAAGATGGCTATCCCCGATTTCACCAAAGCCATCGAAATTGACCCCAAATTTGGGTTGGCATATTATGCACGAGCTTGTGCTTATTATCATTTGAAAGATAGAAACAATTCTCTTAACGACTACGAAACTTACCTTCGATTAAGTGGGAACCAGCACAACCTTGCAAACGAAACTCAACGAATGATAAATGTTTTACTAAAACCCGAAGAATGATTTATGAAACATTTATTAACACTAACGCTTATCCAACTCGTGTTGGTTTGTTCTGCATTTTCGCAAGGCATTCTCGATAATCTTCAAATTGGTGGTAATTTCCAATCTGATTCGTATTACTACCTTCGCGATTCAACTATTGAATCGGCAGAAGCAAAAGAAAAGCTTTTGTCGAACAACTATCTCTTTCTCACTCTTTCCACAAATAACATAAGTTTCGACCTTCGCTTCGAAAGTTACCAAAATCCTATACTGGGATATGACCCCCGCTTCCAAGGCACTGGAATTGCTTATCGCTCGATTTCCTACAAAAACGATTGGCTTGGCATAACAGCTGGAAATTTCTATGAACAATTTGGCAGCGGAATGGTTCTTCGGGGCTACGAGGAACGAAATTTGGGTCTCGATAATTCTTTAGATGGTGTAAGGATTTCGGTTGAACCTTTTAAAGGACTTAACTTCAAAGGATTAATTGGAAAGCAAAGGTTTTTCTGGTCACAAAGTAAATCTATCATTCGTGGTTTAGATGCAAATGTGGAACTTTCGAGCATTTTTCCGAATTTGTTCAATTCGCTAACATTTGTCATTGGCGGGAGTGTTGTAAGCCGTTACCAAGCAGATTTGGATTCGAAGTATCGTTTGCCCGAAAATGTTTTGGCTTTTTCTATCCGAGTGGATATTTCCACTTCTTGGCTAACTTTTTCGACTGAATTCGCCCATAAATACAATGACCCAACATATCGCAACAAATTTACATATAACGATGGTAACGGAATTAATACCGACATTTCGATTTTTACCAGCGGATTCTCATTGCTTTTGGGTTTCCATCGCTACGATAATATGGAATTCAGAACCGACCGCGAAGCAAAAGGATTAGAATTACAACTGAACTACCTTCCATCGTTAACCAAACAGCACATTTACAGCCTACCAGCGTTCTATGCTGCATCCACACAAGCCAACGGCGAAATTGGTTTTAAAGGCGAAGTGAATTATACTATTCCCTCAAAGACATTAATTAAAGATGAGTTTGAAACAAATATTGCATTCGGATTTTCACGAATTAATTCTATCGACACTCAAAGAATCGATGATTTTACATACAAAAGCAAATTCTTCGGAATCGGTCCTGAATTATTTTATCGTGATTATTACATCGAACTTCGCCGAAAACTTTCCCATCAATTGGAACTGAAACTTGCCTACATTGATATAATTTACAACAAAGATGTAATGGAAAACGAAGGTTCCCCGTTATACGGCAAAGTAAAATCTAAAACACTTGCAACAGAATTTACTTACTCTTTTAACAAAACCCATACATTACGAATAGAATTACAACATATGTGGTCAAAAAACGATAGCACTGTTGCAAGCGACGATAAAAAGAACGGCAATTGGTTTGCGTTCCTTGCTGAACATTCAATAGCACCGCACTGGTATTTTTCCCTAATTGACCAATGGAACTACGGAAATGCAAACAAGCAATATCAAGTGCATTATCTTAAATTCCTTGTTACCTATATCCACCAAACTACCCGAATATCTCTTGGTTTCGGAAGAGAAGCAGGTGGAATTGTCTGCCTTGGTGGGGTTTGTCGGTTCGTTCCAATTTCCTATGGATTTAGTTTGTCTGTAACAACATCATTTTAGGTGAAAAAATGAAAAGAATTTTAATAATTTTTTTTGTTTGCCTTCTATTCTGGAAATGCGATAGAATAACACCGCCTTACCTCGAAAATCCCAATGCTAATGATACCAACAAATACACGCAGAAAATACTTTTGGAAGAATACACGGGATTCCGTTGCGGCAACTGTCCCGAAGCTACCGAAATAGCCCACAATTTAAAAGAACGTTATCCTGACAATCTTATTCTTCTTTCAGTGCATTCAGGTGGATATGCCAGACCTACAACAGCCCACCCATACGACTTTCGTACCCCAATCGGAGACGAGCTCGACAACTTCTTTGGGTGCAGTAAAGCTGGAAATCCAAACGGGATGGTGAACCGAGTCGGTTTTCCAAACAAAACCCACATCCTTCGCGAAGGTCAATGGGAATCAGTAATACAAGAGTTATTGAAGCGAAAACCAAAACTCAATCTAAAACTTTCCACCAGCTTCAATCCAGCGAATCGGACAATCACAGCAACGGTTGAAATTAAGTTCTTAGAAGCATCGTTGCCCAATTACCACCTTTGCTTATACCTTGCCGAAGATAGTGTTGTTCAATATCAACGCGATGATAGAAAGACCCCACCCGACATCGAAAACTACGTTCACAACAATGTTTTGCGCGATGGATTGACTCCTACTTGGGGCATTCAAATTTCCGACTCCTCCCTTCCAGCTGGAACCACGATTGTCAAACAAGTTAATTATACCATACCCGATGGAAAAGACTGGCGAATTCCAAAACTCAAAGTCATTGCTTTTGTCCACGATAAGGATAACATATTCGAAATTCTGCAAGTTGATGAATCATATATTTCTCCCTAAATGAATAAAAGAGATATTGTTTCGATTTCATTTGCCTTATTCATTTTATCGACCATCATCCTCTTTTTCAACATTCAGAAGGGCGAAGTTCAACCTTGGGACGAAGGCTTGTATGCTTACCGAGCCCGGGAAATTTTGAATAACCATTGTTGGTGGGACCAAACCTCCGTTTCACTTGGCAATTTATATTCTTCAACTTATCCCCCGCTTGTTCCTTGGGTTATGGCTCTAAATATGAAACTGTTTGGAACAAATCTTTTCGCTATTCGACTATTTTCTGTTCTTTCCTCCGCACTACTTATTACATTATTTTTTTATTTCTTTTCGAGCTTGTTCAATTATCAACTTTCCTTTTTGCTTTCTATCAACTTATTAATCTCAAATGTTTATTTTTTCTATTCTCGGCAAGGGATGTTGGACATTCCCCTCCTGCTCTTCATCTTCCTAACATTTATTCTATTGTATAAATACCTTGAGTCGGATAAAAAGTACCAAAAAGTCATTTATGGTGCTGGAACATCCTTCTTCTTTGCATGTTCTTTGATGACAAAAGTCGTTCTATCATTTATCCCATTAATTTCGCTTCCATTTATTTATAAATATTTCCCCAAAAAGAAATTCGCTCAATCCATTCCTCTGTTTTCGCTCGGAATCTTAATTGCTTTGCCTTGGCATTTATATATGTCCCTGAAATACGGCTCGGAATTTCTTTCCGTATTTCTGCCTGCCCACATTTATTCCGCTGTCGAATCAAACACAAAACAGTTAGGTTTACTCTACTACATAAATCAATTGCTCACTTCAAATGCCCTGTTGATATTGGCTTTCTTATATTTATTTGTGAGATTCTACAAATATGGCACTAAATATTTCTTTTTTAGTGGGAACTTTATTTCGGACATTTTTTTCGCTTGGTTTTTTGTTGGGCTAATCATTTTCAGTCTTGCACCGACGAAACTTCCGCATTATACGCTCTACTTACTTCTGCCCGGTATTTACTTGTCGCTTGAATTTTTATGCTTGGAATTTGCCGAGCTTTCCCAAAAATGGAAATTCATCACTTTTTCGCTTTTCTTTGTTGCGTTAATGTGGCAACTCTCTCCAAACTTACGTTTATCAATCAAGTCTTTTAGTTTTAATGCATTTCCCTACCAGATTTTAATCCTGTTCATTGTGCTTCTTTTGACATATTTGACATATTTTCTGGAAAAGCAAGCCAAAATCAAACAAATTTTGAAAACAAAACTGTTTGAAACTATTATCTACATTGTTTCCATAGCTTTGTTGGTTTCGACTATTGTTCAAATATCACAAAAGCCAACGGGAAAGATTTTTGGTGGCGAACGCGTAGCAAAGTTTCTCGATAACCACAAGATTAACCATTTCGTCTACCTTTTTCACAAAGCAAACGACTCGGATACCTTGAACCCTCAACTTGCGTGGTACACAAATGGTTCATACTTTGGCAAAGACCCAAAGAAAAAAATCTTTTTTGTGAATCTACCATTGGAAGGAATAAATTTCCAAACTATTGAAAACCTTAGCAATTTCCCAAACAATATTGTGATTTATTATATTTTTGATTATTTGCCAAATATTGAAGCTACTATACGAGAGATATCCATTCGTAGGCAAATTTTATTGATAACCCCAAGTTACATTATTTTCAGCCCAGAAAAGCCCAAATGGAAAATCAAAACAAACGAAATAAGCATTTAAATAAATAAAAAACGGCAAATCTCCCCCCTGATTTGCCTTGCTTACTCGAGGTGTAGGTAGGATTGGTAAATTTATCCTCTAATCAATTGTAGGAATGCCTGTGGATTTGCATTTGCTTGTGCAAGCGAAATTAACGATGCTTGCTGCAGAAATTGTGCCTTGATTAGCTCAAGTTGTTCCAAAGCAACGTCGGCGTCTTCAATTCGGGAAATGGCTGCATTGTAATTTGTAATCTGTGCCTTTAACAAATCTTCTTGCGAAGATAATCGGTTACTAATTCCTCCAAGTAGAGAAGCCACTTTGTTAACATTTTGCAAGGCTTGATTCAAACTTTGAATTGTAAGATTTATCTGGGTAGAAGAGAAAATACCCAAATTGGTTGAGGAAACAGCGTCAAGGCTGGTTAAATCCAAATTGCTAACGCCTGCAAAATGTTGGGCTGTAAGTGCTTTTATGTCGAAACTACCACTTGGAATGTTATACTCCGAATTATAGGTGGTCAAATCAATTGATAGAGTAACCAAATCGTATTTCGCGTTCATTCCAATAACAAAAGCAGCCGAGAAAGTCCCGTCGAGCAACTGCCTTCCACCATAGACAGTGGTATCGACGATGGTCTGAATTTGTTGAGCCATTCGATACGCTGCTTTGGCAAGCGAAACAAGCTCATCAGTCCCAAGAGCTCCACTGGCTGCTTGCGACACAGTATCCTTAATTGTTAACAAACGCTGGGAAATATTATCCAATGCTTCGATAGAAATATTTGTTACTGCAAATGCATCCCCAACCGCAAGTAATGCTGCTTTCATTGCTCCATTTCGGGATTGCAAAGCTCGGGATGTTATGTATCCAGCAACATCATCCCCAGGGTTGTTTATCCTTTTCCCTGTCGACAACCTCAACTGTCGTAGCGAAATATTTCGGTTCGAAACTTCCAGGGCATTATATGCGTTTTCCGCTGGAATATTGGTTCGTATTCTCGAATTTCCTCCAATTGCAAACGGCATTTTTTCCTCCTTTTTAAACTCAATAATTTTTAATCGAATAAGTAATTTCCAAAACCTGTGCCAAAGACAAAACCAAATGGGCTGAAAAAGCCTTAAATGATTATCAGATAAGCATTCTCGAATAATCATAATTAAGAATATTAATGAAAAATTGTGGCAGAATGAAAAAATTTTGTCCAAAAAAAGACAAAAAATTGAAGAATTTTATACTAAAAATTGACTGGTTAGAGAAATTGGCTAAATTTCGCCATTAAGAAATATTATTCCTTTTTCTTTTTTGGGAGCTTGATGAAAAAGCGTGTTCCTTTTCCAACTTCGCTTTCAACACGAATGGAACCACCATTTTTTTCGACGAATTCTTTCACAAGTATCAAGCCCAGTCCACTGCCTTTTTCGTGGGCTGTTCCGGGAGTGGAAATATTTTCGCCAATTTTGAACAACTTGGAAAGCTTTTCTGCATCCATCCCAACTCCATTATCGGCAACAATCAATTCATAGTCATCGGGATTGTCTTTAAGCGAAATCTGGATTTCCCCACCAGGGTTTGTAAACTTTATGGCATTCGAAATTAAATTCCTAACAACAGTGGTAATCATATTTCGGTCGACAAAGGAGATAGAACCTTCGGGCACCAAATTCGAAATGCTTATTCCTTTTTGTTTAGCATTTGGTTCGTTTATTACAACACTGGAAAGAGCAATTTCGTACAAGTCGGTATCTTCGGGTTTAAAAGGAATGGTTCCCGTTTGCGAACGAGACCATTGCAAAAGATTTTCCAAAAGATTAAAAGACTGGTTTGCATAATCAAGTAATTCAGTAAGAAGTTCCTTTGTTTCTTCGGGCGTAAGAATATCGGAATTTTCGATTAATGTTTTGGTCATAGAAATCAAACCTGAAATTGGAGCACGCAAGTCGTGTGCAATAATGTTGAAAAATTTATCTTTTGCAGCGTTCAATTCTTTTAATCTTTCTTCGGATTCTCGAAGTTGCTGCTCATAAATCTTTCTCTGGGTAATATCTCGCATAATACCCATAACAAGAACTTCACCGGGTTTCCCAACGGAGACGGTGCTAACTTCGACAAAAACTCGCTTCCCCGACTTGTGGAGAAGCTCCAATTCGTATTGGTTTGGTATTTCTTTACCTTCCAAACGCATTTGGTAGCGCCATTCAAGGTATTTCCTGCTTTCTTCGGGCAACAGCACAATGAAATCGAAATCCTTGGAGGTCAATTCCTCGGCAGTGTATCCGGTCAGTTCGCAAAATCGTGGATTAAAATAGACATAGTGCCTACCTTTCATCAAATAAATAGCATCGAAAGCATTTTCAATCAAAGCTCTATATAATGTGGAACTTTCCTCATAAAGTTGCCGGATATAATCGAGTTCACTTGCGTCTATTGAGATACAAAAAACAAATTCTTCATTGCCAAAATTAATAGGAAATTTGGTTACTTCAATGTAATGACTACGACCCTTCGCATCAACAAGAGTCTGGTGCAGATGAACCTGTTCTTTTTCACGACGGAAAAGATGTTGGTCGGTTTCAATCTGTTCTTTCACAGCCTCCGTTTCGCCAAAGATTTCCGGCAAAGTCTTGCCAATAATTTCATCGTATTGTTTCCCAACAAAATCTTCAAAACTTTGATTGCACAATACAATCCGTCCTTCTCGGTCACGAATAGTAACCCAAAAATCAAACCTGTCTACCAGAGTTTTTATATAATTTCTACTTCCCCAAAGGGAAACCACATCTTCAACATCAGAAAGAGCAAATTTTGTTAAGGTTATGAATGTATATTTTTCCCCAAATCTTTCGAAAACCTTGCTATTTGCAAATATTGGGGATTTATTCCATAGAAGAAGATATTGGTCGGCGACTTCAATTTGATTCTTCAACTTTTCTAAGAAAGTTAAAAATCGGGCATCCTCGTAAAAAAGCGAACACTTATCAATATCCTGATTAATAACAATTGGATTGGATGGGTTGAGTAAATTATTAAGTTTGTTATTGTGGTCAATAATATGAAGATTTCCCAGCACTAATGCTGGATTTGGAATCAGTTCCAACTCTACCGAGAAACTTTTTTGATTTGTATCCACAAAAAGCTTTTGAAAAAATATAAAATACAAAAATAAGAAAAAAATAAAACAAAGAGCTTCAGAAAATCAAACTTCAAGGGCAAATATTCCCGGCAAAGGCTTACCAGCAAGATAATCCAACGAGGCACCGCCTCCGGTTGAAACATGCGAAACCTTGTCCTTCAAACCTAATTGAGCGATGGCAGCAGCGGAATCGCCACCTCCAACGATTGTTATTGAGCCTTTGGTAGTTGCCTCTACCATTGCCAAAGCAACGGCTTTGGTCCCTTCCGCAAACTTCTCGATTTCGAAAACACCGACAGGTCCGTTCCAAACCACCATTCGGGCACCCAAAATTAAATCCCTGAATTGCAGGCGAGTTTCATAACCAATATCGACGCCCATCCATCCTTCGGGAATGTCTTCGGAACGAACATTTTTAATCTCTGAGTCCTGAGATAACTTTTCGGCAATAATTACATCTTTTGGCAAAATCAAAGGCTTGTTCATCGATTTCGCATTTTCAAGCAATGATTTTGCAAGCTCGATTTTCTCGCTTTCGACTATGGAATTTCCAACATTGTATCCAAGAGCCTTAAAAAACGTATAAGCCAAGCCACCACCAATAAGAATTGTATCGCATTTTTCGAGCAGGTTTTGGATAACATCAATTTTGCCCGAAATTTTTGCCCCACCAATGATTGCAACATAAGGCTTTGGTGGGTTGGTTATTGCCTTGCCAATGTAGTGAATTTCGTTCAGCAAAAGATTGCCGGCAAACTTTTCCTCGAAAAGACGAGGCAAAGCATCGATACTCGAATGGGCTCGGTGGCAACTGGCAAAGGCATCGTTAACATAGACATCAGCAAGCTTGCGAAGCTCTTTTGCAAATTCCACAGAATTGCTTTCTTCTTCCTTGTGGAAACGAAGATTTTCCAACAAAATCACTTCACCGGGAATTGCCCAATCGACCACTTTCTGAACTTCTTCACCAATACAATTGGGAACGAATTTAACATTGTAACCGAGCTTCTCGTTTAAATAATCGGCAACTGGTTTCAAGGAGTACTTAGGATTTGGCTCACCCTTTGGCCTTCCTAAATGTGAAATCAAGATAGGAATTCCACCATCGTCAATCACTTTATTTATCGTTGTCAAGGACTCCACAATTCTTGTATCGTCGGCAACTTTCCCATCGGAAGTCAAAGGGACATTAAAGTCGACGCGAATAAGCACCCGCTTACCCGCGAAATTATAATCGAAAATCGATTTTATCATATCGAAATCCCTTTTTTATACAAACTTCATTAATTCAAGGATTAAATCGACACAACGGGCTGCATAACCATATTCATTATCGTACCAACCAACAACTTTCACCAAATTCCCCGAAACCTGCGTCAGTTGTGCATCGAAAATACAAGAATGTGGATTTCCAACAATGTCGGAAGAAACCAAAGGCTCTTCGGTATACTGAAGGATATTCTTCAAATAAGTTTCCGAAGCAGTTTTCATTGCCAGATTAATTTCTTCCTTCGTTGCGGGTTTCGAAAGAACAGCTGTAAAATCCGTTAAAGAACCATCGGAAACTGGAACACGAACAGCATAGCCATTCAATTTCCCTTTTAATTTCGGAATAACAAGACCCACTGCCTTTGCCGCACCAGTTGTAGTTGGAATAATATTTACTGCGGCGGCTCGTGCGCGACGAAGGTCGCTATGTGGAAGGTCAAGAATCCTCTGGTCGTTTGTATATGCGTGAACTGTAACCATAAAGCCTGTTTCGATACCAAAGTTATCGTCCAACACTTTTACCATCGGAGCTAAACAATTAGTTGTACACGAAGCGTTTGAAATTATTTTTTCGCTTCCCGTAAGAATTTGATGATTCACACCCATTACAATTGTAGCATCAACTTCATCTTTGGCAGGTGCAGAAAGTACAACTTTTTTCGCTCCATTCTCAAGATGCTTCATTAGTTGTTCTTTGCGACGATAAACGCCAGTCGATTCGAAAACAATATCGACATTGCCTTTCCAAGGCAGGTTTTCGATTTGCTTTTCTGCCGAGACTGGAATCGAAACTCCATCAACTATTAAGTTATTCCCCTCGTATTTAACTTCGCCCGGATACATTCTATGAACGGAATCGTACTTAAAAAGATGTGCAAGCGTTGGTGCATCGGTTATGTCGTTAATTCCAACTATCTCCACTTGCTCTTTATATCGAAGAAGATGTCTAAGAAAAAGTCTGCCGATTCGACCAAAACCATTAATTGCAAGTTTAACAGCCATTTGATTCTCCTTTTTGTTAAAACTAAAACTCTAAAATACTAAATTATAAAATTATTAATAAAATTCAATAAAGAATTTCCTAAAAATGACTACAAAAATCACACGCTCGTTATAATCTAAATTAAAACTAAATTTGCTTTTTTGTTATTAAAGAAAAAATGAAAAACACAAAACAAATTGAATTAAAAGTTGGGATTGTTTCGGTTGTTGGAACCATCCTCCTTGTTCTTGGCTTAATTTTAGGTCGTGGGTATAAGGTTTCCGTTTCGACGCAGACAATAAAGTTCCGCTTTCCAAATTCTGGCGGGTTGCAAGTATCCAGTCCAGTAGTTGTTAATGGTGTTAAGCGAGGAACAGTCACCTCCGTTGTAAACGACAATGGCTCTGTGTTAGTAACCGCAACAATTGACAACATTGATGACCTTCGTAAAGATGTCAAAGCTCGAATTACTATTTTAGAAATTACCGGGGGGAAAAAAATTGAAATTTTTCCCGGTACATCCCCCGAAAAGTTTAATCCCGAAACAGAAATTCAGGGCGAAACAGCCGCCGACTTTGCTGATTTAGTTACTCAACTTGGCCTTATCTTGGAACAAGCAAAACACACTATTAGCCAACTGGATACAACACTGACTTCAACAAACAAAGTTTTGGGTAATAAAAATTTTGCAACGAACCTCCAGCTTGCAGTAGACAATGCAACACAAACATTGACTATCACTCGAGAAATCTTAGAACAAAACCAAACAAATATTAACCAAATCGTAAAAAATTTAAAAGAAATCCTTTCGGAATTGCGTAATGATTATTCAATCTACGAACCTAAAATCAACAGGATTGTCACAAGATTAGACACAATCTCGTTTCAAACTACGAATCTACTGGAAAATGGTAGTGCCACTGTTGAAAAAATCAATCGCTCACTAAATCAGTTAAATGATATTCTTTTGGAAATTCGCGAAGGAGATAACTTGGCAAACAAAATAATCTACAACAAAGAATTTGCCCAACGGCTTGATTCAACGCTCAGGCAAGTTTCGGAACTAATCACATTTATACAAAAGAATGGAGTTAATGTAAACCTTCGCTTAGGAACAAGACCATAGGTTTCTATTTGCTTTTAAAACACCACCAGAAGAAGAAAAATTGCATCATCAAGTAATGTTAATTACTTGATTTAATCCATCAAAGTCTTTTGTTGTGGGGCGAATAATTATTCGCCTCTACAAGATATTAAATCATTTGGTGCCTTGACCGATAACTCTCGTTCGTGACCCTACCGGAATTCAATAGACATCGGATGTTTACGAAACATCCGATGTCTGAAAAGCACTTGTAGGAGAGAACCAAGGCTTTCGCTCCGTGGTCCTGTCGTCACCCCTTGAACTACATCCTGTGACGATTTGTTTCGTTGGGTTTGGAGGTCTTTTGTTGTGGGGCGAATAATTATTAGCCCCTACAAGATATTAAATTATTTGGTGCCTTGACCGATAACTCTCGTTCGTGACCCTAACGGAATTCAAAAGACATCGGATGTTTACGAAACATCCGATGTCTGAAAAATACCTGTAGGTTGTAAGGTATGATAGTATGTTTTTTAGATGCAATTTATAAATTACCCCAACAATAAAGCAAAATATGAAAAATTATTAAAGGTCAAATTTGAGATGGATTGTAATGAGCAATTACCTAATTACTTTGCTTCTCTCAAAAAGGCTTTGCAACTCTTTTTTTTACCTGCGATATTTTTTCTTTTCTTGTAAAGGATATTCCTTGACCAAGGCAATTATTTTTTCTTCCAAACTTTCGATATTTTCACCAAAAGTTAGAATTCCATCTTCGTGGCTACCCAAAATGATTATCCAATCCTTCTGTAAATCGAGCTTTTGACACAAATCAAAAATTTCTTCTGCCAATTCAACAGAGCCCGGCGGCTTATCCACACTTGTTGTAGGGAATTTGTCCAGAAACATCCCCCAAATCAGCGGATGATGAAAATGGGCAACCACATTAATCTTCTCGGAACCACTATACAATGCAGAATGAATTTTTGTATCACGGGATGGTTTTTGGTCTTCCGTTAAAATTCCGCGGAAAACTGTTGGTGGATGGAATTCGCCCTGCCTATATCTAGCCACGATAAAATCATCCGGACTTAATTTCCTTAAACCACCAACGCCACTCCGCGAAATCGCAAAAAACGATTCATCGAGACGATGGCTAACATTTCCGTACGAATCAGTTTCGGTCTTGCCAATAATCCTTAAATCCCACAATTTTGCTCGGAAGCGACTCAATTTTTCCAAAATTTTGACCTCTTCCTCCCATTCCATTTTCATCCCCCTTTCATTTCTGGAAACAAAGATAATAAACCCTCTTCGGAAGCAGGACAAATCCCCCGCTCCGTAATAAGCCCCGAAACCAGGCGTGCCGGAGTTATGTCGAAAGCATAATTTTTTGCAGGGCTCTCCTCTGGGCATATCAAAACGTTTGCAATCGACTCGTTAACCTTCCCCAATACATATTTCACCTCGGAAGGGTCTCGCTCCTCGATGGGAATTTCTCGAACGCCATCGCTAATGTTCCAATCGATTGAACTCGATGGCAAAGCAACATAGAAGGGAATTCCATTATCCTTCGCCGCAAGTGCCTTCAAATATGTTCCAATTTTGTTGGCAACATCGCCACTGCGGGTGGTTCGGTCGGTTCCAACAATAACAATATCGACCATACCTTTTTGCATCAAGTAGCCACCAGTATTATCGGCAATAATGGTGTGGGGAATCCCTTCGTGAAGCAACTCGAAAGCAGTTAGCCGAGCGCCCTGATTTAGCGGGCGCGTCTCATCGACCCAAATATGCAATGGAATTCCAGCATCACGGGCAAAGTAAACAGGAGAAAGTGCGGTGCCATAATCAATCGTAGCCAACCAACCAGCATTACAATGGGTCAATAAATTCACTGTGTCTCGCTTTAGATTGTAAATTTCTTTCAATAATTCCATCCCAAAAGAGCCAATTTTCTTGCAAACCTCAATGTCGGAATTCCAAAGATGGCGTGCGTAATTAAGAATTGCACTTACTTTAGCATCGTTGTCCGCTTCTTTGCTAATTTCACTCAAACAACCTTGAATTGCATTCCGTAAATTCACAGCAGTTGGGCGAGTCGAAAGGAGCTTATCAATTGCGTTATACAAGGCATTATCAAACTTCGAAGGTGGAATATCTCGAACAGCAAAATACAAGGCATAAGCAGTTGTAACCCCAATCAAAGGTGCACCACGAACCTGCATTTCTTTGATAGCAAAAAGAAAATCTTCGAGCTTGCTCAATTGGACAATCTTAAACTCAAAAGGCAAAAGCCTTTGGTCGATAATTGATACCGAACTGATACTTTCGTCCGTTTCCCATATTGTTTGATAATGTTTACCGAATATTTTCATAGCAATAAAATTAACGATAATGCTTTAAATAATCAATCAAAAGGGAAATAGCTTTACTTCGATGACTAATGCGATTTTTTTCTCCCAATTCCATTTCCGCAAAGGTCTTTTCGTAATTCTCTGGCACAAAAATAGAATCGTAACCAAAGCCTTTCGAGCCACGCTCTGAAAAAATTATTTTTCCTTTGCACACACCTTCAAAAAATTTCGGCTCTGTACCATCGTAAAGACATATTACCGTCCTAAATCGTGCATTCCGCTTTTCCAAGGGAAAATCTTTCAACAGCCCAAGGAGCTTTTTTCGATTCTCGGCATCGTTTCCGTGCACTCCGGAAAATCTTGCTGAATTAACTCCCGGCAAACCGCCAAGTGCTTCGACTTCTAACCCTGTATCATCGGCAATTGTAGGGATTTTAAAAAGATTATACACTTCCCTTGCTTTTATAAGAGCATTCTCTTCGAGTGAAGAACCTGTCTCTTCAATTTCAATTTTCTCGTTGGTTACTTGATTGAGCGAAAGCAATTCAAAAGGCAAATTCTGTTCCTTGAATTTTGAATAAATTTCTTTGTACTTGTTTTCGTTATTTGTTGCCAATAAAATTTTCATTTTTTACTTCATTCATAAGTTGTTCCACAGCAAGTGTAGGGGTCAATTTGCCTGTAAAAATTTTTTCTTCCAGTTCAGGCAATATGTTTGCAACTTTTGGATGTTGGAAAAATGAATTCAGCAATGTTTCTTTGATTAGAGAATAGAACCATTCCAATGTTTGTTCTCGCCGGCGAACTTGAAATATTCCACTTTCGGTTGTTTTTTCCTTAAACTCCTGAATTATCTCCCAAACTTCTTTAATTCCAACATTGTTCAAAGCCGAAGCCAAAAGAATCTTTGTTTCCCAACTTTCTGTAGCATTACTCAAATAGTGAATTGCTTGCTGGTATTCTCTTTGAGTAATTTTAGCAAGGTTTAGATTATCGCCATCGGCTTTGTTAATCACAATAGCGTCGGCAAGTTCCACCGACCCTTTTTTGAAGCCTTGCAACTCATCGCCACCGCCAGGCAAAATCAGAAGAAGGAAAAAGTCGACCATTGAACGAACCAAAACCTCGCTTTGACCAACGCCAACAGTCTCGACAAAAACGACATCGAACCCCGCTGCTTCGCAAAGTAAAATAGATTCCCGGGTTTTGCGAGCTACTCCACCAAGCACTCCTCCCGAAGGGGAAGGTCGGATAAAAGCATTCGGATGGTTCGCCAGCCTGCCCATCCGGGTTTTGTCGCCAAGTATTGAACCACGAGAAATTGTGCTCGATGGGTCGACAGCAAGAACCGCAACCTTGTGCCCTTTCTCGCAAAGATAAAGCCCAAGCTGTTCAATGAATGTACTTTTGCCAACCCCGGGCGAGCCAGTAATTCCAACTCGAATTGAATTCCCTGCGTAGGGAATAATTCTGCTTAGCAGTTCCTGTGCTAATTTATTGTGCTCGGGAAGATTGCTCTCGACAAGTGTGATTGCACGCGAAAGAATGGTAATATCAGAATTTAAAATTCCTTCGACATAGTCATCAATCGTCAAATTCTTCACATTTTTTGTTGTTCTTTTCCCTTTCAATTTTGATTTATCAACTTAAATCAACATCCCAAATATATGAATCAAACATTAATTTTCATTGCTAATTATTCCATAGACAATATCAATAAATTCGGACAAAATCATTGCTGTCGCACCCCATAGGGGAACTTTAGGATGGACTCGCCAAAGTGGAATCCGAACTTCTTGTCCTTCAAAATCCCAAACTTCCGATGTGCGGTTACTTTGGTCAAGAAAAAAACTCAAAGGAACGAGAAAAACTTCCTTAACTTCTTTTTTATTAATACTCATTTTCCCCAACTCATCCAAATATCCAACAATCGGATGAATTACAGTATCGGAAGGTGGAACAAACAGCTTCGAAAGTTTTCCCAAAATACGAATTTTATCGGTTGCCAAGCCAATTTCTTCATTTGTCTCTCGCAAAGCTGTATGAATGTTGTCTTCATTGCCTTCGCAATGTCCACCGGGAAAACTTATTTGGTTTTTGTGCAAAGGCAACTTTGGGCTTCGCAAAGTGAAGAGAATTTCAAGTTTTTCAAACGATTTGCCTACTAAAAGCAACAGGACAGCACTTTTCGTTGCAGTTCCGCTTGGCTCAAATGTCCGATACGGGTCTGTTCCTATCATCGGGGACATTTTCAAATGAGAATCTTTACCAAATGTTTCCGAATTTTGCAGAGCAATTTCTAACTTGTTCAAAAATTTTCTCAATTCCATAAATTTCACTTAGCAAATCTCAAAACATCGACAGGTTTAAGCCGCGAAGCAATCAACGACGGAATAAATGCTGCAAAAAAAGTAACCAAAAAAGTAAAAAACAGCACAATCACATAAGTCATAAGCTCAATGGAAATAGGCAGAGAATCAAAGTAATATATTTTGCTGTCAAGATGTATGATTTTAAAGTATTTTTGGAGCAGAGAAAATAAAAGCGAAATCGAACCGCCAATAATTGAGCCCAAAAGAGCAATTTTGTATCCTATTGTTAAAAATACCATCACAATCTCTCGTGGTTTAAGTCCCAAAGTCGAAAGTATCCCAATATCTCTTGTCTTCTCCACAATATTAATCAACAAAAAGGTAGCAACATTGAAAACAGCGACAATTGTAATTAAGCTTAGCACAATGGGAATCGGTTCCTTTTGAAGTTCAATCCAAGCGAAAATCGACGAATGCAAATCGTAATAAGTAAAGCAATAAAAAGGATATCCCAGCACAGTTTCGATTTTTTTTACCACAGAATCAATTTTGTTCAAGTCTTTCAAATAAATTTCGATTGAATTGGCGCTGGATGTGGAATATTTGTTAATCCTTTTGATAAGTTCTTCATCGGCAAAGGCAAAAACATCATCGTATTTTGCCATTCCAGATTCGAAGAAGCCCGCCACAGGGAACTTAAAAAAGTTGGGGTGAAATTCATTACTTGCTTCGTTAAAGTCGATCTTCAAAATCACAACCGTGTCGCCAATCTTTGCCCCAATTCTTTTTGCAAGCATTTTGCCCAAAATAATTCCTTCGGAACTTATGCCATTATTCTTTTGGGAACCAATTACAATCTCTCTCAGGTTTTTAATCTTCATAGGATTCAAACTTTGCAACGAAATTCCTTCGACAAAGTTTTTATATCGGATTATAACTTCAGAAGAAACCGATGGATATGCCGAAGAAATCTCTGGAACAACTTTAATAAGATTGTTCACAATCGAATCGGCTTGCTCGAAAGGTTTCCTATCGAATGTAAAAACTTTAATATGCGAAGTAAAACGAACTGCATTCTCTTGAATTGCCGATTGGAAACCATCAAGAATGGAAATAGAAACAATCAAAGCAACCACGCCAAGAACAATGCTAATAATTGACGCCCACCACGCAAATTTTGCGAAGCCCTTTCGATTCGCTTTCGAGTAAAACTTCCGAACTATATATCTAATTGCTTCGAAATTCATTCTTTTTGTTTAAATGAAAAAGCAATTTTAACAAACAAAGCTATTCCATATCGGATGGCTTCTTCGTCGGGATTGTATTTCGACGAATGAAGTCCGTAGAATTCTCCTGTATGCATTTTGGGCTTGACACCAAGAAACCAAAACACCCCGGGAACTTTTTGCAAATAATACGAAAAGTCTTCTGCCCACATCTTAGGTTCAAATTTTAGAACATTCTCCTCGCCCAAGATTTCACGTGCTTGTTCACGAACAAATTCGGTCAGTCTAAAATCATTTACCAGTGGTGGATAGCCCCGAATTGGTTCAAATATAGCGTCAACTCCATAACAAGAAGCAATTTTCGATGAAAAAGCCTGTATTTTCTCAATTAATTTCTCGCGAGTCGACTGGTTAAAAGTACGCAAAGTTCCCGAAAGTTTAACTTCGTCGGGATAAACATTTGTGGCATATCCGCCGTGAAAAGAAGTAATTGCAAGAAGCACAGGTTCCAGCGGGTCTTTAAACTTTTGTGGCAAATCGTAAAGTGAATTAGCCACCGAAACAGCAGCTCGAATTGGGTCCGAGCCAAGATGGGGCTGTGCAGCGTGGGAACTTTTGCCTCGCAGTGTCCAGTATAGCTCATCAGCAGATGCCATAATCGTTCCCGGTGATATCGAAATAGCTCCAACTTGGGTAGCAGGGTCTGTGTGCTGACCAAAAATCGCAACAACATCGGGGTCGTTCAAAACTCCGTTTTCAATCATCGAAAGAGCACCGCCGGGCAGCTTCTCTTCCCCGGGCTGAAAGATGAATTTAACATTTACGGGCAACGATTCTTCAAATTTTTTTAGCAACTTGATTGTTCCAAGAAGAATAGATGTATGAATGTCGTGTCCACAAGCATGCATTACATTTGGATTTTGAGAAGAGAATGGAAGATTAGTTTCTTCTTGAATTGGCAAAGCATCAATATCAGCACGAAAGCAAATACATTGATTCGAATTCTGTTTGCCAATCACTCCTGTGACACCGGTCTCCGTTAATTTTTTATAACGAACTCCAAGCTTCTCGAGAAAGTCGCAAATCAAATTTGCTGTATTAAACTCTTTGAACGAAAGTTCAGGATTCCGATGAATCTCGCGACGTAAATGGACAATTTCTGCAAATATATTATCTACTTCCGAAAAAATCTGTTTTCTATTCATTACTTTACTTTTTATTAACTTGCTTAAATAAAATTGACAAGTTAAGATATTTTGGTGAATTTTTTGGAACGGGAAACAAGAAATCGAATACAAATATTACCGGAATACATTGCCAATCAGATTGCAGCGGGCGAAGTTGTCCAACGACCCGAATCGGTTGTCAAAGAACTTGTAGAAAATTCTTTGGATGCCGGGGCAACAACAATTGCAATAGTTATTCACAAAGGAGGCAAGCAGCTCATACATATTGTTGATGATGGATGTGGAATGAGCCGAGACGACCTTGAACTTTCAATTCGCCGCCACGCCACAAGTAAAATTTATACCGCCGAAGACCTTGAACAGATTTTAACATACGGATTCCGGGGCGAGGCTCTTGCTTCAATAGCCGCAGTCTCTAACCTCGAAATTCGTACTCGGCGAAGCGATGACGAAACCGGATGGAGATTAATCTCCGAACCAAACAAAGAGCCAATTGTTGAGCCATTTGCAACGGACAAAGGTACTCAGGTTTTCGTGCGAAATCTTTTCTACAATGTCCCTGCAAGAAGAAAATTTCTTAAATCAGACCTCACTGAATTTCGTTATATTTCCGACACTCTGGTTAAAATTGCCTTATGCCGTAACGATATTCGTTTCGTTTTTTACGATGAGGACTCTTTGATTTTCGATGTCCAACCTGCATCCACCCGAGAGCGAATCAAGGATTTGCTTGGCGATTTAATTTACGAATCGATAATCGAAGTTGATTTTTCTTACAACGACATTAGGGTTTGGGGTTTTGTCGGGCAACCCCACTTAGCCAAAACAACTCGTGGTGACCAATATCTATACTTGAACGGAAGGAATATTCGCAGCAAATCTCTAACATATGCTGTTTTTCTTGCATACGAACACCTGCTCGAAAAACAGGCAAATCCATTTTTCCTACTTCATATCGAACTCGACCCCAAACGCTACGATGTTAATGTTCACCCCCAAAAATACGAAGTCAAGTTCGATGACGAAAAATTCATCTTCAATGTTGTAAATATGGCTGTAAGCAATGCATTATCGCAACATAACTTAGCGCCTTCGGTAGTTCTTCGGCCAAATGTTGAACCTTTGGAGAAAATTCCCAGCACAACACCACCAGATAGCAGAAAATTTCAACTTGTGAACAAAATTACGGGAGAAGTTATTGAAAGAGAAAGCAAAGCATTTCCCCAAGACTTCCCAAAAGAATTTAGACCTAAATTCAAATACTCAGCTCCAATCAATCATAAATTAGTGGAAAATCTCGAGAAAATTTATCCACCTTTGGCTGAAACAACTACAAAACAAATTGAAACCGAAAAAAAATGGAAGTCTATTCATCAAGTCCATAACAAGTTTATCATTCTCGAAAAGCCCGAGGGAATTGCAATCATCGACCAGCACGCTGCACACGAAAGAATACTTTTTGAGAAATTCAAAAGAGCTTTTAAGCAAAACGAGCAAATTTCTCAACCTCTGCTTTTCCCAATCCCAGTTCAACTCGACCCAGTTGAGTTTTCGGCATTAAAAGAAATCCAAAAAGATTTAGAAAAAATTGGGTTCCGTTTCGAACTTTTCACAAATGGTTCAGCAAATTTACTTGCCGTGCCATACGATATTACCAATCGAGACGAAGTTGGAATTTTCAAAGAGCTTATCGCATCGTTTATCAATAAGGATACATTAGGAACATCAAATGCCCAAGAATATCTTATTGCCACATTAAGTTGCAAAGCAGCAATCAAGACGGGGCAGAGCTTGTCTATGGAAGAAATGGAATCCCTTGTTGCCCAACTTTATGAATGCGAAATACCCTATTCCTGCCCTCATGGCAGGCCTGTAATCATCGAATTAAGCCTTGACGAGCTCGATAAAATTTTCTGTAGAATTCTTTGAAATTCAACCCAACTTGGAGCTATTTTGTCAGTTGCCAATCAATCGGACGACAGCAAACTCCAGTACCTCCAGCAAACGGGTTAATCCAACCACAACCTCCGGGATGACTATCGCCAAAGCAAAAACAAGCAACAATATTTGTACAAGAAAGAATACAAAAACATACAATGCAAGGTGATGCACAATCGCAAACCACAACCCAATCTTCTTTTTCGGGTCCTTTTGCAACAACATCAACACCCTTTTTACCACCGCGAGGTGTCTCGTAGATAAAATGCTTCGCTTTGTATTTCCCTTTTTTATCCTTGGTTTTTTCCCTTAGCAAAGCAACTAACATAGCATTTGTGTTCAAGTCGGAACTCAAACGGTCGAATTTTGTGAAGTCCCGAGCTTGCCACGCGGTTTTCATCTGCTGAATTTGCTCGTTAAACTTGTGGTCAGTAAAATCATTGAGCATATCGAGCAAGATAAACAAGGAATCTGTCCGCATGCGAATAATCTCTGGCTCAGTCTTTGGCTCCTTTTTGATTTGGTTTGTTGTTGTTTGCGAAAACGAAACAGACGAAGATAGAGAAAAGAATAAAAACGGCAAGGCAAAAGCTTTTCATTTTTCACCTCCCATTTTAACTCAGCTAAATTATAAAATTTTCAGGGAATTATATATTTCTTTTTTAAAAAATTTGCTTTTTAAAATTTTAACCACTATTTCATAATCACAAACTTGGAATAAGCCATTGCGTTCCAAAATAATATATGGCGAAACCATTTGCTTTAAAACTGCTAAGGAATCGGGTATCAAAGCATTTGCTGATAAGACTGGGAAACCTCCTCCTTCGAATGCAATCCCTAAAGACAATGAAAGCAATGCAGGAGTTAAGTCGAATTCGTGATTACCCAATGTCAAAGCATCGAACCCTAAAGATTTCATTATGTTCAATTCCACTACCCCAAATGTAGTGTTGAACATTAAATCGCCTATAAAGAAATCTCCCGAATGCAATACAATCGTGTTGGTATCCTGCATTTTGGTTTGCAAAATAACTGTAGCAGCACGGGCAATTCCGCCCAAACTCCCCACCAAATTTTCATTGCGCTCGCCCCCATTAGTCAAGCACGAATGAGTATCACCAACAGACAAGATGGTGATATTCCTCACTTCTGCATTGGCAGTGAAAAAGAAAACAAAAAGGGATGAGACTAAAAAAATAAACCTTTTCATTTGAACCTCAAAATTTTACGCAAAAAACAAAAAAATGTGTATTTAATAGCAAATTTTTATAACTTTTTAGTTTTAATTAAGATTTTTTGAAAATGAATTAACCTTTCTTTCCTTCGTTTTGTTCTTTCAGAACACTTATAAAAATTGATTTCGAGCGGTGAATCAATTGGCGGGTCAACTTGTCTATTTTTCCAAATTCATTAGGAGCAAAAATGTTCCTGTATTCATCGAGAAGTTCCAAACGGATTTTTTCAAATTTTTCGGCATAAGGTCCAAGAATGTCATCTTCCGAACTTTCCTGCCAAGATAGAAAAAGCGCAACCTCTTGTTCGATTATCTTCTCGCACAATGGTAAATCTTCGAGTTTCGATTTATTTTGCTTCTCCAGATAATCTCGAATTTGCTCAATATCGTAATAAACAATTTCTGATGGGATTCCATCGGATTCTATGTCGCGAGGAATAGCCAAGTCCACAATCAAGCGTGGATTCCCTGCTCGCTCAAAAGAATTCCGAATGACATCAGCAGTGATAATGTAATTCGGTGCAGACGTAGAAGAGAAGACAATGGAAACTTTTGGCAGAATGTTCGCAATTTCGGCAAGAGGAATCGCAACACCACCATACTCATCTGCAAGAGCTTGGGCTTTGTGCAATGTTCGATTTGCAAAAATGAAGTTCGAAAAGTTCTCCTTCTTCAATTCGTTGGCTAAAATTGTTGTGTTCTCGTTGACCCCAACCACAAGCAAGGAAGTTTCGGGCATAAGATTTTGCAAAACTATTTCAGTCGCAACGCCTGAAACCGAAAGTTTTCCTTTGCCAATGGAGGTAGAATTCCGAATGGTTTTCCCGCATCGGAAAGCAGAGTGGAAAAGTTTATGAAGAATTTTGTTGACTGTTTTTGCCTGGCAGGCAATACTGTATGCTTCCTTCACCTGCCCTTGTATCTGATATTCACCCAAAACCAAAGAATCCAGCCCCGAAATCACCCGAAATAGATGTGCGATGGCTTTGCGTCCTGAATAATGATAAAACAATTTTCCTTTGCCTTTTGGATTTTTTTTAAGAAACTCTTGGTAGAAATTTAAAACAAAGTCCTTCGGTTTAATCGACTTATGGTGAGTGAAATATATCTCATTTCGGTTGCAGGTCGATAAAAAAACCACACCTTCGATGCCAACTTGGGATGCAAAAAGTTGAAGAAATTTGTCGGAATGCTTTCGGGGAAGTTGAAACTCCTCCAAATCCTTTACCGAAGCCGATTTATAACTCAGACCAACAACCGAAATCACAATATCTCCGTTCATCACAAAATCCTGTTAATCAAAAAGCAAGTTAAAACATAAAAAAATCTTTAAAAAGAAGAATTTAACATTTGTAATCCACCACCCAGATAGGAGACATCTTCCCAACCATTTTGTTTCAAATAAATTGCGACTTCGAGAGCTCGAGGTCCTTTCTGGCAAACACACAAAATCTTTTTGTCTCGTGGCATTTTACTCATTTCCTTCCAAAAGTAGTCATAATCAACATTTATGCTTTCAAATTCAAAAGGCATTTGGGCAATCTCTTCTTTCTTACGCAAATCAACACAAAAATACTCAGCTTTGCTAATTTTCAAGGGACTTACACATTCAATGCCGAACATTTCCTGATTCTGAATAATCCCACCAAGATAATTCAAAGGATTGAGCGGAGAAGAATGTGGCGGTGTGTATGAATGTTCAAAATCAAGCAAATCGAGATAAGTGCTAACGTCCTTCAATAAAACCGAAAAAGAATCAATATAGCGGGAAACTTCCCCTTTCCCACACAATTGCAAGCCCAATAGACGCATGTTCTCCCGTTGGTAAAGTACTTTTGCAAACAGAACTTGGTTCTCTGGATAATAATGGGGACGGTCGTAAAAAGTTGCCAAAGCAAAGGCTGGCTCAATGCCATATCTTTTTACACAGGCAGTGTTTAAACCAACACTCGAAAAGATTACATCAAAAATTTTCAAAGAAATTGAGCCAACCGCACCATTGAACACATCGTTTAAACCAGCAATGTTGTTGGCAATGACTCTCCCTTGCCGATTCGCCAATGACCCAAGAGCAAAGACTTCGGGTTGACCGCTAACAAGGTTCAAAGTCTCGATGCAATCGCCTGCGGCGTAAATGTTCGGGAAATTCGTTTGTAGACGAGAATTGACAACAATTCCTCCCCTTTCTCCAATCTGAATGTTAGCATTCCGAGCAAGTTCAACTTCTGGTTCAATTCCAGTAACGAAAAAGACAAAATCCGTCTCCAAAGCATTCTCATTGAAGTGCACAAAGCATTTCTGCTCCCTTTCTTCGATTTTCTGAACATTCGCCCCAGTGTAAATTTTGATTCCATTCTCCTCCATAACTTTTTCTAAAAGATAGGATATCTCGGGGTCGAAACAGCGTGGCACCAGATGGTTTTCCTTTTCCAAAACTACCACATCGATACCCCAAAGGGACGACAACGCTTCGGCAAGTTCGCAACCAATGAAACCACCGCCAATAATAATTGCATCCGAAATTTTACCCTGTTCTGCAAATTTTCGCAATTTTAATGCATCCAAAGGAGAATGGAACAAGGAGATTCTTTCGGAGCGAGGAAACGAAAACTTCGGTAACGCTGGCTTTGAACCAGTTGCAATGACAAGATAATCGTAATCCAAAACCTTTCGGTTTCCCGACTTGTCTTGAACCTCGATTTTGTTTTGTTCAGGGATTATTCTGGTGCAAATTGTTTCGGTTAACACATTAACCTTTTTGGCTTCTAAAAAGTATTCAGGAGACCTTACCGTGCCCCAAGCAGTGGACATAATTTGATTAAAATCGTCGACATCGCCCCGAACGAAAAAGGGCATACCACAAGCACCAAACGAAACAAAAGAAAGTCGCTCGACAATAGTAATCTCTACGGTAGGGTCAAGTCTTCGCAATCGGGTAGCGGTTTTGCATCCACCCGCCATACCACCAATAATGACAACCTTTTTCATTTTTCCATTTCAATAAAAAAACAAAATATTGAAAATACTAAGTTCGATGTTAAAAACGATTTAATTTTTGTAACCAAGTAACTGAAATTTGGGACTGAATTGAATTGTTTCACTTAGAAATAAACTTGAATGGCGGATGGCGAACGAAAAGCCATCAGTTGTTTGTTTCTTAATCCTCTTACGATGGTTTACAACCACTTGTTCAAATAGCACGAGGGTTTAAAAGAAATATGTAAACAAGGGGCTTATGCTCCTTGCAGAGCAAAAGACAGCGGTTGTTTGCTAAAAATCGGATGAAATTGAAATTAGAGTTTGACAAATTTCAAAATTTTGGAACCTACTTGCACGAAGTAAATCCCGCTTGGCAAATCAGAAATGTCAATCGAAAGTTGGCGGGCGCTTGTATTTTGCAAATCAAAAGCCGAAACATTTTCGCGAAACAAATTCTTGATGGCAATCCGACGGGTATGCTCATTCTCGGGCAAAGTTACTTATATCAAATCCTTTGCAGGATTTGGCTCAATCAGGTTTTCATCCATTGGAACGGTTGGTTCATCGACTTTGGTAAAACCAAGTCGCAACAAAGCCAAAACACCTTCGATTTAAATTGTTTAACAAAACTTGTTAATTACATATTTTTTTAAGAGAAATTGAGAATTTGGTTTAGAAATAATCGAAAATGCTGTTTAATAAAAATTTTCAAAGAGCTTACATTTGTGTAAATAACGGACTCTTTTGGTGGTGCCCTTGTTTTTTTTGTTTCAAAACTACTTAAGTATTTAAGTTTTCTACACATTTTTATTAAGAATTAACAATATCTTCCTAACCATTTTCCACCTCCTTATCTTAACAAAATCAACTTATGAACTTTGGTCTTTTGGTTGCTTCGGACGACCAGAAAATACATTCCCGAAGGGAAATACTTCGCCTCGACACAATATTTTTTATCAATTTCTGAAAGCCGAATTTCCCTCTGGAAAAGTAATTCGCCAAGAGAATTAAACAAAAGCAAAGTGGCTTCTTTAAAATCATCATCAAAAGTAATCCAAAATTCATCGGGAAAAGGTTGAGCAATCATTTCATTTTCCTTTAAACTCTCCTCGCCCGATACAGCGCTTGGAAACAAATATCCCCCATCTGTTGTCTTGATTAATGTGTAAGAACCAGTAATCCAAGCAGTCAATGAATCCACTATACAAATAGAAGTGCAATAATCTTTAACCGGAGAATATTGTCTTAACCAGGTCTTGCCCCCATCATCCGTTCTTAATATCAGACCATAATATTCATTTCCCCATTTCCGTTCACCAACAATATAACCAACATTAGAATTCAAAAATCTTATATCCCAAAGTGTTAGTGCTTCATTTAAACTTAGGTTATCGAGTACCCAATTTTCACCACCGTCGGTTGTTTTCAGTACAAGCCCTTTGGTTCCAACCGCCCATCCATTTATTGAATCAATGAAAAAAAACCGCTTTTGGAGTCCCACTTAAATTCGAATTCACGAAATTTGCCCAACTCAATCCACCATCGGTTGTTTTCTTAATTAATAAATTTCCCCCCAACCTTCCAACAACCCAACCAAGATTTCGATTTACAAAAAAGACATCCCGATAACTTTCTCTCAAAGAATCTGGGATAGAAAAATCAGGTTTTACCAAGTGGATAAAAGTTTCCCCACCATCAGTAGTCTTGTCAATGTAACCATCTAGGTACGCAATCCATCCGTATAAAGAATCTACAAAGGAAAGTTTACCAAGCATACCTGCGCCATAACCACATTGTGAAGACGACCAAGTTTTACCTGAATCAGTAGTCCTCCATAGCAAACCCAAGCCCCAATCTAACAACCAACCATATCTTTTATTATAGAAATAAATATCCGAAAATAAGGGAATGCCTTCGGTGTATTTCCAAACCTTCAATGAAGTATCCCAAGTTTCTCCGCCATTAGTTGAAAAAAATATGATGGTGTTGGTATTGAAACCGCTTTTCCAACACCCAAGCCATCCATTGTTTTTATCGACAAACCACACCTGAGGGTTTTGGCATTTAAAATTCAAATCGAACCATACGCTTTTTAATTGGGAGGTTGAAACAATAAGAAAAATTGCCGTATAATACAAAAAAATTCTTTTCATTCTACACCCTCCAGTTTAATAGATTTAATAATATCTTTCATTCCTTTCCTCAATCTATTCATTTGCAAGTTGTTACAAGAAAAAACAAGTAAAAAATTAAATTTGTATCAAATGTTTTGCTAAAAGAAATAAGAAATTCTTTCTTTTCAGCCTTCTTCAAATTGTTTAACTTGTTTCCTTGAAAGCCTTTCCCTGCTTTCATACGGCTTTTTAAATTTTTTCATTTTCCCACCGTATTAAAACACATAAACTTGAAAAAAGTCTCAAAAATTTTTGAATTGCCTCCAAACGATTTATTAATCATATATTCAGATAAGCTTAAAAATTCTTTTACAATTTTTAATTATTTTTGAAATTTACTTTTTGGCAATATAAAAAGGTGAGTTTATGAAATATTTACATCTGTTTGTGCTATTTTTTGCATTTATTTGCGTTAATTCTGCAAAATCGCAATTGACCTATCCGACGCCTTTCGACTTATCCACAGGCAACTATGCATTCACCGAGTGGAGTTCAACCAATCCCGCTGGCACTTACCCAACTTCGATGATTTACCACCGCTCCAGCACCCAAGACCCTCTGCTCTCCACGGAAATGACAACCAACTACACCTCGGCTTACAACTTAACTTCGGGCAGTAGAATTAACGGCTTGGGTGCTGATGGCGTTTCCTTCGTCAATACCAGTACCAATGGTAATCTTGGTGCCGCGGTTTTGGCTCTTAACACAATCAATCGGACAAATATACAAGTAACTTGGACCGGTGGATTTGTGAAAATAGCAGGCACAACTTCGCGAGAGTACAGAATCATTTTGCAGTACAAAATCGGTGATAGCGGAAATTTCCAAAATGTAACAGACCAAAACGGCAACCCCGTTGAATATGTTTACAATGAATACGTCAACCATCCAAATCCTACTATATTGCCGCCGAACTCGAGAACCTTTACTGTTACTTTGCCGCCGGAGGTCGAAGACCAACCTGTTGTGTATCTCCGCTGGAAGTATTACTTCCTTGGCTCGGGTAGTGGTAACCGCCCCGAGCTACGAATAGACGACATCTACGTTCAAAGCGAATCCTCCGTCGGCGGTGGTACCAAATTGTTGATTTCGAATATAACCCCTTCGACACCACTTACAAATGTTCCTTTCTCGCTGACGGTGTTTTCTGTCGATGACAACGATGTTCCCAAAAAAGTTTCCCAAGCTACTACCATTAGAATTTCGCTCATCAGTGGTTCGGGGACGCTTTTAGGTACTTTGACCAAAGCAATTCCATATAAATCTACCAATGTTATTTTCGATGACCTTACCTACAACATTGTTCAAACAATTAGAATCAAAGCCGAAGTTCTTTCTGGGGATGCTCTAAACCCAGCCGAGAAAGAAATAAGCTTTGTTCAAGGACCGGCGGGAATCGTCATCGAAAACCTTTACGGCAAAGGGCACGTTGGCTCCGTTCACCCAACATTTAACATTCGTGCTGTAAATACCGTTGGCTCAACAAATACCAACTACCACAACTACCCTGTTCAAATTAACTTCCAAGGTCCACAGAATTTTACATCAACGAAAACTTTCACAAATGGCGTTGCAACAATTTCGGGAGTAATTTTCCCTGCCTCGGGAATTTACACAACTTCGGCAAGCTCGCCGGGTTTTCCATCGTCGAACACCGTGCAAGTCGATGTCAAACCTGCGCCTACCTTTACAGAAATAATGGTTCCGAAATATATCAAAGGGGTTGGGAACTTTGGTACTCGAATTCCATCATTTGCACTTGTTAAACTTGAAAATCTTCATCCAAATACCACATACCGCTACTTCACCGGCGGACGCAACGTGGGTTATACAGGCGACGTTTCGGCCGACAACGGGGCTGGAAATAATATTCACTACAACCATCTCACCAATACTTACTTATACAACTCAATCAGAGATTTAGCACAACAGAACGGCTATTCCTCATTTCAATCGAATAGCGACGGAACACAATACGTTTGGCTTTCGCTGGTCCCAACTACTAATACTTCTTTCAACGAGGGCAGAAATGTTTATTGGATACTCGTTCTTGGAACAGAGCGCGGAAGCTTGATAAAAAGATATCAAACAACAAATACAAGCCTTGCCGCCGATTTTGGTAATCCCCCAACAAAAGTCACAGGGATTTACGACGAATACAGCTGGTTGCCCCCAAAATCCTTTGTTTGCCTCTACGACGACACGAACGCAACAAATCCTATTACAATAGCAATTGTTCAGAACGAGGGGGCTGTTTTGCAAGACGGAATTGACCCAAATGGCAATCCTTATCCACCGCAAGGACCCGAGTTCTACAACAATCTCGATGGTGTCGATGGTGCTTGGACAACCATTATTCCCAATAACCTCTCCGGTGGAATCAAAAAACTCCAAGTTTATAATCGTGATGGAAGCATTTACCGGACAATCTTCGACCTCGACGGAGTTTGGGCTGGAACTCAAACAGCAAATATCTATGGGGGGATGGATTCACCTATTGAATTTAAAACACCAAACTTAAAGATAACAACTCCGGCGGTAGGCGCAACCGATGACATTTGCAACAATGGTTCATACAAAATCAGATGGATTTCCCGTGGCGTCGATAAAATCGACATTGAAGTTTCCCAAGACCGTGGCAATTCATATTTCAACATCTTCGAGGGAATTCCAGCAAGCAAAGGCGAAATCGATTGGAACATTCCTCGCGGATTTTTCGCCGATACTACAAATCGCATTAGAATCGTCGACCGTGAACATTCTGTTCAACTTCAACCTCAACGTCAATATCTCGCTTCCGAAAGTGGTGATTTCTACATTTACGACAAACCAATTGTTACATATTATACACCTTCGGCAATTGCCTGCAAGGGCGATGATGTTATTCTCGACGCTTTGGCAACCGGGTCCAAGATTGGATACCAGTGGTATAAGGATGGCAAGAAAATCGAAGGAGCCACTTCTCAAAGGTTGATTCTAAACAATGTAAATTACACCACCTCGGGTGTCTACCGCTGCGAGGCAACCGGTGCAAGTGTGTGTGAAAGCGACTTCACAAACTCAATCCTTGTGTACGTTTTAACTTCGACAAGCATTTCAAAGGAACCGAAAGATTACTATGGATATATGTATTCAACTGCAACGTTTAATTTTGATGCCCATCTAAACGGGGCTCCTCCCGAATACAATGTTTCAATCCAATGGTATAAAAATGGTGTTCCCTTGCGCGACGATTGGAAATACTCAGGCACTCGCTCGAACTATTTCACGGTCAAGAACGTAACTTACGACGATACCAGCGACTACTTCTTCGCTGTCGTTAACGGCAAATGTGGTATGGATACAACAGCCCGAGTCAAAATACACATCGTGCCATTTATTTTAATAAAACCCGATACAATGTACATTTGCGACAATGACCGCTACCTACAAATTCCAATCGAAATTCCCTCGGTCGTAAAGCCCTTCAAATATATAATAGACATTTACCGAGATGGCACATTTATTGGAACCTATCCACCATCCATTGTCGGCAACGTTATTACCTTGCCGAATGTATCACTGTTGCCGGGCGATTACTGGGGATTTGTTCGCATTCCTGAACTTGGCATTTCGTTGAAAACAAACATACTCAAAGTCATTAAAATTTCTGACCCACCGAAAATTACAAAAGATTTGCCCGCTTCAATCAACTTGAAAGTTGGCGACGATTTAGATTTATCAATCGAAGCAGAAGGCTTAAACCTCCATTATCAATGGTATAAAGATAGCAATCCATTGTCTGGCGCCATCGAGCCAAAACTCTTTATCTCGAATGTTACAACCGAAGACGCTGGCAACTACTATTGCAAAGTTTGGAACTGCGACACTGTTTCGTCTACAATCACTAATGTTTCGATTACATTGTTTGCAATTTCAGGCGTGATTGAAGAAACAACTTACTCTGCAAATGTGTTCCCAAATCCAACATCGGGAAGTGCATCGCTTCTGTTAGAACCCAAAAATCCTTTGGAATTTAGAGTCGAGCTCGTCAACTCAATGGGTGTTAAAATTGCCGATTTAGCAGGCAGAAATGTTTTTGAAAAAGCTGGTAAAATCGAGATACCATTTGCAGAATATAAATTGCCTGCTGGAACATATTTCGTTCGAATCGTAGCGAACAACAAAGAAAAAGTAATACCAATCACCTACATTCCATAAGTTTTTGTAAGCTTGTCCGACAACTCGCCTGTCTTCGGACGAGCCTTTGCAAAGCAAAACAACAAGGGACTTACACTTCGGTGCAAGTCCCTTGTTTCGTTAATGGCTTAATCCTGAATTCTGTGTTAAATTTGTAATTTTTAAAATATGTTCAGAAGCTTTTGAAATGAATTATTGTTATTTAATCAACCTTGACGGATTCGGTGGATTGGAAATACAAACAATATTAAGAGCAAAAGACGCCCTGGAAAAATCGAACAAAGCCGTTGTTGTAGCAATCGAAGGAACTCGCGTTTGGAAATATGCTTCCGAACTTGGATTAAATCTTAGAAGCTTACCATTTAAAGACACAAAATTTTTCTTTCGAAATTCTTTCCAACTTGCTCGAATTTTCGACGATGAGAAAACAGAAATTTGCATTGTTCCAAAGTCGAATCTTCTTGGTTTGGCAAATTGGGGTCGCAAATTTTCGAAAGCAAAACCAAAAATTATTTTCTACCAACAAATGCAATCGGGAATCATCAAAAAAGACCCTTATCACAATTGGATTTACAAAAACATCGATGGTGCTATCGTTTTGACCGAAAGAATGAAAACAATGCTGACAGAAACAACCAATATAAACCCATCGAAGGTTTTCGCTGTCCCCTACGGTGTGAAATGGCAAAACTATTTTAATCAAAAGGCAAAAAAATTGGAAAATCGAAGAAAATACGATTTGCCAGAGAATTCATTTATCATTGGTTGTATTGGTCGAATTGAACCAAAGAAAGGGCAGGACACACTTTTGGAAGCATTTTCTTTGGCAAATCTCCCAGATTCGATAGTGGTATTCGCAGGCTCTGTCGACGACCAGAAGTTTTTTAAAAAAATTCAGAATTTCGTGTCCGAACGCAACTTGACTGACAAGGTAAAATTTTTTCAATTCACTTTCGATGTCCCTCAACTTATGAGCACGTTCGATTGCTTTGTGGTGCCATCACACTCCGAAACTTTTGGTCTTGTTATTCTCGAAGCAATGGCAACGGAATTGCCCGTCATAGCTACAAATTCAGGAGGTATCCCCGAAATTATCGATAACAATAAGGACGGTATCCTTTTCGAGCCAAAAAATTCAAATGACTTGGCGAATTGTTTAAAGAAAGTTTTCCACGACTCGAAGTTTGCCGAGGAAATTTCAAAGAATGCATTGGAAAAGGTTAAAATCAAATTTGATTATGAAAAAAACGTTAATTATTTTTTCGAAGTTTGTGAAATGATTGGAAATAGTTCTAAATGAAATCGAAGTTGATATTGCTGATTACTCTATTTCTGGGTGTGAACTTATTTGCAAAAGAAAGACTGCCCGAGGTTATCAATGATTACCAACCCGCCATCTTTCCAATCATTTCGATGGACGGAACCGAGCTCTACTTCGATAGAAAATGGCATCCCGAAAACACTGGTGGAATCTATGATGATGATGATATATGGGTAGCCAAAAAGTTAGATTCTATTGAGTGGAGCAAACCAAGTCGAGTTCCGGGACCTATAAATTCCCCCGAAAGCAACATCTTGCTCTACCTTTTCCCCGACGGCAACAAAGCACTTGTTTGTGGAAAATATGGAAACACTGCGAGCAGTGCCGACAGCTTGACTTTCGAAATTTCACGAAGATTCGATACAGGATGGACAAAACCAATGCCTATGCAAATTAAAAATTTTTACAACAAAAGCAAAAACTATTCAGCCACGATTTCTGCCGACTCAAGAGTTCTTATCCTTAGCCTCGAAAGAGAAGATTCTTTCGGTGGTTTGGACTTATACATCTCGTTTTGGAACGACTCGACCAAAATTTATACCGAGCCAAAAAATCTTGGACCTATCTTAAACACAAATGGAACAGAACTGGCAGCATATCTTGCGCTCGACAATAGAACACTATATTTTGCAAGTTCTGGGCATAACAGCAAAGGCAAACTCGACTTGTTCTTATCTCGTCGGGAAGATGATTCTTGGCTTAAATGGTCGAAACCAATTCCTTTGGATTCTGGTATTAACTCTCAATGGGACGAAAGCTCAATTTCTTTAAACATCTGGGCAGATACTGCTTATTTTACAAGCGGAGATACAATTTCCGACCGAACCGGAATTTATCGTGTTCCCTTGCCAAAAGATTACCAACCTTTGCCTTTCCTAATTGTTCAAGGTACAATTTTCTCTACATCGGGCAGCCGAAAAATTAGAATTGAACAACCCGTTGTGTTCAAAATCGACAATTTCGATACCGATGAAGTTTTTTACGACACCGTTTACAATGGAAAATTCCGCTTTGCTGTGCCATATAATACCCAATACAACTTCTTTGTCTTTGCCAAGGGACACGAAGATTTTTCCTTCACTGCAACTTCTCGGAAAGATGACGATGTCAGAGTCATCAATTACGATATAAATCTGGTTCCAAAGCAAACAAATCAACAACAATTTGCGTCTGTTTCTTCGGATGAAAATAAAACAAAAGAGGCAAAAAGGCAAACACAAAAATTGTTGGGTAAAGTATTTTTCGAAACCAACATCGACACACTCGATCCTTCTGCAATACAAACAATATCAATGCTAAAACCCAAGTTGAAAGAATTTAAGTTTAAAAGCATTTTAATTGTTGGGCATACCGACGAAGTTGGAACAGAAGAATACAATTTATCTCTTTCGAAAAGAAGAGCAACCAACACTGCAAAGTGGATTTCTAGGCTCTGGAAAATCCCCCAACACAAAATTAAAACTATTGGCAAAGGCAAATCGGAACCCATATCTTCGGAACATTCCCAAAATCGTCGTGCAGAAATTTATCTAATTACAAATGAGTAAAGTTTTTCTCCCTTTAATCGAAATAATCTTTCTTCTCTCTCTCATTGTCTTATTCGACAGCAATGCACAAACTCCCAAGCAATACACAATTAAACCCGAAGTAAAAATTTTTACCGACTCCAATCTCATTATAAAACAATTTAGCTTCGGTCAATTTCCTTTCGCTGGTGAATTGATAATTAAAAAGAAAAGTATCGAAAACGACTTTTGGGAAAGTGTTGATACATTGAAAAATGGTCAATTAACTTTCAGCGACACAACAATTAAAACCGAAGTGGAGGTACCCAATGAATATGGCTTTGAATTCTTCTCGGATTCATTGCAATCTTTCGGATATTATTTAATTGGAAACAAAAATAGTTTTGAATTAAACAATGGAAATGTTCTGATTCTTGTTGATTCTACTGTTTATCCTGCACTTAAAAATGAAATTTTTCAATTTGCTGATGATTTAATTGCCGATGGTTGGAGTCCTGAAATCAAGACGGTACCAAGATGTGAAACTTTTAACCCCATCGAAATCAGAAAAGTTAAAAGAGTCGTTAATAAGTACAAAACTCTCTGGAGAAAGAATTTTAAAGCCTTGATTTTAGTCGGTCGTGTTGCAGTCCCTTATACAGGGAACTACACATTCGACGGACACCCAGAGCACGTTGGCGCTTTTCCCAGCGACCTTGTGTACGTTTTGCCCGATTCTTTGCTTTCCGACGAGAATGAATACAATATTCAAGCGGTTCGGGAACAAAATAGGAATGTCCCTTTCGACGGAAAATTCGACCAGACCACAATTCCCCAATATATTAACATTGCGGTGGGAAGAATTGATTTCTCACAACTTCCAGACTTTCCGCAAAGCGAAATTGAATTGCTAAAAAATTACTTCCATAAGAATCATTCATTCCGAATGGGTGAATTCCCCATATCAAACAAATGTTTAATTGATGATGGCTTTGGAACCCAAAGTGATGAGATTTTTTCTGCGGACGCTTGGATGAATTTCCAAGCACTTTGCAGCACAATAATTGAAGGGAAATTGACAGACAACATCAAGGAAAATTATTATCGATTTTCCTACGCTTGTAATTCGGGTTCCTACACATCTTGTTGGTCTGCAATCAATTCCGAAGATTGTGCCAAATTCCCGATAAAAACAACCTTTTCTTTTCTGTTTGGTTCATACTTTTGGGATTGGGACACTGAACGGAATCTTCTTCGTTCGGTGTTGGCTTCGTCACCATATTCTTTGCTTGTAGCGTGGATTGGACGACCTTTCTGGCATTTTCATCATTTCGCTTTTGGGTATCCTTTCTCGCTTTCATTTATAAAAACTGCAAACAACAAAGATGTTTACAATTCAACAGGAAAATATGGAAAAAAGGGAATGCACTTGGAAGTTATTGGCGACCCAACTTTGAGAATCAACTACCCCAAACCAGCTTCTAATTTCATTTATAATTTCCTTAACGATACACTACTAATTTTGCAATGGGAACCCCCAGCTGACACATCTAATTTAACAGGATATTTAATTTCGAAAATGAACGAAAATGGTACAAATCGAATATTCCAAATATTGCCGAAAGATAGTTCAACCCTAATGATGCCATTTAGTTCCAAAGGAGCTTACCAATTTCAACTGCGAGCATTATATAAAAAAACCACCCAGTTTGGCAGTTATTTCGAAACAAGTTCCGCATTGATTTTGAAAATTGTCAAAAATTAGAAAATCAATATTTTCTAATAAGTTGTTAATTTGCATTTTTTGTATGTAAATAATACATAAAAGGATTAGTATGGGACTGGAAAAGAAAATTAAATACCTTTTTGGGGTAATTGCTTTCATTGCTACATTTATCGTCTATGCTCTCACTGTTCAACCTTCTGTTCCATTGTGGGATTGCGGTGAATTCACCGCCGCAACAACTTGGCAACAGGTGCCCCATCCTCCGGGTGCCCCTCTGTTTCTAATGATGGGAAAAGTCTTCCAAATTCTGCTCCCGTTCGGTCCGCCGGGGTGGAGCGTAAATATGGTCAGTGTTTTTGCAACTTCATTCTTCGTTCTGCTTTTATATTTAACAATAATAAAAGTAATCATAAATTTTCGTGGCAAGGAATTAAATTCTGTAAGCGAAATTCTGGGAGTTTATGGCAGTGCTCTGGTTGGTGCATTGGCTTTTGCCTATTGTGATACCGTTTGGTTCAACGGCGTGGAATCGGAAGTTTATGCAACATCTCAGCTTTTCACTTCCCTTGTTGTTTATTTAATGATGATTTGGAACGAAAAAGCCGATTTACCCGGAAACGAAAAGTATCTTCTTTTGATTTTCTACTTAATCGGACTTTCAATTGGAGTTCATCTCCTTGCCATTTTAACAATTTTCTCCCTATTTCTTTTGGTATATTTCAGAAAATACGAACTTAATGTTCGTTCTTTTATGATTATGGGAGTTCTTGCTATTGTTAGCTTCTTTATCATTTACAAAGTCATATTAATGTGGATACCGGGACTTTTGGCTGGCCACTCTCCTTTCAAAAACGAAGCCCGAGAGTATCCTATCGAAGACAATGCCATTATGGTTCTTATTGGCTTAATCCTAATTTTTGGTGGAGTTGCATACTTTATTTGGGCAACGAGAAAGAAAAAGCCTCTACACCAACTCGTTCTTGCTTCTTATCTCTTGATTTTCTTAGGATTTACAACATATTCCCACATTTTGATTCGTGCCAATGCAAATCCCCCAATGAACGAAAACGAACCTAAAAACTTCAAGAGGCTGGTTGCTTACCTTGGACGTGAACAATATGGCGAACAAGTCCTATGGCCCAGAAGAACAGATTACAACGATGAACTCAAAATGTACTATTATAATTTGAAGGACGAAAATGGAAATTATGTTTATGGGGAATGGAATCCGCCCGGAAGCAAAGAAGTAATGCGAAAGGATGGAACAATTATCAGCGTACCTTCGTGGGACAATGTAAATGTGGCTGGCGAGTTAGCATATATGTTGAAATATCAAATCGACCATATGTATTTGCGATACTTTTTCTGGAATTTTGTCGGGCGTGAAAGCGACGTGCAGGATGCACAAGAAGCTTGGTTTAGCGAAGGTGGTTCCAAAGTAATGAATTTCAAAAACGGATATGCCGATAAATTTCCTGTTCGATTTTTTGCACTCCCCTTAATTTTTGGACTTATCGGGCTTTATTATCATTTTAAAAGAGACCCCAAAATGGCTGTGGTGTTTTTGGCAATGTTCCTGTTGATGGGCGTCCTTGCCGCAATTGCCCAAAACCAACAAAATCCACAGCCCCGCGAACGCGATTATTTCTACACAGGTTCGTTTATGGTTTGGTGCTTGTGGATTGGAGTAGGAACTTATTTCTTTGTAGAATTTTTGAATCAAAAAACAAAATCAACACTTGCAACTGCTGGGGTCATTGTTGCTTCGCTGATTTTGGTTCCATTAAATATGCTTCGTGGTGGATGGGACATACACACACGAGCCCGCAACTACTTCCCCTTCGATTATGCTTATAACATACTTCAAAGCTTAGAGAAAGACGCTATTGTCTTTACTAATGGTGATAACGATACATTTCCTGTTTGGTTCCTTCAAGATGTTGCAGGTGTGCGACGCGATGTTAGAGTTGTAAATTTAAGCCTTGGCCAAACACTTTGGTACATCGACCAGTTGAAAAACAAGGAACCTTGGGGAGCAAAGAAAATTCCATTAAGTTTCACCGATGAACAACTCCACGCCAAAGAAGACGACCCAAAGGCTCTTACATACGAATTCGGCGAAGCAAAAAATATCCGAATCCCTGTTAAAAAAGAAATACTCGCCCAGTACACAAACGATACCTCTTTGATAAACAAAGGGTATATGGAGTTTACTTTTGTTGGTAAACAATACACCGAAAGAAATGGTAAACCTATTTATATTTTCTTTGTAAACAATAAGTTAATTCTCGATATTTTGCAACAAACGAAATTTGAGCGTCCCGTTTACTTTTCGACTACTTGTGGTTCGGATGTATTCTCGGGTTTAGGAAAGTTTCTGCGTTTGGAGGGAATGGCTTGGAGAATTTGTCCAGTTCCCCAAACTGCATTGAAGACAGGGCAAGCTGAACCAACAATTATGGACAAATGCTTGCTAAATATCGATAATTCAGACAATTTCCACAAAGAACCGCACTACGGATTTAAGCTCAGGTATCTTTCGGGGAATGGTCCCTATGTTTACTATGATGAAGTCCATCGCCGGATGATAAACAGTTACCGCCAGATTTATATGAATTATGCAGCATATCTTATTGATAAAGGGCAAAAGCAAAAGGCAGTAGCTGTATTGGATACACTAAACAAATATGTCTCTCCAAAACTATTCCAATTGTACTACGACGAAGAATACCAAATGTCCATTCTTTATAAAGATGCAGGCGACACAGCAAAAGCAAAATTATGGGCAAACGCTGCCATCAAAACTTGCAAAGAGATGATTAACGACCCACGTCTGCGAAGGCTTCGCTACGATGATATTCGCGAGGAAATCCGAGGAAGGAACGGACCATACAAAGTTGCCGCAGCAGCCTATGCTATCCTTGGCGACTATTCTTCCGCCAGAGATATGCTTCGAAAATTGTACGACCTTGTTTATACTGCTGTTCAAAGTGGTCAAACCGCAAACTGGGGCTTGGACGAAAATTCCATTCAAAACAACCTTTACGATATTTTAGGCAACGTGTTATATATTGATCAGCAAGAAGTTAGCGAACTAATCAAAGCAAACAAAAAACAAGAAGCCTCGAAATTAGTGGATAGCTTAATTGCCAATTATAGACAAGGGAATGACCAATTGATGAAATCCTTTGCTACAACAGCCGAAACAAGACTTCGTGCTTTGATTTCGGGAGAAAAGGAAATCGATACTCTGAATCAATAAATAATTGCATATTTACGCTAAAAATTAATTCTAACAAAGAACTCGAAAGCAAATTCGAAGGTTGTTCTTTTTGTTTTGCCTTAAAAAACTACAAAATTTTGTAAGTTTGAAATTTTATTAAAACTTGATTTTTTATGTCGGAGAAATATCCAAAATCATATAGTCCGAGAGAGGTCGAAAAGAAATGGTATTCAACTTGGCAGAAGAATAGGATATACGAGGCTTCGGCCTATTCCACCAAGCCGGGTTATAGTATTTTGATGCCACCACCAAATATTACTGGAATTCTGCACTTTGGCCACGTTTTGAACATTACCATTCAAGACGTGTATATTCGCTGGAAGCGAATGTTGGGCTACGAAGTGTGCTGGTTTCCCGGCACCGACCACGCTGGAATTGCAACTCAAACCCGGGTCGAAAAGGAACTGGCAAAAGAAGGTTTGACAAGATATGACCTTGGCAGAGAAAAATTCCTTGAAAGAGTTTGGAAGTGGAAAGAAGAATATGGCAATATCATTTTAAAGCAACTTCGTGAACTGGGAATCTCTTGTGATTGGAGCCGAACTCTTTTCACAATGGACGAATCGGCTTCGAACGCTGTCCGGGAAGTCTTCATTCGGCTTTTCGACGAAGGCTTAATTTATCGTGGTAAAAGAATTATCAATTGGTCTCCGCTTTCTCGCACTGCTCTTTCCGACGAAGAGGTTGAATTCCGTGAAGTCAAAGAACACCTTTACATTCTAAAATACTACTTCGAGAATTCCACTGAATATCTTTCCGTTGCAACAGTACGACCCGAAACCATATTCGGCGATGTAGCAGTTGCCGTCAATCCAAACGATGAACGATACAAAAAGTATATAGGACAAAAAGTCATAGTGCCTTTGGCAAATCGTGCTCTCCCAGTGATTGCAGATGAATATGCCGACCCACATTTTGGAACTGGTTGTGTAAAAATCACTCCTGCCCACGACCCAAACGATTTCGAGGTTGGACTTCGCCATAATTTGCCCATCATAAATTCAATCAATCCCGACGGAACTCTAAATGAATTCGCATTGGAATTTAACGGATTAGAAAGATTTGAAGCCCGAAAACGAATTATTGAGAAGCTCAAAGAAAAAAATCTAATTGAAAAAATTGAAGATTATACACACAATGTCGGTTTTTCGCAGCGAGGCGGCGAACCCATAGAACCATATCTTTCGGATCAATGGTTTGTCCGAATGAAACCGCTCGCCGAAATTGCACTGAAACCAGTTCTGGAAGGAAAAATCCGATTTTTCCCCAAACACTGGGAAAAAACCTACCAACACTGGCTCGAAAATATTCGCGATTGGTGCATTTCCCGCCAACTTTGGTGGGGACACCGTATTCCTGTTTACTATTCCCCCGACGGAAACTACACCGCTGCCCGTAGCGAAGAGGAAGCCCGCAAAAAACTTTGCCTCGGTCCGGAAGTTGAACTTACCCAAGACCCCGATGTTCTCGACACTTGGTTTTCCTCTTGGCTCTGGCCTCTTACAACTATGGGTTGGCTTGCCGATGGCAAAACCGAAGAGACACCTGACTTGAAAAAATTCTTCCCGACCGACCTGTTGGTTACAGCCCCAGACATCATCTTTTTCTGGGTAGCCAGAATGATAATGGCTACGATGAAATTCAAAAACGAAATTCCCTTTCGCGATGTCTTCTTCACAAGCACAATCAGAGACGGTCTCGGTCGCAAATTAAGTAAGTCGCTTGGTAATTCTCCCGACCCCCTTGCAATAATCGAAAAATATGGTGCAGACGCTACTCGATTTACAATGACTTACCTTTCGCCCCTTGGACAGGACTTGCGAATGGACATCGACACAAAAACACAAGACATACCTTCGATGGAAATCGGTCGCAATTTTGCTAACAAAATTTGGAACGCTGGTAGATTCTTGCTTTTGAAACGCGATATGGTTTTCCTTCCCGATTGCTGTCCGCAAAACCAAAACAGAACACTTTCGCTCAATGAATTATCCATTGCCGACCGATGGATTCTTTCCCGACTTCACTCAACTATCTTAAAAGTCAATAAAAATTTAGAAAATTATAAGATAAATGAATACTCAAAAACACTTTACGACTTTGTTTGGCGAGACTTTTGCGATTGGTACATCGAAATCTTCAAGGTTCAGTTAAGCGACAAAAATGAAGTTTCCTTCAATCAAGCTTTAATGCAATTTGCTTTGAATATATTCGAAAACATTCTGAAACTTCTTCATCCAATTATGCCTTTTATTTCCGAAGAACTTTGGCATTTAATTAAAAATGAAAACGAAGACAAAAGCATAAGTCTTGAACAATTTCCCTATGCTGATGAGAACCTGATTGACACAAATCTTGAAGCAAGTTTCGAAATCATTCAACTGGTTGTCGAAGAAATTCGCCGAATGCGTGTCGAACTTGGAATCGAGCCGGGCAAAAAAATCGATTTAACTATTGTTACAAAGCAGCCCGAATTCATTGAAATGTTCGATACAATTAAAGAAGCCATTTCTTCTCTTGTTCGTGCAAATAGTATATCGCTTGCGAATGAATTTCAAAGCGGACAAAAGGCGATAACAAGCGTCGTCCGCGAAGTTGAAATTCATTTGCATTTGACACAAGAAATTGATATTGAAAAAGAAAAAGAACGAATACAAAAAGAAATCGAACGGGTAGCGAAAAATATCAGCGCAATCGAAGCTAAGCTAAACAATCCAAATTTCATTTCGAAGGCAAATCCGGAAGTTATCGAAAAAGAAAGAACGAAACTTTCGAGTATGAAAGAAACATTAGAAAAATTGGAAAATTTGCTGGCAAAATTTATTCAAATATGAGACAAATTTTAATCGAACCATCGCTATTAAGTGCAAACTTCGCTAACCTTGAAAGGGACATCAAACTTTGCGAAGAAGGTGGAGCCGACCTATTGCACCTCGACATTATGGATGGCTGTTTCGTTCCAAACATTACTTTCGGTCCTGTTGTTGTTCAATCCGTCAAAAAGGTTACACGCCTACCGCTTGTTTGCCATTTGATGATAATCAAGCCTGAACTTTACATCGAAGATTTTATTTCCGCTGGTGCGAACTACATTTCTATCCACTGCGAAAGCCAATTCCACATAAATAGAACCCTTCAACAAATCCGCAGTTATGGAATCAAAGCAGGATTAGCTTTGAACCCCGGAACACCATTGGAATTTGCCTACGAAAATGCTGAATTTTGCGACTTTATCCTTCTTATGTCCGTTAATCCCGGCTTTGGTGGGCAAAGCTTCATTCCATCCTTCCTGCGTCGCTGTGAACAATTGAAGGATTTCCTAACGAAAGAGGGACTTGAAAATGTACTCATCGAAGTCGACGGCGGAATAAAAGCCAGCAATGTTAGGGAAGTAGTCGCAGCCGGAGCCGATATGATTGTTTCGGGCTCAGGCATTTTCGACGGCGACATCATCCAAAATCTAAAAGAATTCAAAGAAAAAATTAAAAAGATATAATTTTTTCAAAAAAAATTTTTTTATTTAATTTTTTTTTATAATTTTGTTTTTGGTATAAATTTATAGGGAGATGTTATGCCAAAAAAAATTTTCTTAGTCCTGTTTATAGTGCTTTCAATATTCGCCATTACTAACTCATTGAATGCTCAATGGGTACAAATCAACAACGGCTTACCGAGCAATGTAGGAATTACTGCGCTTGCAACTTACGGAACTAATATTTTTGCAGGTACCCTCAACAATGGTGTTTTTCTATCTACCAATGGTGGTACAAGTTGGAGTCCAGTTAATAATGGCTTAGCGAATTTACAAGTTCAAACCCTTGCTGTAGCTGGGAACTATATTTATGCAGGAACTAACGGAAATGGTGTTTATCGTTCTTCCGATTTAGGTTCAAGTTGGCAGCTGGTAAATACTGGATTAACTAATTTAACGATAACTTATTTATATGTTTCCGGAAATTATATTTTCGCAGGTACATACGGAGGTGGTATATTTCGGTTGCCAATAAATGGCTTAACTTGGACTCAAGTAAACAATGGCTTGACGACCCAATACATTAATGCATTTGCATATAATGGACAATATTTGTTTGCAGGCGGTACCGGTCTTTTTGGAAGCACAAATAATGGCTCAAGTTGGACATCACTTGGAAATTTTAATAATATTTGGATTCATACTATCGCTGTTTTAGGCACAGACGTCTTTGTGGGGACAGAGAATCATGGGGTATATCGTTCAACTGATAATGGAAATACTTGGACACAAATCAATAATGGATTGCCTAACTGGATTGTACAAAGTCTTTATGTTGTTGGTACAAGTATTTTTGCCGGAACTAATGGTGGAGTATATTTATCTACAGATAATGGGGACAGTTGGAGTTACGCTGATTTAAATAAAATTGCTTTTAGTTTTGTAACATTGGGCGCTGATATTTATGCTGGGACGGGATTTCCAACTGGTGTTTACAAAAGGTCTCTTTCTCAAATGATGCAAGTTGTGAATGTTACAATTACATCTGACAACGCCTATGTATTTGGTTTCGGTGATATCAATGGAATAACAAACTATTATTATCCAGGGGTTTGTAATTATTTAGCTCACGAAATTTACTCGCCTAATACAGGAACAGAGACCTATACAATTGCTGGAAGCTTAAGTGGCAAATATATTTATATTGCCGCTTGGAGCGATGAATTGACATATCAAGGAACGATTGCACAATTCAGTGATGGAAACACCACAATACTGACAAGTCCAACATTACCTAACCCTTATGTGCATTGGGAGGTTTATGCTACAGGAATTAACTTAAATCCTCAGTCGAATGACCCCGAGCCTATAGCCCCAGCGTACATTCCTCGAAGAAATTCAAATTGTCCTACATTAAGTGAGATTAATACCCAAATAGCTATTGCAAATCAAAATGCTGGAAATCCTGCAAATACAAGCGTTGGGTGGGTAGGTACTACTCCTATCCCTGGTCGTGTTGGGGTATTGGCTTTCGGACCCAATAATGTTGCAAATAACTATGGTTTCCCTCCTCAAACTGTTTCTGGCATAAACCCAAACGCACAGTGGATGTGGTACAACCCAGACCCAACCCAAATCACTCAACCATTTGTGACCGACAATTTCCCGAATTTTCCCGCTTCACTCTCAAGGGAATACTATATTTTTCGTGTCGGTCCATTGGATTCATTATTTATTGATACTTGCATAGCTCCACCGCCATGTGACACAATTGGGGAAATTCGTTTGGATAGTGCTTGCTGCCAGTTCACAATCCCCATCATTTTAGCCCAAGGACCAGGCATTGGAGGTGTCACCAGCATCCAATGGTCACTTTCTGGCGGGACGATGGAGAGCATCTCGCCACTTACGGGATGCTCATATACACTTACGCAAACAAACCCCACAACTGGCACCATCACCTTCACGCAAGCGTGCACAGTTAGCCCATTGAATTTAGGAATGGAGGTGAACCCAACAACAGCGACGGGCGAAGTAACTCTTTACCTAATTATCAACCATAAAGGACAAGTATGTTACGATACAGTTAAATTGCGCTGCTCCCGTGCACCAATTACAAAATGCGACAGTTTAGCAGTTGCACCTTTCAGCTACGGCAACTTACAGCTTTCTGGACGCACATTTACAATCTTTAACCAAAAGCAACCTGCATCGCCAATCAAACGAGTAGAAATTAGCTTTAATCCGCCACCCTGTGTTTCCTCATCGGCTCCACAAGGTGATTGGAATGGTGGAGGCCTTGTAGTCGACGGTGGAAACCGAACTTGGGGTGTAGCAAACAGCGGTACACCCAAATATAGCCTGATTGATATGACTTGTGTGCCGCCCCCTTCATTGGCTCCGCAGGGCTACCGCGCAAACAACTTTGTGAAATTCAACCTTGGTGTGGACACAACTTGCGGTTGGACTGGGAATGTCATCCTCACCGTTATCCATTGCGATGGCGATACCTGCATTCTGACTTATAATAATTGGTGTGCAAAACCACCGAAACAGTGCCTGACCATAGATGTAGGCTCCGGCTTCAATCCAATTCCTGTGACTCTTAGACAAATCAGAGCAATCGAAGTTGCTATCGACACAAATTTGGTACCGGGAACTCAGGAATTACATGCTTGTACTGCATCCATTGTTCCAACAACTAATGGATGGGAAGTTCTTGGTGTGAGCATCGAGGATGAATTGACTAAGGAAGAAAGAGAATCAGGTAAGTATCTACCTTGGGAAGGAGAGGTTAAACTTACTAAAGCAGATGCAGCACGAACAGGACTCATTGAATTACAAGCTTGTGGAAGGCCAACGAAACCAATCAAAGGTCCTTGGCTCATAAGAGCATTCCTTGGGTCTCGTGAGCCAATGAGCGATACTCCAACGGTGAACATCACTTTCTATGATGCTAATGCAAACCCAATTGCACTTGGCGAAGCAAAGGCAAGCATACTTGTTTCCTCCGTCCCAGTCGATATTATCTCGCCTAATAACAATGGCGACGGAATTATCGGAATCGTGCCGAATCCTGCTACCGACAATGTCCGAATTGACTACATTTTGACCAACGGCGGTGATGTTGTTCTGGAAATCTGGGACAACCTTGGACAACTGCTTTTCGCAACGAACAAAACTCACGCGGAACGTGGCTTCCAAAGTGCATTAATATCAACAAGTGAGCTTCCGGCTGGGAGTTACTTTGTTCGATTACGAACAGCGAAAGGAATTTCGGTAGCACCGCTAAGGATAATCAGATAGTTTTATCCAAAACATTCTTTCGCTCGCGGGCAGGCAACAACCTGCCCGCTTCTTTTTTTTGTAATTTATTGATTTTAAGCAAGTTAATTCAACAATCCTTCGCAGGCAGAAATAAAAGTGGAAAGAAAACTTTACAGTCAAAATTCTTTTACACTTTCTATATTAAATTTTGCCCTCCTTTTTTAATTTTTTTCACTTTCTTATCTTTTCTCTCAAAGATTTAATTCAGTGTATTTCAATAAATTACTCCAACAATTAAATTTTTCAAAAACCCAAAGAAATTAATTTAAAATTAATTTTTTTTCATTAAAAAAAATTAATTGCATATTCCAAAACCATTTATTTTATTGCATTTTGTCATTTTTAAAACTTTTTAAAAAAGGGATTGTAATGGTTGTTAAACATTCGGAGGGCTTATGAAAATAAAAAAGAACCAAGTTAAAACACAATTTGTTTGCCTTTTGCTCTTCTCCTTGTTCTTTTCATTCTTTATCTCTCCCCAAGACACATTTGCAAAAACATCTAAAACAAAAAAGGTTAGCAAACACTATAAAAAAAGCAAAAAGCCCCGCCGAAGTTACAATCCCGAAAAAACAAAACAAGAAGCCCTCCAAATCTTAAACTCTTCGAATGCAAATTACCTTGTCCGCCTTGCAAATGGTGAAATCGATGAATCCGACTTGATTATAGATTCTCTTATTGTTGACCCCGGCGAAGACCCAATCGAATTGGAATACGAAGACGACAAACCCGTCGACCTCGACGTATTTCGAACAATGTACATTAGCTACCTCGAAAGTGGGGATTACGATGAAATTGGTGGTACGTTAAGCTCCGGAATTAGCAAGCGAAAAATTATGGAAGTAATTTTGAATTGGCTTGGAACCCCATACTATTTTGGTGGTACAACTAACCGGGGTATCGACTGTTCCGCATTTACTCGTCAAATCTTCTACTCTTCGGCAAAAGTTCTCCTTCCCCGCACTGCGCGAGAGCAATACCAAGTCGGAATTCCAGTCAAACGAGAAAAGCTTGGGTTTGGCGATTTAGTCTTTTTCCATACACGTCGTCATACCTATATTTCTCACGTAGGTATCTATTTGGGAGACAATTTGTTCGCACATTCCAGTTCACGATTTGGCGTTACCGTGTCTTCGCTCGAAAGCAAATACTACAGCTCTCGATTTATTGGTGCCCGCCGGTTAACACAACGAGACTTGGCAATCTTTGGGCGCGATTAATCTCAGTGTAATACATCGTACTAATTTAAGCAAAAGGAAAACAAAATCCTGTTACCTCTTTCCAGAGAAATGTTTGGTAAAATTGGTCGAGGTGGACAATCCATTTTTAGAATTATTGGAGGTTGAGGTTTATAAGTAATTTTGTCTTCAACCGTAAGTATTGAAAAAATCAATGAAATAATTATTGTTAAAATAATCTTTTTCATTCTCTAAAAATTGCTTCACTAACCAAAATTTCAGACGCTTTTTTCGATGGATATATTGTTGAAAGATACGATAGCAAAAGCGAAACAATTACTATTGCAATAACCACCGGAATTGAAATTTTCATTGGTAGCGCCGAAACAACATACTTTTGCGTATTTAGTTTAAGCCATTGGAACTTTATTTGTCCAAGTGTCAAAGCCAACCCCAAAATCAAGCCCGCAAAAGTACTCAACGAACCAACGATAATTCCTTGCAATCTAAAAATCCAAGAAATATCTTTCGGGGTTGAACCAATCGTAAGTAAAACTGCAATATCCGAGCGCTTTTCCAAAACTGTCATCACCAACGAAGCCAGTATATTGAATACGGCAATTGAAATAATCAGGGAGAGGACTAAAAACACACCGTAGCGCTCGAACTCCATTGCGTTCATTATATCCTTGTTCAAGTCGTACCAAGTAAGGATGTTGTAATCGGGAAATTTCATTCGCAAGCTTTTAGCCAGCTTGTCAATTTCTTTTACATCAGCAAGTCGAATATCTATTCCAGAAATATTTATAGAACTCTCGTTCCAAAAGTATTTTAACGATGAATATGGTAAAAAAACATAGTTATTGTCGTACTCAACATTATTAGTTTGGAATATCGAAGTAAGCATAATTTTTTTAGGAATTGGCAATTGAAAAATACGAGCCGACGCCTCGATATCCTTGATAGAGAAAAACGAAACCTGCTCACCGGGAATAAGTTTCATTGCGTCTGCAAGACCTGCACCAATATAGACACTCGAAAAAATTGGCGAGCTCAAATCATATTTTTTCTTTTCAATTGAAAAAATAATTTTGGAATTAATCGGATGACGATGGAACAGAGAGTCTTCGATACAATAAAATTGAACTACCCGATAATTGTTATTACGAAAAATTATCCCCCTAAAAGTCGAATATGGATAATAGGAAAGATTACTAATTTGGGAAAGATATTTTTTTATCTCCGAGTAATCTTGTGTTTGCTTTGAAGCAAAAATTCTTATATGCGGTTCGAAACCAATAATCTCGTTTTCTGCAAATTCTTGAAATCCATTAAAAAGCGAAGTAACAATTATCAAAGCAGAAACCCCAATGGTGATGCCAAGAGCCGACAACAGCGAAATAATCGAAATGAAATGGTATGAGCGTAAAGTAAAAATGTATCGCAGAGCAATTTTAAAAGTATATTTCATTAAATGCTAAATGCTTTTATTCTTTTTTGCATTGATTAATGCACGAATGTACTTATGGATTTCGACAATTATGATAATGCTAAATGTTGTGGAAAGAACAATAACCCAATCCGAAAAACTTAAAGGGGTTGTATCCATCACATAGTTCATAAATGGCACAGCTACGGCAAAAACTTGTAGAAGGAGAGCAAAAACCATAACACCAAAAAGAACTAAATTTTCCGATAAAGTGACTTTGTCTAATTTATCATTTTTCTTGTAGGGCAAATTAAAGAACAAGGAACGATTCAACGAGCGAGAATTTTGAACATTCCAGATTTGGAAAAGTGCAAGTGTACAGAACGCAATAGTCCTTGCTTTTTCAAGTGTTGCAGGGTCTGGCTCGAGGGTACATCCAAGATAATAGTAGAACAAGATTAGGGTTCCCGCAGCCATAACGATTGCCGAAAGTATTATCCTATAAATCATGGAACGCGAAATCAAGGGTTCATCTTTCCGCCGCGGTGGGAAAGCCATAACGTCGCCGTGCTCCTTTTCGAAAGCCAGCGGAAAAGTAGAAGTACCATCGGTTACCAAGTTCACCCACAACAATTGGGCAGGCAAAAGTGGAAGTGGAAAACCAATCAAAACCGAAGTAGCAATTGTTAGCAATCCTCCTGCACTGGTGGAAAGAATATAAAGAAGTATATGGCGGAGATTGTTTAGTATAATTCTCCCGCGCCGAACTGCTTGGACAATTGTGGCGAAATTATCATCAAGCAAAACCATATGAGCCGCTTCGCGTGCTACATCTGTACCACTTCCCATAGCAACACCGATGTCGGCTTGTTTTAGTGCAGGTGCATCGTTAACTCCATCTCCAGTCATTGCCACAATATTCCCGTTAAGTTGCAACTGCTTCACAATCCTAAATTTATGTTCAGGAACTACTCGAGCATATACATCAACTTTGGGAGCGACTTTGAAAAGTTCTTTGTCATCCATTTTGTCCATCTCAAATCCGGTAATCGCTACGGGTTCCTTGTCGGGTGGTACAATTCCAACTCTTTTTGCCACAGTTTGTGCAGTTTTAACAAAGTCGCCGGTTATCATCACCACTTTTATTCCTGCTTTATGGCATTCGGCAACAGCTCGAACAGCTTCGGGTCTTACAGCATCTTCGATACCAGCGAAACCCACAAAAATTATATCATTCAGGTCATCAAGAGTAATAAATTCTTTGCTGTTATCTATCGAAAAAGCAAGAGCAAGTATTCGCAAACCTTCGCTCGAAAGCTCTTCGATTCTTTTGTCGACTATCGCACGGTCCAAAGGTTTGGTCGAGCCGTCGGGCATAAGCTCTCGATTACATCTTCGCAGAACTTTTTCCGGCGCCCCTTTCACAAGGACATAAGTGGAATCGCCAATTTTAACACGAACCCCCATTAATTGATTTTCGGATTCAAAGGGAATATCAACGGAAACTGAATAGTTGCTCGCGTCAAAATCAAGTTTCTTTGCGGCAATCATCAAAGCACCTTCGGTGGGGTCGCCTGTTATACTCCATTGGTTTCCTCGAAGTTCAATTTTAGTTTCCGAACATAGTGCCGATATATATGTTGCAATTTTCAAAGATTCATTTGCTTGGTAATCAACCCGTTGGTTGGTCTCTTTGTCGAAAACCTCTCCTTCATTTTTATAACCTGAGCCTGTTACCAAATAAATCTTACCATTGAGAACATATTTCGTAACAACCATCTCGTTTTTGGTCAATGTCCCAGTTTTATCGGTGCAAATAATATTTGTGCTCCCAAGGGTTTCGACTGCAGCAAGCCTTTTAACAATAGCTTTGTGTTTTGCCATTTGCGAAAGACCAATCGAGAGAGTAATTGTTACAGCTACCGGTAAACCTTCGGGGATAGCAGATACAGCCAAACCAACCGAAGTCAAAAACATTAGAACCAATTCATTTCCGCGCAAATATCCAATAAGAAAAATCATAGCAATAACGATAAGTATAGCAAGGCTTAAACCTTTGCTAAACTTGGCAATCTGAACTTGCAAAGGCGATAGCGACTCTTCCGCTTCCGAAACTTTTTCGGCAATTTTCCCGAATTCCGTTTTTTCACCAACTGCTGTAACCACTGCCAATCCTCTTCCCTTTTGAACAATGCTCCCACTATAAACCATTGTAATTCGGTCACCAAGTGGGGCATTTTCGGGCACTCTGGCGTCGTGTTTCTTTTCGACCCCAAAAGATTCGCCCGTAAGCATAGATTCGTCGACAAGTAGATTGTTTGTGTCAACCAACCGTCCATCGGCAGGAACGCGGACTCCGCTTTCCAAGACAAGAATATCGCCGCAAACCACCTCGCTTGTTGGAATATTTTTGTGTACGCCATTGCGAATAACCCGAGCAGTGGGAGCTGCCATTTTGTTCAATGCCTTTAATGCGTCGGAGGCGCGTCGCTCCTGAATAAACCCGATGAGAGTATTTAAAATTACAACCGCGGCGATAACGAATGTGTCTTTAATGTCCGAAATAAGTGCATTAAGAACAGCTGCAATAATTAAGATAATGATTACTGGATTATTAAACTGTTCCAAAAGCAGAATCCAGTCGGGCTTGGGTTTCTTCCCGGGTAAACGATTTTCACCATATTTCTTTCGATTTTCCTCGACCTGCTCTTCTGTTAAGCCTTTCTGTGGGTCAACTTTAAAATGTTCCAAAACCTTTTCGCAAGTCTGTGAATGCCAAAGCATATCCATTTTAAATTTAAAAAACAAAAATAACAATAATTTTTTGAACAGGCAATTATGTTAGCTTTAAAAACAAATCCTTGCACAAAATCTTCCTTTTATGTATTTTGCAATGTCAACAATGATTATGGCAAAATGAAATTTAAGTTGCTCTTGGTTTGCTGGATTCTTTTTGTCCCAAAATTATTAGCAGGGAATTATTTATTTACCGAAGAAGTCATTCTCGACAGCCTCACCAATCCTTGGGAAATAAAGCAAATCGATGACGATTGGATTATTTTCACCCAGCGTAACGGTTTGGTCAACAAGTTCAATCTTAAAACTCGCGAACTCAAAACTATCTTGGATTTAAGGAGCGAAGTGGAACAAATTGGCGAGAGTGGCTTATTGGGAATGGAAATCTACCGCGAGAAACCAAATATCTTATATGTTTACTTGGTTTACACATACGACAAATATTTAGATATATCCAATTTCTCCGAAAAAGTTGTTCGCTTCGAGTTCCACGACGACACTTTAATCAACCCCAAAATTATTATCGACAGTATAAAAGCTATGGGTTGGCACAATGGTTCTCGCTTGCTCATCGGTTCAGACAAGAAACTTTACATCACTACCGGAGACGCTTACGACAAATACCTTCCCCAGAATATCAACTCCATAAACGGGAAACTGCTTCGCCTGAATTTAGATGGTTCATTCCCCGAGGATAATCCTTTCGGCAATGCCGTTTGGTCCTATGGTCATAGAAATGCCCAAGGGCTTGTTGAAGTCGATGGTAGGTTAATTATTTCTGAACACGGACCAGAAACCGACGATGAAATCAACATTATTCAAAAGGGCGGAAACTTCGGATGGCCCAATGTTGTTGGCTATTGCGACGACAACTACCCCGGCGAAAAAGAATTTTGCCAGAAGAACAACGTAATCGAGCCCGTAATTTCGCTGTATCCGTCTGGAACGCTTGCCCTTTGTGGATTGGAATACTACGGCGAATGCTCCGACACTTTGTGGAGTCGCACTTTTCTTTTGGCAACACAAAAGGACGAAACTCTTTACGCATTCAAATTTGATGAAAATTATACCAAAGTGATTTCTTTCACTCCAATTCTTTCGGGGAAATACCGCAGGCTCCGTTGCGTTCGTAAACTTAACGATGGCAGCATCCTGATTGGAACTTCCAATAGGGACTTTTTCAAGCAACCCGACAAATTGATTCTCTTTACACCTTCGTTCCTGCTCAATGTAGATTCAGACGGCACCGACGGAATCCAAATCACGCAAACAACCGAGGAGATACATATAACCAGTTCCTTCCCTGCAAACAACTGCAGGGCAATGTTTTATAATCTTTTGGGGCAAAAGCAATTTGAAATCGAATTCAAAGGCTCAGTTTGTATACCCAATTCCAAACTTCCTAAGCCAAACATCTACATACTTAAAATTTACTCAGAGAAAGAAACCCAAAGCAAAGTAATTTTGATTCTGTAGGCAAACAAGCTATAGTAGAACACGCAAAAAGCTAAACCAAAAAAGTCTTTGGTAATTACTCAATACTATCCACCCTATATTTGAACTTCAAAATTTAGCATAATTTGCTTTATTGTGGGGTCAATTTATTAATTTACCACAAAAGAACATACTATCTACCCTACAAAAGAAAATGTCATTGGATGTGGTATTAGTGGCAAGCACATATGAACAGGGGATGAACACACAGGTTCGACTTTACAAGAATTTGTAAATTTTTCAGACATCGGATGTTTCAAAAACATCCGATGTCTTTGCGTAATGGATTCCGTTCGTGTCGGAAAATCGGGTTTTGGGTCAAGCCAACAAATAATTTAATATCTTATAGGAGCGAGTAATTATTCGCCCCTACTTCTTTTGAAGTGCATAAAATCAAATTCTTGTGACCCTAACGGGATTCGAACCCGTACTACCACCTTGAAAGAGTGGTGACCTAACCATTAGTCGATAGGGCCATTGCCTTTTCAAAGAAATACAAAATTAAGAAAAATTTTGAAACGATAAGCAGTGAATTTTATTTTTTGAAAAATTGTTGTTAATTAACACTTTTAAACATTCATTTTTTTATTTGCAATTTTCTTCATAATTTTGTAACTCTTTATTTTTAAAATGAGAGGGAAATGCCAAAGTTAAAAACAAAATCGTCGGCAAAGAAGCGATTTAAAGTAACCGCAACAGGTAAACTATTGCGCGAAAAAGCATACCGTAGCCACATATTGACAAAAAAAGAGCGTAAGCGTAAGCGAAATCTTCGTAAACCAACGCTTGTTGACCCAAGCGATGCTCCAAGAATTAAAAAAATGTTAGGTCTTGCATAATCTTTGCGAACGGGGAAGATGCTCCCCCTAAGCAATTTTGAAAGGAGGTCAGTATGCCAAGAGCAGTAAACAAAGTAGCATCGAGAGAAAAAAGAAAGAAGTTCCTAAAACTTGCGAAAGGGTTTTGGGGACGCCGTAAGAATGTGTGGACAATTGCAAAGCACCACATCGAAAAAGCACTGCAATATCAATACCGCGATCGACGACTGAAGAAGCGCCATTTCCGAAGGCTCTGGATTGTTCGTATCAACGCTGCTTGCAGAAATAACAGAACCACTTACTCTCGCTTCATCAATGCATTGAAGAAGAAAAACATTGAAATCAATCGAAAGATACTCGCCGATTTTGCAATGAACAAACCAGAGTTCTTCAAAAAATTAGTTGATTTTGCAATGAATTAATCATCAAGACTTATGAAAATGAAAGAAAAAGCGAAAGTGAGTTGTGCCTTACAATTCCTTTCGCTTGTTTTTATTGACTAAATTTCAATAGAAATGATAGAAGAAATTAAAAAAGTTGAGCAGGAAATCAAAGAACATCTGGAAAAAATCAACTCGAAAGAAGAGTTAGAGAAGTTCCACAACTTATTCCTTGTGAAGAAAGGGAAAATCCAGCAATTATTCGACAGGATGCGTGAGCTACCGAGGGAAGAAAAGCCCGCTGTTGGAAAAATTCTCAACGAACTGAAAAAATTAGCCGAAAGTCGCTACCGGGAAATCCACGAAAAAATTACTGCCGAAATCGAAAGCACGCCAAAGGTCGATTTGACTTTGCCGGGCAGGGTCAATTTCGTGGGACATCACCACCCCATCTACCAAACGATGCGCCAGATGGTGAATATCTTTACTGAACTTGGCTTTAAAGTAGCCGAAGGACCCGAAATCGAGGACGAATACCACAATTTCGATGCATTAAACTTTCCGCCCGACCATCCTGCTCGCGATATGCAGGACACATTCTTCATAAAGTCGGACAAAAAATTGCTTCTTCGCACCCATACATCGCCAGTGCAAATTCGAGTTATGCATTCTACCACTCCACCGATACGCTATATTATGCCCGGACGAGTTTACCGCAACGAAGCAATTTCTGCCCGTAGTCTTGCAGAATTCCACCAAATCGAAGGGCTTTACATAAATCGTCGTGTAACTTTTGCAGAACTCAAAGGAACGATGATTGAGTTCTCTCGGAGGATGTTCGGCGAAAATCTCCGTTTCCGTTTTCGTCCATCATTCTTTCCATTCACTGAACCCAGCGCCGAACTGGACATAACTTGCTTCCTTTGCGGAGGGAAAGGATGCAGGGTTTGTAAATACACTGGTTGGCTGGAAATTGCTGGCTGCGGAATGGTTCACCCAAATGTTTTAAAAGCAGAAAACATCGACCCCGAAGCCTACACCGGGTTCGCTTTCGGCTTAGGAATCGAGAGAGTAGCAATGCTGTTGACTGGTATTGATGATATTCGTATGTTCTATATAAACGATTTGCGAGTGTTACAACAATTTTGACTTTGGAAATAATTTCCATTAAATAAGAAAATATATGATTTACTTAAACAACGCAGCAACAAGTTACCCAAAACCAAAGAAAGTCCAAGAAGCTGTGATGGCTTCTTTCAGTGGTCCTCTCGTTCACGCATCTCGAACAGGTATGGAGCGAGACGAAGACGATATTCTGTATGTATGTCGCAGCAAGCTTGCCGATTTGTTAAACATCGAAGACCCATTGCATATAATTTTTACCTCTGGAAGTACCGAAGCACTAAACCTTGCTCTCAAAGGGTTGCCTCTCGAAGGAGGGAATGTTGTTATCTCGGCTATCGAACATAATTCTGTCATTCGCCCCTTGAAAACTTTGGAGAAGGAAGGCAAAATTTCGGTTACCATTGTTGAATGCGACAAAAACGGCTACATCGAGCCTCAACAATTTGCCGAGGCGATTCGCGACGACACAAAAGCCATCGTTGTAAATCATTGCTCTAACGTCACGGGAGCCGTGTTGGATATTGCCGAAATCGCAAAAATTGCACATTCAGCCGGGGCTTACATTGTTGTCGATGCATCTCAATCTGCCGGGGCTGTGCCAATTGACTGCAAAAACTGGGACATAGATTTACTTGCATTCACTGGACATAAGTCGCTATACGGTATGCAAGGCATCGGGGGGCTGTACATCAAAGATGGTATTGAGCTGAAACCACTAAAAGTTGGCGGAACGGGCATTTTGAGTGAGTTACTACTTCAACCCGAAGGGTTCCCTATTCACTACGAGGCAGGAACTCCGAACACTCCCGGAATTATATCACTTTACGCTGGTCTTCAATTTATTTTCGAAACGGGTTTAGAAAATATCATCGAACATAAAAAGAAACTTTATAAAATACTTTTCGATGAACTTGCCGATAATCCTGACATTGAAATTTACAGCCCCAAAAATGAACATACTTCCTATTCGAACTTTTGCTTCAACATCAAAGGAATGGTTCCCGAAGAAGTTGGGTATGTCCTCGAGGCTTCTTTCGATATTTGGGTCCGGACAGGTCTGCATTGTGCTCCTTTAATTCTTCCCTATCTTGGGGTGGAACCTTGGGGAACTGTTCGTGCAAGCCACTCTTACTTTACCACAGAAGAAGAAATTTATAAATTTGTTGAAGCAGTTAAGAAAATTACAATTATTCCAAAAAGAAAATGAAAGTAGTAAAACAAAAAAAAGTTACCGACTGCTACGAAAGCAGTAACACCATAGATTTAATCTTAAGTGCCCCAATAACAAAACCATTTGTTGAACATCTCGGGCAATTGGGAAAGCTTTTACTCTTTGATGAATTCGACATCCCTTATTTCAAAGTTATTGTTAAGGGAGAATATACAATCAAAGGGGCTTTTGGGAAAAAGACAATAAGAATACTTTTGCCCGAAGATGTAGAAGACTACCCGCTGGATAGCCTTGTCCAGCACATCGAAAATTTCAACAAATAAGGAGAAAATTATGATTAAAAAGTTTTTTGAGTTCTTTTTCAAAAAGAAAGCTCAGATTATTGAAAGTGAAATCGTTGCTAAGGAAAAGCAACAAAAGCAAGGGAAATTAACTCCACGCGAAAGAATCGAAAAAATAGTCGACCCGGGGTCGTTCCATGAATGGGATATGTTTGTGCAGCAAGCCTCGACCGATTTGGGTTTGGACAAGAAATTTTTGCCTCGCGATGGTGTTATCACTGGAACGGCAAGTATTATGGGACATCCCATTTGCATTTATGCACAGGACTTTTCAGTTGCCGGCGGTTCGCTGGGTCTCGCCCACGCACGAAAAATCACAAAGATTATGGACCACGCAATTAAACTTGGAATTCCAATTATAGGAATCAACGACAGTGGTGGTGCTCGAATTCAAGAAGGAGTTAATTCCCTTGCAGGCTATGGTGAAATTTTCTATCGTAATACTCGTGCTTCTGGGGTTATCCCTCAAATTTCAATCATCCTTGGACCCTGCGCTGGCGGAGCGGTGTATTCACCTGCTTTAACGGATTTCGTCTTTGTTGTCGATAAGATTTCGAAAATGTTTATCACCGGTCCCGAAGTTATCAAGACCGTTTTGGGCGAAGAAATCACAATGGAAGAGTTAGGAGGAGCCCGAGTGCAGGCAGAAATAGCTGGCAACGCCCATTTCTTCGCTGAAAGCGAAGAAGAATGCTTCGAGCAAGTCAAAAAATTAGTTACCTTCATACCTTGGAACAATAGAAAAAAAGCCGACCCATTTCCACCAAAACCGCCCAAACCGGGCTACAAAATTTCGAGCATCATTCCCGATGACCCTCGTCAGCCTTATGATGTTCGGGATGTAATCCGTGCGATAGTCGATGATTCAGACTTCTTCGAGGTTATGGAACTCTTCGCACCAAATGTCGTAATTGGTTTTGCCAGAATGAATGGCGAGACAATCGGCATTGTTGCAAATCAACCGCTTGTGCTCGCTGGTGTTTTGGACGTTGATTCATCGGATAAAGCAGCCCGATTTATTCGCTTCTGCGATGCTTTCAATATTCCTTTGCTAACCCTTGTGGATATTCCAGGATACTTGCCGGGCGTCGACCAAGAACATTCTGGTGTTATTCGCCATGGGGCAAAAATTCTTTATGCTTATAGCGAAGCAACAGTTCCAAAGATTACAGTCATTATGAGAAAAGCCTACGGTGGTGGCTACATTGCAATGTGCTCACGGCATCTTGGCGCCGATTTTGTTTTCGCCTGGCCTATGGCAGAAATTGCCGTTATGGGTCCCGAAGGTGCAGCAAATATTATTTTTAAAAACGAGATAGCTAATTCTCCCAATCCCGAAGAAACTCGAAAGCAAAAGGTTCAGGAATATATCCAAAAGTTTGCCAATCCATTTGTCGCTGCTTCGAATGGCTACATCGATGCTGTAATCGAGCCGGATGAAACCAGAAAGTATATACTTCACTCATTGTTTATCTCGAAAAACAAAGTTGACCAAACATTGCCCAAAAAACACGGTATACCACCATTTTAGGAGTTGAATATGGAAGATAAGAATGAATTTCCAACTCTAACGCTTGACGAGCGAGAATATAAAACACTCTTAACAAAAAAATTCTCGCGCCGAAAGAAATATTGCGCGCCAGACCCAACAAAGCTAGCTGCTTTCATTCCTGGGGTTATCCAAAAGATTTACGTCGAAAAAGGAATGGAAGTTAAGCGGGGCGAACCACTGCTTGTTTTAGAAGCAATGAAAATGAAAAACGATGTATTTTCGCCTGTCAATGCAATAGTTAAATCGGTAAATGTCAAAGTTGGTGAGGCTGTTAAAAAAGACCAAGTCTTGATTGAGTTTGATTTGTTGAAAACGAATGAAAGTTCATCATAATTTTGGTGAAAAGTATTATTGAAAAGTTTTAAGGATTTGATAATTTTTGTTAACCTGAATGTTTGAAACCCACTTTTTGGGGATTTAAACCAAAAGGACATCGAGCATAGAATAGCTAAACAAGAGGCTTTTTAAGCCCCATTGTTCATAGAAAGTAGTTTTGCAATAGAATTCAAATGAACTAGTTGGAGCAAGCAAATAGAATCGCAAAAGTAATATTTTTTGTCGCCTAGTTTTCCTTGTCCCACTGAATTTTGAGAGCTTAAGAAAAAACCACTTCGCATTTAAAATAAAAAATCGGGCTGTGGAATTCATCCACAGCCCAATTAAATTTAAAGACAACAGCAGTTTTATAATAACGGAGCAATAACAAGAGCTACAATCGAAATCAACTTTATGAGGATGTTTAATGAAGGTCCTGCGGTATCTTTAAATGGGTCGCCAACTGTATCGCCCACTACTGCAGCCTTATGCGGGTCGGATTTTTTATAATAACGAACTCCATCGATAACCACACCTTCTTCGAACATCTTTTTGGCGTTATCCCAAGCACCACCAGCATTTGCTTGGAAAATAGCCAAAAGAACTCCTGTTGCTGTTACACCAGCCAACAATCCACCAAGAGCTTCTTTGCCAAAGAATGGTAAGAAGCCAATTATTAATGGAGTTACAATTGCAAGCAAGCTTGGGAATATCATCTGACGAATAGCCCCTTTGGTTGCAATTGCAACGCATTTTTCATATTCTGCTTTTCCATCGGCAGCTTCAAAGGTTTCTAAATCCTCTTTCGACCACTCGGATTTCGGTTTATCACCAACTCTTTTCATCACTTCTAATGCATTTTTCAATGCTGGTATTTCTGTGAATTGACGACGGACTTCTTTAACCATAAACATTGCTGCCCTTCCAACAGCGCCAAGGGCAAATCCCGAAAAAATGAACGGCAAAAGGGCACCAATTAACAATCCAGCAATAACATTAGCTTTTGAAATATCTATCGAAGGGATATGTGCTGCAGTCATATAAGCCCCAAACAAAGCCAAAGCAGTTAAAGCTGCTGAACCAATTGCAAATCCCTTACCAATTGCTGCGGTAGAGTTTCCAACTGCATCGAGTTTATCAGTTCTACCTCTAACTTTCGGAGGCAATTCCGACATCTCTGCAATTCCGCCTGAGTTGTCGGCAATTGGTCCATAAGCATCGGTGGAAAGTTGGATACCTGTTGTTGCAAGCATACCAACAGCAGCAATTGCTATACCATACAACCCAGCAAGTTCAAATGCACCAATAATTGCAAATGCAATTAAAAGAACAGGTAATGCAGTCGAAAGCATCCCAGTTGAAATACCCGCCAGAATATTTGTTGCGGTTCCTGTCAAACTTTTCTCGGCAATTCTTCTAACAGGCGGTTTGCCCAATCCGGTATAGAACTCAGTAATCAACCCAATACCGACACCTGCAAAAAGCCCAAATATTGTTGCAAGGAATACACCCCAAGAATGAACCACAAAAACTTTTCCATACAGCGGGTCTTGATATGAAAAAGTCTCGGGCAGAAGCCGGGTGATAATTAAATACGAAGCTATCAGCATTAATCCGTTTGCAACAAATGTTCCAATGTTCAATCCAGCTTGCGGGTTCCCACCTTCTTTAACTCGAACGAAGAAAGTTCCAATAATCGATACAATTACACCGGCGCCAGCAAGAAAAAGTGGCAAAATTACAGCAGATAAACCTTTGAAAATAGTATTTTGGAATTCGGGTAAATTGTAGAAAACAGTTCCCAAAACCATTGTACTCACAATAGCCCCAATATATGATTCAAACAAATCGGCCCCCATACCCGCAACATCGCCAACATTGTCGCCCACATTGTCGGCAATAGTAGCAGGATTCAGAGGATGGTCCTCCGGTATCCCAGCTTCAATTTTGCCCACAAGGTCAGCGCCAACATCTGCACTTTTTGTATAAATACCCCCACCAACACGAGCAAACAATGCAATGGATGAAGCACCAAAAGAAAAGCCAGTAATTACATTAATAACCTTCAAAAGTGATTCTTGGGCTTGGTATCCAAAAATATTGAAATAAATCAATAATAGAATACTCAATCCCGTTACACCGATACCAACGACCGCCATTCCCATAACAGAACCCCCAGCAAAAGCAACTCGAAGCGCATCGTTAAGACTCTTTCGTGCAGCATTAGTCGTTCGAGCATTCGATTTGGTAGCTATCTTCATTCCAACCCAACCAGCAAGCCCGGAACAAAAAGCCCCAACCAAATAAGAAACTGCAATTAAAGGTGAAGATTCTTCGAGCGAGCTTCCTTGAATTGCCAACAGTATTGCAATCAAAACAACAAAAATGGCAATCACTTGGTATTCGGTCTTCAAAAAAGCCATTGCCCCACGCGCGATGTAGTTCATTATCTTTTGCATACGCTCGTTGCCTGGGTCCTGTTTGCTTATCCAGGCAGTTTTCCAAATAGTATAAAGAATTCCAATACTCCCAAATACTGGAACTAAATAAATCAACGAGAGATCCATCGAGACACCCCATCAATTAAACATATTAAAAAGTGCAAAATTATCAAATTATACTTACAAAAGTTTAAATAAACAAAATTATAATATCCTTTTAACCGCTATTATTTATTTTCTTTTTTTATAATCAATCTGTTGCAAAGCAGATAGACCAAATTTAATACAAATATTTAAGGAGAAAATCTCTCTTTTAATACCCTTGAATAAACTTCTGGAACGGGAACGAAATTTTTTGCAACCACCCAAATCGCTATTCCAAGTATAACAGTGGAACAAATTCCTCCTTCTATTCCAAAACTTCCACCAAAAAGTATTTCATTAAACATTGTAATTTTGGTATTAAACAGTCCAATTTCAAAATTCAAACCACTGACTGGGGAGGACAGCAGAAACGCTTGCCAAAAGTTCCATCCAAAATGGAACCCTAGCGACAACCAAAGCATATATGTTCTAACAAACATAACTGCAAGCAAGACCCCAGCCAAAAAAATGTTTATAAATGCAAGAAGAGAATAACTAGGATTGAAAGAATGAAGTAAAGCAAACACCAATGAAGACGAGAATATCGAAACAATTTCACCCTTCCTTTCGATAAGCTTTTGGAAAAGGACGCCTCGGAAAAGTAACTCCTCGAAAGTAGCCGAAAGTAACAAAAACAAACCAGACGACAGAACCTTTTCCATATCGACTTTTTGCAGTTCTACCCCAAAAGGAATAAAAAATAAAAGCAATGGCAAAATGAACAGCAAAGGGAACCCAAATCCAAGCAGTAAATGTTTAATTGCATAACGATTTAATATCAACCCAAAAGAATGCCATTGCCTAAAATTCTGAAAATAAACAACATTAAGATTTGCAATAAAAGCCGAAAGACAAAATGCCAGTGGATAAAAGATGTTTAAAACATAATATGTAAAATAAACGAAAATGAAAAACGACACAAGGAAAATCAAAAAAGAAATAAGCCAGCTTTTTCGCCAGTATTGATAAAAAGATTCTTTATCAAATTTCATCGGCTTTATTGGGTAGATTGCTTCTTCAAATTTTCAATATGTTTTTCAATCGCCTGACGCATCAATTGCACAACCTGTTCGTGTTCAGTTCCATTAATCATCAAATTAAGCTGGGGGCAATAGGAAGCATAATCATTATCGCCACGACGCCGAACATAAATTTCGTAATCGTAAATATCCAAAGAAGTCGATTTCTTTATTTCCATTTAAAATCTCATTTTTTAAAAAACGAAACTTACAAAAGTTTAAACAATTGATAAAACAAGAAATCACATTAATTACTAATTTTGTTTTTTGTTTAAAATCGAAGATAAATGACAAAAAAGTTTTGTGTCATTGGACTTGGGTATTTTGGAATGCATCTTGCCTTGCGATTAAGCGAATTGGGTGCCGAAGTTCTGGCTATCGACAATCACCAAGATGTAATCGACAAAATTAGCGACCGCGTTGCCCACGCTGTTTGTATGAATGCTACCGACGAACGCGCACTTCGCAGTCTTGGCTTGAAAGATATGGACGCCGTCATCGTTGCTATTGGCGAAGGCTTCGAAAGTTCCATAATGACCACAGCAATTTTACAGGAAATTGGTGTCAAAACAATTTACAACCGAGTAACATCGCCAATTCACGAAAGAATCCTACGGCTGATGAATGTTACCGGATTACTTCTTCCCGAAGCCGATGCCGCAGAACAATTGGCAAGTCGCCTTATGCTTCCGGGCGTTCTCCATTCTTACTTGATTTCCGAAGAGTATGGAATTTTCGAAATTGAAACTCCCGAAAAATTTTACGATAAAACCCTTGCACAAATCAACCTGCGAAAAAATTATAACTTAAATTTAGTAACCCTGAAAAAATTGAAAAAATCGGGCGGATTATTAAGTCTCGGTGAATACGAAGAATACGAAGTTCTTGGCGTTCCAACCCCCGATTTAATTCTTTCCGAAGGAACAATTATGGTGCTTTTTGGCAAAGAAGATGATGTGAAAAATTTGTTGAATGTTTAATTTTCTGGGCTATTCAATTGGATATCTGCTCAATTCAATCCTGCCTTACCTTTCTAATCCGAAAAAAGAAAATCATAAAGTTTTTAATCTTCCTTGTCCTTTACGCTTTTCCATTTCTTGTTTTAAGTCAAGATTTCGAATGGGGAAATCCGACCGACATTCGTTCGATAAATTCAACCGAAGACGATTTCGCCCCGCAATGGAACAAATTCGAAAACCGCTTATATTTTTCATCTCTTCGCAAAGGAAAATCGAAATTTTTTGTTTCTCAATTAGACGAAAATGGCAACTTTACTTCACCCATTGAATTAAAAGACCCCTTGAATCGTGCAACGGGAAATGTTTCGTACATTTCGTTCCTTTCGGAAACCGAAGCTGTGTTGAATGCCTATCGCCAAGGCTTGCGACAAGCCTATTTAAACATATTCCATTCCCTCCGTCGTGGAGGCAACTGGCTAAAGCCTATCCCATTGGATAGCCTTCAATGCGAATGTTTTGTGCTTCACCCAACCATTTCTCCCGATGGAACTTTCATTATCTTCTCGTCGAACAAAGACGGCAGCAAAAAGGACTTAGACTTGTTCATTGCTTATCGAATGGAAACAGGCGTCTGGGGAAATATCGAAAAACTTGAGGAGCTGAACACCGACGGCGATGAAATCACCCCTTTCCTTGCTTCGAGCGACACCTTGTATTTCGCCAGCAATGGCTACGGTGGTCCCGGCGGATTTGATATTTACTTTAGCATTCGCAAAGGCACAAACTGGGAAAAGCCCAATCCACTGAATCTTCTGAACACGCGTTTCAATGAATCCGATTTCGTTATCGTAAACGACACTCTTGCTCTTTTCGTTTCCGACCGCCCCGAAGGGATTGGTAAGCTCGACATATATTCCGCAGTCAAAACACAAATTCCCGACACCACAACCAAACCACAAAAAAGAATCGAGTTGAGCCTTTCAGTTCAAGTTCCAACTGTTCGTCTCGAAAGTTCATATCTTTACGATTTCGTCCAGTTCCCCGAAAAAATCCCGTCTGTGCGCAAACTGAAAGAGTTCGACCCAAACTTTAAAGAAGAAAAAATCAGCAAATACGAAGATATAATCGACAACGCTGTTTCAATCATCTTCGCCCGTTGGAAAAGTTCCCGTTCCGAAATTACCTTCGCTTTCGATACAAACAATATAGAATTAAAAACCTTAATTGTTAATGCTATTTTCCTGCTCAGCAAGGAATATCCCGAATCTCAAAGCAAAATTCAAATTTCCCATTCAAATGATAAAAATTTAACAGTTTTTGTAAGTGATTCGAACATTTACAAGCCATTAAAATTAGTAAAGAAACAAACGAACTTCGAGCCTCCTGTGCTTGAAGTATTCATCAATTATAGAAAAGAAGAGCAAATTAAAAAGTGGGAACTGAAGATTAGGAACTCTTCCTTCAAGATAACGGGCGAGACACTTTCTCCTTTTATAAGAATCGATCTGTCAAAAGCTTTGGAATCCGATTTCAACCTAACGGACACTATGTTCATTGACCTAATTGTTTACGATTCATCGTTGAATTCTTACTCTATTACTTATCCAATTGTGCTGAGTCTATCCAAAACAGTTTTAAGGAATTCTTATGTTTATAAAGGTAAAATTTACGAAAGGCTCTTTTTGTCCTCAAATTTCGACAAGTCTTCTGCAAGCCTAATTTCGCTAATCAATGAAATTGCAGAATATCGTGAATATATCAACGGGGCAGTGGTAGTTATGGATAAGACAACTGCCCAATCAAATTTATCGGAGTTAATTGATTTCGTTTCCCAGCGCTTACAAATAAAAAAAGAAAATACCAAGATTGAGTATGACCCAAAAGATTACGAAGCGAGCTTTGGGAAACTCCCCGAAAATACAATTATCTTTCTTTTAGAGCGAAAATAAATTTCCAATCTATTAAGTGAAATTATGCATTTTTTAATTAAATTTGCCAATTAACATTAAATTCTAATGAACAAAATTTTTGACCCAAAGAAAAAGGAAACGCTTGACGCTTCAAAGGGAAGGGAAATAAATTCTTTTTTAACTTCCTATATTTAATTTATTCGTTTATATTTAATTATTACACAAATAAAATGTTAGAGGTAAACAAAAAATCTGCGATTAAATTTGGCATTGATACTGAATACATTGAAAAGAAAGTAGATACGAAAAAAAACATTGAAATTCTTGGCGATGATTTAACATTTATTGGTGTTAGGGAAAGCGAAAGAACCAAACATGTTCATCGTTTACATCCCTATCTTGGGAAATTTATTCCACAATTGGTTGAAGTTTTTTTGAGAAAGTATTTCAAAAAGGGGGACACTGTTCTCGACCCTTTTTCGGGCTCCGGGACAACCCTCGTGGAGGCAAATATTTTGGGAATTAATTCCATTGGCATTGAGCTTTCCCCTTTTAATGTTTTGATACAGGAAGTTAAGACACAAAAATACAATATAGCGGAAGTAGAACAGGAAATAAAAGACGCCTTAAAAAAGCTAAAATCTTTTAGCTATGCACTTCAACTTAAAAACATTGCCCTTTTCGACCAAAGTAAACTCGAATACAAAACAGATAACGAGTATCTAAACGAATGGTTCTCTCCCAGAGCTTTACAAGAAATTTTGTACTATAAAAGTATAATCGGTGATTACAAAAATCAAGATGTATTGAAAATAATCCTTTCCCGTTCGGCGCGCTCTGCAAGGTTAATACCACATTATGACCTTGCTAGGCCAAAAAAACCCGTTAAAGAAACCTATTGGTGCATTAAACATAAACGCTTTTGCGAACCCATTAACGAAGCCCTAAAATTTATTAATCGCTATAGCTTCGATACCATAAGACGATTAAAAGAATTCGACAAATTAAGAACCGAAGCATTCATAAAAATCATCCAAGGTGACGCAAGAACAGTCAAGCTTCCCACAAACTTAAAAATTGATGGGATATTCACCTCGCCACCATACATTGGATTAATCGACTACCATGAACAGCATAGATATGCATATGAACTATTTGATTTTCCAAGACTTGACGAATTAGAAATTGGAGCCGCTACCAAAGGGCAAAATGGTACTGCGAGGGCTGAATATATGAGGGGCATTTTTGACGTCTTTCAAAATGTTTCTAAAAATTTAATTGACGGAGCCAAAATTTTTATCGTTGCAAACGACAAATTTAATTTATTTCCAGAAATTGGGAAACAGTGTGGATTTGAACTCGTTGATGTTTTCCACAGGCCTGTGCTTATGAGAACCGAACGAGATGAAAACAAATTCTTTGAATCTATTTTTTATTTCAGGAAGATGTAATATGCCATTATCTACCAGAACAAAAAAAGAAATCGAAAATATTCTAAAACAAAAAATCAAAGAAAAATTAGAAAAATATCAACCTGAAACCATATATATGCCCTTTCACCATAACCTCTTAGGCAAAGATAGATACACAATGTTCTCTTTTATTCAATCAATGAATACCACTTTTGGAATGTCCATTTGGGAACAAGTTGCAGTAATTTTAGCAAAAGGTGCCGGTTTCCCAGCTGAAAGGCAATTTAAATTACTTGGCAAGATTGATGTAAACACCGAAAAAACAATTAATGAACTACATTTTAAATTAAGGAAAGGTGAAGCAAAACCTAACAAATTCGAAGAAATCAATAGAATCAAAAAAGTTATTAAAACTGGGAAACCTCAAAAACATCCGGATTCTTTAGTAGATTTATTCATAAAAATTCGCTTTGAAGAAAATTATTTCGACATTACAAGCGCAAAGCCCAATTTAAAGGAATTTGCTGCCTTAAAACTCAAACTCCTCCGATGGACTGCTTTAAGATTAAGTCAAGATAAAAATGCGAATGTTTTTACAAGACTGGCTATCCCTTATAATCCATTTTATCCCCAGTCTTACGATAGATGGACATTGCGAGAATTATATGATTTAGAAAATAAAGAAATTTTGGTTGGGGATGAATTTTGGAATTTCATCGCTGATGATGAAATCTATAATGAACTATTAGATATATTCCAAAAAGTTGGCGAAGAACTTAGGAAAGACATTGATGAAAAGTTCGCAACCTTCAAATGAAAAATAACCATAATGGAGAAATTCTAATGAACAAAATTTTTGACCCAAAGAAAAAGCTAACGCTTGACAATCCCGAAATAAGGGAAATTTTACCTCCTGAAAATATACTCCAAAAAGCAGAGCTAAAAACTGGAGATGTTGCGGGGAACATTGGGTGCGGAATTGGCTACTTTACTATACCAATGGCAAAAATTGTTGGCTCTTTGGGTAAAGTTTATGCTTTCGATATTTCTATCGAAATGTTGGAAACCTTGCGCAACCGCATAGAAGCCGAAAATCTTCAAAATGTAATTATCTTGCATAGCGAGCAATATAGTATTCCAATCCCTTCGGAAACTTTGGATTTCGCTTTACTGTCGAATGTTTTGCACGAAGTTGATGACTACTTGCGTTTTCTAAACGAAATCAAAAGAATATTAAAGCCAGCTGGAAAACTGACCATAATCGATTGGCTCGATAAAGATACAGGTTCGGGTCCATCATTGCACGAAAGATTAAGCGAAAAATTTATCCGCGATTTGCTTTCTAATACTAATTTTGAAATTGAACATTACGAAACAATTGCCGACAAATTCCATCTTTTTATTTGTATGAGGAAGTGAAATGAAAATCGATTACAGCCAGAAGTTATATAGTGAAGCAGTAAAATATATTCCGGGCGGTGTGAATTCTCCTGTCCGCGCTTTTAAATCGGTTGGTGGAACACCCTTGTTCATAAAGCGTGGCTTAGGCTCGCGAATTCTCGATGTAGACGGTAACGAATTCATTGACTTTGTAGGAAGTTGGGGTCCTCATCTTTTTGGGCATCTCCCGAAATTTGTCAAACAAGCAATTTCGGAAGCACTTGAAAATGGTACAAGCTTTGGCGCCCCTACAATCCAAGAAATCCGCATCGCTCAGCTAATCACCCAGCTGGTTCCATCGGTCGAAATGGTACGCTTTGTAAACAGCGGAACAGAAGCCACGATGAGTGCTATCCGACTTGCTCGTGCCTATACCAAAAGGGAGAAATTAATCAAATTTGCAGGTTGTTATCATGGGCACTTCGACGCATTCCTTGTTAGCGCTGGTTCTGGTGCTCTAACTTTTGGAGTTCCAAACAGCCCCGGCGTTACATCTGGAATTGCAAAAGATACTTTGATTGCAAACTACAACGACCTTGACTCTGTTCTTGCTCTTGTGGATAAGTTCTCCAACGACATAGCCTGCATTATTATTGAACCTGTCGCTGGGAATATGGGAGTGGTTCCCCCAAAAAAAGGCTTCCTCGAAGGATTGCGTGAAATCTGTAATCAACACGGCATTTTACTGATTTTCGACGAAGTGATGACAGGCTTTCGACTTGCTCCTGGCGGAGCCCAACAACTTTATGGAGTGCAAGCAGATCTAACCACATTCGGCAAAATCATCGGCGGGGGATTGCCAGTAGGTGCTTTTGGTGGCAAACGAAAAATAATGGAAATGCTCGCTCCCGTTGGTCCCGTCTACCAAGCAGGAACCCTTAGCGGAAATCCAATTGCAATCTCCGCTGGTCTTGCAACTTTAAAGTTCATCAAAGAAAACCCATACGTCTACACTGCAATCGAAGAAAAATCTAAAATGATTGAAGATGGAATTAGAAATAACCTTAATAATCTTGGGAAAAAATTTATCCTAAATCGTGTTGGCTCGATGATGACTTTGTTTTTCACCGAAGATGAAGTAACAGATTTAAATTCAGCAATGAAATCCGACACACAACTCTATTCCAAATACTTTCACCTAATGCTTTCCAAAGGGATTTATCTCCCCTGTTCACAATTCGAGGCTATGTTCGTTTCTTATTCACACACCGAAGAAGAAATCCGACATTTTGTTAAATCCAACTTTGAAACATTGTCGGAGATTTTAAAATGAAATACACTTTATTGATTTTGTTTTGCATTCTTTTCCTTTCCAATTGCTCTTCGCAAAAGGTTGAAAAATCCAGCGATTCACCAAGCAATTTGCTTTTTGAAGTTCACAAAATCAAAATCGATACAGGCGGGCCATATCAAAAATATTGCATTTATGTTCGCTCCTCTAATTTAAAACTCAAACAATCGTTGCCCTTTTTTGTAAAAGAAGTTTGGACTGAATGCCAAGGCAAGCGAAGCGACTTCGCACCTATTAAAATCGCATCCCAATATGAATACAACATCTCGCTACCAACTTTTTATTATACCGTTGAAACTCCGAGGAAAATAACCAAAGATATTTGCGGTAAAATAAACTTTCTGCTCGGCAACGAAAAAGTTGAAGTCGAGGCGGATTTTAAGCAAACAAAGGAAAAATTTCTCCCAATTCCCGGATTTTATCTTGTAAGTGATTCACTTTTCATTTTCTACTTGGATTTAATTCGACTTCAACCAAGTGGGAATGAATATTTTCCAACTTCCGAAAGATTAAGGATAGTAATTCGCTGTAACTCTGGCAAAATTATTTGGAGCTCTGATAACGATTTGAACTTTTTGCAAGTAATTGGAAGTGTCGAGCCAGCAGAAGTTGGCGGCATCAGCCGCTACATTATTCCTTGGAATCGCACAAGTAACGACGGGAAGTTTGTTGAAAGCGGCGATTTCGAGGTCCTCTTTATCCTTCCAACTAAACCCGAGAACATTGTTAGAACAATGAAATTAAGCATAAAATAAAGGGGATGAATGAATTCCACCGAATTAATGAAAAGAGCTATTGAACTAGCAAAACTTGGGGCAAATTATGTCCACCCAAATCCACGAGTCGGGGCGGTAATTGTCCGCAATGATGAAATAATTTCCGAAGGATATCATAAATATTTCGGAGCCCCACATGCAGAAATCGACGCAATCGAAAATGCAAAAGGCGTCGATTTGGAAGGAGCCACCTTGGTTGTGAATTTAGAGCCTTGTGTCCATTATGGCAAAACCCCACCTTGCGTCGATGCAATTATCGAAAAGAAATTTGCAAAGGTCATCATTGGAATGATTGACCCCAATCCGCTTGTTTCGGGGCTAGGCGTTAAAAAACTTCAAGATGCAGGAATCGAAGTCGAAGTTGGTGTTTTAGAAAAAGAATGCAAATGGCTTAATCGCTTTTTTATCAAAACGATAACGACTGGCAAACCATACGTTATGTTCAAAATTGCCCAAACCCTGAACGGAGCAATTGCAACACGCGAATACGAATCGAAATGGATTACTTCGCCCGAAACCCGAGAGCGCGCACTAATTCTCCGCCGAGAAGTCGATGCTATTCTTGTCGGGCGAAACACAGCCTTAAAAGATAATCCCGCGTTGACACTCCACCAGCTCGAAGGCAAAACTCCCTGGCGTGTCATTCTCGACAGCAACCTTTCTCTTCCGCTTGAACTCCAAATTTTTATCGATGAAATTCGGAGACGAACCATTGTTGTGGTCGACCAAAAACTTCCACCCTCTCGAAAAAGAGAAAACCTTACACTTGCAGGCATGAAAATTCTTGAAGTTCCAACAGAAAACGGATTGATTTCGCTTCCCTCGCTTATTGAACGACTTAAAGAAGATTTTCAAATTAATGTCATAATGGTCGAAGGCGGAAGCCAGACCCTATCGAGTTTCCTTGAGGCTGGACTTTGGGATGAGATTCAGTTCTTCATCTCGCCCAAAATACTTCCCGGCGGTCTCAACGCATTCGAAGGATACACAATTCCGCAACTCTCCGAAGCCACCGAACTCGAAATCTTATTTGTCGAACCAATAGGTAAAGATTTACATATTGTTGGGGTTAATAATAATACATTCAAACAAGTTTTTTAAAAATAAAGACTTTAAATCTTTAAGAAAAAGAGAAGTTCTTGAAGTAACGAATTGTAAACAAAAATTTTCACCGCGCTTTCTTAAACAATCTTGAAACGAGCTATTCCGTTTTGAAATTAGAACCGCTCTTGTGCCAGATTACAATGAAATAGTCGCTTCCGACCGAATGAACAAAGGTATTTACTCGTGAAATTTGCTGAGGTCTTAGGATAAATGTTAAGAAAAGTAATCGAAAAAAGATTTGCTTTATTGAATGCTTCTTTTGATGTGAGTTGTTTAGTCCCTTTCGTTCAAAGTGACATTATATATTCTCTATAAATTCTTAATTACACGCAAACGCATTCAATTTTATTTCTACCAAAATTTTTTTCTTCAACACAAAATTTACGAAAATAATCCATCGAGCTTAAATGTTCTAAATTTTTTTGTACCAGATGTGAAGTTGGAAGCTAAAAATTATAACTTTACCAAAATAATAACGAAAGAAAAACAGGGATATAATTAAATCATAAACTAATGCCATAGTAACTTTTCACAGCTCTTCCCTCGAAATATCAAAGAAACGTTCGAAGAAGGCTTGGAGTTTTTGAATGGTTGTCATATAAATTTTGAAATATTAACGATCAAATTTTATTATTACCTCCCGAAATTACTTCATCAGCAATGAGTTCCGCCTGTTTTAATACAGTTTCAGTGGCAAGTGCCTCCATATCAGGTGGATAACCGTATTTTCTAAGCGTTCTTTTTACTATTACTTTGAGCTTTGCTCTTGCGCTTTCTCGTATTGTCCAGTCAATAGTAGTATTTTTCCTTACTTTATCGTAAAGTACAATAGCTAATTCTCTTAGCTTTTCTTTTCCCATAAGCTCTCTGGCGCTTTGATTATTAGCAACTGCTGTATAAAAAGCATATTCAAAATCTGTTAACCCCATTTCTTCGGGTTCTTTGTCAGATTGTTTGATCTCTTTGGCAAGCCCTATTAATTCTTCGATTACTTGGGCTGCAGTGATGATTTTGTTGTTGTACCTTCTTATTAACTCTTCCAATACCTCCATGAAGGATTTACTCTTAACCAAATTTATCCTTATTCTTCCCTTGATTTCATCATTTAAGAGTTTTTTCAGTGTTTCTATGGCGATATTTTTATGCTTCATTGCTTTGATTTCTTCAAGGAAGCTATCAGAAAGTATGGAAATATCGGGTTTCTTTATGCCTGCTGCATCAAAGACATCTATAACAC
>Ga0308396_1000048_pt1 | contig 87352 bp, 83 predicted proteins | sample Hotspr2SamplePe2_FD_202359 | JGI IMG/M metagenome (GOLD analysis project Ga0308396, IMG submission 202359) | Hot spring phototrophic mat microbial communities from Mushroom Spring, Yellowstone National Park, Wyoming, United States - 20050930_Pe2 ... | reverse complement strand
ATGTCCCAAAGATACCCCAAAGCCGCTACCCGGTAGAACCCCCGGATGCGGTAGCCGATGTGTTGCACTTGCATGGCATTCCTCCTGGTTCAGAGGAGTGCCAAAGGTTTCTGAGCTTATGCATGGTTGCGGTAGAATAGGAATTTTCCGCGTGGAGATTACAATGACCCCGCGCTTGTGGTACTCCCCCCGATTCTGGTTCTCACTCTCCGGTTCTTTTCTCGCCCTGGGCTTGGCCACCGCGGCGATCGACCCAGAGCGCCGCTCTCATTCGGTGCAAGAGGTGGTTGCAACGCTGCCGGCGGTGACGCTCGCACCCGCCGAACCGGCCGCCACCACCGGGCTGAAAGTGGTGCGCGAACGGCTACAGCCCGGCGAACGGTTACATGAGCTACTCGGGCGACTCGGCGTCGATGACCCGCAGTTGGTTGAGGATACCCTCTCCTCTCCAGAAGGGCGGGCGTTGCAACGGCGGCTACTTGGCAATGGCACGGTGACGGCACGCCTGGACGATGAGGGACGGGTGATCGCACTTTATCTGCCGCTCACCCGTGGCGAACGGGCGCTGATCAAGCGTCAGGAGGATAACCGGTTCTCGGTCACTACCAAGGAGAGCAGCGGCGATACCCCCTATCTAGAGCTACGCGAAGGGGTGATTACCGCTTCCCTCTTTGCTACCGCCGACGAAATCGGGTTGCCGCTCGAGATTGCCAGCCGACTGGCCGAAGTCTTCGGGACTGAGATCGACTTTTCCCGCGATCTGCGCATTGGCGACTCCTTTCTGGTGCTTTATGAGACACGGATCGACGCGATGGGCGAAACGCGGGTTGGCGACATCCTCGCTGCCGAATTCATCAACCGCGGCAAACGGTACCAGGTGCTCCGCTACACCGACAGAACCGGCCAAACGGCCTTCTATACCCCGGATGGCAAGGTCCTAGGTACCGGCTTTCTCCGTTACCCCCTCAAATTTACCCGGGTCAGTTCGACCTTTGGCCTGCGCCACCATCCGGTAACCGGCGAATACAAGAACCACCAGGGCGTTGACCTTGCTAGCCCCATCGGCACCCCGGTGCTTGCTGCTTCCGATGGCATCGTCGCTTTCAAAGGATGGCAGGAAGGTTACGGCAACCTTGTCATTCTTCGCCACCGCAACGGCTACGAGACCCGCTACGGCCATCTCTCTGGCTTTGGCACTGTCGCTGTCGGTCAGCGGATCCGCCAAGGGGAGGTGATCGGCTTTGTCGGCGCCACCGGAATGGTCACCGGGCCGCACCTGCACTACGAAGTGCGGATTGCCGGCAAACCGTACAATCCGCAGACCGTCCAGCTTCCGGCCCCCGAACCGCTCACCGGTGAAGCGCTTGCAGACTTCACCCAACGCTCGGCAGCTACCCGGGCGCTGCTGGCCAGCGCAACGCGTAGCGCGCCGCTGGTAACGGCCGCCACGGCCCCCAACGGTTAAGGCAACACCAAATCGTTACCGGCTGACGCCAATCGCTTCAGCGTTTCCGTTACGGATAGCACTCGGCTTCGGCAAGAGGGGGAGCTGACCGATCCTTATCTGAGAGGATGAGCGGCACGTCGAGCTGGGGCCAAGCAATCGCCAGGTGGGGATCGTTCCAAGCAAGCGACCGATCGCACGCCGGCGCGTAGTAGTCGGTGGTTTTATAAAGGAGCCGTGCCCGCTCAGAGAGGGTGAGAAAGCCGTGGGCAAACCCGGGGGGGATCCACAACTGCCGGCGGTTCGCCTCCGAGAGCTCCACCGCTACCCACTGGCCGAAGGTCGGGGCGCTGCGGCGCAGGTCGACGGCGACATCGAAGACTACTCCCTCGATGCATCGGACCAGTTTTCCCTGGGCGTGCGGCGCCACTTGGTAGTGGAGGCCGCGTAACACCCCGCGCACCGAGCACGACTCGTTGTCCTGAACGAAGCGCACCGGCTGGCCCACCGCCTCCTGAAAGCGCGCTTCATGAAACGCCTCGAAAAAAAAGCCGCGCGCGTCGCTAAAGAGGGTCGGTTCAACGATCAACACATCAGGTAGCGCTGTTGGGGTTACTTTCATCGCGATCACTTCCATGTCACTGAGCATCGATTAGCCGGCGCAGGTAGGAGCCGTAGCCGCTTTTGCCAAGCCGCTCGGCCTGGGCAAGGAGCCCCTCGTCGTCGATCCACCCTTGCCGCCAGGCGATCTCTTCTGGGCAGGCGATCTTAAGCCCTTGGCGCCGCTCGATCGTGGCAATGAACTGCCCAGCATCAAGGAGTGAATCGTGTGTTCCGGTGTCAAGCCACGCATAGCCGCGTCCCATCACCTCGACCTGAAGGAGGCCGTCGGCCAGGTAGCTGCGGTTAAGGTCGGTGATCTCCAGTTCGCCGCGGGCCGAAGGGGTGAGCTGCTGGGCGCGAGCTACCGCCGTGCCGTCGTAGAAATAAAGGCCGGTGACCGCGTAAGAGGAACGGGGTTTGCTGGGTTTTTCTTCGATGTCGACCGCCCGAGCGTTGGAATCGAATACCACCACGCCGTAACGCTCAGGGTCGGTGACATGGTAGGCAAAGACCGAAGCCCCCTCGGCGCGGCTATCGGCGGCAGTGAGCAGCCGCTGCAGGTCGTGGCCGTAGAAGACGTTGTCGCCAAGGATCAGCGCACACGGGGCGCCAGCGAGGAACGGTTCGGCAAGTAGAAGCGCTTGGGCAATCCCTTCGGGCCGCTCCTGTACCGTGTAGGAGAGGCAAACCCCCCACTGGCTGCCGTCGCCCAGAAGCTGGGCAAAGCGCGGCGTATCCTGCGGGGTGGAGATGATCAGGATGTCGCGGATCCCGGCAAGCATCAGCGTCGAGAGGGGATAATAGACCATCGGCTTGTCATAGAGCGGCAGGAGTTGCTTGGAAACAGCTAGGGTGCTTGGGTAGAGCCGGGTGCCAGAGCCGCCGGCAAGGACGATTCCTTTGCGGGCGCTGGTACGCCGCTCGAAGTGGTACGGAGTTGTTGCAGCACAAGAAGCAGTTGACAACATGCGGGTTCCTTCAGCGAGCCAAATCGACCAAGACGGAGACTGTACGGGCGACATCTTGCTGCCAGGGGGGGAGTTCGATCGAGAGCGCCGCTTCGAGTTGGTCGCAGGCAAGTCGCGAGTTAGCCGGACGGCGAGCAGCGGTTGGCCAGTCGCTGGTGGCGATCGGGATGACCGCGGTCACCGGCAGCGCGAGCGGCCAGCCGTGGGCTTGGGCCACTTCAAGAAGAAATTGGGCGTACCCGTGCCAGCTCACCGCGCCGCGCGGCGCCAGATGCATGAGGGGCGGGAGCATCTGGCTGGGGTGGGCAAGGAGCCGGTCAAGTACCAGTTCGGTCACTTCGGCGATCAGTTCGGCGCTCGTCGGTACCCCCACCTGGTCGGCAACAACGCGTAGCTCCTCACGGGTACGCGCAAGCCGCAGCATCGTCTTGAGGAAGTTCTGCCCGTGCAGGCCATAGACCCACGAGGTGCGCAGGATCACTGCGCGCGCGCCGCTTGCCAAAATCCCCGCTTCGCCGGCCTGTTTGCTCGCGCCGTAAACGTTAATTGGCGCTACCGGATCGGTTTCGCGGTAGAAGCGGTCGAGCTGACCGTCAAAGACGTAGTCGGTTGAGTAGTGGATGAGCACCGCGCCGTGGCGCGCTGCCCACTCACTAAGCAATGTGGGCGCTTCGGCGTTGATGCGGTAAGCAAGTGCCGGTTCGCTTTCGGCACGATCCACTGCCGTATAAGCGGCTGCATTGACGATTGCCTGCGGCGCTGCTTCGTCCAGAAACGCCGAAAGGGCTGAAAGGTCGCTGACGTCAAGCTCTTGCCGGGTGGGGGCAATCAGCGCGTAGCGCAGCGCGAGCCGCGGTGCCAACGCCCACCCCACCTGGCCGTTGCGGCCCAGAAGGAGCACGCGGGGTCGCTCTTGGTTCATCGCTCGTGCTGCCCAATGCGGCTGCCGTATTGCCGGTCGATCCAGTTGCGGTAGGCGCCGCTTTGCACCCGGGCGATCCATTCGGGGTTGGCCAGGTACCAGCGCACCGTCTTCTCTAACCCGGTGGCGAACTGCTTGGCCGGCCGCCAGCCGAGCTCAGCAGCGATCTTCCGGGCATCGATCGCGTAGCGGCGGTCGTGCCCGGGGCGGTCGGCAACGAAGGTGATCTGCTCGCGGTAGCTCCTACCGTCGGCGCGCGGCTGGATCCGGTCGAGCAGCCGGCAGAGTTCGCCGACCACCGTCAAGTTGGTCAGTTCGTTGTGGCCGCCGATGTTGTAGGTCTCACCGCAGCGCCCAGCATCGAGCACCCGGCGTACCGCGGCGCAGTGGTCGCCGACATAGAGCCAGTCGCGAATCTGCTGCCCGTTGCCGTAGATCGGCAGCGGCTCACCAGCCAAGGCGCGCAGGAGACAAAGCGGGATGAGCTTTTCGGGGAATTGGCGTGGGCCGTAGTTGTTCGAGCAGTTGGTGGTAAGGGTGGGCAGCCCGTAGGTGTGGTGGTAGGCGCGCACCAGATGGTCGGAGGCGGCTTTGCTCGCTGCGTAGGGGGAGTTGGGGGCGTACGGAGTGGTCTCGGTAAACGGCGGGTCGTTCGGGCCGAGGGTGCCGTAGACTTCGTCGGTGGAGACGTGCAGAAACCGAAAGGCCGCCTGCTTACCAGCGGAGAGTTCGCGCCAGTAGCCAAGCGCCGCTTCGAGGAGCCGAAAGGTGCCAACGACGTTAGTCTGGACAAACGCCTCTGGCCCAAGGATGCTGCGGTCGACGTGCGATTCGGCGGCAAAGTGGATGATGGCGCGCACCTCATGGCGGCGCAGCAGCTCACCCACTAGCGCCTGGTCGGCGATGTCGCCATGAATGAATGTGTGGCGCGGGTCATCGGCCACAGCGGCCAGGTTGTCGAGATTGCCGGCGTAGGTAAGAGCATCGAGCGTCACCACTGGCTCGCTCCGCTCAGCAAGCCAGTCGAGCACGAAGTTGCTGCCGATGAACCCGGCCCCGCCGGTCACCAGGATGGTCATTGCGGTCGGCTCCTTAATGATAGGGTGGATTATACAATTTACCGTGGTTCGGGATCATCCAAGCGCGCAGCATCGGCGGCAAAACCAACCGCCGGTTCGTGCGACAAGGTGTTGAGCGGCAGAATCTGCTCCTCCTCGATGATCCGAAAATAAGGAAAGTGGTACTGCACCCAGTGTTACAATGGCAAACTTGTAACCTAATAACCTGGAGTGCGACCATGCTGATCTCCCCTGCCTATGCCCAAGCGGCCGCCGGCACACCAGACCCCACTGGCGGCCTGATGCCGCTTCTGCCCCTTATCTTAATGTTCGTCGTCATCTGGTTTTTGATGATTCGGCCGCAGATGAAACGAGCCAAGGAACACAAGCAGATGCTCGAAGCGCTCAAAGTGGGCGACGAAGTCCTCACCCAGGGGGGGATGATCGGCATTGTGCGCGCAATTGATGATCAGTTCGTCACGGTTGAAATCGCCAAAGGAGTGGAAGTGGTCGTTCAGAAACCGACCATCCTGGCTGTACTGGTCAAAGGAACAGTGAAACATCTCTGACCCCCCTGGCGAGACCTGGCCATGAACCGCACGCCCCTTTGGAAAGCTGCCCTTATCCTCGCGGTGGTGCTTTTTGGCACCCTCTACGCGCTCCCCAACCTCTTTGGGGAGATTCCAGCGGTCCAGATCACCCCGCTCAAAGCAGCCAGCACCTGGAACACGACAGCTCTCAAAACCCAGCTCGAGTCGGTATTGGGTGAAGCGGGGCTTACGATCCAGGGGTTCCAAGAGGAGGCGCAGACGCTCAGCCTGCTTTTTGCCGAAACCGACACCCAGCTCAAAGCGCGCGACCGCATCGATAGCGCGCTCAACCCCGACCCGCAGCGGCCAGCCTACGTGGTGGCTCTTAACCTGTTGCCGGCAGCGCCGGCATGGCTTCAAGCCATTGGCGCAAAGCCGATGTATCTGGGGCTTGACCTCCGGGGTGGCGTCCATTTTCTTCTGGAAGTCGACATGGCCGGCGCCATTGCCCAGCGGCTCGATGCCTTTGCTGCCGATATGCAGGCGACGCTGCGCGCCGAACGGATCCGCGCCCGGCAGATCACCCGCCAGGGCAACGCGATCATAGCGCGCTTTGCCGATGGCGAAACCGCCAATAAGGCGCGGACCGTGTTGGCCAAGGTGTTTGTTGAGCTGACCTTTGACCTGGACGAAACGGCTGACGGACCGCGGCTGGTTGCCCGACTTACCCCATCGGCTGAAAAGACGATCCGCGATTTTGCCCTGAAGCAGAACATTACGACGCTGCACAACCGGATCAACGAACTGGGGGTGGCCGAGCCGATCATCCAGCAGCAGGGAGCAAACCGCATCGTCGTACAGCTTCCAGGGGTACAGGATGTAGCTAAGGCTAAGGATATCCTTGGGCGAACCGCGACGCTTGAGGTGCGCCTGGTCGACGACACACCAGGGGCGTTGGAGGCAGCGGTAAGCGGCCGCGTCCCTTCAGGCACCGAGCTTCTCTACGACCGGACTGGTCGTCCGATCCTTGTCAAACGCGAAGTGGTTCTGACTGGCGAACGGCTGACTGATGCCCAGCCCGGCTTTGACAGCCAGACCAACGAACCGGCCGTTCACCTGACACTTGATGCAGCAGGGGCGCGGATCTTTCGCGACATCACCCGCGACAATGTCGGCAAACGGATGGCGATTCTGCTCATCGACCGGGGGGTGGCTGAAGTGGTCACCGCGCCGGTGATCCGAACCGAAATCAGCGGCGGACGGGTGCAGATCTCTGGTGCGATGACCACCTCGGAAGCGCGCGACATTGCTCTGCTACTGCGCGCGGGCAGCCTGGCAGCTCCAATGCGCATCGTTGAAGAGCGCACCGTGGGGCCGAGCTTAGGGAAAGAAAACATCGAGCGCGGAGTCAAAGCAACCCTCTACGGCTTTGTGGCGATTGCACTTTTTATGATTCTCTATTACGAGCTGGTCGGGCTCTTCTCCGTAATTGCCCTTTTTGTGAACCTTGTGCTGCTTGTGGCCATTTTGTCGCTTCTACAAGCAACACTTACCCTTCCAGGGATTGCGGCAGTGGCGCTGACGCTGGGCATGGCGATCGATGCTAACGTGCTGATCAACGAGCGGATCCGCGAGGAGCTGCGCGCTGGTGTCTCGCCGCAACTGGCGATTGCTGCTGGCTACGACCGCGCCTTCGATACGATTCTAGACTCTAACATCACCTCGCTCATTGCAGGACTTGCGCTTCTCATCTTCGGCTGGGGGCCAGTGCGCGGCTTTGCGGTGGTGCATGTGCTGGGGATCCTCACCTCGATCTTCAGTGCGGTAATGTTCTCGCGCTTCCTGATCAACATCTGGTATGGCGGCAATAGACGGATTACCCGGATCCGTATCGGTTGAGGATTGACTCATGGAATTTTTTCGGCTCCGCTCCGATATCCCCTTTATGCGCTATGCGCCGGTACTCAATGCCGTCTCGCTCCTTCTCTTTCTCGTGGCGTTGGCAGCGGTCATGGTTCGCGGCTTGAACCTAACGATCGAATTTACCGGCGGAACGCTTGTGGAACTAGCGAGCTCGCAGCCCATCGCGCTGGAACCGCTGCGCCAGACGCTAACAACCAACGGCTTTCCCGAAGCCCAAGTCCAGCACTTTGGCTCGGTGCGCGAAGCGATCGTCCGCCTTGCCCTGCACCGCGAAGAGAGTCCGGAGGCGATCACCGACCGGCTGCGCGCGCTCCTTACTGCCCGCCACCCGGAAATAACGATTACCCGGGCCGAGTTTGTCGGCCCACAGGTGGGAAAAGAGCTGGTCACCAACGGAGTAACGGCGCTTTTGCTCGTGGTTGTCGGGATTATTCTCTACCTGGCTGCCCGTTTTGAGTGGCGCTTTGCCATTGCCGCGATCATCGCTAACCTTCATGACGTGGTGATCATCCTGGGCTTCTTTGCGCTCTTTCAGTGGGAGTTCTCGCTGGCGGTGTTGGCTGCGGTGTTGGCGGTGCTCGGTTATTCGGTCAATGAGACGGTGGTGATCTTTGACCGCGTGCGCGAAAAGATGCGGGCAAGCCGCGGCCAAATCAACCTTGCCGCGCTGCTGGATCATGCGATCACCTCGACCATGTCGCGTACCGTCATCACCCACGGCTCAACGCTGGCCATGGTCCTCTCGATCCTGCTCTTTGGCGGCGAAACCCTCTACTACTTTGCGTTGGCGCTGACCATCGGAATCCTTTTTGGCATCTACTCGTCGATCTTTGTCTCAGCAGCGCTTTTGATGTGGTTCCGCGTCACCCGCGAGACGCTCATCAGACCCGAACGCAAAAAAGAAGAGGCGGTGGTTTAAGCCAGTCCCTGCGCTTTCTTCCATTTTATTTGCCAGACCTTCTATGGGGTAAGGACGCGTGTTGTTGCGAAGTTCCCATCAACCAGCTACAATCAAATCGAACGGATGGGAAGCAGGTTATGGATCGTCCGAAAACTTGGATTGTCGGCATCGGCGCCTCGGCGGGCGGCCTCGAGGCGATCACGCAGCTGATCGGGCGCCTGAAACCCGATCTGCCGTGCGCCTATGTCGTCTTGCAACATTTGTCGCCCTCCTATCGCAGCATGATGGTCGAGATCCTCGCCCGCGAAACGCCGCTCCTCGTCAAGGAGGCGGCCCAGGGCGAGGCGCCGCGCGCCGGGACGATTTATGTCGTGCCGGCCAACCACAACGCGATCTACAAGGACGGACGCATCCAGCTCGTCACCGCTCCGCCCGAAGTGGTGCCCAAGCCCTCGATCAACCAGTTCTTCATTTCGCTGGCCGCCGAGGAAGGCGATGCGGCGATCGGCATCGTGCTTTCCGGTACCGGCTCCGACGGCGTGGCGGGCCTGCGTGCGATCCAGGCGGCCGGTGGTTCGACCTTTGCGCAGAAACCGGAGACCGCCAAATATGACGGCATGCCACGTGCAGCGATCGAGGCGGGGGTGGCCGATTACGTGCTCGCGCCCGAGGAGATCGCCGCACGCTTACCGCAACTCATCGAACTCGGACCGGGCGAGACGGCCGAGCATCAGCCGCCGGACCTGCTCGAGCGGCTCTTTGCCAAGCTGCGCGAGAAGCTGCATTACGACTTTTCCGGCTACAAGATCGGCACGCTGATGCGCCGCATCCGCCGCCGCGAGATCGCAACCGGCAACCCAGATCTGGAGAGCTACCTCAAATGGATCGATGCCCACCCCCAGGAGATCGATCTGCTGGCGCGCGACATTCTGATCTCGGTCACCGCCTTTTTCCGCGACCGCGAAGCCTTCGAGGTCCTGCGCCGGGCGATTCACGAGCTGGTCGGGCGCAAGCCGCCGGGCAGCGAGATTCGCGTCTGGGTGGCCGGCTGCGCCAGCGGCGAAGAGGCCTATTCGATCGCGATGCTTTTCGCCGACGCGCTTGGTGACCGGCTGCCCCTGTACCGCGTGCAGATCTTTGCTACCGACATCGACGACGAAGCTCTGAACGTAGCGCGCCGCGGAATCTATCCTGCTGCAGCGTTGAGCGAGATCTCCCCCGATCAACTCGAGCGCTATTTCCATCCAGTGAACCATGCCTACGAAGTAGCCAAGCATCTGCGCGACATGATCGTCTTCGCGCGCCACAACCTGGTCTCCGATCCGCCATTCCTGCGCCTCGATCTGGTCTCTTGCCGCAACGTGCTGATCTATTTCGACGCGCCGTTGCAGGCCAAGACCTTGCAGACTTTCCATTTCGGCCTGGTCAAGGACGGTTATCTGTTCCTTGGCCGCTCGGAAAGCACGGCCCAGGCCGAGCAGCTGTTCAGCCCAGTCGATCGTCGCGAACGCCTGTTCCGCAAACAGGGCGATAGCCTGGCCATCCTGCCCGAGGCGCCTTCGCCCAGCCCGCTGAAAAGCCCGGCCCAGCGGCGCGAGCGGCGCGTCGAGGCGCTGCTCGAAGCCTTGGCCGCCCATTTTTCGCTGACGGCAGCGCTCACCGACATCGATGGCAACATCCTCTACAGCGCTGGCGTGACCGAGCGTTACTTGCAGTTTCCCAGCGGCACGGCGCGGCTAGCCCTTGCCGACGCGGTAGTGCCGCCGCTGCGTGGCGAGCTGCTCTCCTTGTTGCATCGCTGCCGTCAGTCGGGCAAGACGCAGCGCGGCCGGCGGCGCAAATACGGCAAAGAGTATCTGCGTATCGTCGTCGGGCCGGCGCCGGAGGCCGTCGGCCAATTGCTGTTCGTGCTGTTCATACCGGAAAATCTCAAGGTCGAGGAGTCGACCACCGAGCCGCCAGGCGCCGAAGTGCGCGCAATGGAGGACGAGCTGGTCGCCACCCGCGAGCACTTGCAGACCCTGGTCGAGGAGCTGGCCACCGCCAACGAGGAGATGCAGGCCCTCAACGAGGAGGCCCAGGCGTCGAACGAAGAGCTGCAAGCGACCAACGAGGAGCTCGAGGCGGCCAACGAAGAATTGCAGGCCACCAACGAGGAGCTGGTCAGCCTCAACGAGGAACTCAACGTCAAGACCCAGGAGCTGGCGCAGCTGGCCGAGGAATACGCGCATTTATACGACGCGTTGCAATTCCCGATCCTGGTGTTCGACCGCGGCTTGAAATTGACGCGCTTCAACGCGCCGGCGATGCGCCGCTTCGATCTGCGCCAGACGGCGATTCGCCAGCATGTCTCGCGGCTCAAGCTGCTCGAGGGCCAGGTCGACCTCGAACGGCTGCTCGGGCGCTCGCTCGCCCATGCCGACCCCGAGGAGGTCTCGCTGACGATCGAAGGCCGTACCTTGCGCCTGGGCATCGTGCCGGGGCTGGACAAGACCGGCGAGGTGAGCACGCTGGTGGTGACCCTGATCGATATCACCGACGTGGTGCGCGCCCAGGCGGAGCTGGCCGAATCGCAGGCGCGCCTGACGGCGCTGATGGAAAACACCACGGTAATTTTTGCCCTGCGCGACATCCAGGGCCGCTTCCTCTATGCGAACCGGCGTTTCCGGGATTATTTCGGCATCGGCGATGAGGAGCTTGCCGGGCGCACCTTGTTCGATCTCCTGCCGCAGCCGCTGGCCGCCGAGCTGTGGCGTTGCGACCTCGAGGCTCTGGCCGGCAGCGCGCCAGTCGAGAAGGTTCATTTGGAAACGAAAGACGGTGCACGCCGCTGGTTCCGCAGCGTGCACCAGGTGCTGCGCGATGGCGGCGGACAGCCCAGCGCCTTCATCGTCGAGGCCGAGGACATTACCAAGGAGCGGCTGGCCGAGGAGCAGATGCGGATCGCCGCGCGCGTCTTCGACCAGGCCGGCGAGGCGATCGTCGTCACCGACGCCGCCGGCACGATCCAGGCCGTCAATGCCGCTTTCGTGCGGATCACCGGCTATACCGCCGCGGAAGCGATCGGCCAGAAGACCACGCTGCTCAAATCGGGCCGCCACAGCGCCGAGTTCTACCAGGCGATGTGGCAGGCGATCAACGAAACCGGCTTTTGGCAGGGCGAGATCTGGAACCGTCGCAAAAACGGCGAAATCTATCCCGAATGGCTGACCATCAATCGTATCCTCGACGCGGAAGGAAACGTCGAGCATTACGTCGCCGTGTTTTCCGACATCACCCAGATCAAAGACTCGCAGCGCAAGGTGGAATACCTCGCCACCCACGATCCGCTCACCGGATTGCCCAACCGCGCCTTGTTCCTCGACCGCCTGCGTCACGCGCTGGCCCAGGCGCGACGCAGCAAGAGACGCGTGGCGCTGCTGTTCGTCGATCTGGACAATTTCAAAACCATCAACGACACGCTCGGCCACGAGATTGGCGACGAGCTGCTGCGCCAGGCGTCGCAACGGCTGCGCGAGGAGGTGCGCGACATCGATACCGTGGCGCGCTTAGGGGGCGACGAGTTCACCGTCGTGCTCAGCGATTGCACCCCGGAAGCGGCCGAGGTCATCGCCCGGCGCATCGTCGACAATCTCTCCGCTTCCTTCGAGATCGCCGGACGGAAACTGTTCGTCACGGCCAGCATCGGCATCGCTTTCTATCCCGAAGACGGTAGCGATTCCTCGGCGCTGATCCGTTCGGCCGATGCTTCGATGTATCGGGCGAAGGAGCTGGGCAAAAACCGCGTCGAGTTCTTCAAGCCCGATTTGCAGGTGAAGCTGATGAAGCGGGCCGCCATCGAGAGCGCGCTGCGCGAGGCGATCCGCGCTGGGCGGCTACGGCTCGTGTTCCAGCCCAAATACCGGATCGGCGGCAAGCGCGTCCTGGCCGGCGCCGAGGCGCTGCTGCGCTGGCGCGATCCGCAGCTGGGCGACGTCTCGCCGGGCGAGTTCATCCCGATCGCCGAGGCCAGCGGCCTGATCGTCGATCTCTCCAAGGCAGTCGAGGATCTGCTCGTCAAGCAGATCGTCGCCTGGCAGGCGCTGAAGCTACCGGTGCCGACCATCGCCTTCAACGTCTCCCCCCGCATGCTGCGCGAGAGCGACTTCGCCGCGCGTCTGGCGGAAAAGCTCGCGGCGGCGCATCTGCGGCCGGACTGCGTCCAGGTCGAGATCACCGAGGGGGCGCTGCTCGAAAACTCCAGCGTGGTCACCGCCAACCTGGAAGCGCTGCACGCCCAAGGTATACGCATCGCCGTCGACGATTTCGGCACCGGTTATTCGTCGCTTTCGTACTTGAAGCGCCTGCCGCTGGCGGAGCTGAAGATCGACAAGAGCTTCGTCGATGGCCTGGGCTTGGACCACGAGGACGAGGCGATCGCCCGCGCCGTGTTGGGGCTTGCCAAGGCGCTGGGGCTGGAAACCGTCGCCGAAGGCGTAGAGTCGGCGGCGCAGATGGCCTGGCTCGAAGCGCATGGCTGCGACATCGTCCAGGGCTATCTGCTCTCCCGCCCGCTCGAGGCCGATGCCTTCGAGGATTTGATCGCCCGCGAGGCAGGCAATGGAACGCCGAGCGCTTGAGGTCTGCGAGCAAGAGCCGCTGCACCGCTCTGGCCTGATCCAGCCGCATGGTGCGCTGCTCGTCGTCGGCAGAGACGGAAGAATCCGATACGTCTCGGCCAACTGCGCGGCCTTTCTCGGCCGCGCCGCCGACGATTGGCTCGGACGGGAAGCGCCGACGGAATGTCGAGGCCTGCTGGCCGAGCTAGGCGATACGCCGGGAAGCCGTTGCCAGCGGGTGCTTGCGTTTCCTGCCGCTGCCCCCTGCGACGCGATCGCGCAGCGTATGCCCTCGGGCGACATGGTGATCGAGTTTTTGCCGCATCTGCCTTGGGATGCGCCCAGCGGCGTTGCTTCGCCGCACTCATTCGCCGACGCCGCGGCGCTGGCGGCCAGCCGTCAGGCGCTGGTCGAGCTGGTCGCCGCGGCCACCGGCTTTACCCGCACGATGTTCTATGCTTTCTTGCCGGACGGCGATGGCGAGGTGGTCGCCGAGACCCGCGATCCGGCAGCTTATGGCAGCTATCTGGGCCTGCGCTTTCCGGCCAGCGATATCCCGAGGATCGCCCGCGAGCTGTATCTGAAGAACCCGTGGCGCTGGATTCCCGATGCGCGCGCCGAACCGGTGGCGGTGCTGGGCGTCGATCCGCAGCCGCCCGATCTCACCTACTCGGCGCTGCGCAGCGTCTCGCCAGTGCATCGGGTCTATCTGGCCAACATGGGCGTGCTCGCCTCGCTCTCCTTCCCTGTCGTCATCAATGGCCAGCTCGCGGCACTGGTGGCCGCCCATAGCCGCGAGGCAAGGCAGCTCCCGGTGGCGCTGCTCGACGCCCTGAGCGTCCACGTGCGCGATTTTGCCCTCGCCTGGGCCGCTTTCCAAAGCCAGGAGCGCATGCGCTGCCTCGATACCCTCGACTATCGGCTGGCGCCCATGCATACCGCCTGGCAGCGGCACGGCGACCTCATTTCCGCCTGGCCGGAGATGGCCTCCGTCCTGATCGAGCTGGCCCATGCCGATGGCGCGACGCTGTGCGTCGGCGACAGGGTGGCGTTTCATGGCGTGACGCTGCACGGAGAAGCGTTGGCCGCCTGCGACGCTTTTCTGCGCGCGAACAATCTGATCGTCTGGCAATGCGAGAGTCTGACCCGCGCCATTCCTGGGCTGCCGCTGACTGAGGTGGCCGGTGTCTGCGCCTTGCGTCTGACCCGCGCCGAAACGGAGGTGCGCCTCTATCTGTGCCGCCGCGAATGGCTCCATGAAGTCGCCTGGGGCGGCAATCCCGACAAGCCGGTCGAATACCACGACGGCACTTTGGGCATCGCGCCGCGCCGCTCGTTCGAAAAATGGGTCGAAAAGCGCATCGGCTACTGCCGACCCTGGGAGAATGTGGTGCGCTTGCTGCTTTTGCGCTTGCGCGAGCGGGTGTTCGCGGCATGAGCGCAAGGCCGCCGCTCGCCGCCCGCTTGCGCGCGGCATGTTGGCCGGCGCATCGCGATCTCGATCGGCACCCCCTACTCGTGCCGCTGACCGCCAAGACGCTCTCACTGGCCGACTATGCTCACGCGCTGGCGGCGTTATATGCGCCGCAAGCCGCTTTCGAAGAGGCTTTGAAGGATTTTGCTCCGCCCGAGCTGCCGCCGCGCCTGCCCGATCTTGCCGCAGATCTGGCCGACCTGAAGACTAGCCCCTGGCCGCTTAGGGTCTTTCTGCCACCTCTTGAGGACGCAGCAGCCAAACTGGGCGCGCTCTATGTTTTGGAGGGCGCGAACCTAGGCGCCGTGGTCATCGCCCGCCAGCTGCAAAAAAACCTACCCGCTTATGCGCCGCGGCGCTTCTTTACCCATGCTGGTGGAGAAGCGCGATGGGAACGCTTCTGGCGCTTCGCCGCGAGTCTGGGCGCGCTGGATGCCGAGCGCATCTCGTCTGCCGCCATTGCCGTCTTCGCCTGTTATCGAACGCACCTCGACGCTTGCTGGGAAGCGCACAACGTCAGGGAACGCGCCGGCTGATCCGTCAAGCGCGGGGGATATGATCCAAGATTGTCCATTCGGTATACTACCGTCCGGCGCGTTCGCTGCGACAGGCGGCGATAATACCGGGCTCAGGGAGGACTTCCGATGTCAGATTGCGACGATCCTTTTTCCGATCGCAACGATACCTTCGATGCTCCCGCGACCGATCTGTGCCGCCAGATCGTCGAAGCGGTCGGTGAAGCGATTCTGCTCCACGACCGTCTGCCGCCCTATCGGATTCTTTTTGCCAATCCCTTCGCCGAGGCGCTGATCGGCCACCCGGCCGCCGGTCTCGTCGGTCGCCCCCTCGGCGAAGTCATCAAACTTGCCGGTCGCGCACCGAGGTCGCTATTGATGCAGCGCTTGTGTGAGGCCCTGCCGTATGAGGCCGAAATCGTCACGCCCTGGCAGAGCCAGCCTTTCCCGGTGCTGTTCGTTTCACATACGCCGCTTGTCAAGCCCGGCGCGCCGATGCTGCTGGTCTTCCGCCACATCGGTGCGGAATGGCGCGACCGTGAGCGCCTGCGGCTGGCCGAAGAGGTGTTCGAATACAGCCCAGAGGCGATCATGGTCACCGACGAAGCGGGCACCATCCTGCGCGTCAATCCGGCCTTCACGCTGATCACCGGTTTCGCGCCCGACGAAGCGGTCGGTCGTAATCCGCGCATTCTGCGTTCCGGCCGTCACGACGCGGCGTTCTACGAAAATATGTGGCGCGCACTGCTTGAGGAAGGCCACTGGCACGGTGAGATCTGGGATCGGCGCAAGAATGGCGATGAATACCCGAAGTGGCTGTGCATCAACCGGGTGGAACTACCGCACGGCGGGGTGCGCTATGTGGCGATGTTCGCCGACATCTCCGAACGCAAGGCGCACGAGGCGCGCATCGATTATCTTGCGCATCACGACACGCTGACGGGACTGGCCAACCGCCGCCGGCTCGAGGAGCGCGCAAACCGTCTGCTTGCTGGCAGCCGGCGCGGCGATGTCGGCGCGGCCTTGCTGCTGATTGACCTGGATCGCTTCAAATACATCAACGACAGTCTCGGCCATGATGTCGGAGACCAGCTGCTGATCGAGGTGGCCAGTCGGCTGCGAGCGGCGGTGCGCGCCGACGACCTGGTGGCGCGGCTGGGGGGCGACGAGTTCGTCGTGTTGCTTGAGGGCGTCAATAAACCCGAGGAAGTGGCGCCGCTAGCCGAAAAGCTGCGCGCCCGCCTGGCCGAGGAATATTTGGTCGCCGACCATCGCCTGCATACATCGCCCAGCATAGGCATTTCGCTCGCGCCGACCGATGGCCGCGACCTGAACGCGCTATTGAAGGCCGCCGATGTCGCGATGTACCAGGTCAAGACGACGACACGCAACGGCTGGCGTTTCTTCGAGCCTGAACTGGATGTGGCGGCGCGCGAACGCCAGGCGCTCGAATCGGATCTACGCCGCGCGCTGCAAGAAGAGCAGTTCGTCCTTTACTATCAACCCGAATATGATGTCGCCGGCCGTCGCGTCGTCGCCTGGGAGGCCTTGCTGCGCTGGCGGCATCCGACGCGCGGTCTGCTGTTGCCCGATGTCTTCCTCCCACTGGCGGAAGAGACGGGGCTGATCGTGCCGCTCGGCGCCTGGGCATTGGAAACAGCCTGCCGTGATGCCCCCAGCTGGAGCAGTGCGCGCGGCGATGGCGAGAGGGTCGCCGTCAATGTCTCGGCGCGCCAGCTCGAGGCCGGCGATTTCTACGGCACCGTCGTCGCGGCGCTGGAAAAATCCGGCCTGCCGCCCGCGCGCCTCGAGCTGGAGCTCACTGAAAGTGCGCTGTTCGCTCCAACCGAGCATGTGCGCACAACGCTCGAAGCGTTGCGCGCACTGGGGATACGACTGACGCTCGACGACTTCGGCACCGGCTATTCGACCCTGGCGGCGATCACCCATTTCCACATCGACCGCATCAAGATCGATCGGCATTTCACCGCCAATCTGGACCGCGACAGCCACATGGCGATCGTCGCCGCCGTGATCGCCCTGTCGGCCGCACTCAAACTCGAGGTGGTTGCCGAAGGCGTCGAGACCGCCGATCAGCTGGCGCTGCTGATCGAAAGAGGTTGCCTGCGCGCCCAGGGCTTTCTCTATGGCCGGCCCCTGCCGGCTACGGAAGTTGCTGCTGCCGTTCCTTCGCCCTCTTGAAATATCCGACAAAAATACTATGATTTGCTCACGAGGCGGCAAGCTCGCGGACTCCGGAAAGGGGGGCAGCCATGAGAGAGGTCAAGCGCAGCCGGCGCGAGGCGCTGATCTTTGCGGCGGCGGGGCTGATCCAGCGCATCGTCGTTCTCTTTCTTGGCGATGGCGTTGGCAAATTCAGTCGCCTCCTCCATCGCCTTTTCCAATTGGCTACGCACTTCCGCCGGTAGCCCGTCCCAGAAGCGCTTGTTGGTGATCACGGCATAGCCCAGATAGCCGTGGACGGAGCGGGTGACATATTTTTGCACCTCGTGCTTGCGCAGCGGTTTGCTCGCGGAAAAGACTTTAAACCCATTGTCCCAATAGGCCAGCCCCTTGATCCCTTTGGGCTCGAGCGCATCAAGGAGCTTTTTACCCACCGGGCCATAGGTCACTTTGTGGAGTTCGTCGTAGTTGTCCAAAAATAAAGGGGAGATCGAAGACTTCAAACTGGCGCACCCCCAGGGGGCCAAATTTGGCCAGCGATGGCGCCAGCATCTGGACAGCGCCAAGTTGCAGCGCTTCAAGTTCTTCCTTATCTTTGTATAGGGTACTGTTGGGATAGACCTCAAACTCCTTTTTTCATCATAACTCATACCCTTCTGGCTAGGTCAGCCGCCTTGCCGGTATAGTCGCGCGGACGCAGAGCAAGGAGTCGCTCCTTGACCCCTTGCGGCAGTGGGAGCCCGGCGATGAATTCTCGCAGCGTCTCGGCGGTAATCCGCTGACCACGGGTGAGCGCCTTGAGCTGCTCGTAGGGGTTGGGGAGCCCATAGCGGCGCATCACCGTTTGGACCGCTTCGCCCAGAAGCTCCCACGCCTGGTCAAGGTCGGCTGCAATCGCCTCATGGGCAACATCGAGTTTGCCCAACCCGCGGGCGAAGCTCTCCCAGGCAAGGAGCGTATGCCCCACCGCTACCCCAAGGTTACGCAGCACCGTGGAGTCTGTCAGATCGCGCTGCAGGCGTGAAATCGGTAGCTTCTCAGCAAAGTGGCGCAGCAGCGCGTTGGCCACGCCCAGGTTTCCTTCGGCATTTTCGAAGTCGATCGGGTTGACCTTGTGCGGCATGGTCGAGGAGCCGACCTCCCCCTCCTTGAGACGCTGGCGGAAGTAGCCCAGCGAGATGTAGGTCCAGATGTCGCGTGCAGCGTCGATCAAGATGGTGTTGGTACGCGCAAGCGCGTCGCACCACTCGGCAATCGTGTCGTGCGGTTCGATCTGGATCGTATAGGGGTTGAAGGTCAGCCCAAGCGAGGCGATGAAGCGGCGGTTGATCTCCTCCCAGTCAAGTTCAGGGTAGGCGGCGCAGTGGGCGTTGTAGTTACCTACCGCGCCGTTGAATTTGGCGGTGAGGTCCACGCCAGCAAAGGCGGCGCGGGCCCGATCAAGCCGGGCGACGATGTTGGCCAGCTCCTTCCCAAGCGTCGTCGGGCTGGCCGGCTGGCCGTGGGTGCGCGCCATCATGGGGCAGTCAGCGTGTGTATGGGCCATCTCGCGCAGCGTAGCGATCACCGTGTCGAGCTTCGGTAGCAGCACCTGGTCGCGACCGGCGCGCAGCATCAGGGCGTGGGCGACGTTGTTGATGTCTTCGCTGGTACAAGCAAAATGGACAAACTCCTGCGCGCCAGAGAGCCCGGGCAGATTCCGCAACCGCTCTTTGATCCAGTATTCAACCGCTTTGACGTCGTGGTTGGTCTGCCGCTCGATCGCTTTGATCGCCGCCGCGTCAGCTTCGGAAAAGTCGCTGGCAATGCGCACCACTTCGGTGGCAATCGTCGGGTCGAAAGGGGCCACTTCGGTGATCTCTGCGGTGGTGGCCAGATGGAGCAGCCAGGCAATTTCAACCGTTACCCGGGCGTGCATCAGGCCAAACTCAGAGAAAATCGGGCGCAGCTGGTCGAGTTTTTCGGCGTAGCGGCCATCCAGGGGTGAGAGCGCCATGAGCGCTCTATGCGCAGAGAGATGAGCGTGACACTCTGATGCAGGGAATGCGGCTGCGGCTGGGGATTGGGTCTGCTGGGTCATGAGCACTTCCTCAACTCAACTGCGGTATTCGGCGTTGATTTTGACGTAATCGTAGGAGAGATCGCAGGTCCAAATGGTCGCTTCTGCAGCGCCGCGCCCAAGGTCAACGGCTATGGTCAGCTCTTCTTCCTGCATGATTCTTGCGGCGGCAGCCTCCTCGTAGCTTGGCGCTCTCCCGCCGGCTTCTGCAACCAGCAGCCGCTTGCGGGGATTGGCCAACCAGACGCGAACCCGGGTAACGTCAAGGTCTGCTATCCCTGCATAGCCGATCGCTGCCAAGATCCGACCAAGGTTGGGGTCTGAGGCAAAAAGGGCGGTCTTAACCAGCGGCGAGTGGGCAATCGCGTAGGCAACCTGGCGGCACTCGGAGCGATCGCGGCCGCCTGTAACCGTGACGGTGACAAATTTGGTTGCTCCTTCGCCGTCGCGCACAATGGCTTGTGCTAACTGCTGAGCAAGGGAAAGAAGCGCTGCGCGGAACTGGGCCGAATCGTTGCAGGTGGAGGCTCCAGTTAGAAGTGGTCCGCACTGGTGGGTGGCTGCTACCAGAAACGAGTCGTTGGTTGACGTATCGCCATCAACGGTGATGGCATTAAACGACAGATCGGCCACCTCGCGTACCAGATCGGTTAGCCACGCGCCGTCGACCCGGGCGTCGGTGGCGATAAAGCCGAGCATGGTGGCCATGTTAGGGCGAATCATCCCTGCCCCTTTGCTGATCCCAGTGAGGGTAACTACCGAACCATCGCTTAACGGTACCTGCCGGCTTGCCCCTTTGGGCACGGTGTCGGTGGTCATAATCGCTTGGGCAGCGGCACCCCACCCACCAGCTGTGAGGGCAGCGGCCGCGCGTGGGATTGCAGCGGCGATCTTGGCCATCGGCAGGGGTTCGAGAATCACCCCTGTGGAAAAGGGAAGCACCGTTTCGATCGCCACGCCAAGCGTTTCGGCTACCCAAGCGCAGGTTTGCTGGGCATCGGCAAGCCCCTGTTCGCCTGTACCGGCGTTGGCAATTCCAGTGTTGATTACCCAGGCGCGCACCTGGCCGTTGGCGGCTGCAAGATGGTGGCGGCAAACTTGTACAGGGGCTGCGCAAAACAGGTTCTGGGTAAAGACGCCTGCGGCGATGGTGCCTGGGTCAAAGGCAAAAAGGGTCAAATCGCGGCGGTTTGCTTTGCGAATGCCCGCTTCGGCCACACCGATGCGCACACCTGCTACTGGCATCAGCGCCTTGGGGTCAAAGGTTAGCCCTACAGCCATTTGCGATCCTCTTACACGAAAGGTTAAACCAAGCGACCGTGACAATGTTTGTACTTTTTCCCCGAACCGCAGGGACAGGGGTCGTTACGGCCGATCTTGGGAAGGGCGTTGCGCACCGGTTCCCCTTTGCTGGCGTGCTCCTCTTGCTCTGAGGCAGTAGCGGCCAGCACACTGCTTTGCGGGTGTTCGTAGTGAACTTCAGTCAGTTGCGGTTCGTGCTCAACCACCGCTTCGACCGCTTCGGGCGCCTGGATGCGCACGGTCATCAGCACCTGGGTGATCTCGCGGCGGATCGCTTCGAGCATCGCTTCAAAGAGCTCGAACGCCTCGCGTTTGTACTCCTGTTTCGGGTTCTTCTGGGCGTAGCCGCGCAGGTGGATCCCCTGGCGAAGGTGGTCGAGCGCGGCTAGGTGTTCGCGCCAGTGCTGGTCAATCTGTTGTAGGAGCAGCGAACGCTCAAACTGCGCCCACGCCTGCGGGTCGACGAGCGCCCGTTTTGCCGCGTACGCCTCATCAGCAGCCGCCAGGATGCGGGCAAGTAGCGCTTCGTCGCTCAGTTCCGGCTCCGCCTCCAGCCAGGCACGAACCGGCAGTGGCAAGGCATATTCAGCAGCAAGCGCCTGTTCCAGTCCGGCCAGGTCCCACTGCTCGACGATGCTCTCATTCGGCACATAGCTTCGGAATAGGTCGGTAAGGACACCCGATCGCATCTCATCGATCATTTCGCCAACACTACTGGCGTCGACGACCTCGTTGCGCAGCGCATAGAGAACCTTGCGCTGTTCGTTGGCCACATCGTCGTACTCAAGGAGCTGTTTGCGGATGTCGAAGTTGTGCTGCTCAACCCGCCGCTGGGCCGTTTCGAGCGCACGGGTGACCATTGGGTGTTCGATCGCCTCCCCTTCTGGCATCTTGAGCCGTACCATCAGGGCATTGAGCCGGTCGCCTGCAAAGATCTTAAGGAGCGGGTCTTCTAGCGAAAGGTAGAAGCGCGACGAACCAGGGTCGCCCTGCCGCCCGGCACGGCCGCGGAGTTGGTTGTCGATGCGCCGCGACTCATGGCGTTCAGTGCCGATGATTCGCAAACCGCCCGCGGCAATCACTTGGCGGTGGCGCTCCTCCCACTCTTGCTGCAGAGCAGCGATGCGCTCCTCTTTCTCTTCTGGTGCGAGGGTAGGGTCTTGGCCGATTGCGTCGATCTGCGGTTTGATGTTGCCGCCCAGGATGATGTCTGTGCCACGACCCGCCATGTTGGTGGCAATTGTCACCATGCCGGGGCGTCCGGCCTGGGCAATGATCTCTGCTTCCCGGGCATGGTGTTTGGCGTTTAACACCTGGTGGGGAATGCCGCGCTTTTTCAGAAGTTCTGAGAGAAACTCATTGTTTTCAATCGAAGTAGTCCCGACCAGTACCGGTTGCCGCCGCGCCCGACACGCCTCGATCTCCTCGACGACCGCTTGCCACTTCTCCCTGGCCGTACGGTAGATGCGGTCATTTTCATCGATACGGATCATCGGCCGGTTAGTTGGGATCACCACCGTTTCCAGACCATAGATCTGCTGGAATTCGTAGGCTTCAGTGTCGGCCGTGCCGGTCATTCCAGCAAGTTTCTCGTACATGCGAAAGTAGTTTTGGAAGGTGATCGAAGCTAGCGTCTGGTTTTCGGCACGGATTGCCACTCCCTCTTTGGCTTCAACCGCTTGGTGCAGCCCCTCCGACCAGCGCCGCCCTGGCATTAGGCGACCCGTGAATTCATCCACGATGATGATCTCCCCCTCTTGCACCACGTAGTGCTGATCGCGGTGAAAGAGGTGGTGCGCCCGAAGCGCTGCAAAGACGTGGTGCAGCAAAGTGATGTTGCGCGGGTCATAAAGGCTTGACCCTTCTGGAAGTAACCCCTGTTGGGTCAAGATCCGCTCCAGCTTTTCGTACCCTGTTTCTGTCAGCAGCACCTGACGCGCTTTGAGGTCAACGGTAAAGTCGCCCGGCTCAATGACCTCCTCCCCCTCCATCTTCTGCTCGCTCAGGTAGGGGATAATCGCATTGATCTTCAAGTAAAGATCAGTGTTGTCCTCCGCCTGCCCAGAGATGATGAGCGGCGTGCGCGCCTCGTCAATTAGGATCGAGTCGACCTCATCGACGATGGCGTAAAAGAGCGGCCGCTGCACCCGGTCTTCGGGGCGATAGACCATGTTGTCGCGCAAGAAATCGAAACCGAACTCGTTGTTGGTGCCGTAGGTGATGTCGCAGCGGTAGGCAGCCTGTTTGGCCGCTTGGTCCATCCCTGGGAGGTTTACCCCGACGGTAAGACCAAGGTAGCGGTGAAGCTGCCCCATCCATTCGGCGTCGCGCTTGGCTAGGTAGTCGTTCACGGTGACGACATGGACCCCTTTTCCTGTCAGGGCGTTGAGGTAGGAGGGAAGGGTGGCAACCAGCGTCTTTCCTTCGCCGGTGCGCATCTCAGCAATCTTTCCCTGGTGTAGCGCAATGCCGCCGATAAGCTGAACATCAAAGTGGCGCATCCCCAGCACCCGTTTGCCCGCCTCGCGCACCACAGCAAAGGCTTCAGGCAGCAGCGTATCGAGCGGCGCACCGTTTTCCAGACGGCGCTTAAATTCGGCCGTTTTGCCCTGGAGCTCAGCAGCGCTTAGCGCAGCTACCGTTGGTTCCAGGTCGTTGATCCGCGCTACCACGGCTCGGTACTGCTTCAGCAAGCGGTCGTTGCGGCTACCAAAAATCTTTTTCAACAGGGTGGCAAACATGCTACATTCCGGGGAATCGGTTCCATTTGGGCGAAGTGTATCATGACCTGGCGCCCCCTACCGGAGGCGATGACCGGAGATGACCGTTTACGGAGCCTGCAGCAGCAGGGTATATGGCTGTGGCGCGCCCGCCAGGCGATGGCCGAGTTTCTGCCGCCGGAATGGGTGGCGAAGTTGGCAATGGGCAGCTACCGCGAGGGGGAATTAACACTCCTTAGTCCATCGGGATTGGTCGTGGCCAAGCTCAAGCAGATGGGACCAACGATCGCTGCTGAGCTGACTCAGCGCGGCTTTCCTGTGACAACGATCCGCTGGCGGGTGCGGCCTGAGCTGGCTTCGCTCCTGGACCGAGAAACGCTGCAACAGGAGAGCACCCCACCCCGCCCCCTGTCGCCAGCAGCCCGGGAGGCGCTAACCAAACTGCTGGCACAACTTCCTGCCACCGCGCCGCTTGCCAAGGCGATCGCCCGCTGGCTTGAGAGGGATTCACAGGGCAAGAAGCCGTTCGATGAAAAAAAGCAGGAGGTAGAGTAGAAGCACCGCCCCGCCAACGATCCCCACCCCTTTGGCTAGGCGCAGCCAGTGGCTGCCACCCGTTAGCAGATAGAGCACGGTGGCGAGCGTGACGGTAATGAGCGTAACGATCAGGACGAGGCGAAAGGCAATCATTGCGCCAAAGCAGGGAGCGTTTCCCTGGGGGCGGGAAAGAGGGAAGTCAGACGAAGGGGGGCCTTGGCTGCTCTTTCCAGCGTAGCCCACTCCCAGGCGGAACGGGTAGCAATCAACGCGCGCAGCAGCCGGTTGTTCAGGGCATGGCCCGATTTATGCGCGACAAAGTGGGCAAGAAGCGGATGGCCAAGCACGTAGAGGTCGCCAATGGCATCGAGGATCTTGTGACGAACAAATTCGTCTTCACAGCGCAACCCGCCTGGGTTCAAGACCCGGTACTCATCAAGCACCACGGCGTTCTCCAGACTGCCGCCACGGGCAAGCCCCATTCCCCGCAGCGCTTCGACCTCATGGACAAAACCAAAGGTGCGCGCCCGAGCCACCGCACGGGCGTAGTCGCACTTGCCCAGATCGACCACCGCCTGGGTACGGCTAGCGCGAATCGCTGGATGGGCAAAATCGATCGAGAAGGTCAAACGAAACCCTTCGTAGGGTTCCAGGCGCGCCCACTTGTCGCCGTCGCGCACCTCAACTGGTGCAACCACGCGCACGTAGCGGCGCGGTACCGGTTGAGCCAGCAGCCCCGCCTCGGCAAGAAGCAGGACAAATGGCGCCGCGCTGCCATCCATGATCGGCACTTCTGGCCCGTCGATCTCGATGGTGACGTTATCAACCCCCACACCCGCCAGCGCTGAGAGGAGGTGTTCGACCGTTGCTACCCCAACGCCCCCTTGACTCAATCCCGTGCACAAACGCGTTTCGGTCACTGCCCCCGGCGCCACGGCAATCTCTATCGGCTGATGGTAATCGGTTCGCCGAAAACGGATGCCGTGCTCCGGCGGCGCCGGCAAGAGCGCCAGGCGCACCTTCGCGCCACTGTGCAGCCCCACTCCAACCGTTTCGACTGGGCGGGCAAGGGTATGTTGCCAGATGGTCATCGCTGTGCCCGGTTGGGGAGTTGATCTGCTTGCGCGCAACGACTCTTCACCAGTGCCTTAGTCATCCTGGCGACGCAAAAAGGATGGGATCTCCCGTGCCTCATCACCAAGGGGGGACGCTGCGCTTAAGGCGGTCCGCCGCATTTTGCTGCGCGCACTGCGCATCACGCCGCGCAGCGGATCAGGAAAGGGCGCTGAACCCCCATTAGAGCGCATCGCGGGCGCAGCCGTCCTGGCCCCAGCTAAGGGCGCTGCACCCAGGCTAGAGAGGGGGGAGGTGCGCGTCTCGATCGCCTCACCCGTTACGCGCCGTCCCACGCCCAGCCCGGTGGCTACAACCGTCACTCGAATGCGCTCTTCCATCGCATCATCAAAAACCGTTCCATATTTGACGAATGCCTCTGGTGCGGCAAAACCCTGGATGGCCCGGACTGCGTCGCGCACTTCGCTCATCTTCAGCGTGGCGCGGCTAGCTGTGATATTGATCAGCACGCAGCGGGCTCCGGAGAGCTCGGTCCCTTCAAGCAGAGGGCTCACCGCCGCCTGTTCTGCCGCAATTCGGGCGCGATCCTCGCCGCGCGCTTCCGCCGACCCCATCATCGCACGGCCCATCTCGGCCATCGCTGTGCGCACATCCTGAAAGTCGACGTTGACCATCCCGGGTACGTTGATGATCTCAGCAATGCCGGCAACGGCGTTTTTGAGCACATTATCGGCTGCTTTGAAACACTCTTCGAAGGTTGCCTCTTCACCATAGACTTCAAGGAGGCGGTCATTGAGCACGACGATCAGGGAGTCGACGTGGCGGGTCAGTTCTTCGATCCCGCTTTCGGCAACGCGGTCACGGTTTTCGAACTCAAAGGGTTTGGTAACTACCGCAACTGTCAAGATCCCCATCTCTTTGGCAATCTCGGCAATGACTGGCGCTGCCCCGGTCCCCGTTCCCCCCCCCATGCCAGCAGTGAGAAAGATCATGTGGGCCCCTTCGAGCGCCTGAGCGATCCGTTCGCGGCTCTCGAAAGCCGCCTCGCGCCCCGCTTCCGGTTTCGATCCCGCGCCCAAGCCGCTTTTGCCCAGCTGCACCTTTGTCGGGGCAAGGGAACGGGAGAGCGCCTGCGCATCGGTGTTGACAGCGACGAACTCAACCCCTCCCACCCCTTCGCGGATCATGTGGTCCAAGGCATTGCACCCAGCCCCACCAACACCAAGGACGCGGATGATCGTCTTCCCCTGGGCGCCATCGACCACTTCTTCCAAAGCGTGCAGTGCCATCGTCAACTCCCGTTTTTTCTCATTGTACTCCAAATCGTTGCGGTCATGTTGCCCCTATCCCCAGCCATGCGCGCCAACGCCGCCACCACCGTTCGCTGGCCCGCCGTGGTCGGGCAGTGACATCGTTCCATTCGGTTTGCAGTAGGCCACTGACCGCCGCGTAGGCAGGGTCTTCCCAACTGCGCGCGTCGTTGCCTAGATAGGGGACCCCGACCCGCGCCGGGAGACCAAAGACGCTTTCGGCAAGATCAGCGATCCCATTTAGCTTGGCCGTCCCGCCGGTGAGCACCACCCCGGCGCCGATCTGCTCGTCCAGCCCCTGCTCGACCACCATCTCCCAGACCTGCGCAAAGAGTTCGGCCACCTGGGGGTGGAGCACGTCGACAAGCCGCTGGCGGGCGATCCGGCGCATGGGCCGATCGCCGAGCGCCGCCACCTCGATTACCTCGTCGGATTTGCACCAGTGGTAGTCGGCGGCTCCGTAGAGGCACTTCAACCGTTCTGCCTCGGCAAGCGGCGTACGAAAGGCCATGGCAACAGCATGGGTCAACCGATTGCCTCCGACAGGGAGCGAGGCGGTTAACCGCACGGCCTCCTGACCATAGACGACGACGTCCGTGGTTCCGGCACCGATATCAAGAAGCAACGCTCCCAGCCGCTTCTCATCCTCGGTGAGCACCGCCTGCGCTGCCGCCAACCCTTGGACCATCAGGGTAGTGAGGTCAAGGCCGGCCCGACGGATCGACTTGACCAGGTTGTTGGTAGCGCTCTTTAACCCCGACACGATATGAAGGCGCACCCCAAGCTGGCGTGCGCTCAAGCCGATTGGGTCGGCAACTGCCACCCAGTCATCTAGGAGAAACTCCTGGACCAGCGCGTGCAGCAGCTGCCGTTCTTCAGCAAGCGGCAGTTGCTGAGCAGCGGCCAAGACCCGGGCAACATCCTGCCCGCTCACTTCGCCGCTGCGTACGGAAACGGTCCCAACGTTCTCCAGCGACTGAACGTGGGCCCCAGCAATCGTTGCACAGACCTCCTGCCAGGTGAGGTCGCGCCCCCGATGCAGCTCGGCAATCAGACGGGTGAGCACTCCAATCAACCCTTCGATATTGATGACCACCCCTTGGCGGATCGCCCCGCAAGTTGGCTGTTCAGCCAAGGCCAGCGTCTCGAGTCCGCCATCACGGCGGCGCTGCGCGACGACAGCCACCGCTTTGGCCGACCCGATATCGAGCGCCAACATCGGTTTTTCGCTCATTTTTTGCTCCTCAGCGCAGGGGTCGTTGGAGGATTGGCCAAGCGCTGGGGGTAGGCCACCGCAAAGGCCCGCTCATAACGAAGGTCGACGCGCGTTGGGGGTTCTCCCCCTTCCTTCACCAGCCGCGGCCATTGGTGCACGAACCAGCGGACCTTCTGGGCGGCAACCGCCGTCGAGGCCACCTGTCCAAGCGCAAGCGTCACCTTCGGTTTCAGGGTCATGGTGACGCTGCCCAACTCCGAATAGTCGAGCCGATCAAGGGCGAGCGACTCGGGCAGAATGGGGACTACTGCCTTAAGGAGATCGACGGCATCAAGGAGCCGATCGGCGCTTGCGCCAATAACCGGCCCCGCTTCGGTCTGTTCCGGATCGCGCTGGTCATGGAAGGGGCGCGCCTGGGCATCAAGCCAGTACCAACGCGATGCCTTTGGATCATACCAGCGCAACACGGCCACCCGCGGCCGCACCGTAACGACCAGTTGATCGGGCCAAATACGCTCGACGGCCACCGCGGCAATTGCCGGATCGTGCAGCAACCGCTCGCGCAACCGATAAAGATCGACAAAAAAGAAAGGCTGGCCACGCACGAGCCGGGCGACCTCATCAGCAACCTCCGGCCAAGCGATCCGCTCCCGCCCATCGTAATCGACACTGATGGTCACCGTAGCAATCGTCGGAAAGAGGTGGGGGGTAAGCTGCGGCCAAAGCGCTACCATCCACAACACCACGGTTGCGCCCAACAGCAACCGAGTGAGATAACGCCACACTTTGGGACGATGGCCCCAATGGCTCATCAGCTCCCACCCTGGCAGCGGGCCGAGGCGAGGATTCTGCCACACAGGGCTTCGAACGACAAACCAACAGCCCGCGCGGCCATCGGCACCAGCGAGTGGTCGGTCATTCCCGGCGCGGTGTTGATCTCCAGAAGCTTCGGCCCAGTCTCATCCCACAAGAGATCTACTCGCCCCCACCCGGAGCAGCCCAGCGCGTCGCGCGCTAAACGAACCAGCTCAGCTAGCCGTTCAGCTTCAGCACCCGTTAGGGGAGCCGGACAACGGTATTGGGTGGCGTTGCTTTCGTATTTGGCATGGTAGTCGTAGTAGGCACTGGCTGCGACGATCTCGATTGCCGGCAAAATCTCATCGTCGAGGAACGCCACAGTCAGCTCGCGACCGCGGATCTGTTGTTCCACCAGCACTTCGCTATCGTAAGTAAAAGCGGCAGCGAGCCGCTCGGTCAGCTCTGACCAATTTACCGCTACACCCGCCCCAACGCTCGACCCTTCATGGACAGGCTTGACGAACCACGGCGCGGGAATTGCTGCGAGCACTGTTCGCACCCCCTCCGGGTTGGTTTGCCATTGGGTGAGCGTTACCCGTACGCCCGGAATCACCGGAAGCCCCAACGCCTGCCAGATCAGCTTGGTGCGCCACTTGTCCATCGCCAGCGCACTGGCCAGCACCCCGCTGCCGGTGTAAGGAATAGCCAGCCACTCTAAGATCGCCTGCGCTGTTCCATCCTCACCGCCGCGCCCATGTAGCACGACGAACGCCCTGTCGACCTTTTCGGTAGCGAGCTCCCAGTAGGAGCGGCGAGCTGGGTCAAACGGCACCACCTCGTACCCCAGACGGTTCAGTGCCTCGGCCACCCGTTCCCCCGAACGCAACGAAATCACCCGCTCGGCCGAATGGCCTCCCATCAATACAGCAACTTTTTGCATCATCTCCCCTTCTTTTCAGCGTAGGGGCGCAACAGACGCGGCACCGCCCCAATTGACCCTGCCCCCATGTTCAGCACCACATCCCCATCCTGCGCCAACAAAGCTAGCGCTGGCGGTACCTCGTCGATGCGATCGACAAAGATCGGCTCAACCCGCCCGCGCAGACGAATCGCTCGAGCCAGCGAACGGCCATCAGCTGCTGGAATCGGTTCCTCGCCAGCAGGATAGACTTCGGTAAGCAGCAGCGCATCGACCTCCGAGAGCACCTGCGCAAAGTCGTCGAAACAGTCACGCGTGCGCGTATAGCGGTGGGGCTGAAAGACAAGCACGATCCGTCGGTCAGGATAGGCCAGGCGCGCTGCTTCCAGCGTTGCAGCGATCTCGCGGGGATGGTGGCCGTAGTCATCGACGAGCTCGATCTGCACCGTGGCGCCATCGGGGCGAGGCAAACGAAACAGACCATGCCGTTCAAAACGGCGCCCAACCCCGCGAAACGCGGCAAGCCCTTGGGCAATCACCTCATCGGCAATCCCGAGCTCGCTGGCCACGGCCGCCGCAGCCAGGGCGTTACGCACATTGTGGGTCCCCAGCAGTGCCATCGCAACCTCGGTACGTGTCCGCTGGCTGTTGTCGCGCACCAGCGTGAAATGGGTTCGGCCATCGATCACCCGCACCCTTTCGGCACGCACCTGCGCTTCGGGATGGAACCCGTAAGAGACAACCACCCGGCTGCACCGTTTGGCCACCTCGCGCACGGGAGCATCGTCCCAGCAAATGACCGCTACCCCCCAAAAGGGAAGGCGGTGGAGAAACTCGACAAAATGGTTCTTGAGCCGCTCAAAGTCGTGGCCATAGGTGCCCATGTGGTCGGCGTCGATGTTGGTAACCACTGCCATTACTGGCGTTAGGTGGAGAAAGGAAGCATCTGACTCGTCGGCTTCGGCCACCAGATACTCCCCTTGCCCTAGGCGGGCGTTGCTGCCAGCAGCCAGGAGTCGCCCGCCAATGACAAAGGTAGGATCAAGCCCAGCTTCAGCAAGGAGCGTCGCCACAAGCGAAGTGGTCGTCGTTTTGCCGTGGGTCCCTGCAATCGCGATCCCCTGGCGAAAACGCATCAGTTCTGCAAGCATTTCGGCGCGTGGCACCACCGGGATGCCGCGCGATCGTGCGGCAACGAGTTCCGGATTATCGGGGGCGATGGCCGAGGAGACGACCACGGCATCCGCATCGCGCACCCACTGGTCAGCATGACCAATATGCACGGTCACACCCAACTGACGCAACCGCTCAATCGCTGCAGAAGCCGCCAGATCGGAGCCACTGACTGCAAACCCCATCTGCGCCAGTACTTCGGCAATACCGCTCATCCCTACCCCGCCGATGCCCACAAAGTGGACCCGGCGCACACGGTGTCTCATCGTCCCAACTCCTCGATCAGCGCCGCCACCTCCTCGGTAGCGGCGCGTTTGCCCAACGCATAGGCGCGCTCACCAAGCTTCTGGGCGCGCGTTCTGCTTGCTCCTTGCTCCTGCCACCACGCCGCCAATATCTCGGGAGTAAGCTCTGCCTCGCGCCGAACCACGGCTGCCCCCTGCCCCGCCAGCCACTGGGCATTGGCGAACTGATGGTCATCAACGGCGTAGGGGTAGGGAACGAAATGGGCCGCTACTCCCAGCGCGGCCACTTCGGCTACCGTCATTGCCCCGGCCCGGCAGATGACCCAATCAGCTTCGGCCAAGGCCGGCGCCACCGGATCGAGAAAAGGGCAGCAGGTGGCGACCACCCCTGCTTCGCGATAGGCTGCTTCCGTGGTCTGCTCATGCCCCCGTCCGGTCTGATGGACAACGACCGGACGCAACGGCTCGGGCACAAGGCGCAGTGCCGCTGGCACTAGGGCATTGAGCCGCTGCGCCCCCAGGCTCCCGCCCAAGACGAGCAGGCGCAACGGACCAGAACGGTTGTGGTAGCGTTCGCCAGGTGGTGGGAATGCGAGAAACTCAGGCCGGACGGGGTTGCCGACCCAGACAGCGCGGGGGAGCACCTCTGGGAAACCGGTCAACACCTGGTCTGCCAGCGGGGCGAGCAGGCGGTTGGCGAGCCCTGGTCGGGCGTTCTGTTCGTGGATGGTCAGCGGCAGGCGTAACGACTTGGCCGCAAGTGCCGCGGGCACCGACACATACCCGCCAAAGGTCGCCACGGTGGCCACCCCTGCCTGCTGCAGCGCCCGTCGCGCGCGCAGGGTCGCCGCGGCCAACGAAGGGGGAAGCTGCGCCCAGCGGCGCCACCCTTTGCCGCGCACCTGACCAAAGGCGAGATCGGCAAAAGCAAAGGGGGAGGCCGCGACCAGAGGCTCCTCCATCCCGACGGCGTTCCCGAGCCAGAGAACCGGGTGGCCCCGCGCATGAAGCACCCTGGCCACCGCGAGCGCCGGAAAGATGTGGCCACCCGTCCCGCCAGCAGCAACAGCAATCGGGGCTAACGTGGGCGCGGTACAGGACATAGGGTGCGTAATTCCCATTCGGCGCGCATCACGAAGGCAACCGAAACGAGGCTCATGATCAACGCCGACCCCCCGTAACTCATGAAGGGGAGCGTCAGCCCTTTAGTTGGCAACAGACCAACGTTCACCCCCATGTTGATCACCGCCTGGAAACCGATCGCCAGCCCAACCCCGAGCACGGCCAGCCCGGCAAAATAGGCCTCTACCTGGACGAGCCGCCGCCCAATCTGGAAAATGCGCCACAGCAGCACCCCAAAAAGGAGAGCGATGCCGGCTACCCCCGCCCAGCCAAGCTCTTCGCCAACGACGGCCAGGATGAAGTCGGTATGCGCTTCTGGCAGATAAAAGAGTTTTTCGATACTGCCGCCCAAACCAACGCCAAACCACTCTCCGCGTCCCAACGCAATCAAGGCATGGGTGAGTTGATACCCTTTGCCCAATGGGTCAGACCACGGGTCGAGAAAAGCGACCAGACGAGCCATCCGATAGGGCGAAAGGAGGATCAGCGCCGCAAAGGCCACCGTGGCCGTAGCAAAGAGAGCGGCAAAGATCCGCCAGTCGAGCCCGCCCAGAAAAAGGATGCCAAAAGCAACGGCACTGATGACAACCAGCGAACCAAAATCGGGTTGCAGCAAAAGCAGCGCCCCAATGCCGATCACAATGCTGGCCAGCGGCAAAAAACCGTGGACGAGACTTTTCATCACCGAAAACTTGCGCACGGTATAGTCGGCGGCCAAGATCGCCATGGCCAGTTTCATCACTTCAGCCGGTTGAACGCTGATGGGACCTACGCCGATCCAGCGGCGCGCCCCATTAACGCTCTTGCCGATGCCAGGAACGAGGACCAAAAGAAGCAGAAAGGTCGCTGCCAGAAAGACCCACTTGGCGTTACGCTGCCACCAGGCGGTCGGCAGCCGATAGACCCACCACGCAGCCACCACCCCAACGAGTGCATAGAAGAGCTGCCGGACCAGGAAACCCATCGGATTCCCCGCCTCGGCCGCCACCGCGATGCTTGCTGAATAGACCATCACCAGCCCCCAGGCGGTAAGGAGCAGCACGGGCCAAAGGAGCCATGGGTCAGGCGAACCAGGGTGGTCGAACTCTGGACGAAGTCGCATCATCCCCCACACCGGTGCAGCCAACCCGGCGGGGTTGCTATCGGCGCTCTGGCCTCTTCCCAGCCAACCTGCCGCCCTCATTCCTTGCGCTCCGCAGGGTCAACGAGCGAGCGGACAAGCGCAACGAACCGCTCGGCCCGTTCGTGGTAATCGCGGAACTGGTCCCAACTGGCACAGGCCGGCGAGAGCAGCACCACTTCACCAGGCAGCGCCACAGCAGCTGCTCTTTGGGTCGCCTCATCCAGGGAGGCAAAGCAGTGTGCGGGAATGCCGCCGGCAGCCAACGCCGCAGCCAACGCCTCACGGTCACGGCCATAGAGGTAGGCGGCCACCACCCGCCCCATCGCTGCCTTAGCCAATGGGGCAAAATCCTGCCCCTTCCCATCGCCGCCAGCAATCAGACGCACCGGGGAGTCGAGCGAGGCGATTGCCGCGGCCGTAGCTCCGACGTTGGTCCCTTTTGAATCTTCGACGAACCGAACACCGTCGCGGCGTGTGGCCACCAGAGCCATTCGGTGTGGCAAGGGGGTAAAGGTAGTTAGCGCCTCAGCCAAGCGATCGTCCCAACCGATCACCTGCGTCACCAACGCCAGCGCAGCAAGGGCATTGGCCACATTGTGCCGACCGATCAAGGGTAGCGCCGCCACCGGAATGACCCGCCGCTCTCCCCATACCAACCACGCGTTATTCCCGCTCGCGACCACTCCCCAATCGTTGGCAGTCGGTGGCGGTGTCAACCCAAAGGTAACCCGCGCCCCTGCTGGAGGAAGAAACCAGGTGCGCACCCCAATCTCGTCGCGGGGCCAGACGGCCACTGCCCCCTTGTCCCAGCAGCGCCCCTTGGCGGCAGCGTAGGCGGCCAACGACCCGTGGCGGTCAAGGTGGTCGGGAGTAAAGTTCAATACCGTTGCGGCGGTTGCGGCAAAAGAACCCGCCCCTTCCAACTGAAAGCTCGATAGTTCAACCACCCATACCTGCGGCCAAGGGCGGTTGTCCTGATCGCGCGCCAGCGCTTCAGCAAGAATCGGCGTACCGAAATTCCCTAACGGCGGGGCATCGAACCCCAGCGCACTGAGTAGATGGGCGGTGAGCGCCGTCACCGTACTTTTGCCGTTGGTGCCGGTGATCGCCAGAACCGGCGCCCGATTACCGCGCTCGGCGCGGACCTCGGCAAAGAGGGCAAGCTCTCCCCCCACCGGGATACCCATGGCCAGCGCCGCGCGCACGCACGGCAGAGTGCGCGGCAGCCCGGGCGAGAGCCAGACCCGATCGACCCCAGCAAGCAGCGCTGGAGAGAAGTCGCTAGCCAGGTGCCAATCGACATCGGCCAGCTCCTTGGCCAACTCGGCCCAGTGTGGCGGCTTGGCCCGCGAGTCGGCAACCCGCAGCCGCTTGCCAGCCCTCCCCAGCCACCGGGCCATCGCCGCACCGCTCGTTCCCAGTCCCAGGACCAGTTCCATCGTCGTCAGCGCAACTTTAAGGTGGAAAGACCAATGAGCACCAGGATGATCGTCACGATCCAAAAGCGCACCACCACCTGCGTCTCTTTCCACCCACCAAGTTCGAAATGGTGGTGGAGCGGCGCCATGCGCAGGACCCGCCGCCCCCCCGAGTACTTGAAGAAACCGACTTGCACGATCACAGAGAGCGCCTCAGCCACAAAGAGCCCGCTCATGATAAAAAAGACGATCTCCTGCCGGATGATCAGGGCGATTGTTCCCATCGCTGCTCCCAGCGCCAACGCCCCGACATCGCCCATGAAGACCTGCGCCGGATGAGCGTTGAACCAGAGAAAACCGAGCCCTGCGCCGCAGATTGCCCCGCAGATCACCGCCAACTCACCCGCCCCGGGGACATAGGGAACCCCTAGATAACGAGCAAAGAGGGCATGACCGGCCACATAAGAGAAGATGGCCAGTGCCCCGGTGACCAAGACCACCGGCATCGCCGCCAGACCATCGAGTCCGTCGGTAAGGTTGACGGCATGGCTAGCACCGTTGATGACAAAATAGCCAAGAACGATCAGGCCAAACGTTCCGAGCGGAATCGCAACCTCCTTAAAGAAGGGAACAATCAGGGTGGTATGAACCGGCAGTGTCGCCTGCAAGGCCAGATAGCTGACAGCAGCGAGCGCAATGAGCGAAGTCCACAAGTACTTCCAGCGCGACGGCAACCCCTTGGGGTCACGATAGACCACCTTGCGCCAGTCATCAATGAACCCAACCAAGCCAAACCCAAGCATTACCAACATCACGACCCAGACGTAGCGGTTTGACCACTCGCCCCAGAGCAACACCGAGATAAGGGTAGCAAGCAGAATCAATACCCCCCCCATCGTCGGGGTTCCGTTTTTGCTGAGATGGCTGCTTGGTCCATCCTGGCGTACTGCCTGCCCGACCTTCTTCTTGGCCAACCAGCGGATCACCGACGGCCCCAACAGAAATGAGACAAAAAGAGAGGTGAGCGCTGCCAGGAGCGTGCGTAGGGTGATGTAGTTAAAAACGTTGAAGGCGCGAATCTCTTGCGCCAACCATTGCGCCAACTCAAGCAGCACTCTTTCCCCCTTGCCCACACAACGCTGCAACGATCCGCTCCATGCGGCTGACCCGCGACCCTTTGACCAGAACCGCTGTCTGGCCATTGACCTCGGGCATTAGCTCGGCAAGGAGCGCTTCGGCGCTCTCATAGACACGCCCCTCTTGGCCAAACGCGGCTGCTGCTGCCCGAGCATCGTCTCCCCCCAAGGCGTAGAAGCGATCAATGCCGCGATCGCGCGCGTAGGCACCTACCTCTTTGTGCAGGTCGCGGCTTGCCGCTCCCAACTCGGCCATCTCCCCGATCACAACGATCCGTTGAGCAGCCTCCTCGGCAACGAGCACGTCGATCGCCGCTCTCATTGCATCGGGGTTGGCGTTGTAGGTATCGTTAAAGAGGAGAGCACCAGATGGGGTAACCAGCCGCTCAAGCCGCCCAGGGACTGGAGGGAGTTTGGCCCACGCTGCTGCCGCAGCTTCCCAGAGAGAGGCCGAATGACCTACTGCGCTGGCGTCAATTCCCCCCAAGTGGAAGGGCCACTGGCCTAGCACGGCAAGCGCGGCGGCCACCAACGCCCCCAAGTGCTCCCCCCAGCAGGGCAGCGCAACGGTAAAGGGCTGACCAGCCCTTTCGATGGTCACTGAGAGCCCACTGGCTGACGACTGCGTCGCGAGCAGCCGAACGGTCGCCTCTGGGGCACGGCCAAAGGTCACCACCCGTTGCCCGGCGGCAAGCCGATGCCACGCGCTAAAAAAGGGGGAATCGATCGGAAGCACTGCCACCCCTTCTGGCGCGAGGGTAGTGATCAGCGACCCCTTCTCGGCAGCGATCGCCGCCAGCGACCCAAGGCCAGCCAGGTGGGCGCGCAGCGCGTTGAGGACTACAGCAACGTTGGGCGCGGCCAGCCGACCCAACGCACTGATCTCGCCTGGCTGGTTCATCGCCACTTCCACCACCGCCACCTGGTGGGCAGAGGTTAATCCCAACAGGGTGAGCGGCACCCCTACTGCGTTGTTCCAATTGCCCGGGGTAGCCCAGACGGCTTCATCTCCAAGTGCGGCCCGAAGCGCCGATGCCAGCAGCTCCTTGGTCGTTGTCTTGCCGGCGCTACCGGTGATCGCCACCACTGGCCCACCCCACTGTTGCCGCCACCAGTGGGCAAGCGAACCAAGCGCCGTCAATGGGTCAGCAACAGCAAGGATCCGGTCGCCAGGGACGAGAACGGCATCGGGATGTGAGGCCCAGCGCGAGGCGGCGACCACCGCCGCCACGGCTCCTTTGGCCAGCGCCTGGGCGACGAAATCGTGGCCATCAAAGCGAGGACCGGTCAGCGCGAAGAAGAGCCGCCCAGTCACCTCGCCGCGGGAATCGGTGGTCACCCCGGCAACGGGTAGATCTGCTGATGCCGGTGGGGGAGTCAGACCCAGGCCACGGCACAGGGTTGCTAAATCGCGGTTCATTCCGGCTCCTTCTCTTCTGCCTCGGTAGCCAGGGGCGATCGGCTTGGACGATCGCTACGCAGAGCCAGTGCCGCTTCGGCCACTGCACGATCGGCAAAGGGGAGTCGAACGCCAGCGATCTCCTGGTAGCGCTCATGCCCTTTGCCAGCGATAAGAATGACATCTTCTGGCGCTGCTTCGGTGACTGCTAACCTAATCGCCGCCGCGCGATCGAGTTCGATCCGGTAGCGACGACCGTGCGGAATTCCAGCAACGATTTGTGCGGCAATGGCGGCGGGGGATTCACTGCGCGGGTTGTCGCTGGTAACGATCACAACGTCGCCATGCGCAGCTGCCGCTGCCCCCATCTCTGGCCGTTTCCCCGGATCCCGGTCCCCCCCGGCACCAAAGAGGATCCATAGCCGGCCGTGGCGGGCACGGGCAACTTCAGCAAGAACGGCTGCAACCCGCGCCAGCGCATCAGGGGTATGGGCGTAATCGACGACGACATAGGGGGCTTCAGCCACCTGCTCCATCCGACCGGGGGGCGGGCGCAGAAAAGCTAACGATGCACATGCTTCGGCAAGCGGCACCCCCTCGGCAAGGAGCGCGGCAAGCACGAGCATCCCGTTGGCCACCTGAAAGCAGCCAGGCGCAGAAAGGGTGAGGAGCGCCCGATGTGCAGCTCCTTGGCCCAGCATCGTCAGGGCCAGCGGAACCTGCCAGGCGTTCCCCTGCCAGCACGGCTCGCCGGTCGCGGCCAAGGTGGTCACCACGCGGCTTACCGGTACGCCAGCCTCGGCAATCAGGGCTGCAATCGCGCCAGCGCTTCCCACCCACCAGACCGAACCGTTTCTTTCGCCGCTCGCCACCATCGCTCCGGCAGCTTTGGCCCACTCGCCCCCCAGCGGGTCGTCGACCCAGAAGATCTGGTGGTCGAGCTCCGGCCGGAAGAGGAAAGCCCGTTTCGCTTGCGCATAAGCGGCCATCGTACCGTGGTAGTCAAGGTGGTCGCGCGACAGATTGGTAAAGATCGCCCCGGTAAAACGCAGACCATCGAGGCGCCGCTCGGCTACCCCGATCGAGCTGACCTCGAGGGTGGCAGCAAAACACCCCATCTGAACAAAGCGGTTGAGCAAGCGGTGCAGCAAAAGGGCTGGCGGTGTGGTGTATCCGGTGGGCGTAAAGGAACCGATCCGCCCTGCCCCCAGCGTTCCAATCACACCGGTGGCAAGGCCATTTGCTTCCAACGCCTGCGCCAACCACTGGCTAATCGTGGTCTTGCCGTTGGTTCCCGTTACCCCCCAGAGGTGCAGCCGCTCCGAAGGACGGTCGTACCAGCGGTGGGCCCACTCACCGGCCCAGTCGTGCAGACGCGGCACCCGCCACACCGGTATTTCCCGCCCTTCAGAAGTTGGCCATGCCGCTGGTTTCAAGGAAAAACGGTCTTGCTCCTCTTCAATGAGCAGCGCTGCCGCACCGCGCGCCACGGCATCGGTGCAATAGGCTCGGCCATCGCGCCCCTCATGGGGAAAGGCCAGATAGAGGTCGCCAAGGTCCACCTGCCGCGAGTCCGCGGCGAGTTGGGCCGTAGGGAACTGCTCGCGGCATAAAGCCAGAAGACGGTCGACCTCATCGGGCCAAGCAGGAAGGAGACTCTGGGACATTGGGGACGAATTTAACTTTGCGGAGGACGCCGCTCGGCAAGGAACGGGACCGGCTGGTCGGGCAAAACGCCGATAGCTGGTAGCGCCTGACGGACGATTTCGGCAAAGACCGGTGCGGCTACCGATCCGCCGTAGTAGGCTTTCCCCTGCGGCTCGTCGATCATCACCGCCACCACCAAACGCGGATTGCTCGCCGGGGCGTACCCGACGAAAGAGGCAACATATTTATGGACATAGACCCCATTTTCCAGCTTGCGTGCCGTCCCCGTCTTTCCAGCGGTCGAGTAGCCGACCACCCGTGCTTTGAGCCCCGTCCCCCCCTCTTCGGTGACGCTGGCCAGCATCTTCTGGACAGCACGGGCCGTAGCCTGGCTGACCACTTGGTCGCTCTCCCGACACACGGGAGGGGATTCTACCCGAACGAACGACAACGGCAAACGGCAGCCGTCGTAGGCTAGTGCCTGGTAAGCGCTGGCCACTTGTAGCAGCGACGCGGACATCCCGTGGCCATAGGCCATCGTGGCCAGCTCGATCGGCTTGATCGACTTGGCTGAAAAGATTCGCCCGCCCGTCGCCCCAGGGAAGGGGAGTTCGGGGCGCAACCCGAAACCGAAGCGGCGGTAGTGGCTCACCACCGCCTCGGCGGGCAGCATCTGGGCAATCTTGACCACGCCGACGTTAGAAGATTTCTGCACAATTTCGGTTACCGTAAGCGGTCGGTCGCTGGCGTGGGCGTCATGAATGGCATGGCCAGCCACCTGAATGACGCCGCCGCGCACATCGATGCGTGTCTCTGGCTTGACCACCCCGCGCTCAAGCCCCAATGCCACCAGAATCGGTTTGATCACCGACCCTGGTTCATAGCTATCGGTGATTGCCCGGTTCCGCAGTTCGGCCCAGTTGAGATTTTGCCGAAACTCGGGGTCGAAAGTCGGCACGTTGGCCATGGCCAAGACTTCACCCGTCTTGACATCGATGACCACCGCCGTTCCCGCCTTGGCTCGGTGCTCGGCCACTGCAGCGGTTACCGCCTGCAGTGCTATTGTCTGCAGCCTTAGGTCGAGCGCCAGCACAATGTCTTTACCCGGCTGAGGGGCTTCGAGCCACTCCCCCTCCTGGACTGGACGCCCCTGCCGATCCTGGGTCACCACCAGCCGCCCCCGTCGCCCCTGCAACAGCGCATCGAACCCCCGTTCTACCCCCTCGATGCCGTTGCCATCCAGATCGGTCAAGCCGATCACATTGGCCACTACCGAGCGGTGCGGATAGACCCGCCGTGGGTCAGGCAAGAGGCCAACTCCAGGAATCTTGCGTGCAGAAACCGCTTCGGCCAGTTCAACCGGGGCCTGCCGTTTCAAGTAGGCAAAGCGGCGCCCTCCGCTCTTGATCGAACTTTCGAGCTGCTCGGGCGTCATCCCCAGGAGCTTGGCCAACTGCTCAAGCTGCTCGACCGAAGCCTCCTTGAGACGCAGCGGATCGACCCAGATCGCCTGGGTCATTACCGAATCGGCAAGGATCACCCCGCGGCGGTCTAAGAGCCGCCCGCGCGCAGCGGGCACCTCGACGAGCCGCTCAAAGCGTTGCTCCCCTTGTCGCTGTAGGAACTCCCGCTCATGGGTAACCATCCAGCCCACCCGACCGACGATTGCCAGAAGGAGCAACCCCACCACCCCAAGCACCACGACCAACCGCGGCAAGGGAACAGCCAGACGGAACGTACCTGCCGCCAGATCACGTGTCATCGCAACTCCTCCCAACGGCGCATTCGGTCCGGCGTCGGCGCCGACAACCCCATCTGCGCAGCCACGCGCTTGAGAGCCTCGGGCTGCTCAGCTGCTGCCCGGGACACCTCCAGGGAACGCCACTGCGCCTCGATTCGAACGGTACTGGCCTTTTCCATTTCCAGCTGCTGGATCCGTTCACGCACCTCGTGGCGTACGGTAACGACGGCGACCGCCGATCCCACCACCATGCCCACCAATACCCCATCCCACCAGCTCGTGCTCATCGCCGCTCCGCCGCCCGCAGGATGGCCGACCGGGCCCGCGGGTTGACAGCCACCTCAGCTGCTGTTGGCACCTCTTTTCTGACTGCCCACCGGAAAGGGGGAATGGGCCGATCGCGCTCGGGAATCGCCACCCCCGGCGGCAGCGGCTGCGGCTCACAGAGCCCGCGCAGAAACCGTTTAACCCGGCGATCCTCGAGCGAATGAAAACTGATTGCCACCAATCGCCCGCCGCTCTGCAACCGCTCGGCTGCTTGCGGCAACGCAGCATCGATTTCGGCCAGCTCCTGATTCACCCAGATGCGCAACGCCTGAAAGGTGCGCGTCGCTGGGTGCTGCCCCGGCTCGCGGCGCGGAACCGCCCGCGCCACGACTTCGGCCAACTGACCTGTCGTAACGAGGGGCGCTCGGGTGCGCGCGGCAATAATCGCTTTTGCAATCGCATAAGCAAACCGCTCTTCGCCATAGTTCTTGATCACCTCCGCTATTTCGTCGCAATCGGCCCTGGCCAGCCAGGCCGAGACCGGCTCGCCACTGGTCGGATCCATCCGCATATCGAGTGGGCCGTCGAAGCGAAAACTCATTCCCCGTTCGGGAGTATCGAGCTGCGGCGACGAGACACCGAAATCAAAAAGCACCCCGTCGATTGCCGCCACGCCTAAGCTGGTGAGCACTTCGCCCAGGCGCGAGAAGGGAGCGTGGTAAATGGCAAAACGGGGGTCTTTAGCAGCGAGCTGTTCGCCGACCGCTACTGCCTCAGGGTCGCGATCAAGGGCCCAAAGCCGCCCCTGCGGCCCCAGATGAGCCAGAATCGCTCGGCTGTGTCCTCCCCGGCCAAAGGTGGCATCCAGATACCACCCATCGGCGCGCACCGCCAGCGCTGCCACTGCTTCGCGCACCAGAACCGGTTGATGCCCTTCGGCCATCATAACGTCAACCCATGAAACGGTTCGGGGAGATCGGCAAGCGAGAGGGTGAGCATCGCCTCCTGCTGTTTCGCCCAGCCCGCCTCCGACCAGAGCTCAAGGTGAGTCCCCTGTCCGACCAACCACGCTTCGCGCTCCAGCCCTGCCCACTGGCGCAGCGATGGCGCCACCAGAATGCGACCTGCGCCATCGGGCACCTCCTCTTGGGCGAAACCAACCAGCAGCCGCTTGAGCGCCGCAGCCCGGGGATCGAGCCCGGGCAAACGGACGATCTCGTCGCGAATCGGCGCCCACACCGGTTGTGGGTAGAGGATTACGCAGCGGTGGGGGTGGGCAGTGAGCACCACCGCTGCCCCTTCCGGGCTCAGCTGCTCGCGATGACGCTGCGGGATCGTCATCCGTCCCTTCCCGTCGAGCGTCACGGCCACTGCCCCTTGAAACAATCCCCACTCTCCTCCCCGTTTCCCCACTTTTTACCACTAAAAACCACCACATGCTACTGTATTTTTTTTCAATACATGGGGCACAAAAAGCCCTAGCCAGAACCGTTGGTCTGGTAGCAGCGAAACTTGGGCAAACAAAAAGAGGGGAAAGGATGGGAAAAGAGCAGCAGATTGCGTTGCCGCAAGTGGGAAGCCCGCCGATAAGCCGGGTTCTGTCGCGGGGCTTTGGCCCCGGGGCAGTCATTCCTCTAGACCCACCGTTACCGATGGGCTCAAGCAGCCTACCCGGAAGCAGCGCGAGCCACGCTATCGCTTCCCTATTTGGCCTTGCTCCGGATGGGGTTTACCGTGCCGGTCCGGTTACCCGTCCCGCGGTGGGCTCTTACCCCACCGTTTCACCCTTGCCTGATCACCGAACGGGGCCATCGGCGGTCTCTTCTCTGTGGCACTTTCCGTCGCCTTGCGGCGCCCGGCCGTTAGCCGGCATCCTGCTCTGTGGAGCCCGGACTTTCCTCCCCAACCCAGAATGGGTTGCGGCGACTGCCTGGCGGACTTCCCAGGTAAGATTTTATAGGGGTTACTTGGCCGGTGTAAACCGGATCTGGCCCTCCTGGTTCGTAAAGGTCCCAACAAGCCCCATGAGGCGAGCTGGGTCTGGAGTTTGCCACACCTGAACCTGGCACTCCTCGGTAGAGGCAAGATACCACCGCCCTTTCTGCTCCAGCGCCCATAACCGCTCGCCAGCGGCATAGACCTTGATCGGAGCAAGCGGCGTAGCATCGGGCTGAATTCGCCATCGGCGCTGGCAGTGAGGCATCCGGGTAACCAGGATGAACTGGTTCACCTCGGAAAAGGGCAGCGACTGCTCGCGCACCAGGATCAGCGCGTGCTCCCGCCCGTCGATCATAAAAGCAGTGGCCGAATTCTCACATCCGGCCAGAAACATGGTAACTGGGATCATCGCCGCCCAGAGCAATCTATGCATCATCTGGTTTCTCCTCGACCTGCCACATCAGCGTCTCCCCAGCCATGAGCGGCACCAATGGGTCGTTTGGCAGGTAGTCATAACTTGCCGGCACCTGCCAGGGGCGCGCCACTAGGGTAACTGTGTCGTGTGCCACAGGAAACCCGTAGAAGGCCGCGCCAAAGCGGCTAGCAAAATCGGCAAGCCGCGCCAGTGCTCCTGCTGCAGCAAAGGCTGTGGCATAAAGAGGAAGCGCCGCGTGGGCCGTGTAGCACCCGGCGCAGCCGCACGCCGCCTCTTTGGTGCTGCGCGCGTGCGGTGCCGAGTCGGTACCAAGAAAAAACTTTGGATTGCCGCTTGTGGCTGCCGCCACCAGCGCCTGGCGATGCCGTTCGCGCTTGAGCACCGGCAGGCAGTAGAAGTGCGGCCGAATGCCCCCCTGGAAAAGGGCGTTGCGGTTAAAGAGGAGATGGTGGGCGGTGATCGTCGCTGCCACGTTGGTCGGCGCCGTTTCGACAAACGCCACTGCATCGGCCGTGGTGATATGTTCCAACACGACCTTCAGCCCCGGAAAGTGGCGAACGATCGGCATGAGCACCCGCTCGATGAAGATCGCTTCCCGGTCAAAGAGATCGACGTCGGGATCGGTCACCTCACCGTGGATGCACAAGACGATCCCGCGCTCCTCCATCCGGGCGAGAACGGGATAGACCGCCTCGATCTGGCGCACCCCGCTTTCCGCGTTGGTCGTCGCCCCTGCCGGGTAGAGCTTCACCGCCCGGACCAGACCGTCAGTTGCCGCCGCTCGGTCGATCTCAGCGGGGTCGGTCGCCTCGGTTAGGTAAAGGCTCATCACCGGCACGAAGTCGACCGCTCGCCCCCCAATTTGGCGCACCACCGTCATGATCCGCTCGCGGTAAGCAAGCGCCTGGGCTACCGTGACCACGGCTGGCTTGAGGTTGGGCATGATAAGGGCGCGGCCAAAGACCTTTGCGCTATGAGAGACGACGGCAGCCAATGCCGCCCCATCGCGCAGATGGAGGTGCCAATCGTCAGGCCTGGGCAAGGTCACCCGAGTAACTGCCTCTCCCATCGCCTCACTCCTTGGGTTCATGGGCAATGCTCCAATCATACAACTGGTTTTTGGAAATTGCGAAGAGTTCAGCTGCCCAGCGGACCGCCTCGCTGCGCGCCACTCCGGCAGCCAGAAAGCGTTCAAGCCACCGTTGCGCCGCTTCCCGCTGCTGCTGGCGATCCGTTTGCGGGGGAACGACGAGCACAAACTCCCCTTGCTGCCGCTCGGGACGAACGGAAAGCCACTGCTGCGCCGCAATGAGCGGCCCTTGGAAGTGCTCTTCAAAGCGCTTAGTAAGCTCACGGGCAAGAAAAATCGTGTGCTCTTGGCCGAAGTGGGCCACGAGATCGCCAAGCGATGCAGCGATCCGGTGCGGCGTCTCAAACCAAACGATCGGCAAGGTGCCGGCAGCCGCCCGGGCAATCGCCGCACGCCGCTGGGCCGATTTTGCTGGCAAAAAACCGTAGAAGGCAAACCCTGCTTCTCCCCAGCCGGAGATGGAGATTGCCGCAGTCACCGCACTTGGCCCAGGAATCGCCACAACCGGGAAACCAGCGGCCCGCACCGCCGCCACCACCCGCGCCCCAGGGTCAGAGACAGCAGGGGTACCGGCATCGCTCACCAGCGCCCACGAATCCCCAGCACGCAGCCGCTCGATCAGCATGTGGCTTGCGACCACCTCGTTGTGGGCATGTACGGCAACAAGCGGTGTGACAATCCCCCACTCCTTGAGAAGCCGCCGTGTCACGCGGGTATCCTCGGCAGCGATGCCAGCAACACCATCGAGCACCGCCAACGCCCGCAGTGACAGATCGAACTGGTTTCCCAAAGGGGTAGCAACCACATACAATGCTGGTTGTGCTAAGCGCCAGGCTGCTTGAGCTGCCAGCGCACGCCACTCGTTTCTCATCAGGAGCATCCTCCGTGACCCCAACTGGCGATTCTCCCACACCCTGGCCCCCTCCGGTGCCCCCCCGCACGCGCGGCGCCGCCTTTGAGCAACTGGCTGCCGCGTGGTGTTCCGCGCAGGGCTGGCAGATCCTTGCCCGCAACGTCACCTGCCGCCGCGGCGAGATCGACCTCATCGCGCTCGATAAAGCCACGGTCGTCTTCATCGAAGTGCGCCAACGCACCAGCAGCCGCTACGGCACCCCTGCCGAAACGGTCACCGCTGCCAAACAGCGGCGGCTGGCAGCGGCAATCCGCTACTGGCTCGCCGGTCCGGTCGGTCGACGCTACGTCGAGCACCCGATGCGCTGCGACATCCTTGCCTATACCACGTCAGAACACCCGCCGGAGTGGATCGCCAACGCATTTCCCGTCGCTCCTTGGTAAACTCTCTCATCATGGACCTCATCGAAGTGATCAGCGACCGGTTTGCCTTACTCCAAAGCCTATACCGGGAGACCGTCGATTCTTTGGCCCCTGCCTTGGCGGTTGCCGCCGAGCGGCTGGCCGAAGCGGTGCTAGCCGGCCAGCGGGTCTGGGTGGTCAGTGATCCGGCCCAGCGCCATCTAGCTGCCCACTTCGTCGACCGGCTTTGGTTTCCCAGCGAAAAATCCCGCCCCCCTTTTGCCGCTCTCTTTCTTCCCGCTGACCAGCAGGCAACCGATAACCATCCCCTCTCCGTACTCGTCCAGCAAGGGGATCCGATTATCGCCCTTTTTGGCACCACACCAAGCACGATGGCTGAAGCGGCGCTCCAGGTCGGGATCGATGCCGATTGCCCGGTGATCGCCATCGGTCACGACGGCAACGACACCCTATGGCCACGGCTGCGTGGCACAGACATTGCCATAGCCCTACCTGACCTTCCCCTCGCCCTCCACGATGAGCTTCTTCTTTTTACCCTTCACACGCTGACCGAAACCTGGGAAGCGATCCTGCTAGGAGAGATCCTATGACCCCTCCCCATACGGAAACGGTGAATACTCTGCGTTTCCCTATCGCCCTGGCTGCTCTTCTTGTTGCATCGCCGCTATTTCTTACTGGCTGCTTTCCATTGGTCGCCACCGGTGTGGCCACCACAGCAGCTGTTGCTGCCGACCGACGCACGAGCGGCGCCATCGTCGAAGACGAACGGCTCGAATGGACCATCGGCCATGAGATCGGACGCCAACTGGGCGATCGCGCCCATGTCAATGTCACCTCGTTTAACCGGCTGGTGCTCCTAACCGGCGAAGTCCCCAACAATGAAGCGCGCCAGCAGGCCGAAGCGATCGCCCGCCAAGGTGCCAATATCCGCGCTGTTGTCAATGAGCTGGTCATTGCCCCCCCATCGACGCTTGGCTCGCGGGCCAACGATGCCACGCTCACCACCCAGGTCAAAGCCCGGCTGGTCGGCAACAAGGATGTTCCCTCCCATCTTATCAAGGTGGTCACCGAAAATGGGGTCGTCTACCTGATGGGAATCGTCACCCGGCGCGAAGCCGATGCCGCCACCTATGTTGCCCGGACCACCTTGGGCGTCAAACGGGTGGTGCGGGTCTTTGAAATCGTCGACGAGGCCGAAGCCAAGCGCCTGGACCACGCCGCCAGCAGCAACCCGAACCCTTCCCCAGCGTCGGCTGGTCAATAGGCAACCGGAACAGGATCGAGCGCGCGCCACAGGTACCAGGTGGCCACCGTGCGCCACGGGCGAAAGCGCTCGCCGGCAGCGCGCCACGCCGCAAGCGGCTGCTTATCGGTCAAACCATAGAAGCGGACAAGCGCCCGCCGTAGCCCCAAGTCGTCGGCTGGCCAGACGTCGGGGCGCAAGAGGTGAAAGATCAGGAACATCTCGGCCGTCCACCGGCCGATCCCGCGCACTGCGGTTAGAAGTTCGATCAGCTCCTCGTCGGAGCAGTGGGGCCAGTGGCTAACCTGCCAGCGCTGGGCATGGTGGGCAAGATCGCGCAGATAGGTCACCTTGCGCCCCGAAAGCCCAGCGCGGCGTAACAGCGCCTCATCAGCGTCAAGCAGCCGGTGGGGATCGACCGCACCGTCCAGCACAGCCACTAGCCGGGCCCAAATCTGATCAGCAGCAACCACCGAGACCTGCTGACCGACGATTGCCCGGGCTAGCGTCACGAAAGGATCGCCGTGCGATGAGAGCCGCTCCCCGTGGTAGTCGGCGATCAGCCGGGCTAACACCGGGTCGCGCGCGGCCAGTTCGGCGCAGGCCTCCTGCCAGTAGGGGGGTTGGCGCTGCGCTGCTTCGACCTGTGGCGTTGGCTGCACCTTCACCCCTACCGCCCCTTACCTATTCTGCGCACCTCGTTCTGCCAGCGCAGCAAGGAGCCGTTCGTGGATCCCCTCAAAACTGCCATTACTCATCGCAACGATCGCATCGCCTGGCTGCGCCGCCGCGACGATTGCTGCCACCAACCGGTCGATCGCATCATCCACCACCACCCGGTTGCCAAGGGGGGCCAAAGCAGATGCCAGGTCCCAGTCCAACCCTTTGCTGTAGCCGAAGACGCGGTCAGCATCAGCGAAGGCTCCTGGGAGCTGCTCGCGCATGACCCCCCGTTTCATGGTGTTCGAGCGCGGTTCAAAGACGGCTATGAGGCGCCCAGCCACCTGAGGCCGAAGGGCAGCAAGGGTCGCGGCAATCGCCGTCGGGTGGTGGGCAAAATCGTCATAGACAGTCACCCCGGCAACCGTTCCGCGCTGCTCGAACCGACGGCGCACACCGGCAAAAGTCGCCAGCGCCGCCACCGCCTCCTGTGGGGCAACGCCGGCGTGGACTGCCGCAGCCACTGCCGCGCAGCCATTGAGCGCGTTGTGCACGCCAGGCAGCGCCAGCAAAACGGAGCCAAACACCTCCTCCCCCCGGCCGATGGTCACGCGATCCCCTTCCCGGGTCACCCACCACCCCGGCTGCGGCCCTCCCCAGCCAAACCGCTCAACCTCTGACCAGCAACCGCGCATGAGCACTCGGTCGATTGCCGGCAGGTCGGCGCGCCCAATGATTCGGGCGCTGCGCGGCATGGTACGGATCAGATGGTGGAACTGCGTCTCAATCGCTGCCAGATCGGGATAGATATCGGCGTGGTCGTACTCTAAGTGGTTGATCACCAGCGTGCGCGGGCGGTAGTGCACAAACTTCGCCCGCTTGTCGCAAAAAGCGGTGTCGTACTCATCGGCTTCGAGCACAAAAAGCGGCGTGCTGCCGAGCGCCGCCGGTGCGGGGAAACCAACTGCCGCGCCGCCGATCAGGTAGCCCGGGTCAAGACCTGCCGCGCGCAGAATATGGGCAACGAGCGCAGTCGTTGTTGTCTTGCCGTGTGTGCCGCTCACCGCCACCACCCAGCGGCCAGGCAATACTGCCTCAGCCAACCACTGCGGCCCGGATCGGTAAGGCAGACCGCGGTCGAGAATCTCCTCAAGGAGCGGATTGCCGCGCGAGATGGCGTTACCGATCAGGTAACAGTCGGCACCCAACGCCACCTGGTCGGCAGAGTAACCGACGATCGGACTGATCCCGTGGGCAGCGAGCACCTCGCTCATGGGCGGGTAGAGCGGCCCATCGCAGCCGGTCACCCGATGGCCCAGGGAACGGGCCAGAAGCGCTAATCCAGCCATAAAAACCCCACCGATGCCGAGGATATGAAGATGCATGACGGTTTGCCTCGTGACCTTCGTTACAATAGAAGGCCAATTGTCGCACACCCGCACCGGCCATGAAGACCCGCCACCTGGAATCGCTCGATTACCGTGATGAAATTGCCGAGGTCGCCGCCCGCCTCATCTATGACGAAGGGATCCGCGACCTTGCCTTTGCCAAGCGGAAAGCGGTCAAACAGCTTGGGCTGCCGCCGCGGACGATGCTACCAAGCAATGAAGCGGTGCATGAGGCCCTTGCCCAATTTGTTGCCGAATATGGCGAGAGCGAAGGGCTCCCTGAACGGTTGCAGGCGATGCGGGAAACTGCTGCAACGCTCCTTGATTGGCTCCCGTGGCCAGCTGCTGTGGTTGGCGCCGTTGCCCAAGGAACCGCCGGGCCGCTTTCGGAGGTCGAGATCGACTGCTTTGCCGAATCGGCTAAAGAGGTTGAAATCTTTCTCCTAAACGAAAACCGCCGTTTCCGGGTCCATACCCCAAAGGCCGGGGCGAGCCCGCGCCCGGAGACCGAGCTGATCCTGGAAGATACCCCCTACCCGGTGCGCCTGCGCATCTGGCCCCCGCTGGCTGGCCGGCAGCGGCGCAAAGGGGAGCGGGGGCTTACCCGTGCCCAGCTCCAAGCCCTTCTAGCCCATCCCAAAACGGAGAAAAGCTCATGATCGTTCGCCGCAAGATGCCACGCAGGCTAGCCCAGATCGCCGCCATCGCGGTGCTGGCGGCCTTTCTCTGGCTACTCGTTGGCCCCCGCCCCGCCTCCTCAGTAGCAGAAAACCCCCGCTACGAAGCCGCAGCGCTCAACCAACTGGTCACGGCCAAAATGGCCGACAGCGAAACGGGTGAGGCACGTACCCTTTCCGAATGGCGGGGCAAACCCTTGGTCGTCAACTTCTGGGCTACCTGGTGCCCACCGTGTCAGCGCGAGCTCCCCGACTTTGCTGCGTTGGCCAGCATCTACCGCGACCGGGTCCATTTCGTCGGCATCGGGCTCGATGAGCGCGAGGCGCTCCGCACCGCCGCCAAAGGGTTCGGTCTCCCCTATCCGACACTGATCGGTAACGGCTTTGTGCTCGGCCAGACGGTTCGGCTAGGCAATCCAACCCGTGGCCTTCCCTTTACGCTCGTGCTCGATGCCCGCGGCCAACCGGTCACCCACCATGTCGGCGCAATGTCGCGGGCTGCGTTGCAGGCAGCGATCGAACAAGCACTTGCTGCTACCCCCTAGGCAAAAGCGGCGAAATGCGGCAAACTTCGCCTTTTGTGCGCACAACCCTTCGTTCCGTGGAGCTGCCGCATGTCTGTCATCCCTGCTGCGCCCTGGCGCATCCTGGTGATCAACGGTCCCAACCTTAACCTCCTTGGCATTCGCGAACCGGAGGTCTATGGCCGAACAACTCTAGAGGAGATTGTCCAAACGCTCCATCAGCAAGCGGGCAGCCGGGCAATCGTAGATCACTTCCAGAGCAACCACGAAGGGGCGCTGGTCGACCGGATTCATGCTGCATGGAACGAAAAGGTCAACTTTATCATTATCAACCCTGGGGCCTATACCCACACAAGCATTGCGCTGCGCGATGCCCTCACAGGCGTGGGTATCCCCTTTATCGAAGTTCACCTCTCTAACATTCATGTTCGGGAACCCTTCCGGCACCACTCCTACCTCTCCGATCGGGCGGTCGGCGTTATCGTCGGCCTGGGCCCCTATGGGTACCAGGCGGCACTTGATGCAGCGCTGGACTGGCTCGGTCGCCAGCGCAACCCCTCATCCAAGTAGTTAGGAAACTTGCCATCATGGACCTGCGTAAACTGAAAAAACTGATCGAACTCGTTGAAGATTCGGGCATTGCCGAAATCGAAATCACCGAAGGCGAAGAGAAGGTACGGATCGCCAAATACGCCCCAGTGGCTGCCACCCCTTCCCTCTCCTACCCAATGGGACCAATGGTCCATGCCACCCCGGTTCCAGCGGCAGCGCAACCGACCCCGGCGATCACCACTTCTGCTTCAGAGCGCGCTGGCAATTCCGATGCCTCCCCCTCGCTGCCCGCTGGCCACGTCGTCAAATCGCCGATGGTCGGCACTTTTTACCGCGCCCCGTCTCCCAGCGCGCCCCCTTTTGTCGAGGTGGGGTCGCAGGTCAAAGTGGGGGATCGCCTGTGCATCATCGAAGCGATGAAGCTCATGAACGAGATCGAAAGCGATGTGGCCGGCGTGGTCAAAGCGATTCTTGTCGAAAACGGACAACCGGTCGAGTATGGCCAACCGCTTTTTGTGATCGGATAACCCATGAGCAGTGTCACCCCCCAACGCCCCCCTTTTGGCAAGGTCTTGATCGCCAACCGCGGCGAAATTGCGTTGCGCGTGCTGCGCGCCTGCCGCGAGCTGGGCATCAGCACCGTGATGGTCTATTCAGAGGCCGATCGCGAAAGCAAACCGGTGCGCCTTGCCGATGAGGCGGTGTGCATCGGCCCCGCTTTTGCTGCTAAGAGCTACCTCAACATCCCTGCGATCATCGCTGCCGCGGAGGTAACCGACGCCGAAGCGATCCACCCGGGGTACGGTTTCCTTTCAGAAAACGCCGAGTTTGCCCAGCGGGTTCAAGCGTGCGGTTTTACCTTCATCGGCCCGCGGCCAGAGACGATCGCGATGATGGGCGACAAAGTTGCTGCCAAGGCAGCCATGCGTGCTGCTGGGGTGCCGTGCGTTCCCGGTTCCGAAGGCGCGCTGCCCGATAACCCAAGCGAAATTGTGCGTATTGCCCGCGACGTTGGATTTCCGGTGATCATCAAAGCCGCAGGTGGCGGCGGCGGACGCGGTATGCGCGTTGTCCATAGCGAAGCAGCGCTCCTTTCGGCAGTAGAGACCACGCGCAACGAGGCGCGCGCAGCCTTTGGCAACGGCGTAGTCTATCTGGAAAAGTTCTTGCAGCAGCCCCGGCACGTCGAAATCCAGGTGATTGCTGATGCCCACGGTAACGCCATCTGGCTGGGCGAACGGGATTGTTCGCTGCAACGGCGCCATCAGAAAATCGTCGAAGAGGCCCCTGCCCCAGGAATTGACCGTGCAGCGCTCGCAGCGCTGGGGCAGGCCTGCGCCGCCGCCTGCCGCCGAATTGGCTACCTTGGGGTGGGTACTTTCGAGTTTCTTTATGAAGATGGGCACTTCTACTTTATCGAGATGAATACCCGCATCCAGGTTGAACACCCGGTAACCGAGATGGTCACCGGCATCGACCTTGTCCAAGCGCAGATCCGCATCGCTGCTGGCGAACCCTTGTGGTTCGCGCAAGAGGAGGTGGTGGTGCGCGGCCACGCCATCGAATGTCGGATCAATGCCGAAGACCCCTACCGGTTTACCCCCTCGCCTGGTCGGATCGAACAGTGGCACGCTCCCGGCGGACCAGGCGTGCGGGTCGATTCGCATGTCTATTCCGGCTACGCTGTCCCACCCCACTACGACTCGCTGATCGGTAAGCTGATCGTTCATGCCCCCACTCGGGAACAGGCGATCGCTAAGATGCGCGGGGCCTTGGAAGAGCTGGTCGTTACCGGCATCCAGACCAACGCCGCACTGCACCGGCAACTAATGGCCGATCTTGGCTTTGTGAGCGGCGGCGTTTCGATCCACTATCTGGAGCAATGGCTCGATGCCCGTGGCAAAAAATAGTCCCGCCACCCCGCGCTGGATCGAAGTTCGGGTGGTGCTTCCTGCCGGTCAAGCCGAATCTTTTTCTGAGGCAGCGCTCACCGCGGGGGCGCTCGCGGCAACGATCGAAGATGCAGATGCCGGTACCCCTTTTGAGCAACCTCAATTCGACGAACCTGGCGAGCGACCTGCCACCCTCTGGCAACGATCGGTGGTGGCGCTTCTTCTTGCCGTCAATAGCAACTGGGAAGCGCTTCTGGCGCACGCTGCAAAGGAGTGCGCCATTGCCCTACCACCCATCGAATCGATCCAGCTGGTTGGTGAAACCGACTGGGTCCGGCAAACCCAAAACCAGTTTCCGCCGATTGCTATTGCCCAAGGAGCGCTATGGATCGTCCCGAGCTGGCATGAGCCACCAGCAACTACTGCGCCGATCATTCGCCTTGACCCCGGGCTTGCCTTTGGGACGGGTGCGCATCCGACCACAGCGCTCTGCCTCGAGTGGCTGGTGGCTGAAGTTACCCCGGATACTCGTGTCCTTGACTACGGCTGTGGGTCGGGAATACTGGCCATTGCTGCGGCCAAACTCGGCGCGGGCAACGTCACGGCCGTCGACATCGACCCCGACGCCCTTGCCGCCACCCGCGCCAATGCCGCTGAAAACAGCGTCACCCTGGCGATCCACTCGGCAGACGAACCGCTTGCTGGCCCCTTCGACCGGGTGGTGGCCAACATCCTTACCCGGCCACTGATTGTGCTCGCCCCAACCCTCTCCCGGCTCGTCGCCCCGAGCGGCAAACTGGCGCTGACCGGCATCCTCTCTGAACAGGCCGACGAGGTGATCGCCGCCTACGCGCCGTGGCTCACCCTAAGGGTTGCCGCTGAGAAAGAGGGATGGGTGCGCCTGGAGGGAAGCGCTCCGTGAATGGAATGGGCGAGCGCATCTTGGTCCAATGCCCCCACTGCGGCGCCCGTTTTCGCGTCGCTGAGAAGACGCTCACCAAAGCCAACGGGTGGGCGCTGTGCGGCGAATGTTTCGAACCCTTTTCGGCACTGGCCCACCGTCTCCCCGAGCTGGAACCGTCGCCCTCAACACCCCTAGATGAGGTAGGCGTTGGAAGCGGCAAAGACGATCCAACCCGCTCAAGGGAACCGTCAATCCCCCTTGCTTCTACTGCGTCGGGCGCCACGCTGGCAAGCAGCATCCGCTTCGATTCCTCGCCCCCTTCCAAACCCAGGCAATCAACCGCCCCCAACCTGCCACCTGCTGACCCTGCGCGGACCGAAAGCGCAGCCGGGCTGGGCTCCCCTCCTCCCGCCACGATGACCGCGGCGGGTGCAATCGACAGCCCGCCTCTCATCCCTTTGCCGCGCCAACCCTCCCTCGTGGCCCGGCTGATGACGTTGCTACTCTTCCTGCTCCTTCTCGTCACCGCCCTCTGGCAGCTCCTGTGGGTAGCCCACACGCCGCTGATCCGCCTCTACCCATCCCTCTACCCCATCTGGGTGCAGGCGTGTGCTGAGATTGGCTGCACCATCGCCCTGCCCGCCGATCGCGATCTGCTGCGCATCGACGATGCCCGCCTGATCAAAGAGCGCGACCCCACCTACTACAGCCTGGAGGTGACCATTAGCAACACCGCCCCTTACCCGATGGCTTGGCCCCACCTGGCCATCACCTTGACCGATGGGTTGGGCCGGGCGCTGGTACGCAAGATCCTCTCACCCAGCGATTGGGGTGCTCCCCAGGGATACCCGATGCGCGCGCGCGAGCGGCTGTCCCTTTCCCTCACCCTGCAGACCTTTGAAAGCGGCATTGTCGGCTTCGAAGTAGTCCCCTTCTACCCATGACCCCCTTGAAAATCGCCTGCCCGCCCCCATTCTCTTTCTGTCCTTTTTGGTCTGGAGCCATACCCCATGAGTGAACCGCGTACCGACACGACTCAGGAGCCTGGCACCGCTGCAGCAGAGGAGCGCAGCGACGTCGCCACCTACGCCCAAACGGCAAACGAAACCAGTACACCCACAAACGCCGAGACGGACCAACCAGCTGGTGCGGCCGCCGATCATCCCCCCGTTGACACCATCCCCGACTGGCCCGAACTCCTCAAGCAGGCCGAACGGCAGGCCGCTGAGCACTACGACGCCTGGCTGCGGGCCAAAGCAGAGGCAGAGAACACCCGCCGGCGTGCCGAAGAGGAGATCACCAAAGCGCGCATCTACGCCATCACCCAGTTTGCCGCGGCCCTCCTGCCGGTTAAAGACAGCCTGGAAGCTGCGCTGGCCACCGAAAACCAGACTGTGGAGAGTCTGCGTGAAGGGGTAGCGCTCACGCTCCGTCAACTCACCGCGGCGCTCGAGAACCACGGCGTTCGGGAAGAGAACCCGCAAGGCGGCAAATTCGACCCCAACCGCCACCAGGCGATCGGCATGATCGAGACCGATGGCGAACCGAACCAGGTTGCCCAGGTATTGCAGAAGGGCTATCTGCTGCACGAACGGGTCCTGCGGCCAGCGCTGGTGATGGTGTCGCAACCCAAAACCTCCCCTTGAAAACAGGGGCTGACCCCCCATAAATAACGCAACCCTTGAAAACTGACAGGAGCATACAATGGGCAAAATCATTGGCATCGATTTGGGGACCACCAACAGCTGCGTGGCGGTCATGGAAAACGGCAAGCCGCGAGTGATCGAGAACTCAGAAGGTTCGCGCACCACACCGTCGGTCGTTGCCTTTACCGCCGATGGCGAAATCTTGGTTGGCGCACCAGCCAAGCGGCAAGCAGTAACCAACGCTGCCAACACCTTCTACGCGATCAAGCGGCTTATTGGTCGCCGCTTTGAAGACCCGGAAGTGCAAAAGGACATCAAGCTGATGCCCTACAAGATCATCCGCGCCGACAATGGCGACGCTTGGGTCGAAACCTCCAGCGGGCGCAAACTCTCGCCGCAGCAGATCTCGGCCGAAGTGCTACGCAAAATGAAGAAGACCGCCGAAGACTACCTGGGCGAAGAGGTAACCGAGGCGGTCATTACCGTTCCTGCCTACTTCAACGATGCCCAGCGGCAAGCCACCAAAGATGCTGGCCGGATCGCTGGACTGGAGGTCAAGCGGATCATCAACGAACCGACTGCCGCGGCGCTTGCTTACGGGATGGACAAAAAGCCCGGCGATAGCAAGATCGCCGTCTACGACCTGGGCGGTGGGACGTTTGACATCTCGATCATCGAAATTGCTGAAGTCGACGGCGAACACCAGTTCGAAGTGCTCTCAACCAACGGGGATACGTTCCTGGGCGGGGAAGACTTCGACAACCGGTTAATCGACTACATCGTCAGCGAATTCCAGAAAGAGCAAGGGGTCGACCTGCGCAAAGACCCGCTGGCGATGCAGCGGCTCAAAGAGGCCGCCGAAAAGGCCAAGATCGAGCTCTCCTCCAGCCAGCAGACCGAGGTAAATCTCCCCTACATCACCGCCGATGCCAGCGGGCCGAAGCACCTGGCGATACGAATCACCCGCGCCAAGTTCGAGTCGCTGGTGGAAGACCTGATCGAACGCACCATCGAGCCGTGCCGCATTGCGCTCAAAGACGCAGGGCTGACCGTCAAGGATATCGACGAGGTCATCCTGGTTGGCGGCCAAACGCGGATGCCCAAGGTCCAGGAGAAGGTCAAGGAGTTCTTCGGCAAGGAGCCGCGCCGCGACGTCAACCCCGACGAAGCGGTGGCGATTGGAGCGGCGATCCAGGCTGGCGTCCTCAAAGGTGAGGTCAAGGATGTGCTGCTTCTTGATGTGACGCCCCTGTCGCTGGGGATCGAGACGCTTGGTGGGGTGATGACCAAGCTAATCAACAAAAACACCACCATTCCGACCAAGGCAACACAGATCTTCTCCACGGCCGACGACAACCAGACGGCGGTCACCATCCGGGTCTTCCAGGGTGAGCGCGAGATGGCCCGCGACAACAAACTCCTAGGTGAATTTAACCTGGAGGGGATCCGCCCGGCCCCGCGTGGCGTGCCGCAGATCGAGGTGACTTTCGACATCGATGCCAACGGCATCCTGCATGTCTCGGCGCGCGACAAGGATACCGGCAAGGAGAACAAGATCACCATCAAGGCCAACTCCGGGCTTACTGAAGAGCAGATCCAGCAGATGATCCGCGACGCCGAACTGCACGCCGCCGAAGACCGGCGGATGCGCGAGCTGGTTGAAGCGCGCAACCAGTGCGATGCGCTGATCCATTCGGTACGCAAATCCCTGGGCGAGCTGGGCGACAAGGTACCGGCAGCCGAAAAGGCTAAGGTCGAATCGGCGATCAGCGATGCTGAACAGGCGATCAAGGGCGACGACAAGGCGCGCATTGAAGCTACGATGCAGCACCTTGCGCAGGTGAGCGCCCAGGCGATGCAGGCCGCGCAGGCCGGGGCAGGTGCAGGTGCAATGGGCACTACCGGCAGCACGGCAGGCAGCAGCACCGATAGCGACGTCGTCGATGCTGAATTTACCGAAGTGAAAAAAGAGGGCAAAGCGTAACCTTTAAGAGCGCGCTTTTAGAGAGACGCTTTGCGATACCCAAGCCACCGCCAGAACTGGCGGTGGCTTTGTGCGTTAACTACGGAATGGGGTTATGACCGAGATCGACTTTTATGCCATCCTCGAGGTGAGCCGCGATGCCTCGGAGGCCGAAATCAAAAAAGCCTACCGTAAGCTTGCAATGCGCTACCACCCCGACCGCAACCCCGGCGACAAGGCCGCTGAGGAGAAGTTCAAAGAGATCCAGCGCGCCTACGAGATCCTCTCCGACCCACAGAAACGGGCCGCCTACGACCGGTATGGTCTGGCCGGCGTCGACCCGAGCGCTGCCGCTAGTGGCCCTTCCGGTTTCGACGATCTTGCCAGCGCCTTTGGGTCGATCTTCGAGGATCTCTTTGGCGGTGCCAGCGGACGGCGTAACCGCAGCCAAGTCTATCGCGGCGCCGACCTACGGCTGCACCTGGAGATCACCCTGGAAGAGGCGGCCCACGGCGCCACCAAAACGATCCGTATACCGGTCCATGAGGTGTGCACCACTTGCCAGGGAAGCGGCGCCAAACCCGGCACGCGCCCGCGCCCCTGCCCCACCTGCGGCGGCGCCGGGCAAGTCCGGCTCCAGCAGGGTTTTTTCACCATCCAGCAGACCTGCCCCGATTGCCACGGCAGCGGTAAGCTAATCAGCGAACCCTGCCCCGACTGCCGTGGTGCTGGACGGGTACGCAAACAGAAGACGCTGGAGGTGAAGATTCCGGCCGGGATCGACACCGGAATGAGGCTGCGCCAAAGCGGCTACGGCGAACCGGGAATCAACGGCGGGCCACCGGGCGACCTCTACATCGAGATCCACGTCAAACCCCACCCGGTCTTTCGCCGCGAGGGTGACAACCTGCACTGCGAAATGCCCATCTCGATTGTTACCGCCGCGCTGGGAGGTGAAGTCGAAATCCCCACCCTTGATGGCGTTGCCTCCCTGAAAATCCCCCCTGAAACGCAAACAGGGCAACTCTTCCGCTTGCGCGGCAAAGGGATCCGAAATGTCCGCAACCACCAGCACGGCGACCTCTATTGCCACGTTGTGGTCGAAACGCCCGTAAATCTCACCGAGCGGCAAAAGGAGCTTTTGCGCGAATTCGAAGCCATCAGCCGCGAACACGCAGAACGTCAGCAACCCAAGAGCAAGAGCTGGCTCGATCGGGTGCGCGAATTCTTCACCGTCAAAAGCGATTCTACCGCCGGGTAACCGCAGCAACCCGTGGCGGGAAATAGTGCGTGGAGCTCGCATCGGTGCGCATAGAACCTGACCCACCGCAGCACCCTCTGCTGGCCTGTCGCCTGTGGTTGCATCTACCGGCGCTCGCTCTTGCCGCCGACCTGCACCTCGACCCCTTTTCGGTCACCCCGCGGCAAGAAGCGTTCATCGCCTGGCTCGCCGGGCTACCCGCCGGCCTCCCCATCGCGATCCTCGGCGACCTCTTTGACTTCTGGATCGGCGACGACTGGGACCCCCCCCCATTTCGTCCCCTCTTTGCTGCACTCACTGCCGCTGCCCGAGAACGACTGCTCTTTTTCCAGGCTGGTAACCGCGATTTTCTAGCTGGCCGACAATTGGCACAACGGATTGGATGGCGACGGCTGCCGCCGCTTGTGGGAGTAGTCATCGGCGCACAGCGCTTTCTTCTGACCCACGGCGATGCCCTCTGCTGGCACGATCATGCCTACCTCGCCTGGCGCTGCGAAACGCGCCACCCTCGCTGGCAGCGGGCGTTTCTCACCCAGCCACTTGCCGATCGGCTTGCCTTTGCGCAAACAGCACGGGCCCATAGCCAGGCTCGGCGCGACTACCCGGAGGAGGTGAGCGATGATGCCGTGCGCGACCTCTTAGCCCGCTACCCCGGCTGCCACCTGATCCACGGCCACACCCACCGACCGCGCGCGGTCCGCTATACGGTGGGCGACGCCTTGGCGATGCGCTGGGTGTTACCCGAATGGCGCGATGGCGAACCGGCTGCCGGACGGATGGTTACCGCGACTGGAGTCTATTGAGCGCCTGATCAAGATCGGCGCAGAGGTCTTCGGGGTCTTCAAGCCCCACCGAAAGGCGGATCAACCCTTCGCCAATACCCATTGCTGCCCGTGCTTCGGGAGACAACCGTCCGTGGGTGGTCGAAGCTGGGTGGGTGATTGTGCTCTTGGCATCCCCCAGATTGGCGGTAATTGAAAAGAGTTGCACCGCATCGATCACCTGCCACGCAGCCGCGCGCCCGCCAGCTACCTCGAACGAGACGATGGCGCCAGCCCCCTGCTGCTGGCGCTGGGCCAGCGCATGGTGCGGATGGTTAGGCAGTCCAGGGTAGTAGACGCGCTCAACCAGAGGATGGTCGGCCAGGAACCGCGCCACCACCTCGGCGTGGGCCTGGTGGGCGGCCATACGGAGCGGCAGCGTCTCTAGCCCTTTAAGGAGTACCCAAGCGTTAAATGGGGAGAGCGCCGGCCCAGCAGTTCGCAGAAAACGGAAGATCGGTTCGATGAGCGCTTCACGCCCAACCACCGCCCCGCCAAGAACCCGTCCCTGCCCGTCGAGATACTTCGTAGCCGAATGGACCACCAGATCGGCCCCGAGCGCCAGCGGCTGCTGTACCACGGGGGTGGCAAAACAGTTATCGACGACAAAAAGCGCCCCCACCTCGTGGGCCAGGGTGCTGACTGCTGCGAGATCGACCAAATAGGTGAGCGGATTGGTCGGCGTTTCGCAATAAAGGAGCCGCGGCCGCGTAGCGGTAAGAAGTGCCTGGGTAGCGGCAAAGTCGCCAAGATCAACAAAATGGGTGGTTACCCCAAAACGGGAGAGAACCTGGGTTAAGAGCTGGTGCGTAGCGCCAAAAAGGCCAACCCCGGCTACGATTGTATCGCCTGCCTGGAGATGAGCCATGACCAGCGCCAAAATTGCCGCCATCCCAGAGGCGGTAGCCACGCACCGCTCTCCCCCTTCAAGCGCTGCCAGCCGCGCTTCGAACATGGCCACCGTTGGGTTGGCAAAGCGGGAGTAGACAAAGCCCCCCTCCTCGCCCGCAAAGCGGGCTGCAGCTTGCGCGGCGGATGAAAAGACAAAGCTTGAAGTGAGGATAAGCGCCTCGCTATGCTCTTGCCATGGCGTCCGCTCCTGCCCAGCGCGGACAGCTGCTGTTTTGGGTTTCACGTTGCGCTTTCCCCATCAGCCAGGACCAGGTCGAGCTGGCCACTGCTGCGGCGAGCCCGCGACTCGCTCTGGCTGCGCTCTAGAGCAATCCCGTCCAGATAGTCTTGCGAAACATCACCGGTAATATACTGGCCATCAAAGCAGGAGGCCTCAAAATGGGTGATTTCAGGGTTAAGCGTGTGGATACACGCCTTAAGGTCAGCGAGGCTCTGGTAGAGCACCCAGTCGGCGCCGATCTCCTGGCCAATCTCCTCTTCACTGCGATAAGCAGCGATTAACTCATCGCGCGTGGGCATATCGATCCCATAGACGTTGGCGTAACGCACCGGTGGGGCAGCCGAAGCCAGGATCACCCGCTTTGCCCCAGCATCTCGCGCCATCTGGACAATCTCGCGCGAGGTGGTGCCGCGCACGATCGAATCATCGACGATCAGCACCGCTTTGGCAGCAAACTCCTGCTCGATCACGTTGAGCTTCTGGCGCACCGATTTACGGCGAACCGCCTGCCCGGGCATGATGAAGGTGCGGCCGATGTAGCGATTCTTGACGAACCCTTCACGGTAAGGAACGCCCAGCCGCTGGGCCATCGCCATTGCCGCAGGGCGGGCCGAATCGGGAACGGGAATAACCACATCAACCCGCTCGTGCGGCCGCAGCACCCGCATCCGTTCGGCCAGCTTTTCTCCCATCAAGACCCGGGCGTCATAAACTGAAACACCGTCGATCAGCGAGTCGGGCCGGGCCAGATAGACAAACTCAAAAAGGCAGCTTGCCAGCAGCGAATCGTCGGCGCACTGCGCTGCGCGCATCCGCCCATCGAGCGAGACAAGGATCGCCTCACCCGGGGCGAGGTCGCGCATGCGCGTAAATCCCAGTACGTCGAGGGCCACCGACTCAGAGGCGACCATCCATTCGGTTCCCTGCTCACTGCTGCGCTTACCAAAGACAAGCGGACGAATCCCATAAGGATCGCGAAAAGCCAAGAGGCCAAACCCCGCAATCATCGCCACCACCGCATAGGCGCCACGGCAGCGGCGGTGCACCCCGCGCACTGCGGCAAAGACCGCCTCATCAGTAAGCGCCGTTCCCTGGCAGCTTGCCTGCAGCTCATGGGCAAGGACGTTGAGGATTACCTCCGAATCGGAGTTGGTGTTGATGTGGCGGCGGTCGCTTTGAAAAAGCTCAGCCTTAAGCGCCTGGGCGTTGGTGAGGTTGCCGTTGTGGGCAAGGAGAATTCCAAACGGGGAGTTAACGTAAAAGGGCTGCGCCTCGGCCGCATCGCATGGATCCCCTGCGGTGGGATAGCGGACGTGCCCGATCCCCCAGCAACCGACGAGGCTGCGCATATTTCGGGTGCGAAAGACGTCGCGCACCAACCCTGGCCCTTTGTGCAGATAGAAGCGCCCGTCGTGACCGGTGGCGATTCCGGCCGCATCCTGGCCGCGGTGCTGCAGCACCAGCAGACCATCGTAGAGTAACTGATTGACCGGCTCGAAAGCCACTACCCCGATGACCCCACACATCGTTCAGAACCTCGCTGCGGGTTGTAGTTGCGTGACGGCTGGTTCCACCAACTTCCAGGTTTCGGCCAGCATCCATTCGACATACGGGCGCGTCTTGGCGCTCTGCCACCAAGCGCTCTGGCCGGCGCCAAGCCACAAGAGCACCTGGGTTCCCAAACCAACAAACACAAGCGATCGAACCAAACCAAACCATGCCCCAAGGAACCGGTCGAAGGGGGAAAGCCCAACCACCTTGAGAAGGTGCACAACGAGTGCTCGACCGATCCCAATGGCCACGAAGAGAAAGAAGCCCAGCACCACTGCGCCGCCCAGCCAGCGCAGGCGGGAATCGCCTAGATATTGGGCAAAGAGCAGCTCACCGACCCACTCTCCCCACAACCAGCCGGCAGCGATCGCCCCCACCCAGGCCAGCAGCGAGAAGAGCTCAGCAACCAACCCACGCCACAGCCCCACCAGCGTGGATACCAGAAAAATAGCGACCACCGCGAGATCGTACCCGTTCATCGGCTAATCCGGGCCACAGCCACACTTGGCAGACTTCCCGCTGTGCGCGCAACCTGGGCTGCTGCCGCCTTGGCGTCGCTTTCGCTGACATAGGGGGCCACCCGCACCCGATACCACCCCCCGTCACTCGCCTCGGAAGGGAGAACAAGATAGGCCGGAAAGCCAGCACTGCGCAGCCGCATGACTAGCCCTTCTGCGGCTTCACGCTCCTTGAATGCCCCCGCCTGAAGGTACCAGAACTGCTCAAGCGGCCGCCCTGGCCCGGTCAGCCCACGCAGTGCTGCCTCGGCCCGGGCACGCTCGTGCACCGGGATCGGCGACCAGACCGGGATGTTCGCGCTGGGCTTCGTGCGGGCTGGCTCCCCCTGCTGCGCCGAAACAGCAGGAGGCGCTGCCGGTTTGCTCGGTTCTGCCGCAGGTGCCGCTGCGGCCCGCTCTTTGGAGGATTCCGCCGACTTGGCGGAGGGGGGCGCATGAGGAGCCGCCGGTGGCACGGACTTGGCAACCGCAGAAGCTGGTGGGGATGTTCCAGAGGGCTGCGGAGGAGCAGAAGGTTGCGACCCGGCTGGCGGCAGAGAGGCAGCAGAGGGTTGTGTAGCTGCCGGGGTCTGCGGCGGATGGTCTTCCTCGGCTTCAGTCCCTGGTGGCTGCAGCAAAGGGGGCGCCTCGACTGGCCGGCGGCTCAGAATCACCTGCTGACGATCGTCGCGCACCTCGATGCTCGGCTCCTTAAGCGGCGCTGGCGGTTCGGCGTCCATGACGAAGGGGAGCACTGCCACGGTGGCAACAAAAAGGATCAGCGCCCCGAGAAATCGGCGCCGTGCCTGGGTGAGTGGGTCACCGACCGGGGGGTTTGTCACCGGTTCGTGCGCAGTTGCGCTTCGCGCCATTGCAACGCCTCGCCCACGAGAGAGAAGGAACCGAAAAGCACAATTCTATCATCGCGAGCGGCCCCTTTGGTGAGCCGATCGAGCGCCGTAGAGACCGACCCAACCGCAGTCACCGGTTGTTTCCCCACTAGGGCGCGCACCAATGGCAGGAGCGCCTCCCCGCTCTGACCACGCGGTCCTGGCGTATCGACCAACCACCACGATCGGATAAGCGGAGCCAACGGCGCAACGATTCCTGCTCCATCCTTATCGCGGTAACAGCCAAAGATAGCATCGATCGGGGTCGGCATAGCCATCGCCCGCAGGTTTTCGGCAAGAGCCGCCGCCGCTTGCGGGTTGTGCGCGACATCGACGATGATCAGCGGTGACCCTGGCAGCACCTGAAAACGACCGGGCAAGGTTACCGTCAAGAGCCCTTCGCGCACCGCTTGCTGCGCCACCGGCAGCCGATCCGCCAGAAGCGCTATTGCCATCAGCGCCGCTGAAGCATTGTGCCACTGCCCCACGCCGCGTAACGCCGGTGCCGGTAACCCGACCCGCTGACCAATTCCTTTTGCCCACCAGCGCCACTGCTGCCCCTGCTGGTCAAAGCCAAACTCGTGGCCAAGGCGCCACAATGGGGCGGCCAGCGCTTCTGCTGCGGCGATGACGCTGGCTGGCGGATCGGGATCGGCGATCACTGCGGGTCGCCCCGAACGGAAAATGCCCGCTTTTTCGCGACCGATCGCCTCGCGGTTAGGGCCCAGGTAGGCCTGATGGTCGAGGTCGATGGTAGTGATGATCGCTACATCGGGATCGATCAGATTAACGGCGTCAAGCCGCCCCCCCAGTCCCACCTCCAGGATGACAAGATCGAGTGGCGCACGGGCAAAGCACCACAATGCCGCCAGGGTCCCATGTTCGAAGTAGGTGAGCGGTATTGCCCCACGGACCTGCTCCACGGCAGCAAACGCAGCAACCAGCGCTTCGTCGGCAATGGGCGTCTGACCTAAACGGATCCGTTCCTGATAGCTACAGAGATGCGGCGAGGTGTAACACCCCACTCGGTAGCCAGCGGCATGGTAGATCGCCTCCAGAAAGGCACAGGTCGAGCCTTTGCCGTTGGTGCCGGCCACAGTCACCACCGGATGGGGGAAGGGGCGCTCGCCCCACATCCGCTGCCAGACTTCAGCAACCCGCGCTAGGCCCAGTTCGATGCGGTGTTCGCCGCTACGCGCTTCCAACAATTCGAGCCAACCGGCCACAGTGATCGGGAGTTGGCCAACGCAATTGCTCGTCATGCGCCCTCTCCCTGCCCTGCGCGCGGCAGCAAGAGCCCCAGAACGCGCACGAGCCAGTCGCGCATGGTCCGCCGGTCGACAACGGCATCAATCGCCCCCTTCTCAAGCAAAAATTCGGCGCGCTGAAACCCTTCGGGGAGCTTTTGCTGCACTGTCTGTTCGATCACCCGCGGACCGGCAAAACCGATCAGCGCCCCAGGTTCGGCAATAACCAGATCACCCATGAAAGCAAAGCTTGCTGAAACCCCCCCCATCGTTGGGTCGGTAAGGAGCGAGACATAGGGCAAACGCGCCTGGTGCAACCGTGCTAAGACCGCGTTGGTTTTGGCCATCTGCATCAGCGACAGCACCCCCTCCTGCATCCGCGCTCCGCCGCTGGCCGCCACTGAGAGAAATGCAGCACCGCGTGCCACAGCCGCTTCCACCCCGCGCACGAACCGTTCGCCAACCGCCGACCCCATCGAACCGCCCAGAAAATCGAACTCAAAGACAGCCACAACCAGCGGCAACCCCGCGATTCGACCGGCTACCACCACCAGCGCCTCCTGCTCGCCGGTGGCGCGCTGTGCCTCTTTGAGCCGGTCGGTGTATCGGCGGCTATCCTTAAAGCGCAAAGGATCGACGGGCCGCACCTCGGCTCCGATCTCTTCGCGCCCCTCGGCATCGAGCAGATGGTCGATCCGAGCCCGCGCCCGCCAGCGATGGTGGTGGCCGCACTGCGGACAGACCCGCAGGTTAGCATCCAGATCGGCGGTATAGAGCACCGCCTCACACCCCTGGCATTTGGTCCACAACCCTTCTGGGACATTGGTCCGCTCCCCAGGCGCCACCCGACGGCGGATCCCTGGCGGAATAACCCGATCGAGCCAGCTCATCGTTGGGTCTCCTTACTGGCCAGCGAATCGATCGCCTGGCGAAGCTCCGCCACAAGCGCCGGCACGCAGCGGTGGAGTGCTGCCGGGTTCGCCTCGATCTCTTCGATCAACCGCGACCCCACTACCACCCCATCGGCCAGCGCAGCAATTGCTTGCGCCGACGCTGGATCCTTGACGCCAAAACCGACCACTACTGGAAGGCGCACGACTTGGCGCAGGCGGGTCAGCCGATTACCAACATCGGCGACATCCAGATGCCCAGCACCGGTGACACCGGTAAGCGAAACGTAGTAGAGAAAACCATCTCCCAGCCGCTCGGCGGCAGCCACCCGCTGCGGCGAAGAGGTCGGGGCCAACAAAAAAATCGGCGCTAGAGCGGCAGCGGTCAGATGGGCGACAGGCATCTCCGCCTCTTCTGGAGGTAGGTCAACGGTGAGCACCCCATCGACGCCAACTCGTTGGGCCGCCGCAGCAAAGCGCGGCCAGCCCATCGCTTCGAATGGGTTGGCGTAGCCCATCAAGACCACGGGGGTATCGGCGTCGTTTGCGCGAAACGCTTCGACCATTGCAAGCGTCTTGGCTAGCGTCACGCCGTTGGCCAGCGCCCTTTCATTTGCCCGCTGGATGGTCGGGCCGTCGGCCATCGGATCGGAAAAAGGGACCCCCAGTTCGATCAGGTCGGCCCCCGCGGCAACCAGCTCGTGCATCAGCGGTACCGTATCGGTGAGCGTCGGAAAACCAGCGGTGATGAAGGGAATGAGAAGTTTGCGCCGCGCTCTCTGAGCGGCAGCGAATCGGCGGTCGATACGGGTGGCGACGGTCATAGGGTAATCCCCGAGTAGCTGGCCACTGTGGCCATGTCTTTGTCCCCCCGGCCAGAGAGGTTAACCAGAATGATCTGATCGCGCGGCAACGTCGGTGCGAGTTTTGCCGCATAAGCAAGCGCATGCGCCGACTCCAGCGCTGGGATGATCCCCTCATAGCGGCACAGGGCATGAAAGGCAGCCAGCGCCTCGTCGTCGGAGACCGCAACATATTCGGCCCGCCCGCTCTCTTTAAGCCAGGCGTGTTCCGGCCCGACACCGGGGTAGTCGAGCCCTGCCGAGATCGAGTGGGTGGCCAAAATCTGGCCGTCGTCGTCTTGCAGGAGGTAGGTGCGGTTGCCATGGAGCACACCGGGGCGCCCGGCAGTGAGGCTAGCTGCATGGCGTCCCGTGGCGATCCCTTCGCCGGCCGCCTCAACACCGATCAGGCGGGTCCCCTCCTCTTCCAGGTAGGGGTAGAAGATGCCGATCGCATTTGACCCGCCACCGACACAGGCAATGATGTAGTCGGGCTGGCGCCCGGCTACCTGGGGCATCTGCTCGCGACACTCACGTCCGATCACCGACTGGAAGTCGCGCACCATCATCGGGTAGGGGTGAGGACCAGCCACTGTGCCGATGATGTAAAAGGTATTGGCCACATTGGTCACCCAGTCGCGCAGCGCCTCGTTCAAGGCATCCTTGAGCGTTTTCGAACCGGAAGTGACCGGAACGACGGTCGCCCCCAGGAGCTTCATCCGGTAGACGTTGGCCGCTTGGCGCGCCACATCCTCGGCGCCCATATAGACGACACACTCCATGCCAAAGCGCGCCGCCACGGTGGCGGTGGCTACCCCGTGCTGCCCGGCCCCCGTCTCGGCGATCACGCGCCGTTTCCCCATGCGCCGGGCCAGAAGCGCTTGGCCAATACAGTTGTTGATCTTATGGGCACCGGTGTGGTTGAGGTCTTCCCGCTTAAGATAGATTTGCGCGCCACCAAGCATTTCCGACCAGCGCCGAGCGTGGTAGATCGGGCTGGGCCGTCCGACATAGTGGGTGAGATCGGCCGTGAACTCGGCGACGAATTGGGGGTCGTTTCGCGCCGCTTCATAGCTAGCGGTCAGCTCCTCAAGTGCCGGAATCAGGGTCTCGGCAACGAAGATGCCACCGTAGGGGCCAAAATGGCCGCGGGAGTCGGGGTAGGTGTAGTGGGCTAACGGCACGCCGATCGGATGGTTCATCGCTTTTTCCTCACGCACTGGGCGCGACCCCCAGAAGGGCCGCTTCGGCCACACGGACTGCGGCCACGAAACGTTCGATTTTACCGCGATCCTTAATCCCTTTGGCCGCTTCCACGCCGCTGCTGACATCGACCGCCCACGGGCGAACGTGCGCGATCGCGCTTGCGACATTCTCTGGGGTCAGGCCCCCAGCCAGAATGAGGGGCCGGCTGCGCTCGTTAGGCGGCAGGACCTGACTCCAGTCAAAGGGTCGCCCGCTCCCGCCATGGTGCGGCGAGGGGGTATCGATGAGCCAGCCGGCGGCATCGCGGTACGCTTCGGCCTGCCGCTGCCAGGTGAGCGGGTCAGATGCCGGGATCGCCTTAAGGTAGGGGCGGCCAAACTGGCGGCAGAAGTCGGGCGATTCGCGGCCATGAAACTGTACCAGCGCCTGCGGTACCGCGGCAAGCACCGCCGCCACTTCCTGAGGTTGGGGATCGACAAAAAGGACCACCGGGGTCACGAAGGGGGGGAGCGCAGCGGTCAGCACAGCCAGCTCGGCCACGGTCACTGCCCGGGGGCTCGCCCGATAGCAGACAAAACCCAGCGCATCAACCCCGGCCGCCACCGCTGCAGCGACATCCTCCACACGGGTCAGACCACAGATTTTGATCCGGATTCTAGCAGCGTGCATGTCCCTTCTCCGGGTACTGCGCAAAAGCGCCGGTGACCATTGCCACTTCGGGCAAGCGGACGATTCGCCCACCACCAGGCAGCATCGGGTTGGCCCCATAATCGGCGCCACAAAAGTAGAGGCCGTCGGCCATGAAGGTTGGCGGAGCCCGGCGCCGGTCGCGCGCGGCAAGGAGCTCGCCGACCCATTCGGGCGGCGCGTACCCTTTGCCGATATAGACAAGCGTGCCGACCAGATTGCGCACCATATGGTGCAAAAACCCATCGGCTTCGAAGTCAAAGGCCACGCCACCAGGTAGTTCATTGACAGAAGCGGCAATCATCGTTCGCACTGGCTGCTTGGCCTGACACTGGGCGGCACGAAAGGAGCTGAAGTCGTGGGTCCCGAGCAGGTAGTGGGTCGCCTGACGCATCGCCGCTAAGTCGAGCGGCCGGTGGAACCAACCGACCTTTCCCAGCCAGGCGGCCGGTCGGTGTGGCGAAAGAGAGAGGAGGTAGCGGTAGCAGCGCGACCGGGCGCTAAAGCGGGCGTGGAACGTCCCATCAACCGGCTGAGCATGCCAGACGGTGATCCCCGCTGGCAGATGGGCGTTCGCGCCGCGCACCCACGCGGTGGCTGGCCGTTTGGCAACGGTGTCGAAATGGACCACCTGGGCAAGGGCGTGCACCCCAGCATCGGTGCGACCAGCACAGGTAAGCGCTACCGGATGACCGGCCACCTGGGCAAGCGCTGCGGCCAGATGATCAGCTACCGTTGCTCGATGCGGTTGGCTCTGCCAGCCCTGGAAGCGTTCGCCGGCATACTCGACAAGAAGCAGCCAGCGCGTCACCGTTGCACCTCCGTCGGGTGATCATCGCCAGCCAGCCACTGGGCCAGTTGGCGCCAGTCGGTAAGCGCCAGCTTCGCCTCGCTCAGCGTTTGGAGCTCGGCAAGAACAAGGACTAAGCGCACGGCAAACCGTTCGCGAGGTACCCAATGCGGCAGCCAAGCCAAGGCGCGGACGAGCGTCTCGGCCTGCGCAGCCAGAGGCACCCACCAGAACCAGATCACCAACCAGGCGATCAAGCCAATGAGCAGCAACAGGTGTTCCGCGGCCCACCACAGCCCCTCGACAGTGGGCATCAGCACCACAGCGTAAGGAAGGATCGCCGTCCCCGGGGTTAGCCAGCCGAAAAGAAGGACGAGCGAGACCAGAAACCAGCGGATGCCATAAAATAGGCGCAGCAGATGGCGGAGATCGCACCAAGCGGCCATACCCAACAGGATAATGGCCACCGCCGAACGCACAGCAAGGCTCATCTCTACTTGCCACAGGGCTACCCCACCCAGCCAGAGCCATAGCCACCACGGTTTTGGTGGCGCTTTGCCTCGACCCGCTGCCCCAGCCATCACATGGGCAGTTGCGCCAGAAGCGCCTCGGCACGCGCCTTCGCTTCTGGGGTCCCCTCGCGGATCACCTCATCGAGAAGTTCGCGCGCCCCCTCGTAATCCTCCATCTCCAGGTAGGCCTTGGCAAGCTGGATGCGGCTATCGATCTCCTCTTCGGTCACTACTGGCACCTCGGGTTGCTCCATCACGGTGGCGAGATCCAGGGTGGGCAGTTCGGAGAAGTCGACCCGCTCGCTCGTCGTCGGCGGTTCGCCGGCGGCTATGCGCTCGGAAGAAAGGGCGCTAGAGGCTCCCTCCCCTTCACCCGGCGTCTCTGCTCCCGTCTCATGCACTTCAGGTAACGGGGGGACCGAGCGTTCATCGGTCGGTGGGGTCGCTGACGAAGTAGGCGGGGCGAGCTGCTCGGTAGGCGGGGCAAGCTGCTCTGCGCTCGTTTCGAGTTCGAAATCGAGATCAGGAAGGAGCACCTCCTCAACAGGCGGCACGGTTTTCGCTTCTGTCGTGGGCGGTGGCTCGGGGAGGCGAGCCTGCCCCTCGCTCTCCGGTTCGGATACGGCCCAGTCGATGACCGGTTCCTCAGGAGTTGCCAAGGGAGTTGCGGGCTCATTGTCGGCAGTAAAGGGCGGTTCGTGCTCAGGTTCGGCCGTTTCGCTGGCCCAGGAAAAAGTAAGCGGTTCGTCGCCAGTCGACTCAATGCTCGGAGAACGCCCCTGCGCTTCAAAAGGCAACTCGTCCCCAGCCGCTTGTGCCGCCACCTTCTCTTGCGGGGAGGGGATTTCGGTCGGCAACGGGGAGAGGTCGAGGGTAACATCGGAAAACGACAGTACCGCCTCGTCGGCTGCCCCTTGTGTCGCTTGACTCGGTTCAGCTGGGCGCAGCGCTTCCGGCAGGGGGCCAAAGTAGCGTTCGTGAAGCGCTGTGGCACTCTCCCACTCCTTGCCACTGCGCCCGGTGATCGCTGCCACTATGCCCAGGTAGTGATCGAACCGCTCACGATCGCCCCGTTTGCCGTAGATCTCAAGGAGCTTTAACGGGATCTGTGGCCGTTTGGGGGTCTGCTTCAGCGCATCGAGCAGGATCTCCTCGGCCTGCTGGTCGCGATCGTAGGCCAGAAGCACCTCTGCTTCGGCCACTGGGTCGATCCCCTCGTCAGCCTGCAGGGCATTGAACGCCACCTGGGTAAAGTCACTGCCCAGGATGCTTGCCGACGTATCGACCTCCTGGCCAGCGGCTGCCGAGAGGCGCGAGGGGGCAGGTTCGCTGGGCGCTCCGCTTGTCGATTCAGAGGCTGTGGTGTTGACCATCGTTTGCGTCACCGTCGGTTCCAAGGCTGGCAAAACATTCGCCTCATCTGCACCCTCACGCTCTTGCTGGCGCCGCCGCCACCACAGCAGGCCCGCCCCACCAAGGAGCACTACGCCCGCCCCAGCAAGAAGGAGTGGCTCTTCGAGGAGAAAATCGATGAACCCTGGTTCGGCCACACGAAGCGGAGGCTGTGGCTGAGGTTCGGGCTTTGGTTTGGCGGGAGTGGGCGCTTCTGCTGTAGGCGCCGACAGAGCTGGGTTGGCCGCTTGCTGCGCCGTTGGCGCAGGCGTAGCGGTGGGTGTGGGGGCAGATGGGGATGAAGGCGTGGGGGTGGGCGCCGGCTCGCTACCACGAGCAGCAGGTTCACCTGCAGCCCGCCCACCTGGCTGCTGAGGGGCCTCTCCCTGCGCGGGATGCGGGATCGGTGGTGCCGTTGGCACGGCGGCAGAGGGGGCTCCCTCGGTGGACGGTTGGGTTGGTGCTGGCGCCACTCCCCCCTGCTGGAGCTGCCGCGCAAGCAGTTCGGTTTGTGCCGTCAGCAGCTGATTCATCCGGGCAAGGGCTGTCTCCAGCGCCTGGATCCGCTCTTTTGCCTCGCTGAGCTCCCCTTTGAGCGCGAGGATATCCTCCGGTGGGAGGGTGCTAGCAGTACCCTTTCCCCTGCTCTGGGGGGCGGACTGCTCCCCTTTGGGCACCAGGCGGGTGGGAGTTACCTGAACCTGGTCCCCCGCCGGGGCAGACGCTTCTGGGGCAGCAGCACGAGCAACGACCTGCCCTTTGGCGACCCCAGCTTCCCCTTGAGCAACGGGCAGCGGCTGCTGGGCAGTGCGCAGCGCCTGGCGGGCAGCGCGCCCAGAGTATGCCAGAAGGGTTTGGCGAGCCTCATCGGAGGCGATCGTCGCGTACTCGGCGGGATCGGGCAGCCGCAAAAGGCTACCGGCGAGCAAGCGGTTTGGGTCGTTGCCTGCGAAAGCGTGGGGGTTCTTGCGCCACAGGGCATAGAGCACCACCTCCAGGGGAACCCCTGCCGGAGCGATCTGCCGGGCAATCAGGATCAAGGTCTCGCCGCGCGCTACCGTCCGTTCGCCGCTGGTCGGCTGAGCCGAAGCAGCAGGTGGCCCTGGCAGCCGAGATTCGCTGCCGCCAGGTAGCGCCGGGAGAGGCTCGCCCGATACTCGGGCCGCCGCTACTTCGCGCCGGGGGGAAATCGTCACCGATGGCAAGGCGTAGTCAGGCGGGTCGATCAACAGAGCGTACTCGCGAATGATCCGCCCGCCGTTCCAGCGCAGATCAAGAAGAAGGTTGGCAAAGGGGTCGCGCACCGGTTCGCGGGTCTTCAGCTCCACCGCCCACCCGCTGCCGTGGCGTACCAGCCGGGCCTGGATCTGGTTCATCAATGGGCTGGGGGAAACGCCCGCCTCGCGGTAGGCCCCTGGTTCAGCAAGCTGCACGGCCAGAGAGCGCAGCTCCTCGGGCTGTGCATGAACGGTAACATAGGCGGTGAGCGGTTCGCCCAGGCGTGATACCACCGTTAGATCGCCCAAGCTAGCGGCAAAGGAGGTAGCTGCCGCAACGCTCCATGCTGCTGCGCTCCACTTTAGCCACAGTCGCTTCGGCTTAGGGAAATGCTGAACCATCTGCGGCGCGGCTGGGTGGCTCAGTTGTGCGGAGTCTGGACGCACCCCTCTGGTCACGATCGCGCTTTCCTGCATGCCATGCGCCTTGTCCTCCGGCCGCTGGCGACGATTCTTCGGCATTTCCTTAGCCACAGCGCTTCTCCCCTTTTTGCCCGGTTTAGGCCGCTTCGAGCAAAATCCGCAACATCCGCCGCAGCGGCTCAGCAGCCCCCCAAAGGAGCTGATCGCCCACCGTAAAGGCCCCCAGGTACTGCGGCCCCATCGCCAGTTTGTGTAACCGGCCAACTGGGATGGTAAGCGTTCCGGAGACAGCTGCAGGGGTGAGTTCCTGTTCGCTGCGTTCGCGCTCGTTGGGTACTACCTTGACCCAGTCGTTGGCTTGGGCAATGAGCGCTTCGATTTCGGTAAGCGGCACGTCGCGCTTAAGTTTAATGGTCAGCCCCTGGGAGTGGCAGCGCATGGCGCCAACGCGCACGCAGATGCCGTCGATCGGGATCGACCCGGGGGTACGAAACGGCGGCAACCCCAAGATTTTGTTGCACTCGGCCCCCCCTTTCCACTCCTCTTTCGACTGGCCATGCTCAACGGGCACGTCGATCCACGGAATGAGGCTGCCGGCAAGCGGCACGCCGCGAAAGTGACCCGTTGGGAAGGCAGGCGAGCGCATCGTCTCGGTCACCTTGCGGTCGATCTCAAGAATCGCCGAAGCCGGATCAAACAGCTCGTCGGCCACTGCCTGGTAGAGCACCCCCATCTGCTTAAGGAGCTCGCGCATGTTCTGCGCCCCAGCGCCGGAGGCAGCCTGATAGGTCATCGAACTGACCCACTCGATGAGCCCAGCTCGAAAGAGCCCACCAATGGCCATCAGCATCAGCGACACAGTGCAGTTGCCGCCAATCCAGTCGCGCCCACCGCGGGCCAGCGCTTCATCGATCACCGGGCGGTTGACTGGGTCCAGAATGATCACCGTATGGGGCTCCATGCGTAGGGTGCTTGCGGCATCGATCCAGTGTCCCTGCCAGCCGGCAGCGCGCAGCGGACCATAGACCGCCTTGGTGTAATCTCCCCCCTGGCAGGAGATGATAATCGGCAGTTGTTTGAGCGCGTCAAGGTCGTAGGCATCTTGCAGCGGCAGCTCTGGCGTTACGCCACCAAAGGTTGGCGCCATCTGACCGGCGGCCGATGTCGAAAAATAGACCGGTTCAATCAGCGCAAAGTCATTTTCCTCGCTCATGCGCTGCATCAGCACCGAACCGACCATTCCGCGCCAACCAACCAGGCCCACCCGTGGTTTGCTCATTATTCCATTCCCTCCTTAAAGCACAATTCTAGCGCCAGGCTCAAGCTGCCAGCGCAGCAACTACAGCATCCCCCATCGCGGCAGTTCCCACCACCGTATCCCCTGCTCTGGCAATGTCGCGCGTACGCAGCCCTTGCGCCAAGACCCGCTGCACCGCCTGCTCGATGCGCTGCGCCGCCTCTTCCCAGGAAAAACTATAGCGCAACATCATCGCGGCAGACAAAATGGTCGCCAGCGGATTGGCTACCCCCTGTCCAGCAATGTCCGGCGCCGAACCGTGCGACGGTTCATAAAGCCCTTTGCCCGACTCGTCAAGCGAAGCAGATGGCAACATGCCGATCGAACCGGTAAGCATCGCCGCTTCGTCCGAAAGGATATCACCGAACATATTACCGGTAACGATCACATCGAACTGCTTTGGGGCGCGCACCAACTGCATCGCCGCGTTGTCAACGAGCATATGGGTAAGGGTCACGTCGGGATATTGAGCGGCAAGCTCGGTGATCACATCGCGCCACAACTGGGTAGTCTCCAACACATTCATCTTGTCTACCGAACAAAGGTGACGGCGCCGCTTGCGTGCAGCTTCGAAAGCAACCCGACCGATGCGACGGATCTCCGTTTCGCTGTAGATCATGGTATTGAACCCCACCCGCTGACCGTCGCGCACCTCGATCCCACGCGGTTCACCAAAATAGATATCACCGGTGAGCTCGCGCACGATGAGAAGGTCGAGCCCGGCAACTACCTCCGGTTTGAGGGTTGAAGCCGAAGCCAGCTCGGGATAGAGCACTGCGGGGCGCAAATTGGCAAAGAGGTTGAGCCGTTTGCGAATCGCCAGCAGCCCCCGCTCTGGTCGCTGCGCCCGGGGCAACTGATCCCACTTCGGCCCACCTACCGCACCCAAGAGAACGGCATCAGCGGCCACTGCCAACTGTTCGGTAGCATCCGGGAAAGGATTCCCCGTAGCATCCACTGCAGAGCCACCGATGAGCGCCGTTTCAAATTCCAGCGGCAGCGCCAGCGCCCTGAGCACCTTGACCGCTTCGGCAACGATCTCGGGGCCGATTCCATCTCCAGGCAACAGCAGAACTTTTTTCGTAGTCATTGCATCATCCCCTGGGCGAAAAAGAAGGGAAAGCGGGCGCGGTAGCTCGCCTCGAAGGCCCGGATCTCTTCGGCATGACGCAAAGTTAGGCCAATCTCATCCCAGCCGTTGAGCAGGCACTCTTTGCTAAAGGGGTCGATGGCAAAGGAGATCACCTCACCAGATGGGGTTGTCACCGTCTGGGCGGGCAAATCGATGCGCAAGCGGTAGCCAGTAGTAGCAGCGCACTCTGAAAAGAGGCGGTCGACGGTCTGAGACGGGAGCATTACCAGCAACAGGCCATTTTTTAGACAGTTGGTGGCAAAAATATCGGCAAAACTGGGGGCAATGATCGCCCGAAACCCATAATCGACAAGCGCCCATGGCGCATGTTCGCGAGAACTGCCGCAGCCAAAGTTCTCGCGGGCCAGCAAAATCGTCGCCCCCTGGTAGCGCGGCTGGTTGAGGACGAAGGCGGGATTTTTGGGCCGGTTGCGGCAATCGACCCCTGGTTCGCCGCGATCGAGGTAGCGCCACTCATCAAAGAGATAGGGGCCAAAACCGCTGCGATGGATCGACTTGAGAAACTGCTTCGGGATGATCGCGTCGGTGTCGACGTTGGCGCGATCCAGCGGCGCAACGATCCCTTCATGGACAGTAAACGGTTGCATCTCTTACCCCACTTAGGAAAATAACGGACGCACATCGGTAAAGTGGCCAACCACCGCTGCTGCTGCGGCCATCGCAGGACTGACCAGGTGGGTGCGCCCCCCCGGCCCCTGGCGCCCTTCGAAGTTGCGGTTAGAGGTCGACGCACACCGCTCGCCGGGCATCAACTGGTCGGGGTTCATTCCCAGACACATCGAGCAGCCCGGCGCACGCCATTCAAAGCCAGCGGCAGTAAAGATGCGGTCCAACCCCTCGGCTTCGGCCTGCGCCTTGACCTGTCCCGAACCAGGCACGACCAACACCCGCTTAACGTTGGCAGCCTTGCCCCGGCCCAGCGCCTGAACCACCCGCGCAGCCACCCGCAGGTCCTCAATGCGCGAATTGGTGCACGAACCGATAAAAACCTGGTCAATCGTAATTTCTTCAATCGGCGTTCCCGGCTGCAACCCCATATAGGCGAGCGCCCGTTCGGCAGCAGCACGCTTGGATGGATCGGTAAATGAGGCAGGATCAGGCACCCGGCCATCGATCGTCGTCACCTGCTCTGGGTTGGTTCCCCAGGTAACCATTGGCACCAACGCTCTGGCATCCAGGGCGACTTCGCGGTCAAAACAAGCATCCGGCTCCGAGTGCAGTGTGCGCCAGTAGGCCACTGCCTGCTCCCACAGCGCCCCTTTGGGGGTAAAGGGCTTATCGATAAAGTATTCGATTGTCGCCTCATCGGCAGCAACCATCCCAACCCGGGCCCCTGCCTCGATGGCCATGTTACAGATGGTCATCCGTCCCTCCATGGAAAGGTTGGTGATGGCTGGCCCGGCAAACTCGATCGCGTAACCGGTTCCACCGGCAGTGCCAATCTTACCGATGATTGCCAAGATAAGGTCTTTAGCAAAAACGCCCGGAGAAAGCGTACCATCGACCCAGATTCGCATATTTTTGGACTTCTTGGCCAGCAGACACTGGGTAGCCAGCACATGCTCGACTTCGGAAGTGCCGATGCCGTGGGCCAGGCAGGCAAACGCCCCGTGGGTTGAGGTGTGCGAATCGCCGCACACTACCGTCATCCCTGGTAGCACCGCCCCAAGCTCCGGACCGATCACATGGACGATCCCCTGGTGGGGGTCGCGGTAGGGATAGTAGGCAAGCGCCCCAAAGGTACGGATATTGGCGTCCAACGCTGCCACCTGCTCGCGCGAGATCGGGTCGCCGATCTCGGCCTCGGTCGGATCGGTGGGGACGTTGTGGTCGGCAGTGGCCACCACCGAATCGATCCGCCACGGTTTGCGCCCTGCTATGCGCAATCCCTCAAAGGCCTGTGGGCTGGTTACCTCGTGGACGAGGTGGCGGTCGATGTAAATCAGAGCCGTACCATCGGGCTCTTGCCGAACCAGGTGGGCCTGCCACAACTTGTCGTAGAGCGTCTGCGCTGCCATTTTCCAATCCTTACCACAAACGGTGCAATTATTCCACAGGGGAAGCGTTTCGCGCACACTGGCTTGCCACCAGACTTGACCAAGCCAGTCCTAAGCCCATTGCTGCTACTATTGCAGCACCGGTAAACGCCCACGCTGGCCCAGCCTCTTCCCATAAAAAACCAGACAACGCCGACCCGACCATTCCGCCAAACCCAAACGAAAGACTGCTATAGAGTGCTTGCCCCAGGGCTGGCGCGCGCTGGCCAAACCAGCCGTTGATCAGTTGCACCGCACTGCCGTGGTACAGACCAAAGGTCAGCGCGTGCATCACCTGGGCCAGAATGACCACCCAGAGCGATTCAGCCAGCCACCCAAGCAGCACAAAGCGCACCGCGGCTGCTGCAAAGGCAGCAAGAAAGAGCGGCCAGAATCCAAAGCGCAGGGTAAGGCGCGGCAGCACGAGAAAAAGGCCAATCTCGGCGATCACCCCCAACGCCCAGAGTGCCCCAATAGCTACCTTCCCGTAGCCAAGGAGCGTCAGATGAAGCGACAGAAAGGTATAGAGGACTGCGTGGGCCACCGACATCGCCATCGTCGCAAGGAAAAAGGGGACCACACCCGGCTCGCGCCACCATCGCCAGCGCTTCTCCTCTTCTGGTGCGGCCTGGATAGGTTCTGCGTCAACCGGAAGGGGAAGGGTTTGACCTACCCCCCACAACACCAGAAGGGAGAGGAGCAGCGCATCACGCACCGTTAGAAGCGGCGCCCTCTCCAGCCACGCCCCCATCCCGACCACCGCTACGATAAAACCGAGCGACCCCCACAAACGGACCTGCGGGTAGCGGTGGATCGCCGGCCCAAGCGCTGCCAGAGTGAGCGCCTCAAAAAGGGGCAGCGCACCGCTCCAGAAAAAGGTAGCCAAACCAACGGCCACGAGCACCACCGGCGGTTCGTGGGAAATATAAAAGGGAAGAAAACCAAGCGCTGCTGCTGCCGGCGCCCACTGCACCAGATGGCGCATCCGGGCAAAGTGGCGCTCGGCCCACAACGACCAGAGGGTTGGCGCCACCACCCGTGCCCCTTGCATCACCACCATCAGGGTGGCGATTGCCGCCGCGCTCCACCCCAGCGAGTCGAGGTAGAGGGGCAGGTAGGGGGAGAGGATGCCGACAAAGGCAAAATAGCAGAACTGGTACGCCGCAAGCGGCGCCAGCGCGCGAAGGGTAGCGTTCATCCCAGCGCGGTCGATTATGCTGGCGGCAGGGGAATCGGCAGGTCGGCCGTTGGGGCGACCCCGGGGATCGGCACGAGCGGCGCGACCACATCGCCACACTGGGCCCGGTGAGCAAGCGCGGCGTCGATCAGCACCAGCGCCAGCATCGCTTCGGCAATCGGCGTTGCCCGCAGCGCCACGCACGGGTCGTGGCGCCCAGTGGTCACCACCTCGGTCGGTTCACCGGTTACGGTGATCGAGCGCTTGGGGATGCGGATGCTCGATGTCGGTTTGATTGCCAGATGGACGATGAGCGGCTGCCCGGTTGAGAGACCACCGAGTACCCCACCGGCGTGGTCGCTGACAAACCCCTCTGGGGTCATCTCATCGCCGTGTTCGCTGCCGTGCTGCTCTGCTGCGGCAAACCCGTCGCCGATCTCCACCCCTTTAACGGCGTTGATCCCCATCATCGCACAGGCAATCCACGCATCGAGCTTGCCAAACACGGGGTTACCCCACCCTACGGGCACGCCGTTGGCCACCACAGTGATCCGCCCGCCCACCGAATCACCGGCACGGCGCAACCCATCGAGGTAGGTTTCCAGTTCGGGAACAATGGCGCGATTCGGAGCAAAGAAAGGGTTCTCTTCAACCGCCTCCCACGATTCAAAGGGGATAGCAATTGGCCCCATCTGAGCCAAAAATCCGCGGATCACGACCCCATAGCGTTCGCGCAGCCACTTCTTGGCAATTGCACCAGCCGCCACGCGCGCCGCTGTCTCTCGAGCTGAAGCGCGTCCACCGCCGCGGTAGTCGCGCACCCCGTACTTCATTAGGTAGGGGTAGTCGGCATGGCCGGGCCGGAAGCGGTCGGCAATACCGCGGTAGTCGTGGGAGCGGTGATCCTCGTTGCGGATCAGGAGCGCGATCGGCGTGCCAGTGGTCACACCATCGAACACCCCAGAGAGGATCTCGACACGATCGGACTCGCGCCGCTGGGTGACGAACCGGCTCGTCCCCGGGCGGCGGCGGTCGAGTTCGCGTTGAATCTCATCCGGCGTGATCGCCAGTCCAGGTGGGCAACCGTCGATCACGCAGCCAAGCGCCGGGCCGTGCGATTCGCCAAAGGTAGTCACGCGAAAGAGGTAACCAAAAGTGTTTCCGCTCATGGTCTGGTCATGCTGTGGTGGATAAGCTGATTATCGCACGGCCATCTGCTTGCGATCATGCTCTTACTGTTGCTAGCGAAAAAAGCGCTCGGCCTGCACAAAGACCTCGTGGTCGGCATGGTGCTCGCGCACGCTTCGGACATCGATGAGTTTTTCCAACTGGCGAATCAACTGCTCAAGCCGCTGGTCGGCATAGACAAGGAGCCAGATGCGGCTCACCGTCCCTTCCGGCAGCGGCATACAGAGGATCCCTTCAACATTGAAGGCGCGTCGAGCAAAAAGACCGACGATATGGCTCATCACCCCTGGGTGGTTATTGACCTCAAGCTCAAGAACCCGTTTTTCGAACCCATAGATCGGTAACGGTTCTGCAACCTGCTCAATCATTGCACTACCCCCCCTGCTTCGATCATCTCGTTGTTGGCTGCCCCTGGCGGCACCATTGGATAGACAAACGCCTGAGCATCGATCGGGCAGCGGATCACCACCGGCCCAGGCCGGCCAAGCGCCTCAGCAAGCAGCCTCCTGGGGTCAGCGGTCTGGGTCAAATCAAAGGCCGGCAGGCCAAAACCTCGAGCAACCGTTACGAAGTCAACGTGATGGGTGTAATAGGAGGCGATGGCGCGTTGCCCGTAAAAGAGGTTCTGCTGCTGATAGACTAACCCTAAGGTGTGGTTATCCATGAGCACCACCTTGACATTGGCTTGCCATTCAGCCAGTGTGGCCAGCTCCTGCAGGTTCATCTGCAGGCTCCCATCGCCAGTAAAAAGGACGACTGTGCGCTGCGGTTGGGCCAGCGCCGCACCTATGGCTGCTGGCAAGCCAAACCCCATTGTGCCCAACCCTCCAGAGGTGAGCCACTGGCGCGGTCGGCAGAGGGGATAGGCCTGCGCCACCCACATCTGGTGCTGGCCAACGTCGGTGACCACCACTGCCGAATCGTCAAGCTGCTCGGCCACAGCCTGGATCAGGCCATAGTGCTGGGCAATGTCGTCCCGCCCAGGCATCGCCATTGGGAAACGGGCCTTTAACGCAGCCACGTGGGCTAGCCAGCGCTTGCGCATCTGTGGCCGCACCCGCGGCAGCAGCGCGGCCAGGGCCTCCTTAACATCGGCATGGATTGCTAGAAACGGTGTCTTGATTTTGCCGAGTTCGGCGCGGTCGATGTCGATGTGGATAAGCCGAGCATGCGGAGCAAAAGCGCTTGCTTTGCCCACAGCGCGGTCGTCGAGCCGCGCTCCAACGACCAAAAGCAGGTCACTCTCCTGCACAGCGAAGTTGGTAAAGCGCGCCCCGTGCATACCCAGCATTCCGAGCGAGAGTGGGTGATCAGAGGGCATTGCCCCTAAGCCCATCAGCGTCATCACCGTGGGAATCGCCGCCTGCTCGGCAAGCGCCCTGGCAAGGGGTGCTGCTCCAGCGGCAACCACCCCGCCGCCCAGGTAGAGCACCGGTCGCTCGGCAGCGTCGATCAACTCGGCGGCAGCCGCAATGGCTGCAAGATCGAGCGCCGGTCCGGTATCCCGCGTGCCAGGTTCGGGCCAGGCAGCAAAGCTCACCTGCTGCAACTGGACATCCTTGGGGACATCGATCAGTACTGGTCCGGGCCGCCCACTCTGGGCCAGACGGAACGCTTCCGGGATCACCGTAAGCAGCTCAGCCGCCGAACGAACAAGGAAGTTGTGTTTGGTCACCGGAATCGACATGCCGTAGATATCCACCTCCTGAAAGGCGTCGGTGCCGATCATCGCCAGCGGCACCTGCCCAGTGATCGCCACAAGCGGTACCGAATCGAGGTGGGCATCGGCAATCGCAGTCAGGAGATTCGTGGCCCCCGGGCCGCTCGAGGCGACACAGACGGCCGGTTGCCCGGTCGCCCGGGCCATCCCCTGGGCGATGAACCCTGCCCCCTGCTCATGGCGCGCCAGGATGTGGGTGATCGTACCGCGTCTGGCGAGCGCATCGTAAAATGGAAGGATTGCGCCGCCGGGAATCCCAGCGATATGGGTAACCCCCTGATTTTCAAGAAGCGCCACCATCAGTTCGGCGCCGGTGAGCGTGTGCATCATACCCTCCAAAACAAAAAACCCCTCGGGCAAAGCCGGAGGGGCTCAGGTTCGTGATTGCGCGTGCAGCTAGACCTCTTCCCTCCGGCCGTCAGGCGGATGTACGACTACGACGACAGAAAGGAGAGTGGCAACTGCTCGCATCATGTGGCTCTTATATCACAGAGATTACCGCCCAGTCAACACCTTGTATGAGTCCAGTACCTTTGGCACTCGGGTTGATGTTGGAGGAGGAAGGATAGCGGAGATTGCTGGCCAAGGAAGTGGTGCGGGCGCTCGGTGTCTGGGACGACCAGCCAGTCGGCGAGCTTGCGGTTGATGCGCTGGCCCCGATTTTTCTGGACACGAATTTGGGGTAAAACCGTGTCAAGAGAAAGGAGCTTGGAATGCTGAATGAATCGAAGATGGGTGGGGTTGCGCTGGGCTCGGCGGAAGCAGCGTATAGCGCGACTGAAGGCGAGCCCAGCGCGGCCGCCGAGGTGAAACGCTGGTCGGCGCAGCTGAAGAAGGAGGTGGTCTTGCGCCTGCTGCGCGGCGAACCGGTCGATGCCATCTCGCGCGAAGTGTCGGTGCCGATATACAAGCTCGAACGCTGGCGCGACCGGGCACTCGCCGGTATCGAAGCCGGACTCAAGGAGCGGGAGAATGATCCCCTCGAGAAGCAACTGGATGAGGCCAACCGGCGCATTGGCGAATTGGTCATGGAAGTCGAGATTCTGCGCAAAGAAAGGCAGGCCAGACGCCCTTTAGTCGGCAGGAGGTCGTCGAGATGAGCAAGACGACCTCCCCAAGCGTTGGCAAGCCCTATGGCCTTGAACGGGTCTGCCGGGTGCTCGAAATCCCCCGCTCGACGATCTACGCCCAGGAGCGACTGCAAGCGGCAAACGTCGTGCCGCTCCAGCGGGCGCGGCGCGGCCCGAAGCCGAAGGTGTCTGATGCCGATCTGCTGGCCGCCATCCGGGCCGATTTGGCGGCCTCGCCCTTTAAGATCGGCAACCGCTTCGCGGCCTTGCAGCCGATCGCCCAGGGCCTCAAGGCAGAGTTTGGCGCCACCGGCGCCGATGCCGGACGCGGGCTGATTCTGCGCATGGACAACGGCACGCAATACGAAAGGCGGCCTGAGTTGCAAAACCGTGTCCAGATAATCGGAGCCGGTACATCGACTACCACGAGGAGTTGCTCTTTACCGACCTTGCGCTCTTTAACCGCAAACTGGCCGACTGGCTCGTCTTCTACAACGCCGAGCGCCCCCCACCATTCCCTTGGCCAGCAATCTCCGTTATCCTTCCTCCTGCAACATCAGCCCGAGTGCCAAAGGTGCTGGACCCATACACGCCGATGCCTCAGAGAATGCGCGTATGATATTCTTGGGATACCGCTACGTTCGTAAGGAGCCGCGATGAGCAGAATCGTACGCATCCTCGGCCGCTGCGCCGTGTGGCTGGTTTGCGCCAGCAGCCTGCCTGCGCAAGCCCACGATCTGTGGCTGGAGAAAACGGGCAAGCATTTCGTGCTCTACCAGGGCCATCGTCACAGCGCCCATGCGGGCGCCGAGACGCTCCCCTATGACAAGCAGTTCGTCACTGGCGCGCAATGCCTCGATGCGCGCGCTGCGCTACGTCCATTGACGGTCATCGCCACGGCGCCCTGGAGCGCGACGGGCGACTGCGCGGCGCTGATCATCGACGTCTCCTCCGGCTATTGGAGCAAGACGCCGTGGGAGACGAAGAACGCGCCAAAATCGGAAGTGCCAGGGGCGATCAAGAGCTGGCGCTCGCAAGAGCGCCTCAAGTATCTCACCCGCTGGTCGCCGGCTTACGCCAAACCCCTTGCCGACGGGCTGGAGATCGTTCCCGTGAGCGACCCGTTCGCGCTCAAACCCGGCGACAAACTGCTCGTGCAAGTCTTCACTGATCGCCAACCGCTCGCGAATGCCCCGGTGGCCTATCACGGCGAACCGCGCGGCGCTACCGACGCAGAGGGGCGCATCGCGATCCGACTGCGTCATGGCGGGCTCCAGCTCATCGCGACGAGCTTCGAGCGGCCGCTAAAGGACGGCAAGGCCGATGTCGAGATGCTGACGGCCACGCTGCAGTTCGAGCTGCCGCAATGAAGCGCCGCGCTGCCCTGATTGCCCTGGCGCTCGTCGTCGCGGCTTACGCGGCCAACGCCCACGAGGTGCATCCCCAAATCGCCACGGCGCCCGCAGTGGTGATCACGCTCCACTATGCCAATGGCGAACCCTTTGCCTACGAGCGCTACGCGCTGACCCCGACCGGGGAAGAGACCCCTATGCAGGTGGGGAATACCGATGCCGCCGGGCGTATCGTCTTCCTGCCCGGAGCGCACGAAAAATGGCGCGTGCAGGCGACCTCGGCAGACGGTCATGGCGTGAATCTCGAATTCGCCGCCCCGCCGCTCGCGGGCTGCGCGCCAGCCGAGCCGCAAGGCCCTACCCCCCGCTGGCTCCTCGCTGCGGTTGGCCTTGCGCTCATTTTCGGCCTGTTTGGCCTCGTGCAACTCTTTCTGAGGAAGAAACCATGAGACATTGCGTCAGCGTCCTGTTGTCTGTTTCTGCTTTGAGCACACTGCCTGCTCATGCCCACCACGGCGTGGCAGGGGTGGGCGCCGCTGCGCTCGAAGGGCCGGGCGCCCCGGTGGAATCGGCCAGCTCTGCGGTGCTGCCCGAGGGCAAGACGCTCCTCTACGCGAAGCTCGACCATGCGAAGTTCAAGACCTTCGACCCCAACCCGGCCAATCCGGAGAGCGACTATGCCAACTACTGGATGGTCGGCCTAGGCCATGGCTTGACTTCCTGGTTCTCGGCCTACCTCTTTGCCCCCTACCACGAGAAGATCGACGAGCCAGGCGGGCTCGATTCCAAGGGCTGGGCGGATGTCGCCGTGCTCGGGCAGATCGGTTTCAAACTCGAACCCGGACAAGGTCTGCGGCTCATCCCGCCGCAGGAGAGTCTGGACGATCTGGAGGATTGGCACTTCACGCTCTTTTTCGGCGCTACGCTGCCCACCGGCAACGCCAACCACCGGCTGGCCGACGGTACGATCGATCCCGGCAAGGCGCACGGCTTTGGCAAAAACACGTGGAATTTTGGCGTGACCGCGACCAAGCAGCTCTCGCGGGATCTCACTTTCAACCTCGAAGCCTCGACGATCCGTTTCCGCACTTATCGCTACGACGATGGCCAGACGATGCGGTTTGGCACGGAAAACCGTCTGAACGGCAGTCTCGCTTACCGGCTCTACACGCACCCGGAGCGCCGCTTGCGCATCGATGGCGTCCTGGAAGCGCACTATCTGGCACTGGGCCGCGACATCGAAAACGGCGCCCCCGCGCAGGCCTCGGGCGGCAAGGCGCTCTACCTGATGCCCGGCGTGCGCTTCTACCTGGATCGGGTGAGCGTGGCGTTCGGCATCAAGAAAGCGGTCTGGACCAGGCTCAATGAGTCGGGCGACCAGCAGGGTTCCGAAGGAAAAGAGCGCTATCGCGCGATCCTCTCCGCTTCGGTGCTCTTCTGATGCACATCCCGGACGGCTTTCTCTCTCCGCAGACCTATCTGCCAGCCGCGGCGCTGGCCGTCGGCGCCTGGGCGTGGACGATGCGCGGCCTGAAAGAGGAGCTGGCCGATGCGCTGATTCCGCGCCTTGCTCTGATCACCGCGCTCGCCTATGGCCTGGGGCTGGTGATGGTACCGCTGCCAGGCGGCACATCGGGCCATGCGCTGGGGGTGGCGATGCTGGCGCTCCTTTTTGGTTGGCGGCTGGCCTTTCTCGCCTATTCCGGGGTGCTGCTGTTGCAGTCGCTCCTCTTTGGCGCCGGTGGGGTGACCGCGCTGCCGGTCAATGCGCTGGCGATGGGGCTGGCCGGCAGCCTCACCGCGCTGGCGCTCTTTCGTCTGCTGCGCCCGTTCGGCGAGAACCTGGCCGTGGCGGTGGCCGCGTGGGGGTCGGTGATGGTGGCCGGGCTGATCGTGGCCATCGTGCTCGGCATCCAGCCAGTGATCGCCACTCGACCCGATGGGGCGCCGCGCTTTTTCCCCTTTGGGCTGGCGGTGACGCTGCCGGCGATCCTGATCCCGCACGCGCTGATCGGCGTGGGCGAAGCGGCGTTGACGCTGCTGGTCTGGCGCTATGCCAAGGGGAGAAAATGGCGCTCCTGACCCCCCAGCGCGCCCTGTGGCTCTACCTGGCCATTTTACCGCTGCCAACCCTTCTCGACGATCTGCTTTGGCTCGCCGGGATGCTGGCCCTCGTCTTCTTCCTGAGCGGCGGCGAGCGCTGGCGGATTTTGTGGCGCGCGCTCAAGGCGATCCTGCTCTTCAACCTGTCGGTGAGTCTGGGGGTCGTCGTGGTTGGTGTGGTGCGCGGCGCGGTCGATGGCCACTGGCTGCTCGTAGCCAACCTCCGGGTGCTCGTGATGGTCTATCTGGGCTTCTGGTTCGTCGCCAGGGGCGATCTGCTCAAGGCGCTCGCCGGCTGGCCGAGGTTAGCGCGCATTGCCACGATCGCGCTGGGGCAGATCGAGGTCTTCGAACGGCTGGTGCGCGATTTCCGCTTTGCGCTCGCGAGCCGCACGCCGGGCAGACCGCATCTCATCGACCGGCGCCATCACGCCGCGGCGCAGGCCGTGGCGTTGCTGGACAAGGCGCAGGCGCAGGCAGCTGAAGTGACGCAGGCGATGCGCGCACGAGGGGCTTTCGACTGATGCTCGAACTCGACCGCGTGCGCTTTGGCTGGACCGACGAGCGGCCGGTCATCGACGGGCTGTCGCTGCACGTGCGCGCTGGCGACAAGATCGTTCTTCTTGGCGCCAACGGCTGCGGCAAGTCGACGCTGCTCAAACTGATGAACGGCCTCATCTTTCCCCAGGCGGGAGAGATCCGCTACCGCGGTGTGGCGATGACGCGCTCGTCGCTGGCCAACCGGCACTTCGCTCGGCAGTTTCGCCGCGAATGTGCGCTCCTCTTCCAGCACCCGGAGGCGATGCTCTTCAACCCGACAGTGCGCGACGAGATCGCCTATGGCCCGCGGCAGTTGGGCCTGCCCGAGACGGAAGCACGGGTTGCCCGCTGGGCGGAAGCGCTGCAGCTCGAACCGCTGCTCGATCAACCGCCATGGCAGCTCTCTGGCGGCGAGAAGCAGAAAGTGGCGCTGGCCTGCGTGCTGGCGCTGGAGCCGCAGCTGCTGCTCCTGGACGAACCCTCGTCGAGCCTCGATGCAGCGACCGTCGGCTGGTTGATCGATGCGCTACTCGATGCGCCGGTCACCGTGGTGGCAGCCACGCACAACCTGTCGCTTGCCGCCGAGCTCGGCAGTCGGTGCCTCGTGATGGGCGAACAGGGACGGCTCCTTTTCGATGGCGCGGTCGAGGCGGCGCTCGGTGACCTCGCCTTATTGGAAACCGCGCAGCTCGCCCATCGCCACCGCCATCGGCACGGCCGCCAGCTGCATGACCACTTACATTGGCATGATTGGGGCAACAGCCAATGAATATGACAGGCAGCCTGCGCCGGCGGTCAAAGCCTCAATGCACGTTCCCGAAGGAAGGATCGAGGGTCCCCTGCGGCAAAGGCAGGCCGGCGAGTTTGCAGCCTTGCGCCAGCGGCCCGCCGGGGAAAAGTTCATAGAGGAAACGCCGTCCGCCGGCGGCAGCGAATTCCTTTTCGAGCGCGCGGGTCACTTCGCGCGCATTCCATTCGGGGCCTTCTGCACGGAACATTTCGCGCAGCCGCACGATCACCTCCCAATGCTCCTAGCTGAGCTGCAACCCTTCTTCTGCAGCAAGCTGACTCGCAACGCTCGGCGACCAGTGCGGCAGATCGGCCAGAAACCCCTCGGCATCCTTTTTGGCCAGCGCCGGATCGGCGATGAATTTGTTGATGTCGTACATGCTTGCCTCCTGCTGTTTGGGTTGAAACGCCAGCCGGCATTGCCCGACTGATTTTGTATGCTTTAAACAAAGCACAACACAGCAGGAAGTCAAGGCGGTTTATCTTCGGCCACGACGATAGAGTCGCCCCGCTTCGCGGATGTCGCGACGCAGCTGGTGACGCTCTTCGACGCTCATCTCGCGCCAGGTATCGTAACGCTGTCGCTGGCGCTCTTCACGCCATTGCTGCCAGCGTTCGCGTTGCTCCGACGACATCTCGGCAAACGGCCCTGTGCGGGGCCTGATAGTCGGGCAGCGGAACGGAAACAGGCGGAACAGCGCGCGCCGGCTCGCCTTCGGCGAGCGCGCTCGCCGCGCTGGCGAGACAACTGACGAGCAGAATTAGCGTGAATGTCGTCGTAAGCCGACCTCGAAGCCCCCTTCTCCCTTGGGGAGAAGGGCTAGGGATGAGGGAGAGGAGATGGCGACCTTCATGCTTCGGGGTGGCCGCCGCCATGTCCGTTAGGCTTGCCGGTTTTTTCATGCCTGTCATTGGGCACTGCCCCCGATGCATAAGCTCAGAAACCTTTGGCACTCCTCTGAACCAGGAGGCATGCCATGCAAGTGCAACACATCGGCTACCGCATCCGGGGGTTTTACCGGGTAGCGGCTTTGGGGTATCTTTGGGACATGACG
>Ga0308396_1000044_pt1 | contig 91219 bp, 84 predicted proteins | sample Hotspr2SamplePe2_FD_202359 | JGI IMG/M metagenome (GOLD analysis project Ga0308396, IMG submission 202359) | Hot spring phototrophic mat microbial communities from Mushroom Spring, Yellowstone National Park, Wyoming, United States - 20050930_Pe2 ... | reverse complement strand
CACACCCCAAAATAATCCGCCGCTTCTCTCGGTTTTACATACCTAGCCATACCAAGCAGCCATACTGAACATACTGGGCATTATTTTCAGTATAGTCCAGCATATCATTGACTAGAGTCATGCTCCCTTCCTGCAGCGCCGCCCGCCCCCCAGCCACCATCGGGTGAATCTTCTGGTTAGCTGACCTGTTGTACTTGGCCGACTGCCGCTTGCGTAAGCAGAAGAGGGAAAGACAGCACTCTGCACCGCTCCTGCAAGAGGGTGGCTGGGCGCTCTTTCAGCGTGGTTGGCCTACCAACCCTGTCGCTGGAAAAAGCTGGAATCCACAGCCATAGGTTTTGCCCTGCAATCAAGTCGATTCTTCCGGCAACAGACCCTTGGGATCCTCCGGCGGCGGCAGATGGGCCAGATCCCCACGGGATTCGCTCCCCAAAACTCGCGCCTGGATTCTCTTGATCACGACATAGAGCACCGGCACCACCAGCAGGCTGAGCAGGGTCGAGACGAACATACCGCCGATAACAGCCGTGCCCAGAGACTGGCGGCTGGCAGCCCCGGCGCCACTGGCCACGGCCAGCGGGAAAATCCCCAGGATCGTGCTCAGGGCCGTCATGAGGATGGCGCGGAAACGGGTCTCCGCCGCCTGGATCGCGGCCTTGACCAGCGGGATCCCCTGGGCAACCAGTTGGTTGGCAAACTCCACGATCAAGATCGAGTTCTTGCTGGCCAGACCGATCAACATCACCAGCCCCACCTGGCAAAAGATGTCGTTGGCCAGGCCCCGCAGCAGTTGGGCCGAGAGCGCCCCCAGAACCGCCAGCGGCACCGCCAGCAGAATGATCAAGGGATCCACATAGCTCTCAAATTGGGCCGCCAGCACCAGGAAGACGAACACCGACCCCAAAGCGAAGATCAGCGGCGCCTGTCCCCCCGACTCGATCTCTTCCAAGGACAGGCCCGACCACTCGAAGCCAAACCCCTGCGGCAGCAAGCGGGCAGCCAGACTTTCCATAGCCCGAATGGCTTGCCCTGAGCTGAAGCCCGGCAGCGGGCTGCCCTGGATCTCCGCCGAGCGGAAGAGGTTGAAGTGGTTGATGATTGCAGGGCCGGTGGTCTCCTCCACCTGAACCAGGGTGCTCAAGGGCAAAAGCTGCCCCTGCCCACTGCGCACGTAGAACTGGCCGATACGTTCGGGGCTGCCCCGGAAAGCCTGATCCGCCTGCACATAGACCCGGTAGTTGCGGTTGAACAGGTCGAAATCGTTGACATAGGTGCCCCCCAACAGGGTCTGCAGCGTGCCGAAGACCTCGGCCAGCGGGATCCCCAGCACCTGGGCCATGTCCCGATCCACCTTGACCTGCAACCGGGGGGAGTTGGCGTTGAAGGTGGGCGGGTTAATCCGCACGCCCAGGGGGGGTTGGCCCGGCGGGGGCGGCGCGTTGCCCACGAAGAAAAGCGTGTTGGCCGTCTGCTGCAGCAGGTTGAAATCGTTCACCCCCCGATCCTGGAGCTGGAAGGTGAACCCGCCCGTAACCCCCAAATCGGGAATGGCTGGCGGCAAAATCGGGATCACCAACGAGCGGCTGATCCCGCCCAAAAAGGGCCCGAACAGCCGGTTGACAATCGCCTGCGCCGATTGTTCCGGTCGCCGCCGCTCGTCCCAGGGCTTGAGGGTGGCGAAGATTAACCCGTTCCCCGGCGAGGGCCCGGTAAAGCTGAACCCCCCCACGATCACCTGGTTTTCGATTTCCGGGATCCCGTCCAAAATGGCGCTGGCCTGCCGGATGACCCGGTCGGTGTAATTGAGAGAAACCCCCGGCGGCCCCTGGATGATGGTGATGAAAAAGCCCTGATCCTCATCCGGCACAAACCCGGTCGGCACGACCTGGAACAGCCAGTAGGTGAGGCCCAGACAGGCGACAAACCCCGCCACCACCAGCAGCCGCAGCTTCACCACCAGCTCCAGGAACCGACGATAGGCGGCGCGGATCCCTTCCACGGCCCGGTCAAACCAGCGCAACAGCCAAAACATCTGCTCCGAACGGGGGCGGATCAGCAGCGCCGACAACGCCGGAGCCAGGGTAATGGCATTGAAGGTAGACAGCGAAACCGATACGGCAATGGTGACGGCAAACTGCCGGTAGATGCGGCCACTGGTGCCGGGAAAGAACGCGATTGGCACAAACAGGCCCAACAGCACCAGCGTCGTGGCGATCACCGCCCCCAGGACCTCGTTCATCCCCGCCGAGGCCCCCTGCAGAGGCCGCATGCCGCGGTCGCGGATGTAGCGGGAGATGTTCTCCACCACCACGATGGTGTCGTCCACCACCAGGCCGGTGGCCAAGGTGAGGCCGAACATGGTCAGGGTGTTGATGGAAAAGCCGAACAGGCGCACAAACGCAAACGTCCCCAGCAGCGCCACCGGGATCGTGACAGTGGGGATGAAAGTGATGCGCCAATCCTGCAAAAAGATAAACAGCACCAGCACCACCAGGACAATAGCCTGCAGCAGGGTGAAGATCACCTCCTGCACCGACTCCGTAATAAACAGCGTGGCGTCGAAGGCGATCTCGTAGATCAAGCCGGGCGGGAAGCTACGGGAGAGCTCCGCCAACGTCTGCCGCACCTGCCGCGACACCTCCAAGGCGTTGGCATCCGGCTGCTTGGTGATGGCGATCCCCACCGCCTCCTGGCCGCCGATGCGGAAGAACGTATCGTAACTTTGGGCCCCCAGCTCCACCCGACCCACGTCGGCAATGCGCACCAAGCTGCCGTCGGGGCTGGCTTTGAGCACAATTTGGGCAAACTCCTCCGGCTGCGACAGCCGCCCCGTGGCCTGGACGCTGATCTGAACCTCCTGATCCGGGGGGCTGGGCTGGCTGCCGATCTGTCCGGCAGGCACCTGGATGTTTTGCTGGCGCACGGCGTTCACCACATCCAGCGCCGTCAGCCCATAGCCGGCCAGCCGCGTCGGATCCAGCCAGATGCGCATGGCATAGGTGCGCTCCCCGAAGACGATGACATCGCTGACGCCGCGAATGCGCCGCAGGGCATCGCGCACGAACAGCTCGGCGTAGTTGCTCACAAACAGCTCGTCGTATTCCCCTGCCTCTGAGCGCAGCGCCACCACCTGCACAAAAGCGCTATCGCCGGCCTTTTCTACACTAAGGCCGTTTTGGATCACCTCTGCCGGCAGCCGCGCCTGCACCCGTGCCACCCGGTTTTGCACATCCACAGCCGCCGTGTCCAGATCCCGATCCGGGCTGAAAGTGACGGTGATCTGGCTGGTGCCGTTGCTGCTGCTCACCGAAGAGATGTAGCGGATGCCCTCGACGCCGTTGATCTCCTGCTCCAGCACATTGGTTACCGCCGTCTCCACCGTCTCGGCATCGGCTCCAGGGTAAACGGCGGTCACCCTCACCGCCGGCGGCGCCACCTGCGGGTAGTAGTCCACCGGCAATAGGGGAATGCTCACCGCTCCCACCAGCACAATGATGATGGAGCAGACGCTGGCAAAAACAGGACGGCGAATGAAAAAGTCGACAAACATAGGCCAGGGATCCGCGTAAGGAGTAGAAGGGGATGACCAAGTTGGGAAACCGCTCAAGAGGAGAAATCTAGGGCGGGGATCCAGGCGGTCTCCCCTCCCCTTGCATCCTCTGCTGCAAAAGCACCTCATCGACAATCGGGGCGCCATCGCGGATTTTTTGCAGGCCGCTCAGCACAATCGGCTCGTTGGCCTTCAGCCCCTCCAGCACCTCGTAGCTGTTGCCGTAGAGGGATCCCAGCCGCACCGGCCTTTGCACCGCCACCGCCCCGGGGGGCTTGCCCTCCTCAGGTGGCTCTGTCGTCTGCACCGTGTAGACAAAGGTTTGGGCGCCCAGACGGGCTACCGCCGTTGCCGGCACCAGCAAAGCTGGCCGCTCCTCCCAGAGGATGCGGGTTCGCACAAACTGGGCTGGTCGCACCAGCGGGCCGTAGGCCTTGCGCAACTGGCCGGCGGGGTTCTCCAGCAGGGCCTTGGCCAGCACCGATTGCGTGCTGGCATCGGCTTCAGGCGCGATGAAAGAGATTTGGCTGGTGCCGATCACCTCGCCGCGGCTGTCCAAGATCTGCACCGGTGTGCCGATGCGCAGGCGGGGGGCCTGCTGCAGCGGGATATTCAGGTTCAGCTCCAGCGCCTGGGTTTGGGTCAGGGTGGTCAAAACCGTCTGGGGCGTCACATAGTCCCCCTGCCGCACCAACACTTCCCCGACAATACCGGCAAAGGGAGCCGTGACCTGGAAAAACTGCAATTGCACCTGCTGCCGCTCCGCCTCGGCCCGGGCCCGCTCCACCTCCCGCTCTGCCCGCACAATGGCCGCCTCTTGGGCCCGGATCTGCTCCTGTTGCGCCGCCAAGGCCGCCTCCGCCTGGCGCAGATCGCGGCTGGACTGATCCACTTGCGCCTGGCTGATGGCCCCCTCGGCCAAGAGGCGCAGGTTGCGCTGGTGTTGATCCCGGGCGAACTCCGCCGCTGCCTCCAGCCGCAGGCGATCCGCCCGCAATTGGCTGAGCACGGCTCGGCTGCTCTCCAGGTTGGCCTGAGCCGCCGCGATCCCGGCCGCTTGGCCGGCCACCGCCGCCTGTTGTTGCCGGCTGTCGATGGCAAACAGAGGCGCCCCGGCAGAAACCTGGGATCCCAGCCGCACGAACACCTGGGTCACCTGGCCGCTCACCTGGGGCCGAATACTGGCCACCTGCTGGGATCCGAGGCTGGCGATGAACTCCGACGTCTCCTGAATGAGCCGTTCTTCCACGGCGCCGATGGCCACCGGTGTCGGCTGGCCTTCTCCACTCTCCATGCCGCGAGGGGGCCCGCCGGGCCGACAGGCAGCCAGGAGCAAAGAAAAACCCAACAGCGGCAGAACTGTTCGCAATCGCATCCTCAACCTGCTCCCCCAACGAGCACCCAAACAGAGGGATCCCCCATCTGCATTGGCTCAACCAACCAAGGTAATGAGCCTGTGCCTTCCTGTGCCTGTGCAAAAGCGCTGGCCATCCTTCCCAATCCAGAACTAAGTTGACACTCCCGCCGCCTGAAGGCGGGGGATTCTTACGCAGTCCACAGAAGGACCCGTAACGGCGTTGTCAAAGCGCCTCTAGACAGTTCCTGAAGGCAAAGCCCCAAGGTTCTGCTTACTTTCTTAAGCAGGTTGGCGGCAGCATTAGCCTCAGCGTTGACCAACCACCCCTTTGCCGTTTGGTACAGGCCCCGCTTGACACGCTTCCCAGAGGGTCTCCACCCGTCGGGTTTTTCACCATAATTAGGTAGCTCATCTCCATCTAGGAAGCTCGCCTGCGAACTGTACGCCTCCTCCGCCTCGATAAACTCAATGCCATAGTGCTGACATAATTCCGCAATACGCTCCTTTAACCAACCTGTTGGAATTAAAACAAAGTTTTGGTTATTGACCTTCCCTAAACCGCATTCTTGCTTTTGTTCTTTGTTCCAACCAAAGATGATTCTCCCAATCGAGTGGTGCAAACAGAAGTCAATGACCTTGCGCGCAGCTTTGTGAATTGCATCTCGCATCCTCCGGCTTCTTTTTTCCGTAATTCGCTCAAGTTTCTGCGACCAAAACCCCTGCGGCTTGTCAGTCTTAAGCCTAGCCACCTCCTTGTTGTACCACTGGTTAAAGGATTTGACTTTGCGTCCGTCAATGATGAAGCTATGCCCTAAGTTGCTAACGCACGTAAGCCAGTTGTTTACTCCGTGGTCAATTGCTAGTACCTTTTTTGGATCCAGCGATTGCGGTTGAGCGGGCTTAGCATAGATCCACTCCAAGTAGAACACCCCATGCCTGGGCAGAATTCTTAGCTCCTTAATATTTTTCCAATCTAAGTTGGTAGGAAATCGTATCCAGAAAGCGTCTATCCCAAACCAAGCTTTGACCTGGTTGCCGAGCGGCACTCTGACTCTTCCTTCTTGGAACTTAAGCCACTTCCTCGGGTATGCTACCGTGAACATTCCCTTCTTACGGTAGCGCGGTAGGTTTGGTCTTAAGCTAATCTCTTCTTGCAAGAAAAGTTTCAGCTTTGTCTTAAAACTACTTAGTGCCTCAGCTACAGACTTACACGTCTGTTGTGCGGCGGAAACATACATTGCGATAAAGTGCTTGTTTTTGGTTCTCACCATTTCAGCGCAAAGCTCACCATAGCTTGCCCATCGCTTTGTTTTGAAATAGACTTGTCGCGCATAGTACAAAGCGCAGTTGTACACCTTATTAGACTGTTGACACAAGTACTCTAATACGGGGAGTAGCTCCCTGTCCCTGACGAGAACCTGCTGACAGCCGTACCCCATACTTGTTGGTAAGTGGCATGATAACTGCAGTCTAACATAAGTAAGCAACAATGCGAGAGGGAAGCCAACGGTACAATCACTACAACCATGCTGTGGGGCTAGCGGTTGTTCGCCTCGTTTTTTGCCCAAAGAGAAGGAAAAAGGTCTTGGTAGGAGAAGTCAGGAACAGGTTGTTTGAGCTATGGCAGGAGCTGTCTAGCGAGAAGGGTTGGCATGTGAGAGCGATTGAAATAGCTCCAGACCATGTCCACCTGTTTCTTGAGATTAAGCCTACCGACCCAATTCATCTTGTGGTAAAAGCATTCAAAGGTAGAGCTTCCAAATATTTAAGGCAGAAGTTTCCTAACCTGCGAAAACTACCTAGCCTTTGGAGCAGAAGTTATTTTTTCTGTACTGCGGGGAATGCTAGCGCTGAGGTAATTCAAAACTATATCAATGACCCACATCATTGGTAAGCGACTAAAGTCGCTCTCGGGCTTTTCCGCCCCGCGCTAAAGTGCGAGGCTACCAAGCTATCCCTCTGTGTAGGCTTAGCCAAAAGCCCAGCTTCGGGATCCAGAGCCCCAACTGGCCGGACAACGGCCATCTTCGGCTAGACTGTTCCAAAGTTGTCGCGCAAGCAGCGGGTCTTTTGTTGCCTGGCGCGAAGGCGAGTTGCCGGGGTTAAAAAAGCTGACATGAGAACTGTGGCCGTAACCTGGTTTCGCCCACCGCAGCTTCAGCTTCGTCCTCAGCACTGGCTGTGGAGCTGCCTCGGGGCAGCAGCCATCACAGCCCTCACGGCGGCTGCCGCTTGGGCGCGGCCGGTGTTGGAAGTGCGCATGACCCTGGGCTTGCCCATCAGCCCCAACTACTGGTACCTGGTGGCCCTCAGCCGGGCCGGCAGCCCCGGCCCCACCGCCAATCTGGTGGATCCCAATGTCCGCGTCGGGCCCAATGAGTATGCTTTTGTCCAGAACTGGGACTACCTGATCCGGGTTACCCCCCTCAACGAAGAGTCGGTCTTGCAGTCCACCATCCAGCGGTTTGGCGAGCCGGAGCGGGAGCTTGCCGTCGGCTTCAACCAGGTGCGGGTGGAGCGCCTCAGCCGCGACCGCGACACCCTCCGCTTGCAGATCGACATCTCCGAGCTAGAGGGCCTCGACGGGCGGGATCAGGATATCCAGGTGGCTCTCCTCACCGCCCGCGCCCCCTTCCGCGTCGCCCCCGAGGAAACCAACTTGGCCATTGACGCCACCCGCGGCGAGCTGCCCCACTACTACCGCCTCAGCCTCTCCAACCAGCGGCAGGTGGTCGTGGACGATCCCCAGCGCCAGGAGACGATGCGCCGCAGCCGAGAATTGATCCAACAAAGTGGCTCCGGGGCTGCCCTCAGCCGCGAGCTCATCGAGGGGGGAGCCTTGGAAATTTTGGCCGCCAACATCCTCACCTTTGAGCTGCGCCTGGTGGATCGCTAGGGATCCGCTCCCCTGCGCGCCCAAGGCGGGGCCCAGATTGCCGCCATTTCAAGCCCCTTCTGCGCCAAGAGAAGCTGGGCTGGGATCCAACATCACAAACAGAAACGACTCCAGCCCCGCCAGGTAGGTGAGCACCTGCTCCTGGGCCGCTTCCGGTTCTATCTGATGGGCTTGGGCCGCCTGCTCGATCAAGCTGGCCACCGCCACTGGCCCCTGCAAGAGGGATCCCAGCCAGGCCATCTGGGGAGCCGGAATGGCGAGGCGGCCGCGGCTGGCCCCCGGCCAGTTCATAGTAAACTCCAGCTTCTTTTCGTAGGCCTGGGCGAAGTTGCGGCGAAATTCGGCATTGTCCATCAGGATGGGGTTGAGCTGCACCCTGCCCTCCAGCCAGTCGGCGTCGCTCCAGGGCAAGACCAGGGAAGAGCCGGGGTGCTCGGCCCAAAAGTCGATCAGGCGGTGGTCGGGGTAGATCAGCTCGTAGAAGTGGTTTTGCTCGGCGGGAGAGAGCTTGTCCAGCTCCGCCTCTAGCCAAGCCGGCATGGCTCTGTCTTTAAACAGCAGCGCCGGATCCCAGTCGGCGTAGTCCACCAGGCAAACCAAGCCCAGCTCTGCCTCTTGGAGCATGCGCATCAAGTCTGGGATTAAAAACCCCTTGTCGCCGGGCAAGAGGTAGTTGGCGCGGATGTTGGTGTCGTCGCTGTAGATCTGGGGATCCCAGTGCAGGGAGACCCGCAGCTCGTCAGAGGCCAGGCTGGCCATGAACTCCCGCACCCGCTGGCAGGCTTCGGGCGTGGGCAGATCAAACAACCCCAGCAGCCGGAACGCCTCCTGCATGCGCAAGATCACCTGCCGCTGGTAGGCGTGGTGCAGGTTGGCCCGCAGGATGCCGTCCGGGTTGAGCACCCGCTTGAGCGCCTTCAAGCCCGCCACCGGATCCTCGAGCAAATAGAGCACGTCGTTGAGGCTGATGAAGTCAAACTGCTGCCCCAGTTGTTCAATTTCCAGCAGGTCGAGGGCGTACAGCTCCACCTCTCCGAAGCCGTGGTAGCGCAGGCGTCGCTCCGTCCCCCGCACCGACTCCGGCGAGAGGTCGCAGGCCACCAGCCGTGCCCCCGGGTTGGCCTCCGCCAAGATCAAGGTCTCCCAGCCGGAGCCACAGCCGACATTGAGGATGGCGATCCCCTCGCTGGGCAGGATGGCGCGGGTGCGGGCGTATTGGGCCGTCGTCCAGCTTGAGCGGTATAGGCTGCCGATGGCGTTGCGCCCTGAGGCCTCAACGGGCACGTTGGGATAGGGCAGTTCCTCGTAGACTTGCCGCAAAGACTCGGTCGTGCTGCCGGCCATGGGATCCGCTCCAAGAAGCTGCTCCCTATGCTACTGCCCCAGGAAGGCCGCAATAGCGCCGGCAATGGCCTCATTGCCCCCGCGATCCAGCTCCTCCGGCGCCTGGGGTGGGTGAGGGGGATCCCGCAGGAAGTCCCAGGATCCCGCAAAGAACTCTTCCGGCGAGAGGATGCGGTGCCATCCGTAGCGCCGCAATCCCTCCACCAACAGGGGCGACTCGGCAAACCCCGACCGGTTGACACAGGCCATGGGCGTGCCACAGCGCAGCGCCTCTGCCAAGGTGCCATAGCCCGGCTTGGACACCACCCAACGGCAGAGGGGCATGACATCCACCGGCCGCCACACCTGGCCGTCTAGAATCTGCAAGTTGGGCAGAGCAGGAGCCTTTGGGTCGAAGGTGAGAAACTGCCAGTCGGGAAAATCCGCCAGCCGCTCGTAAGGCAAGCCCTGCAACCCCAGCCCGCCAAAGGTTAACAAAACCGTGGGCCGCTCCCGCTCCAGCCCCAGGCGCCGGGCCACCTCCTCTCCTGAGTAGCGCGGATCCGACCCCGTCAGCCCCACTGCCTCTTGGTGAGGGAAGGCGGCCATAGGCTCGGCAAAGGGCAGGCGAAACAGCCGCTGGCAGCGCCCGTACAGCTCGCGGATCCAGGCCACCAAGGGCTGAAACTGGGGGCCGTAGTCTTGGTAGATAAAATCCCAGCCGAAGTTGCTGGCCATCCAGCAGGGGATCCCGGCGGCCTCGGCAATGGCGGTGGCGATGGGGGGCACATCCGCCAGGATCAACGGCACCCCCTGGCTGCGAATGAACTCGGCCTCCTCCCGGATGAGGTCGGCAGCCCCCGCTTGAAACGCCTTGAGAGCAGCCAGCGTGGCCGGCAGATCCGCCTGCAAGCCATCCGGCTGCACCACCCCCACATCCAAACCCCGCGGCCGGTGCACAAACTCCCCTTCCCCGTAGCGCTGCAGCAGCCAGGCGGGGGCCGGCGTCACCCAAATGGGCAGGATCTGCGCATCCTGCCGCCGCAAAGTGTTCACCACCGCCGCCAGCCGGGTGACGTGCCCAAACCCGTGGGCCGTTGCCGCTACATAGAGAGGAATGGGATTCACCGCCATAGCCTTAAGAAAGAACAGGCTGAGGTTTTTCCCGCCGGGATCCCCAGAGGTTGCCGGCCAAGATAAGTCCCAGGCCCAGCACCGATCCCGGCGCGATCGGCTCCCGCAACAGCACCCCAATCAGCCCCAGCGACAAGAATGGCGTTACATAGACCCAATTGGCCAGGGATCCGCGCTCGTGGGCCAGCTCCAGGGCCCGCAGCCAAAACACAAAAGTCAACCCCATCTCCGCCAAGCCGATGTAGGCTGCCCAGGCCAGCCCCGCCATTGTCCACCTCAGCTCCTGAAACGGCAAGAGCAGCAGGCAGTAGAAGCTGCCGAAGACAAACCCCATGAACAGCTTCAGCACCGCGTCCCGTCCATCCCGCACATTGAGCAGCCAGTAGAGGGCCCAAATGGCAGCGCTGCCCACCGCCAGCCCCACCCCCCAGGGATCCTCCACCTGCCAGGTGTCCCAGGATCCCCCCGTGGCCACCAGCACCGCCCCCACTAGGCTCATGCCCAAAGCCAGCAGCAGCCGCCCGCGCAGGCGCTCCCCCAACAGCGGCGCCGCCAAGAGAGCCAGCAGCAGCGGCCAGGTGTAATTCAAAGCCAGCGCCGCCTGGGCCGAGAGGCGATCATAGGCCTGGAACAGCACCCCGTAGTAGCCAAGCGGGTTAAGTAGCCCCTGCAGCGCCGACAAGGCAATCTGGGATCGCTTCTGCTGGCGGACAAGATGCGCCCGCCCTGTAGCCACCAGAACCATCCCCAAGATCAGGCAGGAGCTGCACGCGGAAAAAATTAGCAAAAGCGTTGGCGCAAGGTGTTGCAGGCCAAACTTAAAGGCGCTGGCCGCCGTGGCCCAGCCCAAGATAGCTGCCGCCAGGTAGGCATAAGCCCGCCAGGGATCCCTGCCCATCAAAAGCGGTCCAGATCCCTGTCGTCCGCCTTTGGCCTAGCTCCGGTGGAAAGGCCCAGCCGCGGCGCCACCACCCAAGCGTAGAGCAGATAGCCCAGCCCCGCCACCACTGCCCACCTGAGAACGGTGCCGAAAACCCGGAAGAACAGCCCGACCAGAAGAATACAGCCCAGAATGGCGAAGACCGTCACCAGTGGACGCCCCCAAGTCTCAACCCAAGCTCGGACGGCACTTTTCCCCTGAGACGCAACGGATGTTCCCGACTCCCGAGAGGCTGCAGCCGCCTGCTCCAGTTCACGCTCAAGCTGTTTCAGCCGTTCTTGTTCTGAGAAAGAGAGATCGGACATAGAGAGCAGTCTCCAGCGGTGTCACCTCCATCTTACGAGCTGCTCCCGAAGATGGGCAGACTAAGCCCGCGCCGAAGGGATCTCCTGAACCATAGCCCGGAACACATCCAAAGCCGGGCCAGGGCGACGGTTAGGACGCGGAGCCGGGATCTCGTTGGGCACAAACGGCTTCTCAACCACCACCTTGGGCTTGGCAGGCGTAGCCGTTGCCGCAGGGCTAGAGGACTGGGTTGGAGCGGATTGGGCAGGCGCCGGACGAAAAGGGCCGGTAACAAAATCCACGAGGCCGCCGAAGAGAATGCCAAAGAAGGAAAAAAGACCGCCGAACAGCTTTTTGAGGATGCCCATATAAGAGTTTGCCGATGTCGTAAAGTTCTGCAACTGGCCATTCATTATTGTTAAGAACGGGCAGCTTGGCTATAGGTAGATATGCTTTTTTCGACTCAGGGATCCCATACCTGCCTGCCGGTGGCATCAAACCGCCGCAGCGGCAGGGCCAACTCCAGCTCCTGCAGCTCCAGCGGCTCCGAGAAGCGCCGGCTGCGCCCCAGCTCAAAGCCATCCGCTGCCGCCGGATTCACCGCGTAGCCGATATCCGCCATGGCTCCCACCGTGAGGATGCTCAAGGGGTTGGGCACCCCCCGGTCGAGGCGGCTGGTCATCAGCTCGCGGCCCAAGACGCTCTCCCGCCAATGGGCATCGCGGGATCCCTCCCCAAACTGATTCTCTAAAGGAACAGAAGGGGCGTTCCCCCCCAATGTGATAAAAGCGTCAACTGCCCGCGGGCCGATAAAGCGGGGGTCATAGCCCGGCGGCGTCGGCTGATCCCGCCTCACCAACCCTACCGTCAGCCCCTTGGGATCCCAGACGCTGGGCAAAAAGCCAAGCGCATGGCCCAACTCGTGCAGGGCAGTAATGGGCAGATCCCCCCGCTCTTCCAAAGCCGAGAGGTTTTGGCTGTTGAAGAGCACAATTGAATAGAACGGCAAGCCATTCGAGGCCCGCACAAAGCAAGGAGCCGCCCCCCCCAAAACCCGCTCGTTGCCTAGGTCTCTCGCCCTCACCTCTACCAACAGATCGTCAATGGGGAAATTGAGCGGCGTGCTGGGAAATCCCCGATTGCATGCGTCGGCCTGAATAGAGGTGGGGGGCAAATCTGGCTGGTCCCCGACAATGATCTGCTGCCATCTCAAGGCCGCGCTGCGGACAATGGCTTGCTGACTGGGAGTGAGGCTGTTGTCGGGAAAGCGAAGGTCGATCGTGAACTGGGGAACAGAGGTAGGCGTCAGCGAAGGCAGAACAGTCGGGGTAGGGGTGAGGACGACAGCTGGAGTAGAGGTGGGAACGATGGTTGGAATGGGAGTAGGAATGACACTTACCGAAGAGGAACCACCACTTCCCCCGCAAGCCTTGAGCGCCAGCAGCAAGAGCATCGCCACCAGGGATCCGATCGGGCGCAAGCTCCACGTTCTGCCGCCAAGCTTCCGAAAATCCTTCACACTGCCTCCCAACCCAAAAGCCCCACAGCCCAGACAGATCATACCGGTTGCCTCCATTTGCCGAGCAGGATTGGCCCTGGGCTCTGCCACCCATACCCATTCTCAATGGGCGATGTCTAGGAGGCTGGGGAAACCTCTGTGGATCCTCATGAACAAAAACTGGGGCCTGAATGACACAGCAAGGATAGCTTGGTAGCCCCGTATTTTAGTGCGGCGAGGAAAAGCCCGTAAGCAAGTTGCTCGCCAATGGTGTGATTGTTGATGAGGCGTGCCCTTCCTAGGCAAGCACCCAAAACGGTGAAAAACCCGAGTAGGGGCAAGCGCCCAGGAGATGTCTCAGCTAACTTGCTAAGTAGGCAGAACTTTGGGGCTTTGCCCCAAGGAACTGTCTAGAAGCGTCTTGACAGCCCCCTTGCGAGTCCGTTCCTGGACTGCGTAAGAATCCCCTGCCTTTAGGCAGTGGGAGTGTGAATAATAACAGTCACCTCAAGAGTGAGCGAAGATGGGCCTGGCGGCACGTTTTTTTGAGCCCTTTCAATCCAGCAGGTCGGAAGAACCGTCTTCCTCTTCTAGGCTCCAACCCGCCCCCAAAGCGTCCGCTGCTGCCGCCCGCAACGCCTGAGTGTCCGCCCACAACTGCGCAGGATCCGATAGCGGATCCGACAAAGGCACCAAACGCAAGATGCGGCTCTCCTGAACCAGATCGATCACCACACTGGGCCGTTCCCCCTCCAGGCCTGCCACCTCCGAGGGGGAGGGATCCCGCAAGCAGGCGTAGTCAAAGCTGTTTAGGTTGAGATAAAGGCTGCGATTGGCCACCAAGGTAGCCGCCGTTGCATCCTGAAACACCTCCATCACATAGCCCTCCCCCTGCTTTCGTACCCGACCATCGACAATATCGAAGTAGCGAACCCGCCCCAGATCCGCCAGAAGACGGTAAATATCCCGCTTATTAACCAAAATTCCGCTATCTACGATACAGGGGGCACAAGGACGAGTGTCTGTCATGGAGTAGTCGGTCTTGGGGAGCAAGCGGATCGACAACAGGCAAGAAGCAATTAGAAGTAATGCTCAACAACAGCTAGCAACCATCGCAAATCCTCTAGAAAATAGCAACCCCCCACAAGTCTAAGACTTGGGCAAACAAAACCAGAGAACCTCAGGCAATCAAGACGAGAAAAAGTCAACAGCCCTACAAACTTAAGCCATTGCAGTACAGCCCTTTGCTTTGCTCCAAAAAGCCTCTAGCCTGCTTCTCGGAAACTCAGTTCTGGCCTCCCTCGAATGTACCACAGCTTTCCAAAAAGGGGCACCGATCCCTCCCAGGTAAAGGACAAGGGAAACTGGTCAATAGCCAGCAGATTTTCATCTGTATATTGTGGGAAAATAGGTGATTAAAGGGTTTGAGACACTAGATATTGTAGGTAAGGGTGAGGACGGGCCATCGCGACCGAACCTCTGCCCTAGGATGGATCTTGGCTACCCTTTTGATTTACTTGTCCAGATCGTCTGTCATCGATGACGAAAGCTTGCCAACAGCCTGTTGGGCCGCACCACCCACCGCTTGACCAACTTGGGGGCCGAGAGGGGTAGCCTCAGTTAGACGAGTTCTGCTTAGAACATCCAAGAGGCTCTATTAGGTTTAAAGTGAGGAGTAACCCGACAAAGAGTGAGGCTCGACCATGACGCTGGCTCAGGAGGCAACCGCCCAAATCCCCGCCTTTTGCGAAGGGATCCGCTACTTTGGCGATCCCTGGCCGGAATTCGACCGCCTGGGTCAGGAGCCTGCAGTGGATGCTGCCACCGGCAAGCTGCGGGATCCGGGCAGTCGCATGGCCGCCTACCAAACCCTGCTCTATGCCGATGCGCTGCGCTATCTCACGCTGCAGATGACCGCCAGCAAAGCCTCGGGCCACCCGGGCGGCTTTGCCAGCCAAGCGGAAGCCTACGCCGCTTTGGTGTACTTGGGCCAAAAGAACATCCCTACCGAGGTGGGCCACCACGCGCCCGGCTTCTATGCCGCCATGTTCTTGGATGGATCGCTGGCGGAGATGGGCATCCACACTGTCTCCGACTTGCAGGCCCGCTTTCGGGAACGGGAAGGGCTGCTGGGTCACCTCTCTGGCTACATCCCCGGCCTGCTAGCGCCAGCAGGGCCCCTCGGGCAGGGGCAGCATTTTGCCATGGCCGCCGCCTTGCTCTACCCGGATCGGCTCTTCCCCGTCACCATCGGCGATGGGGGCCTGGGGGAGCCCTACGTGATGAGCTCCATGATCCACTTTCACACCGCCTTCCCGCAGCGCACCAACTTCCTGCCGGTGCTGGTCTGGAACGGCTACAGCCAAGAGCACCACAGCATGATCTCTACCTTCACCAACGCTCAGATGGCCGAGTACTGGCGGGGCAACGGCTTTGAGGAAGTGGTGCTGGTGGATGCCAAAGACTTCGACGATGCCCAACAGCCTGGCCCCTACGTGGATAGCACCCAATTTTCCCTGGAAGCCCGCTTGGCCTTTGTCCAAAGAGTGCTGGTAGAGATGGAACGGGCCATCCAGTGCGCTCTAGGCGGCCACCTGACGGTTTTCATCCTCAAGCAACTGAAGGGGGCAGGCGTGCACGCCAAGGGATCCAAATCCCACAACCTCTACGCCCACCACACCTTGGATCACCCCGACATCGTGGCCGCTCTGGAGGCACGGGCCCTGCACCCAGCCGCTTGGGCTCTGGTGCGCCAAAATTGTGAACGGGCTGCTGGCGGGCCGGCAGCCAAGGTGGTGGTAACCGAATTCGTCCGCCCTCTGCCGCCCTTGGGATCCCTCAACTTAACCGAGTTCTCCCTCGGCGATAAGCAGGTTTCCACCACTGCCATCGGCGCCCTGGTGCTACAGGTGGGGCAGAAAGACCCCGACTTTCTGGTGGCCAACGCTGACGGCAATGAGGCCTCTGGCCTTGCCAATGTCAACCAGGGCCTGAAAGTGATCCACCCCACGGCGGATCCCCTCTACAACCAACAGCCCCAAGGGCAGGTCTACGAACCCCTTAGCGAAGATGCTTGTGCCGGCCTGACGGCAGGCCTGGCGCTCTTTGGCGGGCGCTCCCTGTGGTGTTCTTACGAATCCTTTGCCGTCAACGGCCTGCCCATCTGGCAGACGGTGACCCAGGCGATGGCCGAGCTGCGCCGCCCCACCCCTTCCGCCATTGCTCTCTACACCGCCGGAGCCCTGGAACAAGGCCGCAACGGCTGGACCCACCAACGCCCGGAAATTGAAGCCTACCTGGCGGCCATGATGCGCAACGGCAACATCTTCCCCCTCTTTCCCCCCGACGCCAACTGCGCCCAAGCCGCCTACGAGTGGGCCTTGTCTACCTACAACAAAGGGATCCCGATCTTTGCCAGCAAAACCCCCCTGCCCATCCGCACCACCCTGGAACAGGCTCGCCAAGCAGTAGAGCAGGGCTGCACCGTGCTGCAGGAAGTGCCCGGATCCCGCACCGTGGTCTTTGCCGTGGTGGGGGATATGATCCTCCTGCCGGTGTTTGCCGCGGCTGAGCAGCTCCAAGCCCAGGGGATCGGCAGCAAAATTGTTTCCGTGGTCAACCCCCGCCGTCTCTATCGCCCCGGCGATATAGCCTGGTCTACCTGTGCCCAACCCGATGGGGAGTTCATGTCTGACCAGGAGTTTGCCGCCTGGTTTGCTGGCGAGGCCCTTATTGGCGTAACCGGCGGATCCAGCCTGATGTTGGAGCCCCTGTTGCTGCGCTACACTGGCCCGCGCGACATCTTTGCCTGGAAACGCGGCGAAACCACCGCCACCCCTACTGAGCTCATGGACTACAACGGCCTGACAGCCCAGGCGCTGGCAGAGAGGGCAAAGCAATTGCTAGGCTAAGGGCGAGCTTTTAGCTTGGTTAGCATTGTCCACCTTATTTTTTCCTATGACTGAGGCTAGCTATCTCCGAGAGAAGCTTGAGAGTATATCTCCCACCGAGAGGGTAGAGCGAATTGTTGTCCAACGCTTTGCTGTTCCTCTCCTGCAGGCGCTTGGCTTTGACGAGTCGGAAATTAGAGAAGAATTCGAGACAGGTTGCGGCCAGGTCGATCTCGCAGCAAGAAAGAACGTAGATCCTGAAGATATTTTCTTGAGATCCCCGAAGAATCCCTACTTGCTTTTGGAGGCAAAATCTAGAGCAGTTAATCTCAGAGAAGGATCTTACTATAGAGATGCAGTTTGTCAGATAGAAAGTTACTTGCTTGCCAAGAACTGCAAATCTGCAAAATGGGGAATTATCACCAATGCAAATAACATCCAGCTTTGGAGGAAGCACGGAAAAGTCGTTCACCCCGCTACAGCAAACCTTGATATTAGCTCAGATAACATTGAGAGCATAGTGCGTAACTTGCGAGACAAGATAGAAAACTATGAGCGCGCTCTGACTGTATGCATGTATAACAATAAAGGGGGCGTAGGCAAAACAACGACGGTCATTAACCTTGCGGCAACACTAGCAACCAAGAGAAAAAAGGTCTTAGTTGTTGACTTTGATTCTCAGGGTGATCTGACAAGAAGTTTGGAAGCCACTCCTGGAAAAATTACACTGACGCAATGTTTAAAGGATCCCAAAATAGACGTCCATGCCATTGTCCAAACATATAAACTCAAGGGATTTTCCATCTTCGACATTATCCCAAGAGACCCTGAACTAGAGACGTTGACTGATAGCCGGGCAGTAGCATATATCCCAAAGGGAACTCGGCGCCTTCGCGATCTCATTGCTCCTCTTCGCAATGAGTATGATTACATCCTAATCGACTGCCCAACTCAATGGCTTTACTTCAGCCAAAGTGGTGTTTTTGCTGCCGATGTTATTTTGATACCTACCCGCCCCGACGATCTGTCTTCCCTGAATAATGCTGCTAGAGTAATCACCAGCTTTGTTCCAGAAACTGCTAAGTCACGACAGGATGGTGGCCCTATTGCTTTGCCTACCTTTTTCAACGGTGTCCCCTCAGAAAGCGAAAACACTATTAAACGAGCAAATGATGAGATAGAAAAAATTGTCAGCCAAGAGAGAAGCATGAACCTACTTCCATATTTCTGGCCGCATTTTAAGAGAGGTAATGAAAACAAAAGCATTTTTAGGATACCTGACTATGCAGTGATATCCTCTGCAAGCTTTGCTCGAACTCCTGCCGTCTTTAGGGACAGGAGAGTTTTAGAATACTACCAGAGTCTTGCCCGTGAGTACTTTATCGATGAGTGAGTTTTCAGATCTAGGTAGGTTGGTTAACTTACCCCTTGAGAGCATTACGCCCGCCGATGGGTTTTCTGCTCCCTCCTTCCTTGTTGCCGCAGCCGCAGATCAGCTAAGGGCGACAGGAGGACACAACTGGGTTCCTCTGCTGGTGGTCGAGGCTGGCAACTATCAGTACAAGGCCATTGGTAACCATTTTGTCTATGCAGTTGCTCGAGAGGCGGGGCTGGAGAGGCTCTGGTGCATTGTTGTCGATCCCGACCCAGAGCAGGTTAAGCAGGCCCAAATCCTCACCAGAGAAATTGTCCCAAAGGTGAATCTGACAGAGGCCCCGAGAGAAACTATCTTGGCCGCGTTGAGATACCTGGCCGAGCAGCCCGGCACCCCCCTTAAGGGAGTTGATATAACCATTGCAGCCGCGCGAATTGCGGAGGCAGATAGGAGCTGGTGGCAGGACTTAACCCCCATAACCAAGCTGGGGTGCAAAATTACACGAGGCAAAAAGTTGGAGGCCCTGAAAGAAGTATTTTTTCTAGCTCCTACAGCGCCACCTCCTAGCCAGAAGAAGTCGTCTAAAAAATCCACAGCATCTGCCAGGGCCAAGAAAACAAGCGCAACTCGCTCTCGGAAAAAGAAAGAGGGCTAGAAGGGCGGCAGAGCAAGACCAGCTTTACTCTTCTCTTAGTACCGCTGTTCTCCTACCCAAAGGCCCACCAGCGCTGCCTGGCCCCAGGGATCCACCTTCACCTCTGCTCGCAGTGTTTCTGGATTGCGGCGGATTTCTAGTTCCAGAACATCTCCCAGCGCTTCCGAAATGAAAAACTCTTCGATCCCAAACCTAAGCTGCCACCCATCGAACCAACCTTGCAGGACAACCTCCCCAGGCCGCAGCTCCCTGGGCCGGTCGCGACTGATGGCAATGGCCTGCCAGGGTTGAGCAGGATCCCCGGCAGGAGGAGCCAAGCACAGGTAGAGGATCCCTGGCTTAGCGAGCTCAGGGGACCAGCCGGGCAGTTTCTCTAGGGTGGAAAGCTGGGCAACGGTGTAGCTCAAAGCTACGTAGCGGCCCCGCAAGGGGTCATAGGGATCCAGAGGAGCAATCTGCAAGTAGATCGGGGAGCCAGTGGCAAGGGTAAGCGCCTTCCGAGCTGGCACCAGCCCAACCAGGCCCACCTGCAGCACCAGGGCCAGCCAAAACAGGGATCCCTTAAGAAAAGGAGGCGACATTGCCAGCCGACGAGAGCAACTTCCTGCACAAAGATGCTATCCTAGTTAAGCATCTTCCCGGCTCAGTAGCTCAGCGGTAGAGCAGGGGACTCATAAGCCCTGGGTCGCGTGTTCAAATCACGCCTGAGCCATCCTTCCTAAGGCTCTGGTTACAGCTTGTGGAGGACAGTTAAGCTGGAGCTCCGGCTTTTGCTCTCAGGTTGCAAGAGGCGGCACTTCCAAGGGCGAGCAAAGCCCCTTGAGCTATTCCGATCCCGGATAAAAGCCGAGATCCATTACCTGCTCAAGCGTGTAGGGACACTCGGCGGGCAGATCCTCTTCCGAGAGCGGCGTTTCTTTCACCACCAACAGGATCCCGTCTTGGTAAGCCTCTGGCAGAGCTGCCAAAAGCTCAGGCTTTAGGCTAGGACTCTCTTTGAGCAATTGCTGGATTTGGCGACGTTGTTCGCTAATAGTTGCCCGCCAACTTTTGCCGCGAAGCTGGAGCTGGAACTGCCCCTTGAGGAGGTGTCCCGGCAGGATCCCCAAGCGATTGACCAATTCGCGGCGCTCTTGCCTGCCCAAAGCCTCGATTTCCTCTGCCAGATGGCCCGCTCGCTCCGAGAGGCAGGGTTTCGCTTTGAGCAGTTGGAACAATTCTACATGCCTAGCCAACCAAAGTGGGTCGGCTACACCTACTGGGGTATAGCCTCCCCTGAGCCGGAGGGGGGATCCCAGGCGGGTTAGCCGCTTCTAAAGCCCGACCTTGCCTTTCTCAGGGCTAGTCACAGAACTGCAGCCGGGATTGCGGCTGTCGCATGGCCGGATCCAGCTCGCAGATCAGCTCGAAGTTGATCACCCGCCAGCGCTGCGGCGAGCCACCGGCTCCTTCAGGAAGCTGGGAGCTGAAGCTAACCGGCAGGCCGTAGAGGCGGGGTGGGCCGGGGCGCCGCTGGGATCCCTGCTCCAGGTAGGGGGTGAGCAAAGAGCGGTAGCGCTCGGCCACGATCACCTGCGTGGCCCGCATCCCCTGCATGCGCAGGCGATCCAGCTCTTCGTGAATCTCGAAGCGGATCCCATCGGCATGGGTGTGCTGGCGGTACCAGCGGCCTTCCCAGAGGCGCCAACGCCGCCCTGATTGCAGGTGAACCAGCTCCTCTTGCTCGGGATCTGCCTCAAAGGCGCCGTGGCGATGGCAGAGGTAGGTATCGGTCAGGGTAAGGGCCGCAATCGTCTGCCGACAGTGGGGGCATTGAATGCTGGGGCCAAAGATGGGATAGGAGAAAGCAACGGTCATAGGAAACCCCACAGAATGCGGCTGGGTGTCTGGGCAAATCCGCGGCTGTCCACATTAATTATAGGTGTGGCCTTTTGCAGATCTGGCTCACGCGGATCCCTCTGGCCAAATCCGACAAAGTATTCTAAGATCATAGCCAGGGAAAAGCCTGCCCAAAGCCCCCCGCGACGGCAGGTAGATTCCCAAGGATCTCCGCAATGATAACGGGGAGTGGGTAGCGCCCACTTCTTTGCTTTTTTAGGGGGAAGATGCCCCCGCTGCCGGCTCCAGCTTCGCTGGGCTGGGATCTGGCCGTTACACCGAGTTGGCGATGAGTTGGCTATGGTTCACCCTCTGATCCCGCAGTTGGAGAGTCTGGCCCGTCCCTTGGCCGCTCGACTGGGGTACGAGTTGGTACAGATGGTTTTTCACACCAACCAGTATCCGCCGGTGCTGCGGGTGGATATCCGTCCGCTGGATCCGGAGCAGGAAACCAGCCACGCCGATTGCGAAGCTATGAGCCAGGCCTTGGAAGTGGAGCTGGATCGAGTGGATCTGATCCCCGGCCATTATGTGCTGGAGGTCTCCAGCCCCGGCATCAGCAACCTCCTCATCAGCGACCGCGACTTTGTGGTTTTCAAAGGGTTTGCGGTGGAGGTGACGGTGGATCCCCCCTACAAGGGCAAAGCTGTCTGGTCAGGGCATCTGCTGGGTCGGGATGAGGAGAAAGTTGCCCTATCCCTCAAGGGACGGCGCGTGCAGTTGCCCCGCGCCTCGGTGCAGCGGGTTGTCCTCTCAGAGGCGGAAACCGAGTAGAGGAATGGGGATAGAGAGGACGTTCGAGCGCGAAGTGTGTTGCCCTGTCTTCGCGTCGGAGCTGCCTGCTGTGCGGCGATGCATTTCCCGTCAGGATTGCGGAGCAACAGTGATAGCAGTTTCATCCCAGCTTAAGTTGCATTAGGAGGACAACAGCTTATGTCGATGGTGCCTCTGCCCGGTTTGGCAGAAATGGTGGAGATGATCTCGCGGGAGCGCAACTTGCCCCGCCATGCGGTCACCAACGCCTTGCGGGAGGCGCTGCTCAAGGGCTACGAACGCTACCGCAAAACCATTCAGCGAGATGTCGTCTTTGAAGAAGACCACTTCCGCAACTTCGATGTGGAGCTGGATGTGGAGGCAGGGGGCTTTCGCATTTTGGCCACCAAAACCATTGTCGAGGAGGTACGGGATCCAGATCACGAGATCTCCCTGTACGACGTGCAGCAGGACTACCCGGAAGCCGAAGTTGGCTGGGAAGTAACCAATGACGTCACTCCCCAACAGGCGGAGTTTGGCCGCATGGCGGCCATCCAAACCAAGCAGGTGCTGGCCCAGAAGTTGCGTGACCAGCAGCGCCGCCTGATTCAAGAAGAGTTCCGCGACCTGGAAAATACCGTGTTGCAGGCACGGGTGCTGCGCACGGAGCGGCAGACGGTGATCATGGCGGTATCCAGCGGTTTTGGGCAGCCGGAGGTGGAAGCCGAACTGCCCAAGAAGGAGCAGTTGGCCAGCGATCGCTACACCCCCAACGCGGTGATGAAGGTCTACCTCAAAAAGGTATACGAGGGATCCCGGCGGGGGCCGCAGCTTTTGGTTTCTCGGGCCGACGCCGGCTTGGTGGTGAACCTGTTCGCCAACGAGGTGCCGGAGATCGAAGAGGACATTGTGCGCATCGTGGCGGTGGCGCGGGAGGCCAACCCGCCTTCCCGCAACGTGGGGCCGCGCACCAAGATTGCCGTCGATACCGTGGAGCGGGACGTGGATCCGGTGGGGGCCTGTATTGGGGCAAGGGGATCCCGGATTCAGGCGGTGGTGGCAGAGCTGCGCAACGAGAAGATCGACGTCATCCGCTGGTCGCCGGATCCGGCCACCTACATCGCCAACGCCCTCAGCCCGGCCAAGGTGGTGGAGGTGCGGTTGGTGGATCCGGAGATCCAACAGGCCCATGTGCTGGTGACCAGCGACCAGCTCAGCCTGGCCATCGGCAAAGAGGGGCAAAATGTGCGCCTGGCCGCTCGCCTCACTGGCTGGAAAATTGACATCAAGGAAGTGGAGAGCTACCGGGCAGCGCTGGAGGAGGCGCAAGCGCAGGGGCTGCCGTATCCCTTCATCACGCCGGCGGCTTTGGAGCGCTTCCGGCGGCGGGAAGAGCGAGCCGCTTTGGGGCTGGACGAGGAGTACCCAGAGAAGCTTCGCCTAGAGGAGGAGCTGGAAGAGGACGATAGGCTGGAGGAAGACTGGGTCGAGGAAGACGAGGACTTCGACTACGACGCCGAGTTCGACATCGCCCAGCCCAAGGCCTAGAGCCGAGGGGCCTCGGCAGTCGGTAAACTGAGGTAAAGACCCTTTCCGCCTGCCCTTGAACTCCTCCCAGCCGATCATCCTTGGTATATCGGGCGCCTCCGGGATGCTCTACGCCGTGCGCGCCCTACACGTTCTGCTCAGCCTGGATTACCGCGTCGAGGTGGTGGCCTCCAAAGCGGCCTATCAGGTGTGGCAAGGGGAGCAAGGGGTGCCGTTGCCGGCAGATCCCCAGCGGCAGGCCCAGTTTTGGCGGCAGCAGGCCGAAAGCGAGGGCGGATCCTTGGTCTGCCACCGCTGGCAAGATGTGGGGGCAACCATTGCCAGCGGCTCCTACCGCACGCAGGGGATGTTGGTGATCCCATGCAGCATGGGCACGGTAGCCAAGTTGGCCGCTGGGCTGAGCTCTGACCTGCTGGAGCGGGCGGCTGACGTGCAGCTCAAAGAAGGCCGCCGCCTGGTCATCGTGCCGCGGGAAACCCCCTTCAGCCTCATTCACCTGCGCAACCTGACCATCCTGGCAGAGGCAGGGGCGCGCATCGTCCCGGCCATTCCGGCCTGGTACCACCAGCCGCGTACCCTCTTGGACTTGGTGGACTTTGTGGTGGTGAAGGCCCTGGATCAGTTTGGCATCGACAGCGACCTCATCCAGCGCTGGCAGGGGATGCGTCAGCGTCAGATCCTCAAGCTGCCCCCCGAGGACTAAAGGGATCCCTTGGCCCTCATCCCTAGCCGCTTTCCCAACCGGAGAGGGAGGTTCCCACCTAGCGCGATCATTCATTCATACATAAGGTTTCACCGCTAGCAGGGAGGGCACTGCTGAACCTGGGCAGGGGAACTGGCTGGACTAGCCAGCCGCGGGATTCTTGCGAAGGTGGGTGGACAAGTTAGGGCAAGTCTCCAGGCTAGCTGCCCACTCACTAATGAGGGTGTTGACCCAGTGGGGCAGCTCGTCGTGAGCGCAGTGGCCCACCCCTGGCAGCTTCACCAACGTAAGAGCCGGCTGCCAGCGCTTAAACTGATCCGCCAAAAAGCTGGGCACCGCCGGATCTTCCTGGCCCCAGAGGAGGAGAATGGGCATCTTGAGCGTGGGCAACAGGCGCTTGGGACTGTCGAAGCGGCGGCAGAGAATGGCCCTCAGGCTATCCAAAAACACGTGGGCTGCCCCCGGCTCAAAGGCCGGCCTCTGGAAGATCTGCACCAGCTCCTCGTCCACCTGCTCGTCCCGCTTGTAGACATTTTTGATCCAGGCCCGCAGCACCTCGGTTTGTCGCAGCCAGTTAAACAAATGAGGATAGGTGAGCGGGCAGCCCAAAACAGCCAGGATCCCTTCGCAAAGGGCCTGCACCAACACATCCCAAGGAGGGGACAATTCTTCGGGGTGAGGCCCATCGGCACAACTGATCAAGCACAAACCCTTCACCATCTGGGGATAGCGGGCAGCCACAATCACCCCCACCAGGCCCCCAATGGAATGGCCTACCAGGAGGCTGGGCTGCTGGATGTGGGTTCGCCAAAACTCGTACACCTGCTCGACCCACAGATCGACGCTGTAGGCGATCTCCGGCTTGGCACTCTCGCCAAATCCCAGCAGGTCGAGAGCATAGACGGAGCGCTGGGATCCCAGAGGAACAATGTTGTGGCGCCAATGGCCCACCGAGGCCCCAAAGCCATGGATCAAGATGGCCGGAGCCGCCGTCAAGTTCACCTGGCCGCTGGCGGTTTGGGCGCGACTGGGGGTGTAGGTGAAATGAATAGGCCAGCCGCGCCAGAGCCAGGTTTGGGAATGACCATAGCGAGGAAGCCCTGAGACGGGATCCCTGCTGCCGACCGAAGAGGGGGGCGTCGCAAGGGAGGGGAAACCTGCCCCGCCGACAGCAGCAGAGGGAGAAGAAGAAGGAGGGTTATGTTCAGGCAAGGGAGGATTGACACTCCCACCGCCTAAAGGCGGGGGATTCTTACGCAGTCCACAAAAGAACCCATAACGGCGTTGTCAAAGCGCCTCTAGACAGTTCCTTAAGGCAAAGCCCCAAGGTTCTGCTTACTTCTCGCTCCAGAGGATTTGTTGCTGCTCGGGTTTTTCACCGTAGTTAGCGTTTTCCCCTGGTCTGGCTAGGATTATAGCAGTTAGCAACTAAAGTCGCTAGCGGGCTTTTCCGCCCCGCACTAAAGTGCGGGGCTACCAAGCTATCCTTTTGTATGTGACAACAGCAGGCCCACCTCCATCAGGATAGACCGATCTTAGCGGTTGCTGGAGGGCGTCTAGAGTGGACTGGAGGGGCGTTTCTCTCAGATAACCCTCTTGAGCGGCTTTTTCTGGACATTCCCCACCCCTTTTTCCAAACAAAACCGCTTGCGTCAACAGGATGGAGAAAACCCTCCTGCCAGATGTGGCTCTGCCTACCGATCCCATGATGGATGAAACAGCTTGGATAGACCCCATTACAGCGGCCAGCTTCCGCCAGATTGACCAAGAGATCGGCCCCCACCCCTGGCAAGGGATCCCCTATGAGATCGTGCGCCGCGCCATCCACGCCACCGCTGACTTCGAGCTGCGGGATCGCTTTGTGTTCAGCCCCACGGCAGTTGAGGCGGGACTGGCGGCCCTGCGGCAACGACGGCCGCTGGTGGTGGATGTGCGGATGGTGGCCGCCGGGATCCAAGCTGGCCTCGCGGCGCAGGGGATCCCGCTCCATTGCGCTTTGGACTGGGCAGAAGAGCCTCTTGAAGCCGGGCAAACGCGCACGGCCCAGGGGATGGTCAAGGTAGCCCGGCGCTACCCGGAAGCGATCTTTGTCGTCGGCAACGCGCCCACGGCGCTGCTGGCGCTGGTGGAAGAGATGCGGGCCCAGCGGATCCGGCCCAGCCTGGTGATCGGGGTGCCAGTGGGCTTTGTGGCAGTGGAAGAGGCCAAACGGGCGCTAGCGCAAACGGATGTCCCCCAGATTCGGGTGGAGGGCCGCAAAGGCGGATCCCCGGTGGCCGCTGCCATCGTCAATGCCCTACTGCTGGCCGCCCGCCGGGATCCCATCCCCAACTGACTAGAATTGGAACGACATCTTCAGACCTTTCCCATGACCCCCGAACAAGAGGAGTGGCTGATCCGCAACCTTCAGCTTCAACAAGAACAGCTTCAAGAGATCCGAGCCGAACAGCAGAGAGCTGCCGAGCGGTTTGAGGCCCAGATGACGGAGATGCGGCAGGCCTTTGCCGCCCAAATTGCCGAGATCCGAGCCGAGCAGCAGCGGGCCGCCGAGCGTTTCTCCGCCGAGATCGCCGAACTCCGGGCTGAGCGGCAACGAGCTGCCGAGCGGTTTGAGGCTCAGATGACGGAGATGCGGCAGGCCTTTGCAGCCCAAATTGCCGAGATCCGGGCCGAGCAGCAGCGGGCCGCCGAGCGTTTCTCCGCCGAGATCGCCGAGATCCGAACTGAGCAGCAGCGGGCTGCCGAGCGCTTTGAGGTCCAGATGGCCGCAATGCGAGCCGAGCGGCAGGCCATCGAAGCCCAGCTCCAGACCGAAATCCAGGAGATCCGGACGCTGATTCAGCACAACCAGGAGCGGATTCGCCAGAACGAAGAGCGGGGAGATGAGCTGGAGAGGGCCATCCAGGAATCCCGCCGCGATATGCAGGCCGGCTTTGCCGAGCTGAGGGAGGCGCAAGCCCTGATGATGGAGCAATTCCGGGAGCGGGATGGCCGCCTGATCGAGGCTCATCTGGGCTTTATTCGGGAAATGCGGGAGATGCAGCGGGAAGTGGCGGAGTTGCGCCTGGATTTTCTCAACCACATGCGCCAGTACCACCCGCCTGTCGAACGCTAGATGGCTACGACAACATCTGGCCGATCACCTCAGCTTGCGGTTATAGGGGTAGCAGCAGATGGCTCGGTGGCCTCTTGGGCGATTCCCCCCCTCTCCCAAGCGCAAACCTTGGCCGGGCCCTCCAGCTTGCTGCAGCACTTTGCTGACCATCCGGCCCGCCAGATCCGGCTTACTGGACCAGTGGAAAGTTGGATCCCGCTTTTGCAAAAGGAGCTGGCGCAGGGATCCCTGGTTTTGTTGGCCAGCGGGGATCCGCTGTTTTTTGGGATTGGGCGCCTGTTAACGCAGTACTTCCCGGCGGAGCAACTGGCCTTTTATCCCCAAGTCAGCTCAGTGCAGTTGGCCCTCAACCGCCTGCAGATCCCCTGGCAGGAGGCCACCATCCTCAGCCTGCACGGGCGGGGGGTGGAGCGGTTGCAAGACGCCCTTAGGCAGGGATCCCCTCTTATTGTGGCCCTGACCGATCCGGAGCACACCCCGGCGGCGGTGGCCCAGTTTATCGCCGACCTGCGGCTGCCGGTGCGCTACCAGGGCTGGGTGTGCAGCCAACTGGGATCCCCCCACGAGCAGATCCTGCCCCTGCAAGAAGGGGAGAAATCTGCCTTCCCCAGCCCCAACTTGGTGGTGTTGCGGCGCGTTGAGCCGGAACCGGATCCCCGCCGCTGGCCTTTGGTGGGGATCCCGGACGACCAGTTCCACACCTTTCCCGACCAGCCCGGCCTGATCACCAAGCAGCCCATCCGACTGCTCACGCTGGGGGCGCTGCAACTGCCGCGGCAGGGAGTGGTGTGGGATATCGGGGCCGGCACCGGTTCCGTAGCCGTGGAGATCGCCCGCCTCTCCCCCCAGCTCCAGGTCTATGCCATCGAGCGCAACGCCACAGGCATTTGTCTTATCCGGCGCAACCGCCAACGCTTCGATCTGGAAAACCTGCACGTGATCCCGGGGACAGCGCCCCGGGTGCTGGCCGACCTGCCGGATCCGGAGCGGGTGTTGCTGGGGGGAGGCGGCAAAGGGATCCGCGATCTGCTGCCGGCGGTGGCGGCCCGCCTGCGGCCTGAGGGGATCTTGGTGGCTAACTTCGCCACCCTGGAAACCTGCAGCGAAGCTCTGCAATGGCTGCGCTCGCGGGGCTGGCAGGTGCGGGTGGAACACATCCAGATCTCCCGTTCCACGGCCTTGGCCGAGGGCACCCGCTTTTCCCCGCTCAACCCCGTTTACCTGCTGCAAGGGATCCCTTCAAATTTGAGGTTGCAGTAACGGCCTCGTCGCCCTGCCCCCAGCTGGGGGCAATTTACCCCTCGTCCTCCTCATCGGTGGTGAAGCTCGGTCGGTACAGGTAGGAGGGGCGGTTGGTCTTCTTAATTTGATCCTTGATGGACTCCAGGTCGATGTAGCGATCCGCCAAGTTAATTAGCTGGTCGCTGGTCATCGAGCGCAGGCTAACTACCTCCACCCGCGCCCCTTGGTAGCTGACGGCATTGACTGCATAGGCCAGATCCCCATCGCCGCTCACCAGCACCGCCGTCTCGTACCAGCGCACCAGCGACAACATGTCCACAGCGATTTCCACATCTAGATTGGCCCGCTTGGAGCCATCGGGCAGTTGGGTCAGCTCTTTGGTAACCACACGGTAGCCGTTGCGGCGCATCCAGAGCAAAAACCCCTGCTGCTTTTCGTTGTTGCGATCGACGCCGGTGTAGAAAAAGGAGCGCAGGAGGGGAGAACGGCCGGTCAGCGTCTTCAGCAGGCGGGTGTAGTCGATCTCAATGCCCATCTGTAGGGCGGCATAGAAGAGGTTGGATCCGTCGATAAAGATGGCCACGCGCCCACGGTCGTCCTGGAAGGGATCCGGGGGCTGAAAGCCGGGCTCAGGATCAAGACGCAACATTCGGGCTTTCTTCTCCAAGTTTTGGCAAAGGGATAGAAAAAGATAAAGTATTAAAAGCTATAGGAACAAGGCGTCGGCAAAAAAGGCCCTGGCTGGAGAGATACGTCATTTACCCTAGCGCAGGAAGCTCCCTCCACCCGGAAGACTTCCAAAATCCTAAAGAAAAATACTCACCGGAGGACGCTTGCAGATGCCCGCCCAAGAGGGGCCGCCCCCTTACTGTTTTTCCACCCCCTTGCGCAGGGGGGTGTTGCGCAGCCGCTACCGGCGCTTCTTTGCCGAGGTGGAGCTGGAAAATGGGCAACCGGTAACCGCTCACTGCCCCAACACCGGGCCGATGACGGGGGTTTGCCAGGTGGGAGCGCCTGTGTACCTCTCCTATCACCCCGATCCCAAGCGCAAATTGGCCTACACCTGGGAGATGATCCAGGTGGAAGGGGTGTGGGTGGGGATCAACACCGGCCTGCCCAATCGCCTGGTGGAATGGGGGCTGGCACGAGGGTGGTTTCCCCAATTGGCGGAGTTCTCCCGCTGGCAACGGGAAGTGACTTGCGGCAGGAGCAAAATCGACTTCCTGCTGATGGGAGACTCTGGCTTGGCCTACCTAGAGGTTAAAAATACCACTTGGGCCGTGGGATCCCGCGCCCTGTTTCCCGATACGGTGACGACTCGCGGCCAAAAGCACCTGGAAGATCTCATCGAGATCCGCCGGCAAGGGCAGCGGGCTCTGCTGCTGTATTGGATCAACCGCGCCGATTGCACCGAGTTTGCCCCCGGCGAAGAACGGGATCCCCGCTATGCCCATCTGTTTCGCCAGGCGCTGCAGGCTGGGGTTGAGGTGCTGCCCTACCGGATCGCGGTCTCGCCACAGGGGATCCGTCCGCTGGGTTTGGCCAAAATAGTGGCCTGAGCGTCGTCTTGGAAACCTGCTGCCATGCAAGTGGCCACCTGGAACGTCAACTCCATTCGCACCCGGCTGCCCCAGGTTTTGGCTTGGCTGGACAAGCAGGGATCCCTGGATGTGCTCTGCTTGCAGGAGACCAAGGTGGTGGATGCGGACTTTCCCCGCGCGCCCTTTGAGGAGCGAGGCTTTTACGTAGAAGTGTACGGGCAGAAAGCCTACAACGGCGTTGCCCTGATCAGCCGGGAGGTGCCGGAAAAAGTAGAGCGTGGCTTTGGGGCCCTGCTGCCGGCAGCGGCGGAGCTGGACGAGCAAAAGCGGCTGATCGGCGGCCTCTACCGCGGCATCCGCATTCTCAACCTCTACGTGCCCAATGGCGAGGCGGTGGGATCCGACAAGTACGCTTACAAATTGCACTGGTTGGCCCGCCTGAAGGATTACCTCAACATCGCCCTGGGCCAGGGGCAGCCCATCCTCCTCTGCGGCGACTTCAACATCGCCCCCGAAGACCGGGATATTTACGATCCCCGCAAAGCCGGGGAAATCATGGCCTCGGAGCCGGAGCGGCAGGCCCTGCGGGAGATCCTGGCTTTGGGGTTTGAGGATGCCTTTCGCAAATTCACCCCGGATCCCGGACATTTTAGCTGGTGGGACTACCGCGGGGGTGGGTTCCAGAAGAACCGCGGCTGGCGCATCGATCACTTCTACCTTTCCCCTCTGCTCCAGGACAAAGCTACTGCCTGCTGGATCGACGTCGAACCGCGGCGGGCACAAAAGCCCAGCGACCATGCCCCTGTGGTTGTGGAGCTGGCAATCTGAAATCCCCAGGCTGCTCGCTTGCCAATCCTTAATTTCAAGACAACAGCGGCCACCTGCGTTAGGCTGATAAGTGTTAACGAATGTATCGGGCTATCGCGATGGCGCTCTTTGGTTTTGGCAAATTGGGCAAGAAACTGACCCTGCCCACCCCGGAGGAGGCTTTGCCGGGCCGCTCCGAGCCAATGGCGATCGTCAACCGGCACTACGTCAAGGGCACGCCGCTAAAGCCCCCCTTTCCGGAGGGCATGGAGCTGGCCCTGTTCGGCATGGGCTGCTTCTGGGGAGCCGAGCGCAAGTTTTGGCAGTTGCCGGGAGTGTTCACTACTGCGGTGGGCTACGCCGGCGGGTATACTCCCAACCCAACCTATGAGGAGGTTTGCACCGGCTTGACCGGCCACAACGAGGTGGTGCGGGTGGTTTACGATCCGGCTCAAATCAGCTACCTGCAGCTTTTGAAGGTGTTTTGGGAAAACCACGATCCCACCCAAGGGATGCGGCAGGGCAATGATGTGGGCACCCAGTATCGCTCCGGCATCTACGTCTATTCCCAGGCCCAGCAGGAGCTGGCAGAAAAAACCCGCGATCTCTACCAGCAAGCCCTGAGCGCCCACGGCTACGGCCAGATCACCACTGAGATCCTGGACGCCCCAGAGTTCTACTACGCCGAAGACTACCACCAGCAATACCTGGCCAAGAATCCGCGCGGCTACTGCGGCTTGGGCGGCACCAAAGTTCCCTTGCCAGAGCTGGCTGCCGAGTCTGTTTGAGCCACACCCTGGCCGTCCCACCCTCACCCCCGGCCCCTCTCCCTGAGGGAGAGGGAAGTTAGAGCGGCGCGTTCGTGATGAGGTTGCCTAGCGATAAGGATCCCAAAGAAGGCCTAGAAGATGCGGCGGGAAGGGGATCCCCGCTCTAGCAGCTCCTTGGCCACCAGGGTCACCACTGCCAGCAAGGAGAGCACCACCGCTGCCGCATAGGCCGAGCCCGTGGCATAGCTGCGGTAGGCATCTTCCACAAACAAGGGAAGGGTCTGGGTACGGCCGATGATGTTGCCGGAGACCACGGCCACCGCCCCGAACTCCCCCATGGCGCGGGCATTGGTCAGGATGACGCCGTAGAGAAGGCCCCAGCGGATGTTGGGCAGGGTGATGCGCAAGAAGATCTGCCAGGAATTGGCCCCCAGCGTTTTGGCGGCCTCTTCCTCTTCGGTGCCGGCCTCTTCCAACACCGGCAGCACCTCCCGCACCACAAAGGGCAAAGTGATGAAAGCGGTGGCCAGCACAATGCCCGGAAAGGCAAAAATGACCCGCAGATTCCAGGATCCCAGCCAACCCTGACGGCCAAAGATCAGCACCAGCATCAGGCCGGCCACCACTGGCGAAATGGAAAAGGGCAGATCGATGAGGCTGAGCAGCAAGGCCCGCCCCGGAAAACGGCGGCGAGCCAGGGCCAAGGCGGCACAGAGGCCGAAAAGGGTATTGAGAGGCACGACAACCAAGGCAGTCAGCACCGTCAATCGGAGGGCACTGAGCAGCTCCCGCTCGGTCAGGTGCTGCAGAAAAGCTGGGATCCCTTCTCGAAACGCTTGGTAGAAGATGTTCACCACCGGGATCCCAAGCAGCAGGGCAATGTAGAGCCCGACAATGCCGATCAACAGGCCCGACAGCCAAGGGTTTGTCGATGGCTCCGGTTGGACCCCCGATATCCCGTCAGGTTTCATGGCGACTTCCCCAAGCTTGCAGAAGGTTAATCACCACCAGCGACAAGAAAGAGATCCCCAGCATCACTGTCCCGATTACCGTTGCCCCGGCATAGTCGTACTGTTCCAGCCGCTGGATCACCAGCACTGCCGCGATGAGATCCCGGAAGGGGATGCTGGAGGCGATGATAACGATGGAGCCATATTCGCCCACAGCGCGGGAAAACCCCAGGGCCACCCCGGTTAAAACAGCGGGCAAAATCTGGGGCAGCACCACCCGCCAGAAGGTCTGCCAGCGGGAGGCGCCCAAACTCCAGGCCGCTTCTTCCACCTCTTGTTCCAGCTCCTGCAGCACTGGCTGCACCGTCCGCACCACAAAGGGAAAAGAGATAAACAGCATCGCCACCCCCACCCCCAAGCGAGTGAAGGCAATGCGGATCCCCAAGGGGGCCAACAGGGATCCAATCCAGCCGTTGCTGCTGTAAACCGTCGCCAGGGTGAGGCCGGCAACAGCCGTGGGCAGGGCAAAGGGCAGATCGATCAACCCCTCGAGGAGCTTTTTGCCGGGAAAGGTGTAGCGCACCAACACCCAAGCCGTCAGGGTGCCCATTACACCATTCACTAAGGCCGCCAGCAGCGCAGTTACAAAAGTAACTTCATAGGCGGAGAGGGCCACCGGATCCGTCGCGATCCGCCAAAACTCCGCCCAGCCCACGCTGCTGGACTTGGCGATCAAGGCGGCCAGCGGCAGGGCCAACATCAGGAAGAGATAGCCCAAGCTCAGCCGCCACGGCCAAGACAGTTGAAACCCAGCTTGCTGCAACTTTCCTCAAGCTCCCAGCGACATCGGACTTCGTCCCGCCGTCGCCAGCGGGGTCATGGCAGTTTTCTTGTCGTTTTTTTTGAGGGGAAAGGCCTTGACCACCTTGGGACGGACATAGACCTGCTGCCCCACCTGCAGCGGCTGGCTGGCGTATTGATCCCGGCTCAGGTGGGCCCAGAGGGATCCGCCATCGCTCAAGACCAGCTCCGCCTGGATCTCCCGCCCCAGGTGGATGATCGCTTTTACCCACGCGGGGACGCCGCTGCTATTGGGGTTGACCTCGATCTGCACATCGTGGGGGCGCAAGAAAAGCTGGTGCGGGCCGGCCTGCGCCTCGGGAAGCTGGCAAGATAACAGGGAGCGGGGAGAGAGCTCGTTAACCGGGCCGATAAAGCTCATGACAAAGGGGGTGGCCGGGTGATCGTAGATCTCGGCAGGGGATCCCACCTGCTCGATCCGCCCCTGGTTCATGACCACGATCTGGTCGGCCACCTCCATGGCCTCCTCTTGGTCGTGGGTAACCAAGACGGTGGTGACGTGCACCTTGTCGTGCAGGCGCCGCAGCCACTGGCGCAGCTCCTTGCGCACCCTGGCATCCAGCGCCCCAAAAGGCTCGTCCAAAAGCAATACCTGCGGCTCCACCGCCAAGGCGCGGGCCAGGGCCACCCGCTGCCGCTGCCCCCCCGAAAGCTGCGAGGGATAGCGATCCCCAAACCCCGACAGTTGCACCAGCTCCAACAGCTCGTCCACCCGCGCCCGGATCTCGGCCCGCGAAGCTTTGCGGATCTCCAGGCCAAAGGCAATGTTCTGCCGCACCGTCATGTGCTTGAACAGGGCGTAGTGCTGGAAGACAAAGCCAACATTGCGCTCCTGGACGCTGGCGTGGGTGGCATCCCGACCGGTGAGGAAAATCCGCCCCGTGTCCGGCTTTTCTAGACCAGCAATGAGGCGCAAGAGGGTGGATTTGCCCGAACCCGACGGCCCCAACAGGGCGACCAGGGATCCCGTGGGAATGGTGAGATCCGTAGGGTGGAGGGCCTGAAACTGCCCAAAACGCTTCGATACCCCTGCGATGGTGATGCCCATAGGTTCTGCCTAGCTAAGGGTTGGCCGGACGGCGTTTCTGACGAAGGAGGGAGCCTCTAATCTACGGTAAACCTGTCAACAAACCGTTGATACAGCCCCCAGGATACCCCGAACGGGGAGAGGAAGACAAGGGATCGGTCTACAACTGGGCTTGGATGCGGTCAAACAAAGCCCCGTCGGCAAAGAAGCGGTTCTGGACAGCTTCCCAGCCGCCCAGGTCGGCGACAGTCACCAGATTTTTGATGGGAGGGTAGCGCCAGGCAAACTCTTGGGCCACCGTGGGCTCCACCGGCCGAAAACCCACCTCGGCAAAGGCCCGCTGCGCCTCGGGAGTAAAGAGGTAGTCCACAAAGGCTTCGGCCACGGCGCGGGTGCCCTTGCGGTCTACGTTGGCATCCACCACCGCTACCGGGTTGTCGATGGAAATGTTGGGATCCGGCACCACGTAGGGCAAGGGCTGGCCGCGCAAGCCCGCCAGGATCACCTCATGTTCGTAGGTGAGCAGGGCATCCCCCTGCCCTTTTTGGAAAAAGACATCCGTAGCCTCCCGCGAGTCCCGCGGCAGGACGCGGACGTTTTTGTAGACCTGAGTAGTGAAGGCTAGAGCCTGCGGCTCAGGGACAGCGCTCCAGAGGGCCAAAAAGTTCCAGCGGGCGCCCCCGGAGGTTTTGGGGTTGGCAGTAACCACCTGCAAGCCGGGCCGAGCCAGATCCGTCCAGGAGCGGATATCGTGGGGGTTGCCCTCCCGCGTTACCATCACCACCACCGAACGGGTGACGATCCCCTGGTTGGGTGTGCGACTTTCCCAACCCGGCCGAATCAGGCCGGCAGCCACAATGCGCTCCACATCCAGGCCTAGGGCCAGGGCCACCACATCGGCATCCAGCCCCTCGATGACCGCCCGCGCCTGCGTTGCCGAGCCGGCGTAGCTGCTTTCCACCCGCACCCGTTGTCCGGTCTGGGCCAGCCAATGGGCCTCAAAGGCAGGGATGATCTGGCGGTAGGCATCGCGGGTCACCGCAAAAGAAGCCAGAAGAATCCTCACTTCCCCGTGGGATCCCACCCCACAGCCACCTAGCCCCAGCAGAAGGAATCCCACCGCCAGCCACCGCCCCGCTCTCCCCCACCAGGCCACCGCGACGGGTGAAGGGATCCCCAATGGCTTCCCCGCTGCCCCTTCCATCTTCACCGCCATCCCCAAAAACTTCTCCACTTCTCCGTCCCTCACCCCCAACCCCTCTCCCAAAAGGCGAGGGGAGGTTGGAGGCTAAGGAACTATTCTACGGTAATCCAGTCGGCAAACCGTTTTTAGACCAGGGATCCCTAGGCGGGGCAGGGGGTGGGGGGGCGCCGCGTCGGCAGCGAGATCCAGCGTGGCATTGAGGAGGCCGGGATCCTCCGGGGAGGGGAGCAACTGGAACCCTAGCCGCTTGCACAGGCGGCGCATGCCCTCGTTTTCGCTGAGCACCTCGCCGGCCAGACGCCGGATTCCTTCGCAGCGGGCCACCTGAATCAGGCGGGTCAGCAGCTCCGTGCCGATCCCCTGCCGTTGATAGGGATCCGCCACCAGCAGGGCAAACTCCGCCTCTTCGGGGAGGCCGTGTCTTTTGGAGAGGCGGCTGATGCCGAGGATTGTGGCTTCTGGCTCCTGTTTTTCCGCCACCAGGGCGATCTCGCGGTCGTAGTCGTTGAAGCAGATGCGGATTAAGCGCTCGTGGGCGATGCGGGCGCTGTATTTGATGGGGTGGAAGTAGCGCAGGTAGATGCTGTAGTCGGAGACGTGGCGATGAAACTGGATTACCAGCGGCTCGTCTTCAGGGCGGATGGGGCGGATGGTGATGCCGTCCCGGAAGGGCCAGGTGTACTGGCTGGGGTAGGGGCGGATGGCCAACGGCACCGGTGGTTCTTGCTCTGAGCGCAGAATGACGCGGGCATCCAAAGCCACCAGCCCCTCGCCCGAGGCCAGCAGGGGGTTGATGTCGATCTCCTTGATCTCCCGCTGTTCGGCCACCAGTTGGCTGAAGCGCACCAAAAGCTGTTCCAGCGCTTCCAGCTTGACGGCTCGGCGCCCCCGCACCCCCTTGAGGGCCTTGTAGATGAGGGTATTCTCCATCAGGCGCCGCGCCAAGGTGGTGTTGAGGGGGGGAAGGCCGATGGCGCGATCCTGGAACACTTCCACCAATTGGCCGCCGCTGCCAAACAGCAACACCGGCCCAAACTGGGGATCCTCGCTGCTGCCCAGGATCAGCTCGTAGCCGTCGGTGCGGATCATCGGCTGCACCGTCACCCCTTGGAAGTGCTGGGATCCGGCTTTTTCGGCAACATTGGTCTGGATCTGCCGGTAGGCCCGCCGCACCGACTCGGCATCGGGCAGGTTGAGCTGCACGCCGCCCACATCGGTCTTGTGGGTGAGGGTGTGGGAGTAGAGCTTGAGCACCACCGGGTAGCCGATTTGTTCGGCGGCCTCTACAGCCGCTTCCGGGCTCTCGGCCACCCGCGTGGGCACCACCGGGATCCCGTAGGCGGCCAGGAGCTCCTTGGACTCGACCTCGGTCAGGAGCGTGCGGCCTTGCCGCCGGGCTTGGCTGAGGATTGGCTGCACCCTCTCGCGCTCGACCGCTGTTGCAGGGGGCAGCGCGGGGGTTTCGTAGAGGGCCTTGAGGTTGTCGCTGAAGCGCCACAGATAGCTGAACACCCGCGCCGCCTGATCCGGATAGCGGTAGGTGGGGATCCCGGCCTGGTTGAGGATCTGCTCGCCGGCATCCACCAGGGCTCCCCCCATCCAACTGGCCAGGATGGGTTGGCGAGATCCGCTGCGCCGCCAGGTCTCCACCACCTTGGCGGCCGTGGCGGTGGGATCTGTCATCGCCTGGGGGGTGAGGATCACCAGACAGCCCTGGCTGCCGGGATCCCGCAGCACGATCTCCAGCGCCTGGGCAAAGCGCTCCGGCCCGGCATCGCCCAAAACGTCGATGGGGTTGCCGTGGCTCCAGTGGGGCGGCAGGATCTGGCTGAGCTGCTCCAGCGTCTCCGGGGCAAGAGAGGCCAGGGATCCGCCGGCGCGAATGAGGGCGTCGGTGGCCAGCACCCCTGGCCCGCCGGCATTGGTGAGGATGCTGAGGTGGGGCCCTTGCGGACGGGGCTGTTTGGCCAGCACCTCCGCCATGTCGAAGAGATCTTCAATGTGATCCACCCGCAGCACGCCGCAGCGGCGGAAGGCCGCATCCAAAACCGCGTCGCTGCCGGTGAGGGATCCCGTGTGGGAGGCCGCCGCCTGGGCCGCCGCCTGGGTGCGCCCCGCCTTGATGACGATGATGGGCTTGCTCAGCGCCACCTCGCGGGCCGCCGACAAAAACGACCGCGCATCCCCGACGGATTCCATGTAGAGGACGATGCTGTGGGTATGGGGATCCTGGCCCAGGTAGTCGATGAGATCCCCCCAGCCCACATCCAGCATCGATCCCAGGGAGATAAAGGCGCTAAAGCCGACATTTTCCTGCAGGCTCCAGTCTAGGATCGAGGTGCAGAGGGCCCCGCTTTGGCTGATAAAGCCCACGTTGCCGGGCCGGGCCATCTGGGCCGCAAAGGTGGCATTTAGGCCCGTGTGGGGGTTTTGGATCCCCAGGCAGTTGGGGCCAATCAGGCGCAGCTTGCCGCGGGCAGCCTCTTGGATGGCCTTTTCCAGCTCCAGCCCCTCGGGGCCGATTTCCTTAAAGCCCGCCGAGAGGACAATAGCTCCCTTGACGCCGGCCTCGACGCATTCTTGAATAACCGCCGGCACCCCGGCTGCCGGGATGGCGATGATGGCCAGATCCACCGGCTCCGGCAAAGCAGACAGCCGCTCATAGGCCCGGATGCCCAACACCTGGTGCCGCTTGGGGTTGACCGGGTAGACCGTGCCCCCAAACGGGTGGCTGATCAGGTTCCACAAGACCGTGCGCCCAACACTGCCCTCCCGCTCTGTTGCCCCCACCACCGCCACCGAGCGGGGCAGAAAAATGGGATCTAAGGGGTGGGATCTGGCCTTCCAGATGTCGAGGCTGGGGTCAGGGCGGCGCCGCATGGGCTTACTCCTCAATGTCTGGTGACTAGGCCAACACCGGCTCCGGCTGGTGGTAGAGGGCAGCCTCCACCCGGCAGCCCCGGTAGGCCAAGACGTACAGCTCCTTCATGTCCTGAATCAGCGGGTAGCGGGGGTTGGCGCCGGTGCATTGATCATCGAAAGCCTGCTCCGCCATCGCCTCCAGACGGTCGTAGAACGCCTGCTCGCTCTCGCTGAGGGCCTCGCGGATGGTAGCCGGGATCCCTAGCTTCCGCTTTAGCTCCTCGATGGCCTCAATGAGGCGCATGACCTTTTCATCATCATTGGCTCCGCCCAACTGCAGGTAATCGGCAATCTCGGCATAGCGGTGCTTGGCGTTGGGGTAGCGGTATTGGGGGAAGATGGCCTGCTTAAAGGGGGCGTCGGTGGCGTTGTAGCGGATGACGTGGGTAATCATCAGGGCATTGGCCAGGCCGTGGGGCAGGTGGAAGGTGGATCCCAGCTTGTGCGCCAAGGAGTGGCACACCCCCAAAAAGGCGTTGGCAAAGGCCATGCCGGCAATGGTGGCGGCGTAGTGGACTTTTTCTCTGGCTTCTGGATCTTCGGCCCCCTTCTCGTAGGCCCGCGGCAGGTAGGTCATCAGCAGCTTAATCGCCTGCAGCGCCAGCCCGTCGGTAAACTCGCTGGCCATCACCGAGACATAGGCTTCCAAAGCATGGGTGAGGGCATCGAGGCCGCCGTAGGCGGTTAGCTTCTTGGGCATCTTCAAAGTGAGATCCGGATCCACGATGGCCATGCTGGGGGTGAGGGCGTAGTCGGCCAGTGGGTACTTGATCCCCACCCGGTCGTCGGTCACCACCGCAAAGGGTGTCACCTCGGATCCCGTCCCGGAAGTGGTGGGGATGCAGACCAGTTGGGCCTTTTGCCCCAGCGGCGGCAGCTCGTAGACCCGCTTGCGGATGTCCATAAAGCGCGTTGCCAGGCCTTCAAACTCCACCTGCGGCTGCTCGTACATCAGCCACATCACCTTGGCCGCGTCCATCGGGGATCCGCCCCCCACGGCGATGATCACATCCGGCTGGAATTGGCGCAACTGCTCCAGGCCGCGGTTGACGTTGCTGAGGGTGGGATCCGGCTCCACGTCGTGGTAGACATCCCACTTGATCTGCAGTTCGTCCAAAACCCGGGTAACCGCCTGCAGCACGCCCAGCTCGAAGAGGGGCCTATCGGTAACCAAAAAAGCCCGTTTTTTGCCGGCCAACTCCCGCAGCGCCACCGGTAGACATCCCGGCTTGAAGTAGATCTTGGGCGGCACCCGAAACCAGAGCATATTTTCCCGCCGGTAGGCCACCGTTTTAATGTTGAGCAGGTGGCGCGGCCCCACATTGTCCGAGACCGAATTGCCCCCCCAAGTGCCACAGCCTAGGGTGAGCGAGGGATCCAGCCTGAAGTTATAGAGATCCCCAATTGCTCCCTGGGAAGAGGGGGTGTTGATCAGCACCCGCGCTGTTTGTAGGGCATTTTCAAAGTAGGCAATATCGTCCCGATTGGCGGGATCGGTATACAAAACAGAGGTGTGGCCCCGCCCCCCGAAATTGACCACTTGGACGGCCATATCGACAGCGCTGGGGAAATCCTTGGCGCGGTAGAGGGCCAAAACAGGAGCCAATTTTTCGTAGGAAAACGGCTCTTCGGGCCCCACCTTCTCCACTTCCCCAATCAGCAGCTTGCTGCCTTCGGGTACCTGGATCCCGGCCAGAGCAGCGATGGTCTGCACCGATTGGCCAACAATAGCTGGATTGAGACGGCCATCCTTGAGGAGAATGCGGCGCACCGCTTGCGTCTGTTCCGGATCCAAAAAGTAGGCCCCTCGATGGCAAAACTCCGCCTTCACCTGCTCATAAACGGCCTCCACCACGATCACCGCCTGTTCCGAGGCGCAGATCATGCCGTTGTCAAAAGTTTTGCTGAGCAAGATCGAGCTGACGGCTGTGGGAATGTCGGCGCTGGCGTCGATCACCGCCGGCGTGTTGCCCGCCCCCACACCCAGCGAGGGGTGGCCGGAGGAATAGGCCGCCTTGACTAGGGCGGGGCCGCCGGTGGCCAGGATCAACTTCACCTCCGGATGTTGCATCAAAGCCTGAGACAGCTCGATGGTGGGCTCGTCGATCCAGCCGATCAACCCCACAGGCGCACCGGCTGCCTCAGCCGCCTCCTTGACCACCTTGGCCGCGGCAATGGTGCATCGTTTGGCGCGGGGGTGAGGGGAAAAGATGATGGCGTTGCGGGTTTTCAGGGTGATGAGAGCTTTGAAAATGGTTGTCGAAGTGGGGTTGGTGACTGGCACAATGCCCGCCAAAAGCCCCACCGGCTCGGCAATGCGCTCGTAGCCAAAACTCTCGTCCCGCTCGATGACGCCACAGGTTTTCTCGTGTTTGTATTTGTTGTAAATGTATTCAGAGGCAAAGTGATTTTTGATCACCTTGTCTTCCACAATCCCCATGCCGGTCTCTTCCACGGCCAGCTTGGCCAGCGGGATCCGTTCGTTGTTGGCGGCCAGGGCAGCTTTGTGAAAGATCCGATCCACCTGTTCCTGGGTGAAGGTGGCATACTCAGCCTGGGCAGCTTTTACCTGTTGGATCAGAGCTTCCAGTTCCTCGAGGTTGGTGACAGGCATAGGTGGATCCTCCAAAATTACATCCATACAGGTTAAAAGTTGAGGCAACCGTTAGAAATTGCTGCAAGACTCCATGGGCCTGCTGACCGGCTAAGCGCCAACAGGCGCGGGAACCTGGATCTCAGTGGTCATTTTTGGGGGATGGGTAAGGGTGTTGTGGATGATGCACGCATCGACTGCCTTTTCCAACCCTTTTTGGTGTTTTTCGTCGAGCGGGATCCCACTTTTCACCCGAATGCAAATGTTGTCTAGGCGGGCAGGGTGCTCGACTTTATCTGCGGTAACAACCACTTCCAGCCCTTTGGGATCCAACTGCCGCGCTTCCAAATACTTGACGGCATAGAACCCCACACAAGCACCCAAAGAGGCCAAAAACCACTCCGGCGGCGTCATTCCCTGATCTTGGCCGTGGTTGTCCAAAGGCTGATCGCTGAGGATGCGATGGCCGCGGCTTTGGGCTTGAAATTGAACGCCATTTTGGTAGGTTACGCGCACTTCCACCGGGGATCCCTCCTCATTTTTGGAGCTACCAGAGTTGGCAAGCTGCTAGACTATTGGGTTCAACTAAGTTCAACTTAGCATTACCTTGGAGACAGCCTAAGGACTTTAGAGATGACTTTGGGATCAGGCTGGCTCAAGTCAGAATTGGCTCTAGTTTTGTTGCTGTCGCTCCAGCGATAAACTAAACTGCCACCAATCCCCGCTCGCGAAAGATCTGCAAAGCGTGGTTGATCTGTTCCGGGGTGGGCGGCTGAACATCGCTGAGGGTATAGGGCAATCCCAACTGCTGCCATTTGTATTCCCCCATCTTGTGAAAGGGCAAAACTTCCACCCGCTCCACGTTGGAGAGCGTGGCCACAAACTCGGCCAAGCCCTTGATGTTTTCCTCGGGATCTGTTAGCCCGGGAACCAGCACAAAACGAATCCAGGTGGGCTTGTGAATCTGATCCAAATAGCGAGCCAGATCGAGAGTGGGCTGCAGCGAAACGCCGGTAACTTTGCGATAGAGCTCCGGCAGATAGGACTTGATATCCAGTAGCACCAAGTCTGTATGGGCCAACACCGGCTTGGCCACGCCCAAGGGCGCATAGCCGGAAGTATCTAGAGCCGTGTGCAAGTCCAGCTCATGGCAGCGGCGGAAAATCTCCGCCACAAAGTTGGGCTGCATCAACGGTTCCCCCCCGCTGGCCGTGACTCCCCCGCCCTTGAGGTAGTAGTTGCGGCAGCGCTGGATCTCCGCCATGAGGGAATCCACCGTCACCACCTGGCCGGCATTGGGATCCCGACAGTCGGGATTGTGGCAGTACAGACAGCGCAGAGGACAGCCCTGCAGAAAGATAACAAAGCGGATCCCTGGCCCATCTACCGTGCCACAGGTCTCGACCGAGTGAATGCGGCCGGTTATCGGCGTCAAGGGGTTGAGCGGGGTATCCATACTTCTATCCTCAACAGCTTTTGCAAAATATCAATTAATCTTGAGGTTTTCTTCCCAATTGCTGTCTATGCTGCGCACACCATGGTTTTGTCTCTTTTGAGATTTGGGCTTTACCCGAACTGGGTTTTGCTTAACAGTTGACAACCCCTGGAAAGACCCCCCTACTGGGAAACACCTGCCGAGATGTTGTGCAGGCGATGGGCTTTGGGATCAAAGCCCGCCGGGAAATGGGTATAGGCATCGTAATCGGCGTGATCCAGCAAAGCCCCCTCCAAGAGAGCACCGCGGAAATCGCTGCCGAAAAGCAGGCATCCCCGCAGATCCGCTCCCGATAGGTTGGCGCCGGTGAAATCGGCAAAGCTGAGGTCACACCCCCGCAGGTTGGCGCCTGCCAGGTTGGCCCCTCTGAAATCAGCAGAGCGCAGGTCGGCACCGGCTAGGTGGATGCCCCGCAAGTCGGCCTGGGGCAGCTCGATCTCCTGGAAATCGCGCCGTCCCGCCGCGTAGTCTCTAACCAAGTCCAAAACGCTATAGCTCATCGAACCTCCTTGCTTGGGGAGGGGGATCCCTTCCCTCGACCCTGCTACGGGCAGCCTTCCGGGATCCCCCACTCCGCCGTTTTCCGTTAGAAGTGTTGGTGGAAGGTGCGGTTAATCACATCCAGTTGTTGCTCGCGGGTGAGCTTGATGAAGTTCACCGCGTAGCCAGACACTCGGATGGTGAGCTGGGGATAGAGCTCGGGGTGCTCCATGGCCTGCAGCAGGGTCTCGCGGTTAAGGACGTTCACGTTGAGGTGAAAGCCGCCATCCCGCATGTAGCCGTCCAGCAGCCCCACCAGGTTAGCAACCCGCTCCTCGGCGGTGCGACCTAGGGCCGCCGGCACGATGGAGAAGGTGTTGGAGATGCCATCCAGAGCGTCGTCGTAGGGCAGCTTGGCCACAGAAGCCAGCGAGGCCACCGCCCCCTTGGTGTCGCGGCCATGCATGGGGTTGGCCCCCGGCGCAAAGGGCTCGCCGGCCCGCCGCCCATCGGGGGTGTTGCCGGTTTTTTTGCCGTAGACCACGTTGGAGGTGATGGTGAGGATGGACTGGGTGGGGATGGCATTGCGGTAGGTCTTGTGCTTGCGCAGCTCCGCCATGAAGGTCTGCACCAGTTGCACCGCAATGGAGTCAACTCGGTCGTCGTTGTTGCCGTATTTGGGGAAGTCGCCCTCCACCGCGTAATCCACCACTAGGCCCCGCTCATCCCGGATGGCCCGTACCCGCGCGTATTTGATGGCGGATAGGGAGTCGGCTGTTACCGACAGGCCGGCCAACCCAAAGGCCATGGTGCGCAGCACGTCCCGGTCGTGCAGGGCCATCTCCAGGCGCTCGTAGCAGTACTTGTCGTGCATGTAGTGGATGATGTTCATGGTGTTGACGTAGGTTTTGGCCAGCCAGGCCATCATCTGCGCCATGCGCGGCCACACCTCGTCGTAGTCCAGGACATCGGCGGTGATGGGGGCGAAAGCAGGAGCCACCTGCTCGCCGGAGATCTCGTCCCGGCCGCCATTGATGGCATAGAGTAGGCACTTGGCCAGGTTGACCCGCGCCCCAAAAAACTGCATCTGCTTGCCGATGCGCATGGCCGACACGCAGCAGGCGATGCCGTAGTCATCCCCCCAGTAGGGGCGCATCAGGTCGTCGTTTTCGTACTGGATGGAGCTGGTTTCGATGGAGACCTTGGCGCAGTAGCGCTTGAAGGCTTCCGGCAGCCGCTCCGACCAGAGCACCGTCAGGTTGGGCTCCGGTGCCGGCCCCAGGTTGTAGAGGGTATGCAGCATGCGGAAGCTGGTCTTGGTAACCAGAGGCCGCCCATCCAGCCCCATGCCGCCGATGCACTCGGTTACCCAGGTGGGATCCCCGCTAAAGAGCTCGTTGTACTCCGGCGTGCGCAAAAACCTGACCATGCGCAGCTTCATGACAAAGTGGTCGATGAGCTCTTGGGCCTCTTCCTCGGTGAGGATCCCGGCCTGCAGATCCCGCTCGATGTAGATGTCTAGGAACGTGGAGACCCGCCCCAGGGACATGGCAGCGCCATTTTGCTCTTTGACGGCTGCCAGGTAGGCCAGGTACAGCCACTGGATGGCCTCGCGGGCGTTGCTGGCCGGACGGCCCAGGTCAAAGCCGTAGCTGGCCCCCATTTCCTTGAGCTCGTGTAGGGCTTTGATCTGCTCCGAGAGCTCCTCCCGCAGGCGGATGGTTTCTTCATCCATCGTGTCCAGGTCGAGGCTGGCTTTTTGCGCCTCCTTGTCCTCAATCAGCCGATCCACCCCATAGAGGGCCACCCGCCGGTAGTCGCCGATGATGCGGCCCCGCCCATAGGCGTCCGGCAAGCCCGTGATGATGCCAGAGCGGCGGCAGCGGCGCATCTCCTCCGTGTAGGCGTCGAAAACCCCGTCGTTGTGGGTCTTGCGGTACTTGGTAAAGATTTCCTTAACCTTTGGATCCAGCTCGTAGCCGTAGGCCTTGAGGGCCGTCTCCACCATGCGGATGCCGCCGAACGGCATAATGGCCCGCTTCAGGGGCTTGTCGGTCTGTAGGCCTACAATTTGCTCCAGCTCCCGGTCGATATAGCCCGGCGGGTGGCTGGTGATGCTGGAAGGAAGGTCCGTGTCGGCATCCAAAACCCCCCGCTCCCGCTCCAGCGCCATCAAATCCTTAACCTTGGCCCACAGCCGCTGCGTGCGTTCGCTGGCCGGCGCCAAGAAGCTTTCGTCGCCGGTGTAGGGAGTGTAATTGCGCTGAATAAAATCTCGGACATCAATGCAGCGTTGCCACCGTCCCGGCAGAAAATCTCTCCCAATCGTTTGATCGGATACTTTGCGTTCTGTGGTTTTTTGGGCCTTCGATTCTGTAGATAAAGCTACAGAACGCTGCGCGCTTGCTATCATAACAATCCTCCCGGCTATTACGCCTAACAACTCCGCCAATAGGCTGGCGACAGGGCGAGGCGACGCCTCAGCAGCTGCCAAAAGCTACAACAATCTTTGCAAAAGGGAAGGTCTAGCCACTCACTTGAGGGACAGCTTTTAGCAACTCTGCTGTTTCTTTTTTTAGATGTTGGCCCTACACCTCGCCCACTTCAATTTTAGTCTCTTGCCCTGGGAAGATGTTTTTGTGGGCGCATTTTTAACCGTGTTTTTTAATGTTGTCTTAAGAGTTTGCTGGAAAGAGTTTTGACCTTTTCCCTCGCCGAAGGGCCGACCTATGCTGAGGTAGGGCAGCCCCGGTTGCCCCACCAGAAGACCTGGTGTTCGCGTTAGCAGTGCGTTTTCTATGAAGTTTTCTATGAACCCGTCCATTCGAATTGTCCAAGGGATCCACCACCTGCACTTCTACCTTTGGGATCTGCCCCGTTGGCGGGAACACTTTTGTCGGGTTTGGGGCTTCCGGGTGGCAAGCGACGCCGGCAACACCCTGGAGCTGGAGCAGGGATCCCTGCGCTTGCGCCTGTCTCAGCCGGCACGGGCGGGGGACGAGGTGGACCGCCATTTGCAGCGGCATGGGCCGGGGGTGGTGGATGTGGCCTTGGCGGTGGGAGAGCAGGAGCTACCGGCCTTGGCGGAGCTGTTGCGGGGCCGAGGCGCCCAACTGGCGTGGATCCCGGCAGCAGCGGCGCTCTGCCTCCACACCCCCTACGGGATCCGGCATTCTCTGATCCCTGGCCCCTTGGATGCCGCCCCTGCCGAAGCGGGCCTGTTTTCCCACTGGGATCACGTGGTGTTGAACGTGGAGCAGGGATCCCTGCAGGCGGCAGCCGACTGGTATGGGCGGGTGCTGGGCTGGCGGCGGCTGTACCGCTACAGCATCGGCACCGCCACCTCCGGCCTGGAAAGCGTGGTGGTGGGGGATCCGGAAGCGGGGATCCAATGGGCCATCAACGAGCCCACCTGTGCCGCTTCCCAGATTCAGGAGTTTTTGCATGCCCATGGCGGCCCGGGCATTCAGCACGCGGCGCTGCACAGCTCAGACATTGTTGCCAGCCTGCGCCGGTTGCGGCAGGGGGGAGTGGACTTTTTGCAAGTGGCGCCGCAGTACTACACCAGCCTGGAAAGGGAGCTGGGGTTGGCGCTCCGTTCTGCCCTTGGGCAGGCCATCTCCTGGCAAGACCTGGTGGAGCAGCAGATCCTTCTGGATGCTACCCTGCCCGCTTCTGATGGCCAGGATCGCCCCCTTCTGCTGCAGACCTTTACCCAGCCCCTCTTTGGTCGGCCCACCTTTTTCTTTGAAGTCATTCAACGGCTAGGCGGGGCCACGGGCTTTGGCGAGGCCAATTTTCAGGCTTTGTTCGAGGCCCTGGAACGGCAACAGCGACAGCGACACCAGGCGCTGACCCCTTAGCTACAGCCGGCAGGGATCCGGAAAACTTTTCTCGGTTCCCTGGAAGTTTTATCCCAATAGTAAATGGCTATAGCTAAGAGTTCAGAGCAGTTGGGCGGCGATTGCTCTCAACAGGTGATTTTGGTCGATGGGCTTGGTTAAGTAGGCATTAGAGCCAAGCCGCAGCCCTTCTTCCATGTCTTCTCGGCTGGTTTTCGAGGAGAGAAAGACAAAGGGGATGTGGGCAGTGGACCGATCCCATCTCACGGCATCTAACACTCCATAGCCGTTCAGCTTGGGCATGACCACATCGCACAACACCAAATCCGGCAGGAGAGCGTGCACCATCTGTAATCCTTCCTCCCCATCGCTGGCCGCGACAGTGTCGTACCCAGCTCGTTGCAACACTTTCTGCAAATAGGTGCGGATGGCGGGTTCGTCTTCAATCACCAAGATGCGTTTGGACATGTGGCTTCGTAAAAAAGCAAACAAGAAACCCCCAATCCCTTGGGCTGGCCGTCGGCTTCCTGGAACAACCGAGAGCCGAGTTGATGCGGGAACGAACAGGGAAGCTACAGAGACAGCATAGAAAAACTCTGGGGAAAAAAGCTCCGCCAAATGGCTCATTCTGGTACCCTAACCCTCTGCAAAAATCCTGATACGGTGCAGAACCCCTTTCCTCATCCGCGGATTTGCGGCTATGGTCATTTCAAATAGCAATGCAACGTTTATCCCTAACTCCCCTCTCCCAGAGGGAGAGGGGCAGGGGGGTGAGGGTCTTATTCCGAGGTGAGTTGTCGCTCCATCAGCCTGGCCAGGGCAGCAGTGGGGGTGGTCTGTCCTTGCAACAACCGATGCACCTCCTGGGTGATAGGCACCCGGATGTTGTGTTGGGCGGCGATCTTGACCACGACAGGAGCGGTGTAAACTCCTTCGGCAGTGCCCTCGATTTCAGCCAGAACCTGGGACAAAGGCCTACCTTGGCCCAACCCGTAGCCCACCTGGTAGTTGCGGCTCAGAGGACTGTGACAGGTGGCCAGCAGATCCCCCAGGCCTGAGAGGCCGTTGAAGGTCTCAGGCCGCGCCCCTAAGCGGGATCCCACCCGGATCATCTCTGCCAAGCCGCGGGTAACCAGGGCAGCCCGAGCATTGGTGCCCAGGTGCAGCGCATCACACACCCCCACGGCGATGGCGATAACATTTTTCAGGATGCCTCCCAGCTCCACCCCCAGCGGATCGCTGCTGGTGTAGAGGCGAAAGCGCTCTGAAGCCAGGGCATGCTGCACCTGCACGGCTGCCCAGAGATCCCGGCTGGCTACCACTGCTGCTGCCGGCAAACCCTGGCGGATCTCGGCGGAAAGGTTAGGCCCGGAGAGCACCACCAACGGCTGGGTGGGGAAGGCAGCCCCCCAGATTTGGGCAGGAGTCAAAAGTTGGAGCGGATCCAGTCCCTTAGTGGCTGAGACCAAAATAACCTGCGGTGGGATCCCCACCTGGCGCACAACCTCGGCCACGGGGCGCACCCCTGCCATCGAGACTGCCGAGATGAGGATTTGGGATCCCTGGAGCACCTCTTTGAGATCCAGATCTTTGCGCCGGTCCCAAACCTGCACTCGGTGCCCCTGGGCCTGGGCCAGCAGAGCCAGCGTACTTCCCCAGGCTCCCGCCCCTAGAATGGCGATCTTCTGGGGGGATGTTGTGTTAGTTTTCATCTGACCTTTGCAGCCGCAGCTTCTCTCCCAGGATGCCTTAAACTCCCCGTTAGCAAGAGAGCGACAAAGGTTAGTATGGTTGGATACTAAATCATGGGTTCGGCCAAAGAGCAGACGAGATGACAGAAGCAGGGATCCGACGCCTTCCTGCTGAGGTAGCCGCCAAGATGGGGAGCTGGCGGCACGGCTATGCCCTCACCAATGGTATTCAACTGCACTACGTCACCCAGGGGGAAGGGGAGCTGGCCATCTTGCTGCATGGTTTCCCGGAGTTTTGGTACTCCTGGCGGCACCAGATCCCGGTGTTGGCGCAGCGGTTTTGCGTGGTGGCCCCCGATCTACGCGGCTACAACGATTCCGACAAGCCGGATCACGGCTACGACCTAGATACCCTCACGGCGGATGTCCGCGGCCTCCTGGATCACTTTGGGGCCAAGAGGGCGGTAGTGGTGGCCCACGACTGGGGAGGAGCCATTGCCTGGCACTGGGCGCAATTTTTCCCCGACGAGATCCGCAAGCTGGCCGTGCTCAACTCTCCTCACCCAGCTTGCTTTCGCCGGGAGTTCCTGACCAATTTGGACCAGATGCGCCGCAGTTGGTACTTGTTTTTCTTCCAGTTGCCCTGGCTGCCGGAGTGGGTGCTCCAGTGGAACTTGGGCGATTGGGTGCAGCGCATCTTCCGAGAGACCTCGGTGCGCAAGAGTGCCTTCACCCGACACGACCTGAAGATCTACCAAGAGGCTCTCGCCAAACCCAAGGTGCTCACCTCTGCCCTTAACTACTACCGCCACCTGTTTAGCCTGCCCACTCTGCAGAACCTGTTTTTACAGCCCCTGCGGCAGATCCTCGCCCCCACCCTGCTCATTTGGGGAGAGGAAGACTTTGCCCTCAGCCGCGAGCTGACCGAGGGAATGGATCCCTTTTTCCCCAACGGCATTCGCAAAGAATACATCCCCGAGTGCGGCCACTGGGCGCAGCAGGAGGCGCCGCAAACCGTGAATCGGCTGCTGATGGAGTTCCTCTAGGTGTCAAGTTGGGAGAGCTTTACCAGCCCCAGGGGTTCACCCTAGAATAATCCACTGAATTCTAGCAGGGGAAACGGCATGGCCCTGGAGTATCCGCCCCATCTGCGCTATGTGGACACCCACGAGTACATCCGCGTTGAGGATGACATTGCGGTGATTGGGATCACGGCTTATGCCGTCGATCAGCTCGGGGATATTGTCTTTGTCGGCCTGCCCGAGGAAGGAACAGAGATTGAAAAGGGCGAAAGCTTTGGCTCGGTGGAATCCGTTAAGGCGGTCGAGGATCTCTATGCCCCTGTTTCGGGGGAAGTGGTGGCAGTGAACAAAGCAGTGGTGGACAGCCCAGAGAGCATTGCCGACGATCCCTATGGCGATGGCTGGCTGATCAAGGTGCGCATGACCAACCCGGAAGATCTCGACGACACGATGAGCGCCGAGGCCTACGCCAGCTTGGTAGAAGGATCCTAAGCCCTACAGCAACACTTCCCGGCTGCCCCCCTGCCTTTTGGCCTGGTAGAGGGCTTGGTCGGCTGCCTCTAGAAAGCTTTGGACGGAAGTCTCTGCTGGAAGCCGGAGCAAAGAGGCGACACCGATGCTACAGGTGAGGGGAATTCCCCCCTGTAGGGGAAGGGATTGGACGGCCTGCTGCAGGCGCCCGGCCAACTGCAGGATCTGAGAGTCTGGGATCCCGCGCACCAGGAGAGCAAATTCGTCGCCCCCCATGCGGGCCAGCAGATCCTCTTGGCGAACCTGGTCCTGCAGTTGGCGGGCCACCTGGATCAGGGCTTGATCCCCGGCCAAATGCCCCCAGCGATCGTTGATGAGCTTGAAGTTGTCCAAGTCCAGGTAAAGCAAGTGGAGGGGAAAGCTATGGCGGCGGGCAAAGGCCATCTCCCTCTGCAGGTGCTCTAGGAAAAACCGACGGTTGTGCAGCCCCGTGAGCGGGTCGTAGAGAGCGGCGGCAGCGACCTGGAAAAAGAAAGCCTCCTCCAGCCGGTCATAATAGGCAAACTGCAGGAGGCTATTCCCCAGCTGGATGCGATCCCTATCGGCCAAGGGAAGGCGAGTTACCCTCTGCCAGTTGACATAGGTACCGTTGAGGCTGCCTAGGTCGGTGAGGATGTAGGTTCCCCCTTCTCTCTCCAGCCGACAGTGCTGCCGAGAAACGGCGTGATCCCAGAGCTGAATGTCAGCCTGGGAGCTGCGCCCCACTACCGCTGTTTCCCCCAAGGGAAAGGTCATGCCCATATTGGCCCCCCAGAGCACGGTCAAAAAGGCGCCCACAGGCTCTCTCTCCACTCCCAGCCCATAGCACTCCAGGGAGATGCAGGTGGTCGGCTCTTCGAGAGACAAAGGGTAAGTATCCAAAGTTACAGGGATCCCACCTAGGCAGAGGTTATGGAAGGCTTAAGACGGCCTCTCTCCGTATTATGACGGTTTTGTCGAGCTCTGCCCACCCTCCTGCCTGCCCCGCCAGGACAAGAGGGATCCTCTACTCCAGGCCCAGCCGGCGGCGAAAGTAGGGGATAGTCAGCTCCAGGCCAAGCTGCAGAGGAATCTGGGGATCCCAGCCCAGCAGGGCGCGGGCCTTGCCGATATCGGGCCGGCGCTGCTTGGGATCATCTGTGGGCAGAGGCCGGTGGACGATGGGAGAAGAGCTGCCGGTGAGGGCCAAAATCTGCCGAGCCAACTCTAGAATGGTGACCTCCTGCGGGTTGCCCAGGTTAAAGGGGCCGGGATAAGGGCTGTTCATCAGGCGCACCAGGCCCTCGATGAGGTCGGAGATGTAGCAGAAGCTACGGGTCTGGGAGCCATCTCCATAGACGGTGAGGGGATTCCCGCGCAGCGCCTGGACGATGAAGTTGCTGACCACACGACCATCGTCTTCCCGCATGGCCGGGCCATAGGTGTTGAAGATGCGGGCCACGCGGATCTCGGTTTGGTGTTGCCGCTGCCAGTCAAAGGTTAGGGTTTCGGCCAGGCGCTTGGACTCGTCGTAGCAGGCCCGCGGGCCGATGGGGTTGACATGGCCCCAGTAGTCCTCCGGCTGGGGATGCACCTGGGGATCCCCGTACACTTCCGAAGTGGAGGCTAGGAGGAAGCGGGCCCCCGTCTTTTGGGCCAGCTCCAGCAGGTGGTAGGTGCCCCAGACGCCGGTGCGGATGGTGCGGATGGGATCCGCCTGGTAGTGGGGCGGCGAGGCGGGACAGGCCAGGTGGTAGATTTGCTCAATGCCCGCTTTCTCCAGCTCCGGCGGCAGCGGCTCGGCCACGTCGTGCCACAGCAAGGTCAAGGCAGGGTTGTTGCGGTGGGCCTGCAGGTTCTCCTCCCGCCCCGTGTAGCCGTTGTCGAGGCAGATCACCGTGTGGCCCTCCTGCAGCAGACGGCTGACCAGATGGGAGCCGATAAACCCCAAACCACCCGTAACCAGGATCTTCACCAGCCCACTCCAATCAGGGTAATGCCCGCCTGCTGAACGGCCTGCCGGTCAAGGCAGTTGCGGCCGTCGAGGATGAGGGGCCGCCGCATCAGCTCGGCAAGGCGCCGGTAATCCAGCGACAAAAACTCCGGCCACTCGGTCACCAGCACCAGGGCGTCGCAATCCTGGGCCAGGCGGAACACGTCCGTTTCCACCACCACGTGGGCCAGGCCCTCCCGCATCCCCGAAGCCGACACAATGGGATCATAGGCTTTTACCTTGGCCCCCAGGCGGTGGAGCTGCTCGATGAGGGTCAGGGACGGCGCATCCCGCAGGTCGTCGGTGTGGGGCTTGAAGGTGAGGCCCAGAAGGCCGATGGTCTTGCCCTTGAGCACCTTGAGGGCCTGCTGCAGCTTTTCCAGCAGGCGCTGCCGCTGCTCGCGGTTGACCTCGACGGTGGCCCGCAACAGCTTGGCCTCGTAGCCGTAGTCGGCTGCCGTCTGGATCAAAGCGGCCAGATCCTTGGGAAAGCAGCTCCCTCCCCAGCCTAGACCAGCGTTGAGGAAGGCGCGGCCAATGCGCTTATCGAGGCCGATCCCTTCGGCCACCTGGGTGATGTCGGCGCCAGTGCGCTCGCAGATGTTGGCGATCTCGTTGATGAAGCTGATCTTGGTGGCCAGGAAGGCGTTGGCCGCATATTTGATCATCTCGGCCGAGGCCAGGTCGGTGACCAGCAAGGGCACGGGATCCCCGCCCAAGCCCTGCTGGCGGCTGAGGATGGGCTCGTAAAGCTGCCGCAGGATCTCGACGGCGCGGGGGCTGCTGGAGCCAATCACAATGCGATCCGGGTAGAAGGTATCCTGGATGGCGCTGCCCTCCCGCAAAAACTCGGGGTTGCTGACCACGTCGAAGGGCGGCACCCAGGGAGACTTGTCCAGGGTGGCCAGGGAGGAGGGGGTGGGATCCCCCCCAGCCAGGGCCATCTGTTGGCTGCTTAGGCGCTGCTGGACAGCCTCGGCGGCGCCGTCGAGGATGAGCATGCGCACCCAGTCGCCGGAGCCGATGGGCACGGTGGACTTGTTGACGATGACGCGGTAGCGGTTGTCCAGGTGCTGGCCGATCCCTCGCGCCACGGCCTCTACGTAGCGCAGGTCTGGCTCGCCGCTGGGCAAAGCCGGGGTGCCCACGGCAATGAAGATCACTTCGCTGGCCTTCACCCCCAGGCCCAGGTCGGTGGTAAAGTGCAGCCGGCCAGCCTCGGCGCCTTCCCGCACCAGCTCTTCCAGGCCGGGCTCGTAGATGGGCAGACGACCTCGCTGCAGGTTTTCGATTTTGACAGGGTTGTTGTCTATACAAATAACGCTGTGGCCCAGGTGGGCCAGACAGGCGCCGGTTACCAACCCCACATAGCCAGCTCCCACGACCGCCATGTCCATGGCCGCCTCCCCCTCGCGTCGGTGCTTGGTTCTAAAATACCCCGCCGGCCCGCATTTCCTATCCCCTCGAAGAAGGTCGGCCCCTAGGGGGAGTCGGTGGCAAAATAAAGCTGAACCGGCTTGGTCTGAGGCTCCCCAGCGGTGAGCTTCCCCGATTCTGCTGCCATAGCCAGCCGCCGTCAGCGCCAGGTGCAGAGGGTGCTCTATGTCACCCTGGGGCTCAATCTTTTGGTGTTTTCGGTCAAGTTGATCCTGGGATTGGCGACGGGATCCCTCAGCTTGGTGGCCGATGCCCTGCACAGTGTTACCGACAGCGCCAGCAACATTCTTGCCCTGCTGGCAGCCCGCTTTTCCTCGCCAGAGCCGGACGAAGACCATCCCTATGGCCGCAGCAAGTTTGAGGCCATTGGAGCGCTGGGGATCGCCGCCTTTTTGGGAGTGGCCAGCTTCGAGATCCTCAGCGCAGCGGTGGGGCGGTTTTTTGCACCCCAGCCGCCGCAGCTCCGGATCGAGGGGTTGACCTTGACGCTGATGCTGGGCGTGCTGGGGATCAACCTCTTCGTGGCCGTCTATGAACGTTTCTGGGGCAGGGCGCTGGCCAGCTCGCTGCTCTTGGCCGATGCCCGCCATACCCTCAGCGATGTCTGGGTAACCCTGACGGTATTGCTGGGTCTGGCCGGGATCCACTTCTGGGGGATCCCTTGGCTGGACCAGGTGCTGGCGGTGCCGGTGGGGCTGCTGGTGTTCTGGAGCGGCTGGGAAGTGCTGCGGGAAAACGTTCCCTTCTTAACCGACCGGGTGGCTATCCCCCCCAAAACCTTGCGGGAGCTGGTTCTCAGCCTGCCCGGGATCCTCGACTGCCACGACATCACCTCCCGCGGCATCCCGGGGCAGATGATCTTTATCGAAATGCACATGGTGGTGGAGCCGCTGGATGTGGAGTCGGCCCATCGCCTTACCGAAGCGGTGGAGCAACTGCTGCAGCAGCGCTACGGGCCGGTGCGGGTCACCATCCACCTGGAGCCCTACTCCCACATCGAGGGATCCCGTTCCTAGCCACAATGGGCCTTGCATTCCTTGCTCTGCGTGGGTTTAATGGGGGTAGATTTCCCCCTTCGGGGGGGTTCCTAGAAAGTGGAAAGAAAGTGGAAAGAAAGTGGAAAGCCCGTCCTCATAGCCAAAAGCTCGGTAGTAGCGGGGAAACTCTGCCAATGCCTCGGGCTGGGGCACGTCGTGGTTGCCGGGCACCACAAAAGCCGGAAAAGGTAAACGGGCCAGCCGCTCTGCCAACCAAGCGTGGTTTTCTGGCTCCCCGTGCTGGGTCAGATCCCTCGGCAGCAGCAAAAAATCCAAGAGCAACTGCATCCGGTGTTGCAAAACCTGCTCCAGAGCCGGGATGCTTAGCTTCACCAAATGAAACCGGTTGAGATGATCCCAAAGGACAGATCCGGCGCAAGGCCCGATTGCCCCTGGGGGGATTCCGGTCTTTTGGCAGAGGATCTCCGGGATAACCTCGGCAAGGCCACCTTACAGGTGACGGCTGGGGAGGCCGACGGGGAGCAAATCGAGCTGAAAAAGCCCAATCTCTAACTCTGATTACCAACTTCGGCCGCGAGCCGGAGCAGCCTCAGCAGCCGAAGCCCACCCTGCCTGGGATTAGGGCCGGCTCTAACAGCAAGGGCTAGAAAGTGCCTCGGGATCTCGATCCACCACGTCGGGATCCTGTTGTGCTGAGCCGGCAGAGGGAAGGGAACCCGAGGTTTTACCGGAGTGAAGTGGGCTACCTCGCCTCTAAAGCTGTGTTAAGATTTTGCGTAACTTCAAGAGAGCTGGCGCCTTTCAGATCCGGTAGGGGATTTCGTCAGCGGTGCGTAGCACTATGGGCAAGGTTTTGGTTTTAAATGCCTCCTACGAGCCGCTCAACATCACCAGTTGGCGCAGAGCTGTTGTCCTTTTGCTCAAGGGCAAGGCCGAGCAAATCGAGCACAATGGCAAAGTAGTCTACGGCAACATCCCTCTGCCCACCGTCATCCGCCTGCGCCACTACGTTCACGTTCCCCACAAGGAGATCCCCCTGACGCGGCGCAATGTCCTCTACCGCGATGGGCACCGCTGCCAGTACTGCGGCTGTTACGGCGAAGACCTAACCCTGGATCACGTGATCCCGCGCTCCCGCGGCGGTGAAGATACCTGGGAGAATGTAGTCAGCGCCTGTGTGCGCTGCAACGTGAAAAAAGGGAATCGCACCCCTTGGGAGGCCGGCATGCCCTTGCTCCGCCAGCCCCGCCGCCCCCACAGCACCCTTTACTTTGAAATCTCCAAAGCCGTCGGCAGCGGATCCCATCGGGAATGGCTGAAGTACGCCATCGGCCTGGAAGGGGATCCGCCGCCGGAGCTGGCAGTCAAGCCCGCCTAGCTCCCAAGGCTAAGGATGCAGGTCTGAGACCGGCGCTGCTTTGGAAAGGGGAGGAGAGGTGGTGGCCGGGATCCCCAGCTCGATCCAGCGATGGATCAGGGCGTTGACCTCTTCGGGGCGCTCATCGTGAGGGCAGTGGCCGGCCTCCAGGAAGTATTCCACCGCCTGAGGGTAGTGAGCCCGGTAGAGCTTAGAGCGCTCGCGGACCCGCATCCAGGGATCCCGTTCGCCCCAAATCAACAACAGGGGGCGCACCAAGCTGCGCAGCAGCTCGTCCACATAGCGCCCCTTCTGCCCGCCCCGCATCAGGGCCACGAACACATCGGCAGCCCCCGGATCCCGCGTGGGGCGATGAATGTCTTCCACCAGTTGATCCGTCACTGCCGCCGGGTCGTAATAGACCTGCTTCAGCTTGGAGCGAATCACCCGCGGCTGCCGCAAATACTGAAACAATAGGTAAGACACCAGGCGCTGGCGCAGGCCCCAGCCTACCAGGCCACCCAGCCATTGCCGCCAGCCAGATGGGGATCCCTTAACCGTGGAAAAGCCGCCTGCCCCGTTAAGCAGCACCACCCCCCGCACCCACTCCGGCCACTCTGCCGCCAGGCTGAGCACCACATAGCCGCCCAGGGAGTTGCCAATGGCCACCACAGGCCGCCGGATCACCTGTTGACAGAAATCCCGCAGTTGATCCCGCCAGATCTCGGCGCGATAGTCCCAGTTGGGCTTGGCCGAACGGCCAAAGCCGAGCAAATCGATGGCATAGACCTGGTAGTGTTGAGCCAATTCGGGAATGTTTTTACGCCAGTGGTCGGTGGAAGCCCCAAAGCCGTGCACCAAAAGCAAAGGCTGCCCCTGCTCGCCCTGTTTGACGTAATGGACGGATTGCCCCCGCCAAATCCAGCGTGCCGAGATAGGAGTGGCCGATGCCGATGTTGAAGCCATAGAGGTCGCTTGTAAGCTTTTGTTATTTAAGCTTTTCTTATTCTAGATTCTTTTAGATTCTGCTCGGCCGACTCTGGAGCTGTAGCCGAGCAGCGTATCCTAAACACGGATTGGACTCGCAGCATGATCGCGTTTTTGAGCGGCCACCTCGTCGCCATCGAATGGGGAGAGCGCAGTAGCCTCACCGTTGAGGTGCAGGGGATCGGCTATCGGGTCAAGGCCCCGGCGCGTTTTCTCAAGCAACTGCCCCCCATCGGAGAGCCCGTGCGGGTGTTTACCCACTTGGTGGTGCGAGAGACCGAGCTGGTGTTGTACGGGTTTGGCTCGCCAGCCGAGCGCGATGTGTTTGTGGAGCTCATCAAAGTTTCGGGGGTGGGGCCGGCTTTGGGCTTGGCTCTGCTGAATACCTTCGGCCTGCCGGAGCTGGTTCAGGCAGTGGTGACCGAAAACGTGCGCCTACTTTCCCTCACGCCAGGGGTAGGGCACAAAACGGCCCAACGGCTAGCCTTGGAGCTGAAAACCAAGCTGGCCCACTGGCGACAAGGCCTGGAGAACGCCGATCGCCCCCTGGCCGGCGGGCCGCCTCCGGCCATCCGGGAAGAGGTGGAAATGGCCTTGCTGGCCCTCGGCTACAGCCTCCAAGAAATTCAAGCGGCCCTGCAAGCTTTGCCCTCCCAACCCCGCCCAACGGAAGAGTGGCTGCGGGATGCCATCACCTACCTCAGCCGGCAGCCATGAGCCCTCCGGATCCCCAGCAGCGCCGCATTGGCATTCTGGGCGGCACCTTCAACCCCGTCCACCACGGCCATCTGATCATGGCGGAGCAGGCCCTCTGGCAGTTCAACCTGGATCAGGTGCTGTGGATGCCGGCAGGGGATCCTCCCCACAAGCCCTTGGCCGCCGGCGCCAGCAAAGCCGATCGCCTGGCCATGGTGAAGCTGGCCATTGCCGACCACGAGCGCTTTGCCTGCTCCGACCTGGAGATCCGCCGTCCCGGCCCCTCCTACACCATCGAGACGCTGCGCAGCCTGATGCAAGAGCAGCCGGATACCCAGTGGTATTGGATTATCGGCGTGGATGCCCTGCGGGATCTGCCCCAGTGGTACCAGGCGGAAGAATTGGCCCGCCTCTGCCATTGGATTGTTGCCCCCCGTATCGATGCCGGCGACGCCGCCCAAGTGCTGCGGTCGGTGGCCGCAAAGCTGCCCATCCGGGCAGCAATCCTGGACGCCCCCACCCTAACGCTCTCTTCCACCTACCTGCGCCAGCAAATCCAAAAGGGGGGATCCATCCGCTACCTGGTGCCCCCTGCTGTGGAGCACTACATTCGCCAACACCGGCTCTACCTCAACCCTTGAAGAAAAAAAGAGGAGGGATCCCTCCTCTCCGATAAACCCGTTCACTAGAGCAACAGCCCGCCCAACTTTTTCCCAGCCAGGAGGGGCTGAAGAGAGGCTGTTTCGCTGAAAGTAGGAAGGCTTGTCTCAAATGAAAATTGCAACCCAACCTGCCGATGGCTTAGTAAGCCAAGCCCATGCTGCGGGTGGTTTCGGGGCCAAGGTAGACGCGGATGCTCAAGAAGTCCGTGGGGCAGGCAGTCTCACAGCGTTTGCAGCCAACACAGTCTTCGGTGCGGGGGGCTGCGGCAATCATGCCGGCCTTGTTGTTCCCCTTCCAGGGCACCATTTCCAACACATCAGTAGGGCAGGCCCGCACACACTGAGTACAGCCGATGCAGGTGTCGTAGATCTTGACCGTGTGAGCCATTAGCGTTCTCCAGTCGAGCTGTTTGAAAGATTAAAAATTAAAAAAAGGTTTACCGAAGGGCGTGGCAGCAACACCACTGCACGGGTGCCTTCAGTGTACTGTAGTCCTGCCAAACCACCCCGATCTGCGATCCAAATGTTCAAACAAATTTACATCCCCAGGGATCCCTTGCCGCGCCGACGGGAAGGTCGCCCTCGCGGTTGGGCTAGGATTGCCTGAGGAAGGACAGGGCAAGGATCCTACGAATGGGACGCTCGCTGCGGAATTGGAGAAGGCAAACTCGAAGCCAAATGCACCGCCTGGGGCCCGTTTTGGCCGGCATTCTCCAGGAAATCTATGCGGAGAACATACCTCGCCTGCGCCGCTGGGATCGGCAGCTCACCGACTGGGTGTACAGGCGTGGCTGGAGGGTGGATCCTTCCTTGCCCAAGGTGGCCATCTACGTGTTGGGCGCAGTGGTGATCCTGGCGATTCCAATTCTCACCTTGGCAGTTTTAGTGGCTCTCGCGGCCTTTCTTGCCATCCAAATAGCCCAAAAGTGGCCCCAGGAAGCCCGCCGTTATCTTCCCAGCGCCGACGAGGAAGACGACTCCGATCCCCGCCAAGGGGACTGGGACTATTGACAGGCTAGCCGTCCCTGCCCTAAAGCGGGGCATCGCCCTCGGGCGGACGGGGCGAGTCTTTTTGGCTGCTAAGGCGCTGCTTCATCCGTCTGACCAGCTTTTGCTGGGAGTGGCTTTCCAGCCTGTTGAGGCCGAGGGCGCCGGCCAGGATCCCTAACTGTAAGGCCAAGCTGGGCAGGGTGGTCTCCAGATCCCGCCCTGCCAAGGCTCGAAAGAAAAATACAAATGCCCCGATGGTGGCCGAAAAACCCACCGCCAGGTAGACAAAGCGCCGCAGACTGCGGTAGGGGGCGGCCAGTTCCGTGAGCAGCCTCACCCGATCTGCCGCTGGATCCCGACCTGGGGGCAGGGGCGAGCCAGGTTTTGGGGAAGGTTTGGGCTCCGATGTTGCCACGGCTACACCTCCTCGGGCAATAGTAGGGGATCCCGGCCAGAAATCGCCGCCAAGCTTTCCTCGGCAGCCCGACAGGCAGCCAGAATATCTTGCTCTTCCCCGCCCAAGTAGACGCGGCCAAAGCTGCCAAAGGGCATCACTTCGAGGATGTTGATGCGGGCCGATTTTTCTGCCTCGTTGGCGGCCAGGGGGGCATAGCCTGCCGGCTGCACCTCCAGGATGTAGAGGGTTTGGCCGGCTAGGAGCATCTGGCCGCGGCGGAAACGGTTGATCAACTGGGTTTGGTGGGGATCGATGTTGCGAATGATCTGGCTGGAGATGATGCGCGGCCTGAGGCGCTCCTTTTCGCTCACCCCCAAAGCCGCCAGGATGGCCCGACCGGCAGTGCGGGTATCCCCCTGGTTGCTGGAGTGTACCTCCAAAAGGCCGTAGAGGCGCTCCACCACCTGCAGCCCCGGCCTTACCGAGGTGGCTTTGAGGGCGATGTCCATAACGCGGTTGATCTCGATGCCGGGGGAAATCTCGACCCAGAGGGAAGTATCCCCTGGCAGAGGCAAAAAGCCCTGGGCCACCGTGCCCAGATAAGCAGCGTACTGGGGCTGGAGCCGATCCAAAAACACGTAACTGCGCAGGTCAATCCCCAAAGGAGTTCTCCCCCCTGTCTGTTGGGCTGGGTTGGACGTCGGACGACGGGGCCGGCATTCCTCCCTTTCTAGTCTCACGCCATCTCTTGGCTTTTGGGGAGAACAGCAGTTCGGTATCCCAACTTTCCCCTGCTACAGGTCACCCTGAGCCACTACCTTCACCGTTGTCAAGGCTTCCAGGTCGATGGGCCCGCGCACGTGCAGCCGCTGGGTGGAAATGCCCAAAGACAGGTCGCGAAACGCTCCCAAGGTGGGGATCCCGGCTCCCCGGCCTGCCGAGAGGGGAGAGGTGTTGATGTGGATCAGGGCGGCATCCACCTCCTGGAGAAAGCGCTGGGCTGCCGATTGGCTGTCGGTGAGGATCGTCTCCGATTGACGACAGCCATTTTTGTTGATCCAGGCGATCGCCTCCGTCAGGTCGGCAACGGGCTGGAGGCGCAGATGAGGCCGTTCTGTGGAGTCAAAGCCTTCCCCCAGCGGCTGAAGCTGGGGGAATCGCTCCAGAATGGGGGCTGCTGCCTGTATATCGATCCCTTGACCCAGCAAGTCTTCAATCAGGGCGGTCAGATGATGGGCGGCCCAATCGGTGTGGATCAGCAGCCAAAGGGTGAGGGGCTGATAGATCGGGATCCCTTCTGGGCCATAGCGAGCCAAGGGATCCAACAAAACCGACTTCACCAAAGGCCAAGGAGCGGTGCGATCCACATAGATGTGGCCGTACCCCAGATGCGTGACCAGAGTCGGCACTTTGCTGGCCTGCAACAGGAACTCCACCCAGCCGGGGCGACCGCAGGGGATCACCAGATCCACATAGCGGGTTTGCTGCAACAACAGCAACAGTGGGGAATCGGCCTGGGGATCGGTCGCTTGGTCTTGGGCGGGGAGGGTTTGAATGGCCCCTTCCGGGATCCCGTGCTCGTAGGCGGTCTCTGCCAACAGGTTGACCAGGGCCTGATGGGTTTTCTGGATGGGGCCGCTGCCGGCCAAGATCACGCCATTGCTCGTCTTGAGACACATGCCAATGCCATTCAAGGCAAACTCGGGGTAGATCTCGTAGACCAAGGCGATCAGCCCCAAAGGGACGCGGTAGCGGCCAATAAACAGCCCGTTGTCCTGACGGCACCCCCTCTCCAGGCTCCCGATGGGATCCGGCTGTTGGGCCAGGAGAGCAAGCAACTGGGCGGATCGCTGCAGGCGCTCGGGGGTAAGCTTGAGGCCGTTGAGGATCCACTCCGGCAGGGTTTGCTCGCGGCAGCTTTCCAGGTCGAGGGTATTGGCCTCCAACAGCAGATCGGAGCGCTCCAGCAAACGGCGCGAGAGAGCCAGCAGGGCCTGGCGTTTGGTTTCGCCGCTCAAGCGCTGGAGCTGAGGCAGCAAGCGGCGCACCTGGCGCAGGGTGGTGCTGAGGTCAAAGGCTGAACCAAAATCGGTCACTCGCTTCCCTCCTGCCCGGCTGACCGACGACAGACCTGCTCCTGACCACTGCTAACAAGAAATGGCTAGATCCACAAGGGCTGAAACTAGGGATCCCTGGCAACGATCCCAAGCATCTCAAGGCCGCCGCAGCAGCAGGATCGCCGTCACCATCAACAGCGTCAGCAACAGGCAAAGAATCAGGAACCAACTGAGCAACTGGGCTTGGCTGGGGAAGAGCAACACGCCCAGAAACCCCACCGCCAAAGCAACCCCCAGGCTGAGGGTGAGGCCCAAGAGCGCAGATCCCTGGAAAGTGCTTTGCCGGTGCAACACCCACTGATGGCCGTTCCAGAACCAGATTTTACGGTAGGGGTAGGAGACGGCCAGTTGCTCAATGTGCAAACGGTCGGGGGTGATGGCGAAAATATGCTGGCAACGGCTGCAGCCAAAAGCCTCAGTCAGGGTAATCAGGCGCAACTGACCTTGGTGGCAACAGGGGCAGGGGTAAATTTTGGTGGGCTCGATGGGCTGAGCCACTCGCAGGGACGATTTCTGCCGAGGCCACTTGTGGGGAGAGGAAAACGCCACAGCTCTCAGTCGGTGAGAAGTCGGGATCCCTCACATCCTATCCTCAAGAAAGCAGGGTCAAGCCACCCAGAGATGGTGGACGTAGCGCCAGGTCAAGATCTGGTTGAGGACGAGGAAGATCAGGCCCAGAAGCCCATAGCCCAGCTTGAGAACTCTGCTTAGGTGGGGGCGCGCCCACAGGGGAAGGAAGCCGAAATCTGTGTGCTTGGCCCAGTGCAGGAGGGCCAGCACTTGCACGAGGTGAACCGGTAGGCAGTAGCGAATCATGCTTCGCTGGCCTAGGGGACTCATGCCGGCTACAGCGATGTAGAACATAGCCCAGGCAGCTAGGTGAAACCCCAGCCGCTCCTGCCAGCGCCGGCTCTTACCGGCCACGACACTCAAACCATCCAGCAAGCCTGTAACAACTAGGGATCCCAGCGTAACAGACACAAACAGTTGGCTGAGAGCATCAGACCACAGGCCAGGATCCTGCAGCGGTGCAGAAGGAGAGAGCAAGACCTGCCATCGCTCAGGGGAAAGAACATAGGTATGAGCCTGGAAAAGGGCTTGGTAATTGGCCTGGACGCCGGTAAAGTAGCGCTGCATCTCCATGTAGAGATCCCAGCGACCGAAGCGGAGCTGACAGTAGAGGAAAAAACTCAGCCCCCCCAACAAGGCCAAAACAACGGCGCCTGCCGTCCAAAACCAACGGCGGGATAGCCGCAGCAGGGGAACCAGCGCCACCGGCAAACCCACAATGCGGGTGGCACTCATCGCAAAACCGTGGATCCCGGCCAGGAGCCCTGCCTTCATCGAATTCAAGCAGGCCAACCAGTAGAAAAAACCCAACAAGCTGTCCATGAAGAGGGATTCGCTGTAGCCCACGACAAGGTAAAAACTGCTGGGATAGACCAAGATAATCAGACTTGCCAAAACTTGCCAAAGAGTGGGGATCTGCCAGCGGCGGTAAAACAGGAAAAGGTAAATCCACATCAGCCAGCAAAAGAGCTGGGCAGTGAGATAAAGCCCCAGTTCAGGGTCAACTCCCAACAGGCGGCTCATGGCGGCCACCGCCAGGGGATAGCCTGGAAAGAAGGCCACATTGCTCTGCTCGTAGGCAATCTTGTCAAAGCCCACAAACTGATACCCCCGCTCCACAATGCTCAGGTACCAGTAGCTATCGCGCTGGGTTAAACCCTTGAAGATGGAAGCATAGTCATCCTCCTGGCTCCAAAAGGAGATCAAGAAAATCTGCAGCAGCGTCAAAGCCACAGCGGGAAGCAAAACTTGGACGGCAAAAGAGACCAGATGCTGCCGGCTGTGCTGCAAGAGGTGGCTAGGAGGGAAGCTCATTGTCGCACCTTTGCGGGTGGGGATGGCACTTTAATCTCCTCTTGGTAATCGTCATCGGAGTTCACCTGCCAGAGATCGTGGCTGCCGGGTTGGAGAATGTTCTCAGCAGCCAGCAGGCCCATCAGCAAACTGTGATCTTGGTTGTTATACTTAAACGAGCCGTAGCGGCCTACCAGTTGCAGATTTTCAAACTCGCCAAGATACCTCTGCAAAATGGCCAAGTCTTCTTTGTAGCTGCCGGCGTAGATGGGATAGGTGCGGGGCAGGCGCACCACAAAGCCACCGCAGATCTTCTGATCCTGGAGCAGGCCAATTTGGCGCAGCTCCCTCTCAGCCAAAGCCAGCAATTCCTCCTCAGGGGCTTGCCACAAGGGATCCTCAAAGTTGCACCAATACTCACAGCACAAGGGGGTTTGTTCTCGGTTGGGGAGCATAGCCGGCGACCAATTGGCAAAATTGGTTACCCGACCAACTTGTACTGTTGGTTCATTGATATACAGCCAGTTATCGGGGAAAAGCTGGGATCCCTGCACAATCAAGTAAACCAAAACGGTGTTGCGAAACTTGAGCTTGCGAGCTGCCTGCAGCACTTGGGGGGGAGGCAGTTCCCGCAGGCTCTGCACCAACACTGTCAAAGGGATGGAAGAAATGACGTGGGAGGGGGAGACCCAAGTTTCCCTTCCATCCTGGAGATGGCGCAATTGCAGCTCGACAATCCGGGATCCCTGATGTCTAAGGGCGATGACTTCTGTATTTAGCCAAACCTTTTGACCCTCAGCCAGCAAAAACTCCTGCATTTTTTCGTAGAGCTGTCCGGATCCCAGGCGGGGAAACTGAAACTGGTCGATCAGGGATTTGACCGAACCGCGCTTCCAGCCCAAGGCCTTGCGGATGGCTTGCCCAAGGCTGAGACCTTTGATGCGCTGGGCAGCCCAATCGGCGCTGATTTCGGTACAAGGGATCCCCCAGAGCTTTTCCGTGTAGCTCTTGAAGAACATCTGAAAAAGCCGGCTACCAAATTTTCCCTTGACCCAGTCGGCAAAGTTCTGGGGAGCTGGGTGCGGGATAAGTTGGGCCCAGAGGTAGGAAAGAACAATGAGCAGGCTTTCCCACCAGCCAACTTTGCGCAGGACTTCCCAGGCTTGAATGGGGTACTGAAAATAGTGCTTGCGGTAGTAGATGCGGGTAAGCCGCCGGACAGTCACTTGTTCGGATCCCAAAACCTGGTTCCACAGCTCCAGCACCGCTGGGATCTTGGTAAAAAAGCGGTGCGGGCCATAGTCGAGAATGAACCCCCGGTAGCAAATGCTTTTGGCCAAGCCCCCAACCCTGTCTTCCCGTTCCACTACCACCACAGGGAAGCCCAGTTGGGTCAAGCGGTAGGCAGCCGCCATGCCCGCCGGCCCTGCTCCCAGAATGTAGATGGGATCCCGCACGCCGCCCCTTCCCCACGATCGTCTTCAAGCGTTGCCGACATTGTACGGTAGTGCGAGAAACCCTTTCCTACACAACCCTGGGAAAATGGGTAGAGGTTAGACTGAGGAGGCTGCGGCTGGAGGCTGGCCTGTGCTGTTGACCAAGGGCTTTGAGGTAGAGATGTACACCGGCACCGCCGCCGGAGAAGTGGTGGGGTTGTCGGATCGCATCTGCCAGGCTTTGCCGGGGTTTGTGCGAGAACCAGATCGGCGCAACGTCGAGTACATCACTCCGCCCCTTCGCCGCTACGAGGATCTGCTCTGTGCCCTGCTGCGGCCTCGGCTGCAACTGCGGCAATTTTTGCGCCGCCTTGGCCCCTACACCCTGTTGCCGGGGAGCACGCTGGCTTTGGGCGGCAGCGACCACTTTGAGCGCTCGGATCCGGACAACCCCTACCACGACTACATCGAGCGCACCTACGGCACGCGGGTGGTGACCGCCAGCATTCACATCAATGTTGGCCTGCCGGATAGCGAGGCCATTTTTCTTGCCTGCCGTTTGCTGCGGGCGGAAGCTCCCCTGTACTTGGCCCTGAGCGCTTCTTCTCCGTTTCTGGACGGCCAGGTGACAGGCTACCATTCCAGCCGTTGGCAGGTGTTTCCCAAAACGCCGGCCCAGGTGCCCTTCTTCCGGGATCACGCCCATTACATCGCCTGGATGCGGGAGCAACTGGCCCTGGGCACGATGCAGAATGTGCGCCACCTCTGGGCCTCTGTGCGGCCCAACGGCCCAGAGCGGCCCTACCATCTCAACCGGGTGGAGCTGCGCATCTGCGACCTGGTGGCAGATCCGGTGATGACCCTGGCCATCACTGCCTTGGTAGAGGCCCGTCTCTGGCAGTTGCTGGCCCAGCCAGAAGCGCTGGATCCCTTGCGGGGGCCTTTGACACCGACGGAGCTGGAGAGCCTTTGCGAGGCCAACGAGCAGGCCGCTGCTCGCGAGTCCTTGCGAGCCCGTCTGGTCGATTGGCGCACGGGCCGAGAACGGGTGGCCCAGGAGTGGATTGAAGAGCTGCTGACCGAAGCGTGGCGCCTCGGCCAACCCCAGGGCCTGGGCTGCTTTTTGGCTCCCCTGCAAACTCTGCTCCAACAGGGCAACGAGGCCCAGCGCTGGCTGAAGCAGGTCGACCAGGGATCCACACCCGCCCAGGTGTACCAACGGGCCATTCAGGAGCTGGCCGAACAAGACCGAGAAAGACAAGAGACCCTCTGCCAGCTTGTTGGCTAAGCCTTTGCCCAACGGTGGGCGCTTCTCAGTCCGGTGCCTGCCCCCCACCAGATCCCCAGTTCAAACCTGACTTAGATTCGCCTAGACAGGCTCCACCACTTCCCCTAGGGCTTGCCGAGCCACACAAAAGGATAGCTTGGTAGCCCCGCACTTGAGTGCGCGCCGGAAAAGCCCGCTAGCGACTTTGGTCGCTTACCCATGATGGGGGTCGTTGATATAGTTTCATAGCTCAAACAACCTCTTCCTGACTTCTCCTACCAAGACCTCTTTCCTTCTCTTTAGCCAAAAAATAAGATAAACAACCGCTAGCCCCACACCATGGTTGTAGTGATTGTACCGTTGACTTTCCTCTCGCACTATCGCTTGCCCATGTCAGACTGCGGTTGTCATGCCGCTTGCCAACAATGATGGAGTACGGCTGTCAGCAGGTTATAGTCAGGAACAGAGAGCTAGTCCCCCTATTAGTGTGTCAACAGTCTAATAAGCAACTGTGCTTTGTACTATGCGAGACAAGTCTATTTCAAAACGAAGCGATGGGCAAGCTATGGTGAGCTTTGCGCTGAGATGGGGAGAACCCAAAGCAAGCACTTCATCGCAATGTATGTTTCCGCCGCGCAACAGACCTGCAAGTCTGTAGCTGAAGTGGGTCTATGCCAAGCCTGCTCGACCTCAATCGCTGGATCCGAGAAAAGCTTTAGCAATTGACCACGGAGTCAACAACTGGCTTACGTGCGTTAGCAACTTAGGACATAGCTTCATCATTGACGGCCGCAAAGTCAAGTCCTTTAACCAGGGGTACAACAAGGAGCTGGCTAGGCTCAAGACTCACAAGCTGCCGGGGTTTTGATTGCAAAAGCTTGGTCGAATTACGGAAAAAAGAAACCGGCGGATGCGGGATGCAATCCACAAAGCTGCGCGCAAGGTCATTGACTTCTGTTTACACCACTCAATTGGGAGAATCGTCTTTGGTTGGAACAAAGAACAAAAACAAGAATGCGGCTTTAACCAAAACTTTGTTTTCATTCCAACAGGTCGGTTCAAGGAGCGTATTGCGCAATTATGTCAGCATTATGGCATGGAGTTTATTGAGGTAGAGGAGGCGTACAGCTCGCAGGCAAGCTTCCTAGATGGAGATGAGCTACCTAATTATGGTGAAAAACCCGACGGGTGGAGACCCTCTAGGCTGAGGCGAATGCTGCCACCAACCTACTTAAGAAAGTCAGCAGAACCTTGGGGCTTTGCGTGAAGGAACTGTCTAGAGGCGCTTTGACAACGCCGTTACGGGTTCTTTTGTGGACTGCGTAAGAATCCCCCGCCTTTAGGCGGTGGGAGTGTCAATTCTGGCTTTCCCGAACTCCTCTTCTTCCACCAAAATCACCGGGATGGGGCTGGTCTCCAACACCGCTTGCGAAGTGGATCCCAGCAATACTTGCTCCCAGCCGCGCTGGCCCCGCTTGCCCATGACTATATCGGTAACCTGACGCTCCTGGGCTAGGCCCACGATGGTCTCTGCCAAAGGCCCGGAGGCCAGGCAAAATTCGTGGCGAATGTCGGCCAAGAGGCGCTGGGCCAGCTGCCGCAACTGTTCTACTCTCTTCCCCTGCGGCTCGTCGGTAACATGGAGCACAATCACTTCCCCGTCCAGCCGCCGCGCCAGATCCGCTGCCTTGCGCAGCACTGCCTCGGCCAAGGGAGAAGTATCGACGGCTGCCAAGAAGCTCACCTTGCCCTGGCTGCCCACCTTGGTGGGATCCACCTCCCCTTTTTCCAGCAGGCGAGGGGCAAAGACCTGGGTCAGCCAAGCCCCTAGGGGTGCTGTGGCCAGAATCGACAAGGCCGCTATGGCCAGGATGGTCTCTCCGCCAGGGATCCCTTGGGCCAAGGGGATGCCGCCGATGGCCGCCTGCACCGTGGCCTTGGCCATGTTGCCCGGCAGCAAAAAGAGCCGCTCCCGCCAGTTCCAGTTGCTCCCTACCGTGGAAAGCCACCAGCCCAGGCCCCGGCCCAACAGCAGGCTCAGGGTCAAAAGCAGCAAGCCGGGCAAGAGCAGGGATCCCAGTACCTGCAGATCCAAAGAGGCCCCCAGCAGGACAAACAGCACGATCTCCGCCACCGTCCAGAGGGCGTCGAACCCAAGCCGCAGCCGCCGCGCCAGCGGCCCATCCAGTTGGACGAGAAAAAACCCCAGGGCCATCACCGCCGGGTAGCCGGAAAAATAGGGCCACACCTGCGACGCCAACACCAGGCCCAGCGCCAGGCAGGCTGCCAGCAACACCTCTTGCGTGCTGTTGCGCGTCCAGTTCTGCTGCACCAGGAGCGCCACCAAAAGCCGCGCCCCCAGGTAGCCGATGGCCACCCCCAGCAGGATCTCCATCCCCACCTGGAACGGCAGCCACTGCAGCGGCGACAGCTCCAGGCCGAACAGGCGAAGGCCCTCTGGAGATCCCTGCCCCAAAAAGCTCAGCAACAGGCTAAAGCCCAACAGCAGCAGCACGTCGGAAAGGGCGCTGCCGGTCAAAATGGCGTCCGGGATCCCTTTGGCCACCCCCCAGCCCAAGCTCTTGAGGCGCAACATCCCCGGCACGATCACCGCCGGCGACTCCGCCCCGATTACACAGCCCAAAAGCAGCCCCGTCGCCCAGTCCAACCCCAGGATCCAGCGGCTCAAGAGCGCCACCGCCAGCGCCTCACAGGCTGCCGGCAAAAACCCCAGCCGCAGCGCCACGGATCCCTGCTGGGCCAGCTTTTCCCGATCCAGCCCCAGCCCGGCCTTCATCAGGATAATCGTGACGGCCACCAAGCGCAGATCCCCGGCTGCCGCCAACAGCTCTGGGGACAAGACCTCTTGCAACAGGATCCCGACCAGGATCATCCCCACTAGCGGCGGCATTCCCAGCCGGCCCAGGATCTGGCCGACAAAAAAGCCCATCCCCAAGATCCACAGCCAACTGCCCAGCATCAACAAAACCTCTCTCCTCGCCGTCCGCGTGTTGAAGGGCAGCCCAGGGAGAAAAAGCCGTTCGCGTTTCTGCGGGGTGAGAACTCAACATCAAAGACTCCCACCCCCTGGATCTGCCCAGAAGAGTAGGAGTCATCAGCCCCAGCTCTAAGTCTTAGAGAAACTTTATCCCTAGGATCTGCCTGAGGCGGTTGCGGCGAACCCCATCGCCCGTTGCCGGGAAGGACCAAGCAGCCTGCCCGCAACACATGTGCCCCTTACCATATCACGCCCCATCTTCCACCGCAACCAAGCGATAGGGGTGATGGGAACGGCCAATGGAGCCATAGAAATCGCTGCAGACATTGTGGGTAAAGCGATCGCTGAGGCCGCGGGTAACCTGCTGCACCACCTGGCTGCCCACTTTCTGAACCAACTTGCGCGGCAGAACCTGCAAAAACTTGGGCAAATGCAGCCGGATATTCAGCTGGAGATCCCAGTGGACGCGGGTGGTGGCCAGGGATCCCGGTAGTTCTTCCAGCCGGAAGCTGGCCCGACAATCCACCCAGTAGGGCAGGGCGGCATCCCCCGGCAGCTCAATGGAAGTCAGCCGAAACAGGTAATCTTCCTCTGGCCAGATCTTCACCCCAAAGCTGGGCTCCAGCTCAAACCCCAGCCCGCCCATGCGGAAAAACTGCAGCCTATAGATTTCGGCAGAGAGGGGCTCCACCTGGAGTGGCCGGAAGCAGCGCTGGATCCACTGGCCATGGCCGCGCAGGTAACGGGCCAAAGTCTCCCGGTCGGTTTCCAGATCCACCTGGCCCCGTCGCGCAGCCTGTAAATCTAGGTAGGTCTTGGCGGGGGGTTGCTCCATCTCCTCCAAAGGCAGCTCCCCCTCCTCGGACAGAGCACCTTCACTGAGGGGAACGGCGGGCTTGGAGCTGGCGATAGACATCCCGAATATCCACCTGATGATGAGCAAGAGCCACGAGGCAGTGGTACCAGAGATCCGCCACCTCGCGGGCCAGGGCTGCCTTGTCTCCCTCTTTTGCCGCCATCACCACTTCAGCCGTCTCCTCGCCGAGTTTTTTCAGGATGGCGTTGTCTCCCTTGGCCAGCAGGCTGCTGGTGTAGGAATCGGGCCGGGGATCCGCCTGGCGGGCCTTGACCACGGCAAACACCTGCGACAGGGTATCGGCGGCCGGCATGGGATCCCCTTCCTTCTCGGGGAGAGTGCGGAAGAAGCAGCTTCGCGCCCCTGTGTGGCAGGCCGCCTCTCCCACCTGCTCCACCAAGATAACCAGCGCGTCGCTGTCGCAGTCGTAGCGGATTTGCTTGACCCACTGCACGTGGCCAGAAGTTTCCCCCTTGGGCCACAGCGCCTGGCGGGAGCGGCTCCAGAACCAGGTGCGGCCCGTTTCCAGAGTCTTCTGCAGCGACTCGCGGTTCATCCAGGCCATCATCAGCACCGTCCCGTCCAGGTAGTCCTGCACGATGGCCGGGATCAAACCCTGTTCGTTGTAGCTGAGGTTGTCTAGATGGGCGATCTCCGCCGGCAGAAGAGTGCGGGGCAGATTTGCTGAAGCAAGAGAGGCCGAAGCAACAACCATCAAAGGCGGCAGAAAATCAGAAAGGTTAAAGATTCCTGAAAGCAGGATAGCAGAACTCGCCCCAGAAAGGATATCTCTCACTCCCCCCAGATCCCAACCCCGCTCGGCCACTTTCACGCGCAACAGTCGCGACCAGCCTGGCTTCTGCCGGGAGAAACTTCACCCTGCAAACCAGGGGGGCCTAGCCTGGCTTTGGCCTCAGCTTGAGGTTAAATCGCTGCGCTCACCAACTCTTTGCAGCTATGGCTGTGGGGAGTATGTCAATCCAGAGCCGCTCTCGGCAGCAGCTTCCGGGTCGGCTTGCGCTCCAGAGGCCAAGTTGGCCGCTCCAGACGGGTATCCACCAACACAGAGGCTGGGGCGAGATTAACCCGCTCCAGTAAGCGTTGCAGCAGTTGAGCATCGATGGCATCCACCCTAAGGACTCCGTCCCACGGACGCGATCGGGACAGGGTTGCCGTTCCCGCCACCAGGGGAGTGGGGGTTGTTTGCGGGGATCCCGTCTCACCGCCCCCAGCTAAGGACTCCGTCCCGCTGACGCGATCGGTCAACAGCAACTCTGCCACTGCCTGGGCCACCTCATTGCCATACACCCCATCGGGGCCAGAGGGGAGCAGATCCAGCCCTCCCTGCTGAGCGGCCAGGCGGCTTAAGCCCAGTTGCACCGCCACCACGGCCGGGCCCCGCTCCCCCCGCTTGAGGGTGCGCTGGCCGGCCAGGATGCTCTCCAGCTGCGCCTTGGCCACTTCCTGGTCGCCGCTGGGGAGCAACTGCACCAGCCCCTCCAGCCGGCTGCCGGGAGAGTTGGCGCTTGCCTGCTGCTGGGGATCCTCCCTCCACAAACGGGTTAGGTCGTAGAGCAAAATGGCATGGGGCACCGGGCGGCTGGGCTGGTTGGGGCCGGCATGGCCAGTGGCCAGAATTTCTCCTCGGTAAACCAACGAAGTGCTAAAGCCAGAGTCCAGCAGCACCGCCTCGCGGATCCCGATTTTGGGCAATAGGCTAGCCAGGATGGCGGCGTTGACGTGGGTTTTGGTAACTCCGATTACCACCTGATCCTGGTCGTCCACCCCAAAAAAGGCGCGGGGTCGGAACTCGGCGGCGCTAGAGAGGCGAAACGAGTCAATCTCCGCTGGCGAAAGGGCCCGGCCATCCTTGACCAGCCACAAGCCCGCCACAAACAGGTCCGTGACATCCGGCATGAGCTGGCGAAGGTTGTCGAGCTGAGTCATCGTGTCGGGATCAAAAGGCACAAAGCGCAGCCGATCCCTGCCCAGCAGCACCAGGGGGCGACCGCGCACCACCTTGTCGTCTTCGGGGCGACCGGGGATGAACGTCTTGTGGTTGGCGGCCATCACCGGTCCCACCATGACGTTGCTGGCGGAGTTGATCCAAGGAATGGAGAAGAAGCTGCCGTTGATGCCGGCATCGGCCTGGTAGCGCTGGGCCAAGGTTCTCACCTCGTAGCGCCGCTCCGCGTGCACCGTGGCTGCCCGTCCGCCGCGGATGGTGAGGATCCTCACCCCGTCAATGACCTCATCGGTCGGGGCCAGGGGCTGAGTCACATCCAGCCAGTAGTCGGGGCTGCGGCTGAGGGTGAAGGTGCGGGCGCCGATGATGGCCTCGGTGATGCGAAACTGGTTAAAGCGCCGTACCTCCAGCAAGTTGGGCGACTGTCCCGTAAAGCCGGGATCCATCGTAAAGGCCATCCAGTAACCCGCCTCGGCCAGGTATTGCTTTACCCGCTCGTCCCGATTGCCTTCCGGATAGGCGAAGTAGTGGATGGGGTGGCCCAGCTCCTCTTCCAGCTTGGTCTTGCAGTCAAACACCTCTCGCCGCAGGCGGGCATCGTCTAGCACCCGTAGGTCAGGGGGATGGTTGACGGTGTGGGCAGCAAAGTCGATCAACCCGCTGGCATCCATCTCCCGCATCTGATCCCAGGTGAAGTGATCTTTGCTGGTGGGCACGCCGACAAAGCCGGTCTGCACAAAGTAGGTGGCGGGGTAGTTGTACTCCTTCAAAAGCGGGTAGGCGTTTTCGTAAAGCCCAAGGTAGGCGTCGTCAAAGGTGAGCAAAATGGCCTTTTCCGGCAAGGGATCCCCATCTCGCAGGTGTTTGTAAAGCTGGTCGATGTGGATGGGAATCAGCCCCGCCTGCTTGATGGCTTCAAAGTGCTGTCGCAGCTCCGCCGCCGTGGTGTCAAACCAAACCTCTTTGCGGCCGGCCACCACATCGTGATACATGATGGCGGGCACGTAGGAGAGGCTGGCCAAGGGATCCAACGCAAAGGGATCCCGCTGCAGTTGCGGCTGTTGGGGGAGGGGCGGGCGCTGTCGGGCTGCCTTGGCCTCGGCCCGAGGCGCTGGCAACTCGGCTGGGGGTGGCAGCAGCCCCGACAGGCGGCTCACCCAACCAGGATGGGCAGTGGCCCAGGCCACCAGGGCTCCCGTCCCAAATCCCAGCACTGTGGTCAACAAAGCCAAGAAGCGGAGCAGCCGGAAGCGCAACTGGGTTGGCGGTCGCTGCGCAGAGCTAGAAAGACTTCGGCCCAGGAAGGGGGATCCCCTTTTTGCCCTAGGAACTGGATGGCCGCCCCGGCGCGTCGGCGGCTGTCGAGACGTCATGTCCTCCTCCTCACCGGCAAAACCAACGTCAGCCTACCACCCCCATCTCCTGGTTGGGGATAGGGAAGCCCTTGCCCGTGGTTCCCTCCAAAACGCCCAGGGATCCCTTTCCTCGCCCAGGTAGCACCCCAGCCCATAGAAGTGGCAGCAGAGCCAAAGCCCACCGCCCCAGATGCCTTCCAGGCAAGTTAGTCGAGGTTGCTCAACAAATTGGACTCCGTAATGCTGACGATCTTGCCCCCCCTTTGGGTAATCCGCTTTACTTCTTGAGAAAGGCGGCTGAAGGGCACTTTGTACTCGACAACGCTTTTGCGCACGCCCCCTCCCACCAGACCGGCTACCTTGATGGTGAAGATCTTGTCGCTGTTGGGCAGGGACGAGGCTGCCGAAGGGGCAACCTGAGCAGGTTTGGTCGCTGGAGCCGCTTCCGCTTGCGGTGCAGCGGCACTCTCCCGCTCCAGAAGCAGCCGCCAACTGCGAGGATAGGCGGGAGCCAGACGATAAACCACCTTGTAAGAGCCGGTTACATGGTCATCTTCCGACTCCACCCTCACCACTGTTCCTGCTGGGATATCCAGTTTGGCGCCCTTGGACATGACTTTAATTCCAGGCCAATTGGTGGGCACATCCGTCAGCAGCTCAACTTCAAAGGACTGATCCCCCAACAACAACTTGGCCATGTGAATAACTCCGTTTTGCTCATCAGCAGGCGGCAGCCGAAGATCTGTGGCCGACCACGGCTTCACCGCTAGACATTTTACCGTTGCGGCTGTACCCCCTGAAGCTTCCCGCCGGCATCTGTCATCGAAAGTGGGTTTGTTGTAGATTTGTTAAGAAGTTGTAGTTGTCCCGAAGGTGGAGGGATCCCTATGCTGAGTGTGGCTCTGCCCGATCTGTCGGCAACTTCGGAGAGGTTGACGGCTGCCTTGCAGCCGGTGGCCCAGTTTTTTGCCGGCTTCAACCTGCCCCAGCCAATCGTGCAATGGGGACATCCTTTGATGATGGGCATTGTGGTAGTGGTCATGGGCAGCTTTGTCGGCCTGACCGGCTGGCGGGGGCGGGTCTTGCGCCTAGCAGCCGAGGGATCCCTGCCGGAATCGGCCCAAAAGCCGCTTTGGGATCACCGCAAGCTGGCCCCTTGGATGGCCACCTTCATTGCCCTAGGCTACACCGGCGGCCTTCTCTCCTTGGTCATGCAGGGCCAGCCCCTGCTGAGCAGCCCCCATTTTTGGACGGGATCCCTGGTGTTGCTGCTGTTGGCAGCCAACGGTGCCCTGTCCCTAAGTGGCTTTGGGGGCAACCGCGAGGCCCTGCGCACCACCCATGCCTACTTAGGCAGCCTCATCCTCTGCGTGCTCTTCGCCCATGCTTTGCTGGGACTGAAGCTGGGCCTATCTCTGTAGGCGATCCCGGCTTTCTTCCTTCCAGTGCCTGGGGTGGGGGCGTTGCTCAGCGAAGTAAGCAGAACCTTAGGGCTTTGCCCTAGAGAACTGTGTAGGGGCGTCTTGACAACGACTTGATGAGTCCGCTTGTGGACTGCGTAGGAATCCCCCGACTTTAGTCGGGGGAGTGTTTCGGGACAAAGAGACGGCCCCAGAAGTTGTAGCCGAGGGATTTTTCTGGAACTTCAAGCGAGATGAGGCTCTGTTCCCGCTGGTTTCCGAAGCCTAACGAATTCGTCTAGCCCACTTTTCAATCCCCTACTTCCAGTTCATACCTCCCTGGCGGAACCTCTGCCCTACCAGATTAGCGCCGTCTATGAAAAAATGCTGACGCGGCAGCCGCTGCGCTTTTTGCTGGCTGAAGATCCCGGCGCCGGCAAGAGAGTTATGGCGGGGCTCTTGATTCGCGGCAATCTGCACCGTTGTCTCATTGTCTGTCCTGGCAGCCTAGTGCTGCAGCGGATTGAAGCTGCGCGAACGGGAAATTTGTTTCAAGAGATCCCTTTGCTGATTGCCCGGCTGGATAAACTGAGCCGAGATGAGGCGCTGCAAGAAAAGCTGAAGGCAACAGATTGGGATTTGATTGCTGTCAATGAGGCTCACAAGCTCTCGGCCTCTTTTTTCGGCGGAGAAGTCAAGGAAACCAAGCGCTATAAGCTAGGTAAGTTGCTCTCCCAGCTAACGCGCCATTTCTTGCTAATGACAGCTACCTCCCACAATGGTAGGGAAGAGGATTTTCAGCTCTTCCTAGCCCTTCCGGGCGGGGATCGCTTTGAGGGAAGATTCTCAAGAAAGTGATGGCAATTATTGCGGAACAACCAGACTTCTACCTGTGGCAGTATCAAGAACTCTTGCGGGAGGGCTTAGCGATTGATGTGAGTACCGTCACGATACACAATCTCTTGAAAAAGCAAGGAATGACTCTAAAAAAAGACTTACCGCAGTGCGAGAGACCAAGAAGAAGAGGTGCAAAGAGAACGACTAGCTTATAGTCAAGAAGTCAGGGATATTCCAGCGGAGGATTTGATTGCCCTCGACCAGACAGGGGTGTGGGAGGGAATGAAACGGGGAGTAGCTCGGAAAAGAGGGCCTATGAGCAGGAGACAGGCACTGGCTAGAGCAGTTCTGGGCGGCTTAGCTTGTGTCGGCTTAGGTTTTGGGTGTGGTCGCGGCCCTTGGCTGCGCCAGTTGGGCACCCCTTCCTCTGACGAAGCCCGCGCCATCGCGATTGATGCCCAGGGAAATGTTTGGGTGGCAGGGGTAACCGAGGGAAACTTTTTTGGCCAAAGCTCGGCGGGGAGCAGCGATGTTTTCTTGCGCAAGTACACAAGAGGATAGCTTGGTAGCCCCGTACTTGAGTGCGGGGCGGAAAAGCCCTTGAGCAACTTTAGTTGCTTCTTTGTTATAGTTAGTACAGAGCTTCTCCAGGAAAACAACCTACTGCGGTGCAAAACCCGCGCGGCAATAACTAACCTGGAGGAACTTAAGTCCGAAGTAAGCAGAACTTTGAGGTTATGCCTCAAAGGACTGTCTAGGGGCGTCTTGACAGCGCCTTCGCGAGTCCATTTTGGGCTGCGTAAGAATCCCCTGGGTGGGAGTGTCAACCAGGGAACTTTCCCCGGCCAGACCAGCGCCGGCGGGCAGGCTGCTTTTGTGCTTAAGTACGGTCGCTAAGCTGAGGTGTACGCTGAGGAGAAGTTACTGGCGGAGCGCTTGGCGCTGGCTCTATGCATCGGATAGCCGCTTTGCCAGGGGGATGGGATCCTTCGCAAGGCGGGGTCGTTTTCCTGGAGCAGGATCCGGCCCCCATCGTTGTCCTGTCGGCAGCCGACACGGATCTGACGGCCTTGAGCGCGGCGATGCGGCTGCTGCCGGCTGATTTTCCAGCGGTGCGGGCGGCCAATTTGCTGCAGTTGCAACAGCCCCTGAGCATCGACGACTACGCCGAGAAAGTGTTGCGGCGGGCCCAGGTGGTGCTCCTTCGCCTTTTGGGGGGAAGGGCCTACTGGAGCTATGGCCTGGAGGTGGCCAAAGAGGTAGCGGCAGCAGCGGGATCCACCCTGATTGTGATCCCTGGGGATGACCGCCCCGACTGGGATTTGGTCAGCCACTCCACCGTGCCCCTAGCGGTGGCAGACCGGGTGTGGCAGTACTGGCTGGAAGGGGGGGCGGCCAATGTGGCGGCCTGCTTGAAACTCTTGGCCAGGGAGTTCCTGGGGCAGGAGTACGCCGTGCCGGAGCCGCAGGTGCTGCCCCGCCTGGGGATCTACCATCCCCCCCTGCCCAGGGATCCCCACGCCCCCAAGGTAGGGATCCTGCTCTACCGGGCCCATGTTTTGGCGGGGAATACGCAGCCCATAGATGCCCTGGCCGAAGCCCTGCAGGAGCGGGGGTTGCAGCCGCTGTGTCTTTATACCTACAGCCTGCAGGAGCCGGACTTGCCCCAGGCCATGCGGGAGCACTTCGGCGGCCAAATTGAACTTTTGTTGAACACCACCAGTTTTTCCCTCGCTCGGCTGGAGAGCGAGCAGCCCGATGTTCGCCTTTGGCAGGAGCTGGATGTGCCGGTTGTGCAGGTGGTCTTGAGCAGCGGGTCGCGGGAGCGCTGGGAGAACGCCACGCGAGGCTTGGGGGCGCGGGATCTGGCCATGAACGTGGTGCTGCCAGAGGTGGACGGGCGCATCCTCAGCCGGGCCATCTCGTTCAAGACGGTTCAACAGTGGGATCCCCGCCTGCAGACGGAGATCATGGCCTATGAGGCCGTGCCGGATCGGGTGGCGTTTGTGGCCGAGCTGGCGGCCAACTGGGTAAAGCTGCGGCGCACCCCTGCCGAGCAGCGCCGTCTGGCCTTGATTTTGGCCAACTACCCCAGCCGGGATGGGCGGCTGGCCAATGGGGTAGGGTTGGATACACCGGCAAGCTGCGTCGAGATCCTCAAAGCCCTGGCGCAAGCCGGCTACCGCGCCTGTCCACTGCCCCAGAGCGGAGATGAGCTCATCCGCTGGCTAACCCAGGGCCAAACCTATGATCCGCTGGGATCCCTACGCCCGGCGCGGCAGGTGCTGCCGGCTGCCCTCTATCGGGAGTGGTTTGCCCAGTTGCCTGCCGCTGTCCAAGGCGATCTGCTGCGGCAGTGGGGGGATCCGCCTGCCCACGACATCCCCATTGTCGGCCTGCAGTTGGAGCACGTTTTTGTCGGGATCCAGCCGCCGCGGGGCTACGACCGGGATCCCTCTTTGAACTACCACGCTCCGGATCTGGTGCCACCCCACGAGTACCTGGCCTTTTACCTGTGGCTGCGCCAGGTGTTCGGCGTCCACGCGGTGGTGCATGTGGGCAAGCACGGCAACCTGGAGTGGCTGCCCGGCAAGGGATCCGCCCTTTCCGCCACCTGCTACCCAGAAATTGCCCTAGGGCCTCTGCCCCACTTCTATCCTTTCATCGTCAACGACCCCGGCGAAGGATCCCAGGCCAAGCGGCGGGCCCAAGCGGTGATCCTCGACCACCTCACCCCGCCCCTGACCCGCGCCGAGCTCTACGGCCCCTTGGCAGAGTTGGAGCGGCTGATGGACGAGTACTACGAGGCCCAGCAGATGGATCCGGGCCGCTGCCCCCTGATTCGCGCCCAGATCCAAGAGCTGGTTCGCCGAGAGCAGCTGGACTGGCAGTTCAACCTGGAGAAAGAGGAAGACTGGGGCCGCCTCGATGGCTACCTCTGCGAGCTCAAAGAATCCCAGATCCGGGATGGGCTGCACATTTTTGGCCGCACCCCCACTGGCGAGCAACTGGTGGATCTCCTGTTGGCCCTGGCCCGCTACCCGGGCGCTGGCCAGTTGGGCCTCACCCAGGCCATTGCCCGCGACTGGGGCTGGGACTGGGATCCCCTAGCCGTTGACCTGACAGAGCCCTGGCCGGACAAACCGCCGGCTTAGTTGCAAGAAAAGGCTCGTTGTCTCGATCCCCAACCCCCCTCTCCCTCTGGGAGAGGGGCCGGGGGTGAGGGGTTGACGTTTTAATAGCGAGTTAATAGCGAGATTGGAAGTTGCGCCGCCGCTCGCCGCCGTTACCAGAGCGGAAACCGGAGGTGGGGCGTTCTTCCCGCGGGCGAGCCTTGTTGACCTTGAGGTCGCGGCCCATCCATTCCGCGCCATCCAGAGCGGCAATGGCAGCCTGCTCTTCGGCCTCAGAGCTCATTTCCACAAACCCAAAGCCGCGGATGCGGCCCGTCTCGCGGTCGGTGGGGATCTGCACCCGCTTCACAGAACCGTACTCGGCAAACACAGCGGTCAATTCCGCTTCCGTCACCTTAAAGGAAAGGTTACCTACATAAATCGACATCGACGATCTCCGAAAGAGAGAGGAACAAGCGAGATATTCGGAGAGCCGTCTGCCAATACAAAACGTGAAAACCCGTCCAGACCGGAAGAACCGAACGCTACAACCGACATTTATCTCGAGCTAAGCCTTATCGTAACACAGAGATGGGGAATGGCCACTGCAATTTCGCAAAAATAGCCGGTGCCATTAAGCTCGAGGCTACGAAAGTCGGCTGCCCAGGGCAAGAGCCGCCAAGGAGAGCGCTCCCCACTGCTCTAGCCCAACTTTTCCATGCGGGCTTGCAAAAGCTGCATCTGGGCCTCCAGCTCCGCCAGTTGCTCGCGGCTGGCCTGCACCACTTCGGGGTTGGCCCGGCTGAGGAAATTGGGGTTCTCCAGGCGGGCGCGGATCCCTTGGGCTTCTTTTTCCAGCTTGGCCAGATCTTTTTGCACCTTGGCCCGCAGCGCCTCCACATCCACCAGCCCTGCCAGGGGCACCAGCACCTGCACTGTGCCCACTACGGCAGCCGCCACCTGCTTGGGATCCCTGGCCAGGGATCCCGTGATTTCTAAGGACTCCACCTTGGCCAGCTCGCGGATGTAGGCCTGGGCGGTGGTGAGGATCCGCTGCTCGTCCGGATCGGCGGTAACCAGAAAGGCGGCGATGGTCTGATGCGGCTTAAGGCCAGCCTCTGCCCGCAGGTTGCGCAGGCTGCTGATGGTCTGGATCACCAGGCCAAACTCCCGCTCCAGTTGCGGGTTAACCCAGCTGGGGTCGGGGGTGGGATAGGGCTGGACGGAGATGGAGGTGGCTTGGTTGGCCTGGGTGAGGAGCTGCCAGACTTCTTCGGTGATATGGGGCATCCAGGGGTGCAGCAGCCGGAGGATGGTCTCCAGCACGCTGGCCAACACCTGCTGCGCCGTGCGCTTGGAGGTGGGGTCTTCCCGCCGCAGCCGCGGCTTGACCAGCTCGATGTACCAGTCACAAAAGTCATCCCAAATCAGGGAGTACAAGAGCCGCGCCCCCTCGCCCAGGCCGTAGGCTTCCAGCTCTTCAATAACCTGGGTGGCCGTGGAGTGCAGCCGCGACAGGATCCAGCGATCGGCCAGCTCCAGCGCCTCCGGAGCCGGGGATCCCAGTTGGGCGGGGGTTTGCCCCTCTAGGTTCAGCAGCACAAAGCGGGAGGCGTTCCAGATCTTGTTGGCAAAGTTGCGGGCCGCCTCGACGCTGGCGCTCTCGCCAGTCTTGCGGTCGTAGGCCAGGCGGATATCCTGGCCGGCCCCCACCACTTCTTTAACCAAAGCGTAGCGCAGGGCGTCGGTGCCGTACTTGTCCAAAAGCTCGATGGGATCGATGCCGTTGCCCTTGGACTTGGACATTTTCGCCCCGTGCTCGTCCCGCACCAGGCCGTTGATGTAGACATCTTTGAAGGGGATCTGGCCGGTAAACTGCACTCCCATCATGGCCATGCGGGCCACCCAGAAGAAGATGATGTCGAAGCCCGTAGACATCAGGGAGGTGGGGTAGTAGCGCTTGAAGTCCTCCGTCTCCTCCGGCCAGCCCAGCGTGGAAAAAGGCCACAGCGCCGAGCTAAACCAGGTGTCCAACACATCGGGATCCCGCTCCAGCCGCTCCACGTCGGGGCCGAACTTCTCCCGCGCCTTGGCCCACGCCTCTTCGGCGTTGCGGGCCACCACAAAAGCCTGCGGATCCTCAGGGAGCTGGCCGTCGATGACCGGATACCAGGCCGGGATCTGGTGCCCCCACCACAGTTGCCGCGAGATACACCAGGGGCGCAGCTTCTCCAGCCAGCCCGTGTAAACCTTGGTCCAGCGCTCCGGAATAAAGCGGGGGTTGTGGTGTTCCCGCTCCTCCTGCAAGCAGCGGGCCGCCATCCCGGAAACATCGCAAAACCACTGAATGGAGAGCAGCGGCTCAATGGGCACACCCCCGCGGTCGCTGTAGGGCACGCTGTGGGTGTACTCCTCCACCTTCTCCAGCAGGCCGTGCTCAGCAAACCACTGCACCACCTTCTCGCGGGCCACAAAGCGATCCAGGCCGGTGAAGGGATCCCCGTTCTCGTTGAGGGTGCCGTCCTTGTTGAGAATGTTGATCAAGGGCAACTGGTGGCGCCGGCCCATCTCAAAGTCGTTGGGGTCGTGGGCCGGGGTGACCTTGACACAGCCAGACCCAAAGGTGGGATCCACATACTCGTCGGCGATGATGGGGATGAGGCGATCCTTGATGGGCAGCCGCACAAACTGGCCGATGAGATGGCGGTAGCGCTCGTCTTGGGGGTGGACCGCCACGGCTGTATCCCCCAGCATCGTCTCCGGGCGGGTGGTGGCCACCACCAGGTACTGGCCGGGATCGGCGGCCAAGGGGTAGCGGAAATGCCAGAGGTGGCCCTTGACCTCTTTGTTGTCCACCTCGATGTCGGAGACTGCTGACTGGGTGGCCGGACACCAGTTGACCAAATACTCGCCCCGATAGATCAGCCCTGCTTCGTAGAGGCGGACAAAGGCTTCCGTAACTGCCCGGCTCAGGCCCTCGTCGAGGGTAAAGCGATCCCGCGTCCAGTCCAGCGACAGGCCCAGCCGCCGCAGTTGGCTTTTGATGGTGCCCTGGGATTGCTCCTTCCAGGCCCAGGCCCGCTCCAGAAAAGCCTCGCGGCCCAGCTCAAAGCGGCTCTTGCCCTCCTGGCGCAGTTGGTTTTCCAGGATGGTGTGCACGGCAATGCTGGCGTGATCCGTGCCCGGCAGCCAGAGGACGTTGTAGCCGCGCATGCGCTTGTAGCGCACCACCACATCGGGCAGGGTAAAGGCAAAGGCATGGCCCATGTGTAGGCTGCCGGTGACATTGGGCGGGGGCAGCACCATGCTGAAGGCTTCTCCCGGCGCCTTGGGATCCGCTACGTAAAACCCCTTTTCCTCCCAAAAGCGCTGCCACTTCGGCTCGGTCTCAAAGGGGTTGTACTGGCTGGGCAGGTGGGCGAGGGAAGGTGCAGCAGTCATGCAGAATCCAGGCCAGGCTTGTTAAAGGACTACCCTATAGGTTAGCAGGCTTACTTTAAGCCGGCGGGCTCTTGCTAGGGATCCCTCTTGACCTTGTAGTTAGCTATAGGGTTTAGGCTGAGAGAGCTTCTGGAGAGAGGGAATCAACCGGGCATGTCTGAACTGCTGCGGGTGGGTCAGGTAGCCGAGAAACTGGGCATCACCCCCCAAACCCTCTACTTCTACGAGCGCCTGGGGCTCATTCCCAAGCCGCGCAGGACGGAGGGGGGCTATCGCCTCTACGGGGAGCCTGAGCTGGAGCGGCTGGCTTTCATCGCCCGCGCCAAGGCTTTGGGACTTACCCTAGCCGAGATCAAGGAACTGCTCTTGCTTCAGGAGAATGGGCAGGCTTTGCCCTGTTGGCAGGTGTACGTAAAGCTAACCGAAAAGCTCAGACAAATCGATAAGTCAATTGCCCATCTGCAGGAACTCAGAGGGGAGTTGTCAACACTCATTGAAAAGTGTCAACAAAAATTTTCTGAGCAAGAGAAAAGCTCTTCTTGCGCCATCTTTCAACAACAGCTTGATAACTCATGACAAGAGAACCCCTTGTACCATTTTCTGCTAGTGCTTGGCAGCCCTTGTGCCCAAGAAGTGGGGAGCAGGGGATCTCAATTCAACTGATTACCCTGAAGAGCCTGCTATCTCCTCCAGCTTTGGCACAATTGGATGCCGACAGCAGCTATGCGTTTTGTCGGGATCCCATTTGTCCTGTTGTTTATTTTTCTGAGCAAGGTCAGAGCTTTGGGGTTGACGACCTCAAGGTTCCAGTCTTTCAAAAAGAAAGTGGCGAGGACGTGCCCGTCTGCTACTGTTTTGGCTGGACGCGCCAGCGCATCCGGCAAGAGCTGAAGGGATCCAAAACGCCCCAGGCCATTCTGGAGGAAATTGCCGCCCACATCAAAGCCAAGCGCTGCGGCTGCCAGGTCAACAACCCGCAGGGGTTTTGCTGTCTGGAAAATGTTAGGCAGTTTATCTCTGAAGTGCAACAATGAAAAGCTCAGGAACAAAATAACTCGGACCTCTGCCCGCAACTCTAGCTATCTCAAACCCAGTTGAGAGTTTTGCCGCCGACCCACAGCTCCGCGCTGCTATCGCAATACCCTCAGCCCTGAGAGATGCGGCTAAAGTATGTCAACGATTGAAATAGGCGCTAAGCCACTCCAGGCATTGCATAAAGTAAAACACCAGGGGCCCGGTAAAGACGTAGCTATCTCCCCGATCCAAAATGCCGCCGTGGCCGGGGATGAGATCCCCGGAATCCTTGACGCCGGCATCTCGCTTCATCAGCGATTCGGTCAGATCCCCCAGCAGGCTGGTCAGCCCAATTAAAAACCCCAACACCCCGCCGCTCAGCCAGCTCCACGGCCACTTGAGGTAGTAGGCTCCCGCCACAGCCAGGGCCATGCTGGCGGCAATCCCCGCTACGGCCCCTTCCACCGTCTTCTTGGGGCTGAGGATGGAGAGCTTGGTGCGCCCAAAGGTCCGCCCACAGAGATAGGCGGCCACATCCGCTGCTATGACACAGCCGATGGCCAGCAGCGTAATCCACAGTCCTTCCCCAAGCTCTTGGGAAAAAGACAGGGCCCTGACCCGGATCCAAAAGCTGGGCAACAGCGCACAGTAAAACAACCCCAAAATCGAAGTGGCAATGTCGGCAATGGTGGCCACCTTGGGCTTAAAGAGCAAATAAAAACAGATGATGGATCCCGCCACAATAAAAGCAGGGCTGGTCCATTCCGGCTTTGCCTGCTGCAAAAACACCAGCACCTGGCTAGACAACATGGTGGTGCGCATGGCCGGCGCATTGCCCTTGGCCTGCACCAGGCGGAAGAACTCCAGTTGGGCCAGGAAAATGATCAGCCCCATGGCTGCTGTGAAGTACCAGCCCCCCAGCAGGGTGACCGTCAGGGCAAACAGGACCGCCGCAAAACCGCTAACCCAACGGGCTCCCATAGGCACACCCCGTCACGTTGGTTGGCCAAAGACCTCCTGCCCGCGGCTCCAGGTCAAAGTCCACGCCGAAGGCAGAAGCAGCCCTCAGCCTTGCGCTCTTGGTGTTTAGGATTTGCGTCTGCGCGATGAAGTCCTGCTGCGGCTGCTGCAACGAAAATGCCTCTTGCCCTAGCCTTCCAGTTTACTCTTCTTGATCCCAGAGGAACCCCTCTCTGGAACTGGGATCCCTACCTATCCCTGGGTTGGGGGCTTCAGATGTCGCGGAGCATGGGATAATTGAAAAGCTGCAAAAATTGGTTACCCTCGACCCGATTCCAGCATGGTTCAGGAACTGACGTCCCCCGTGGCTAGCGCTCGCATCTCTGCCGAAGAAGCCCGCATGCTCTACGAAGACATGGTGCTGGGCCGCCTGTTTGAGGACAAGTGCGCCGAGATGTACTACAAGGGCAAGATGTTCGGCTTTGTGCACCTGTACAACGGGCAGGAGGCTGTGTCCACGGGGGTGATCAAGGCGCTCAAGCCCACCGACTACGTCTGCAGCACCTACCGGGATCACGTGCATGCCCTTAGCACCGGGATTCCCCCACGAGCAGTGATGGCGGAGCTCTTTGGCAAGGCTACCGGCTGCAGCAAGGGCCGCGGCGGCTCGATGCACCTGTTTTCGGCAGAGCACAACTTTTTGGGGGGCTATGCCTTTGTGGCCGAAGGGATCCCGGTGGCGACGGGAGCAGCGTTTTCGGCCAAGTACCGCGGCACCGACCAGGTAACCGTCTGCTTTTTTGGGGATGGGGCCTGCAACAACGGCCAATTTTACGAATGTCTCAACATGGCCGCCCTCTGGAAGTTGCCTATCGTCTACGTGGTGGAGAACAACTTCTGGGCTATTGGCATGGCCCACAGGCGTGCCACTTCGGTAACCGACATCTACCTCAAGGGCCCCGCCTTTGGCATGCCCGGCTACCAAGTAGACGGTATGGACGTGCTGGCGGTGCGGGAGGCAGCCCAGCAGGCCATTGCCCGTGCCCGCGCCGGGGAAGGCCCCACCTTGCTGGAGTGCCTCACCTATCGCTTCCGCGGCCACTCTTTGGCCGACCCCGACGAGCTGCGCAGCCCGGAAGAAAAAGAATTCTGGCGGCAGCGGGATCCCATCAAACGACTGGAGCGCTACGCCTTGGAACACAACTTGATGACTGAAGCGGACTTCCAGGCCATTCAGGAAAAGGTGAGCGCCGTGATTGAGGATGCCGTCCTTTTCGCGCTGGAAAGCCCTGAGCCTACCCTGGACGAGTTGCACCGCTTCGTTTTCGCTGAAGACGAGTAGATCCTGCTTGGTTCCCAGTGTCGAGGGAGTGCGGGGGCCCAACTCCGCGCAACTTTCCACCCGGGCTGCCATCGCCGCTCCCTTGGCAATCCTCCCGGCTTAGCCTCAGAGAAACCTTCTCCAGATCTGCGCAAGAGCGCAGATCTGTAAAAATCGCTTTCCATTTGTTTACATAGCTTCATATCATTGGGGTATCGAGCATGAGTATTTATTCCCGGTCATGAGCAATTCTCTTGAGTTTCCCTGGCTGTCGGCCCTGGTGCTCTTGCCGCTGCTGGCAGCCTTTGGGATCCCCCTGCTCCCCCAGAGCCGCTGGGCGCGTTGGTATGCCCTCGCTGTGGGGGCTTTGGATTTGGGCCTGATGGTCTATGTCTTCGGGCAGCGCTACGACCTGCGGGATTTTTCGCTGCAACTGGCGGAGCGCTACGCCTGGGTTCCCCAGATTGGGTTCCACTGGTCGCTGGCGGTGGATGGCCTCTCCTTCCCGCTGGTGCTGCTGTCGGGCTTGATTACGACTTTGGCGATCGTGGCGGCTTGGAATCTCACCCACAAGCCGCGTTTGTTTTTCTTCCTGCTGCTGCTGATGTACGGCGCCCAGGTGGGCGTGTTCTTGGCGCAGGATCTGCTCCTGTTTTTCTTGATGTGGGAGATCGAGCTGGTGCCCGTTTATCTCCTGATTGCCATCTGGGGTGGGCCACAGCGCCAGTACGCCGCCACCAAGTTTATCCTCTACACCGCTGCCGCCTCTATTTTCATTCTGGTGGGATCCCTGGCGATGGCCTTTGGCAGCGAGGGCTTTAGCTTGGAGATGGCAGAGCTGGGGGCCAAGTCCTATCCGCTGGCTCTCCAGATCTTGGCGTATGCAGCTTTCCTAATTGCCTTTGGGGTGAAGCTGCCGGTCTTTCCGCTGCACACCTGGCTGCCGGATGCTCATAGCGAAGCCTCGGCGCCCATTTCCATGATCCTGGCCGGGGTGCTGCTCAAGATGGGGGGCTACGGCCTGATCCGCCTAAACGTGGGCATCTTGTCGGAGGCGCATGTGTACTTCGCGCCAGTGCTGGCGGTGCTGGGGGCAGTGAACATCGTCTACGGAGCCCTGGCCGCCCTGGGGCAAAACTACCTCAAGCGGCGCTTGGCCTATTCCTCCATTGCCCATATGGGCTTTGTCTTGATCGGCATTGCCGCTTTTACGGAGCTAGGTCTCAACGGCGCCCTCTTGCAGATGATCTCCCACGGTCTGATCGCTGCGGTTTTGTTCTTCCTGACGGGGATCACCTACGAGCGCACCCACACCCTTGCCCTCGACAAGTTGGGCGGGTTGGCTAAGCAAATGCCGAAGGCCTTTGCCCTGTTTACAGCAGGATCCCTGGCCTCGTTGGCGCTACCCGGAATGAGCGGATTTGTGGGCGAGCTGACGGTGTTCTTGGGCTTGATCACCAGCGATGCCTATGCGCCGACCTTCAAGGCAGGAATTGCTCTGCTGGCGGCAGTGGGCATTATTCTGACGCCCATTTACTTGCTCTCTATGCTGCGGCAGGTGTTCTATGGGGCTCAGGATCCCGGCTTGGTGTTGGAAGACTACCTGGGCGATCTGCGCCCGCGAGAAATGGCGGTGGCTCTCTGTCTGCTGTTGCCGATTCTCGGCATTGGCCTCTACCCGCGGCTGGCTACCCAAACCTACGACGTTACAACGGTGGCGGTAGCTGCTCAGTTGCGCAGTGCCCTGCCGACGGAAATTGTGCAACGGCCCCTCCTGCCGGTGCAACCGGCTCAGGTGGCGGCTTTGCCCCCGACAGATTAGGGAGCATCGGGATCCCCGCTTCTCTCTATTGGTCTCGCCTTGAACGGAAGAGCTGTTGCTTGAGAAGTTGCTTACCTCAAGTTTCAGCTCTTCTTTTGTTTTTTTAGCTTGCTTTAACTTTCGAGTTGGACTCGTGAGTGAGGATGTTTTGGGCTGGAATTCCCTTCTAACCGACTCTCCTTGGGCTGTCAATCCTAGCGAGGATCAGAATGAATGGAGTTGTGCTCGCTCAGATTGAGCTGCACCACCAGCCACCAAAGGGTAACGTCGGAGTAAGTTGCCCGCCGCTTCAGCCGGGAAATGGAATGAACCGGATTTTGGCTGTCGATCATCCACTCCGAAGCGATGATTTGGCTCCGTTGCTGAGCATTCATTGCCTCTCCCCCTTCGCAACTGCTCAAGACTTGGAATAGCTAATATTTAGGATGGCGAATTTGTAGGGGAGCGTGTGAAAAAATATATTACGCAGGGATCCCTAAGGACAGCTAACTTTCTTAGCAATTGGGATCTCGACGGCTGCTCAGTTGAGGACCTACTGGCCGAGGAGCCCAAAAAACTTTGCAAAAGATGAAAGATTGAGCAGGGAGATTTGTCTTTGTCTTTACAAGTCTTAAGACCCAGAAAAATTCAATTCTCTCCTTCTCTGCCAGCCTGGAAACATGGGTCTTCAGCAGGGATCCCTCCCTAGGAACCGGCGGCCAGCCGATCCCAAATCTCCTCGTGGGAGAAGCCTTTGCGCACCCATTCTTCACAATTGTGCAGGCGCTGGGCGGTGCCGATGAGGAAGCGGTTGAGGTCGGCCCCCAGGGACTCGCAGGTGGTCTGCACACAGACTAGATCCCGTTCCGAGAGCAAGGAGAAGAGGCCGGCCAGCATGCCCGCCTCCAGATGGCCAGCCGGCTCCCGCCGCGCAGACAGTTCCTCCGGCCTAAGGCTGGCACGAGCAGCCAGGGCAAAGCCGGAGTTGCGGATCTTGGCTTGAACCAGGCCGCGGTCGGCGGCGGAAAAATCCAGCTCCAGGCGGCCCCAGCCGTGGGTGGCCCAGAGATCGCTGAGGGCATCGAGGAAGATCCCCATCGGCAATTCCTGCAACGGCTGTTGGTAGTAGCGGGAGAGTTCGTCTTCAATGCGGCGGAAAAACGCCTCTCCCCACTCGCGACCACAGTTGTAGAGGATGACGCGGGTGGCTTGGCCGGTTTCGTAGCGCAAGCCGGCGTAGATGGCTTCCAAGAGGGGCATGGGAAAGGCCGCCAGGCGGTATCCTCCCCGGCTGTAGAGCAGGCCGCTGTGGATGTCGGGGCGGATGTAGTAGGCAGGGCTGAAGCAGTGGCCGGGCAGGATCTGGTCTTGCAGGAGCTCTTGCAGGGTGGTCATGGCTGTCCTCTGGACTCTAGTTGACCAGCATCGACTTGGCCAAGAGCACGTAGGGGCGGATGGACTCGCTCTCTTCGGGGCCGAAAACAGCGCTGAGGGAGTCGAGCATCAACTTGTAGGCGGGCTGGCACTGGTCGCGCATCTTGAAAGATTTCAGGATCGTCTCCAGCCAGTAGAGCAACTTATCCCGCAGGTAATCCTCGTCATTGAGCAGCATAGCCAGGCAGCAGTAGCGCCACACCATGATCAGGTCGCGGCGGCAGCGCTCCCAGGCCAGGTGCCCATGTTGGCGGGGCAAATTCGGCATCATCTGTTGGAACTTTTCCATCACCCAATCCACCAGCTCCTGCTCCTTGGCCTGCAGGACTTGATACAGGCGGACTCGTTTGGGGATCCCTTCCACGTAGGCGTGTAGGGTTTTCAACTCATCTGGGCGCAGATAGCGACCCTCGCTTTGCTGCATCAGCTCGGCCACGCTTGAATTCATCAGCATCATCGGGAGCCTCCGTTGGCTGGTCTTACGCGAACATTTCCATCAGGGTAGGTGCCGGTTCCGAGGCCCCTTCTGCCTTGGCTTTAGGCAAAGGGGCAGAAGAGGGATCCCCAGTAGCCCGCAGGAGTTGCCAGTAGGGGGCAAGCAGTTCCCATTGCTCTGCTGACAGGGATCCCTGCACCACTGCACCTAGTTGATCCAGCGCCTGCGGCAGCCCCAAATACTGTTCCATCGCGCCAAGGGTCCCCTGCTGCAGAGGGGTGGGATCCCCCAGCAACAGGCTCAAGCCCAGGGAGCGCAGGCAGAAGGCCAGTTGCCGGGCCAAGAGGCGCTGAGCGGGGGTAAGAGAGGATTCTGCCCCGCCGGTGTACCCGTGCTGTTGCAGAACCTGCTCGATCCACGCCCGCTCTTGTTGTTGCAAGACTTGGTAGAGATCCAGCCGCTCTGGAAACGAGAGGGCGTAGCGGATGAGATCTTGCAGATCGTCGGGTGTCAGGTAATCCCCTTCTCGATCGGCAATGCGCTCCGGCCAAGGGCGAAGGTCGTTCATGGGTGAGGTCTCCTTAAAAAACGCGATACGAGTCAAAAGATCGAGCGGCTCGAGGAAGCAAGGCCTAAGTTGGGGCCAAGCAGGGCTAAAGCAAAGCTCCGCCAAACAAAGCGGCAAAATCCTCAAGGGTAAAGGGATCCTCTGGCGGCAGCTCTGGGCGCAGGCAGATGCCCGACCAATTGCAGCCGGCAAAAACACCGACTGGGCCAAAAGCAGGGACGCGCCGAACTCCGGCAACACTTCTGAGGAGAAAAAGGTCTGGACTGAGGGACGGTTATCCCAATTCAACCCTTGCAAAAAAACTGCTAGCGGTTGCCCTAAGTCCAGATTGGGGTTGAGGTTGGAAGTAAGCATAGGCATCCTCCCCACAATGCCGAAGAGAGGGACTGCAAAAGCCACAGGCAGGCCTCACAGTTGGCGCAAACGCTGCTCGATCTCACGGGCGCTGGCCCCTTCGCTCATCCAGAAATTGGCGGCATCGATGCGCTCTTGGCTGCCCAGCAAAAACTTGCAGTAGGTTTCGCCCATTGCGTAGCACTGGATCTCGATGCAGGCCAGCTCACGGGAGGTCATGGCAGAGAAAAATCCGGCAAACAGCCCGGCATAGAGGTGACAAACCGGTTTGCCCACGTCGCCCAGGGTGCGGGCCACCATCGAGTCAAACAGGTTGATGAACAAGAACCCTTTTTGTTTGGATTCGGTTTCCACCTCCCACTTGCCCCACCCTTGCGCCGTAAAGGGCCACCACCAGGTCTCCAGCAAAAACAAAAGGTTGGACTGCTTGACCCCAACCCCGTACTCCCGCTCGTACCACTGGGAAAAGTGCTGGGCATCGCGGACGCCCCACTCCTTGCCGATGGTGTACATCACCGCCGCAGAGGCATCGCCCACTTCCCGCTCTAGGCCGGCCTGCAGGCCGACAATGAAGTCTTCGCTAAGCAGCAGGTTTTGGGTGTTATTCCAGTCGATAATCGTGCCTTGCTCTCGGTTAAAGCGGAAGAAATCGCGGTAGCTGTAGTGAGCGTGCTTGTCGCGGCCCACCGGCATGGTGACTGCGGGACGGGGATCCGATCGAGTGGTGGTGCTAACCATGGCTTTCTCCTAAGGAGCAATCTAGACGGCAAAGTAATCGGAAAAGTCCCTAGCTTTGATGGGCTGCCTTCTTGTTGAAATTCAATCTATTGAGCCTCTAGCCTGGCCTTTTTTGCCTGTGAGCCACGGGGATTGCGCCCCCGCAGCGGCCTAGCTAAGCTGCCGCGATCCCTTAGGCCTCGCTGGTCTGGGCAAGGGTGCTGCCGATGATGCGAAAATCTTCGTTTTCCAGTTGCTTGACGGTGGAGCGAGTGATGATCTTGCCCTGCTCCACCAAAACGCGCCCCGTCCGCGGGTGGAGCAGATCTTGTTCGGCCCGCCGACCGATGAGCACTTCGATATCCCTGAGCGAGTTCACGTACATCCCCGGCGGCAGCTCCACCACCACCCCATCGGCCACCACCCGCGCCTGACAGGCCAGCCGGGAATTGCTGCGGGCGCTGGTGATTGTCTCCAGGGTTTTCGCCTCGCGGGGGGTGATGGGAGTGAGGCTTTCCATTCCCTCTTTGACGTAAACATGACAGGTGGCGCAGAGGCCGCGACCGTTACATTCCCGCGAAACCTGCAGCTCCTCCGACAAAATGGCCGACA
>Ga0308396_1000040_pt1 | contig 98600 bp, 85 predicted proteins | sample Hotspr2SamplePe2_FD_202359 | JGI IMG/M metagenome (GOLD analysis project Ga0308396, IMG submission 202359) | Hot spring phototrophic mat microbial communities from Mushroom Spring, Yellowstone National Park, Wyoming, United States - 20050930_Pe2 ... | reverse complement strand
GGTTACCGTATTTGTCATGACCGTTTTTGTACAAGCTGGAGGAACCGCATTTAGGACAACAGAGCGTTGAGTTGTTCATATCGGGATACCTCCTTTGTCAAAGGAATACTTTTAGTTAACATTATCATACTACTAATGGGGGTGAAATGTTATGAAGAATGAATTTCTAACCTCAGATGGTATAAAGATTGAGTACGAGTTCAACTGCCAGAACTACGATGATGTTGATGGTGAAACTGTCGCAATAGTCTTTTTGAACGGCATATTTATGCATTATGAAAGTTGGAAAATACTTTCAAAAGGTATTCCTGAAAACGTTCCTGTGCTGCTTCACAATTTCCGTTGTCAGTGGGGTTCTGGCTGTGCAGTAGATAAGGAATGTTCATTTGAAAGGCATGCAGAGGATTTGAAAGAGCTCTTGGATTACCTTGGTATTAAAAAGGCGAAATTTATTGGTACATCGTATGGTGGAGAAGTTGGCATGCTGTTTGGGGCATCGTATCCAGAGTATGTAGAGTCGATGATGATTATCGCTTCTACGGCACGCATTGACAAAGTTATGGAAAGCAAAGCTTTGAGATGGAAATATGGTGCCAAAAGTAGAAACTCTGAAAGTTTTGTCAACAGCTGGCTTACAGACGTGTACAGCAAGCTATATATAAATTCTATCAACAATCTATCTCAGATTATAGCCTCAAGACTGATAGGATTTAATTACGAAGGTGCTGAAAGACTGCTTGAGGGATTTCTCAGATTAAATGAACTTAACCTGCTCGAAAGAATTAAGAATTTTGAATTTCCAGTTTTAGCTATCTCAGCTGAAGAAGATAATATAAAACCAAAGAAATTTAGCGAAGAGGTTTATAAAAAACTTAAGAGCGCTCTCCATCTGACAATTCCAAATTCAGGACATGCAGTTGTTGTAGAAAGACCGAAAGAATTGGTTATTTGATTAGTGCATTTGTTAGAAATTGGAAATTATAAAAATTCTTCAATGGGTTAATTAAAACGCGAAACGAGTAGATTTTTATGACGCGTATGAAAAAGCACATAAGTTTTCTCATATCTATTGTCTTTTCAGTACTCATCTTTTCCCATGCACCGGTGGTTTCGAATATGTCTGGTGCAGATATATATAACGCTATTCCAATAAACGATATACAAATTTCCCAAGTGTTGTACAAAGTTCTTGAAAAGGATAGTAGTTTTGTGTGACTGACATTCCAAGCCAAAAAAGGCGATAATTTGTATTTTCAGGTAGGGACACATAAAACCGATAAATACAAAGAATTAAAGCCAGCAGTTGCAATCGTAGGTCCGGGATTACCAAAAAAAACAATCTTCCGTTTCAAATTCCACATGGTATGGGAGCTCTTCTATTTGAATCAACAGATCAGCCACAAGCATTCTATGAGCCTGTTACCGATACAAATTCTTGGATCCACATTACAAAGACGATAACTTTGCCAGAAACTGGAAAATAATATATTATAGGATACTCCCACCTAACGGACAAGCTGGAAATCTGTTTATCGCTGTTGGAAAGATAGAAAGGTTCACTTGGCAGGACATTGTCAACGTTTTCAAAATTTTGCCCGAAATAAGAGCGTTCTACGGACTTTCCGGTCTGCCTGGATGGATGAATGTTGTTATAGGATTATCCCTAATAGGCTTATTAGCTTTATTTGTGTACTTTTTTCGCTAATTTGAAAGGGAAAATCAAATCTCACTCATAGTTGCTTGTGACTAAACGAGAGATATTCTTTTGCTTTTGCTATTTCTAATATCTTCTATAATATCGCCGACAACTTCCAAACCGGCATTTATTCCCTTTCCAGCATAAAGAACTGAACCATTAGATTTAAGAGTTACTTCTATATTCGAATTAAGACTTTCCTCAATTCTGTCAACCATATCTCCATTTCTTGGTGCTAAAAGAAAAGTTCCAGCACCTTTGAACATTTTAATGTCAATGGATAATTTGCCTCTTTCGACACGCAGATAAATTGCATTATCCTCTATGCGAAGATTGAAAATCCTTGCACCGTTGTAACTAGCAAATTGATAGATCATTCCATTTAGATAAAAGCCTATTATGAAACCAACGAAATAACTCCTTCCAAAAGGTACGTTAGCTATAGAAAGTGTAAAGGAAGCATCTGAATTATCAAAGTTATTTGAAGAAGCCCATATCCAGGATTTTGGGAATGACTTTCCCCAATCTTTTTCAATGTAACCGTTGCCATTTTCGAAATCAATATTTTTCCCTTCGACAACAACGTTTCCTTTTACCATATGATTGAAGCTCAAAATTCCGTGATAACACTCAAGGAAGTTGAAAAAACCAAAAAAACCCATAGCTCCAGGGCTTAAAAGTTTAACGGGCCACGGCTTCAACTCTCGAAAATACAGATTAGCTTTAATGTATTCTGTGTCCAAAGATAAACTCTCTAAGGAGAAATAATTCTTATCGATAGAAACCAAGAAAGGATTATTTGAGAATCTAAAATCTTCAAATTTAAATCTATAGTACTTTGAGAAATTTCTGTTATCTATTACTTGAATAAAAGCGTGTGAATCTTCACCAATTGAAACTCCGGGTATTACTGCAAAAACGTAGTCTTTTTGAGAAGACGTTTGTTTAAAGTACCAACCTTCAAAAAACTTGTTCTTCTTATTCCCATGAAAATTTTCTGGATGCCATATGTTCATCATTCTCACTCCGCTATTCTAAAAATAATGGTCCATACAGGTCTTTTATCAAATTTTTTAGAATTGTTTGTATAATCTCATCCTTTTTCTTAAACAACTTTTTCAAATCTGGGTTGACTTCTTTATTCGCACTTTCCCAAGGTCGAATCCCATTGAACTTTCTATACTCTCCAGAGATCCAAAGGTATCTATGCAGAGCTGAGACATCAGCTTTGAAATCTAAACGGTTGAGTAAAATATAGAAATCATGATAAAACTCCGTGTAAGATGCATACTTTTTATTCTCTTTTCCTCCTTCGTGTAGATGGTATGCAACCATCCTTGTTGTCACAGAATTATAGACAGGGAACTTTTCGCTAAGGAATATATGTGCTAATGCTGAAGAAAAGCAGATATAGTGTTTCTCTTTTTCGTCATCACCATTGCTTTTAAGAACGACTACCGACAACTTGTCGACAAATTCAGGCTCTAATATAATTCCATCTTGTGAAATTACATCAGAGATGTGCTGAGAAACATCGTATACACGAAATATATTGGTGTTGTAAAGTGAATTAACTACTGCAACCTTAACAAGAGTTGACTGCAAAGTGAAATCTGGAAATGTATTCTTAACTTTTTTTAACGCCTTCTCGATGCTTCGGAGCTCGTTTGCGGATTCGTATAACTTAGTAGCTGATTCAACTTGCTCTTTGAATATCTTTATCATACATCAACCACCTCTATCAAAGACACGGTTGCTATTCAACTATAATTCTACTCTAAAAGATTTCATTTTGAGCAAGTAATTTTGAAAAACTTTAAACAAAAACGAGGCACTTAGATGCCCCGTTTTTGAAAATGAGAAGCCACATGCTCCTAACTAAATTTTTCGCAGTCTTTCTATTTCGGCTCTTATCCGTTTAATTAAATCTTCTTCGTTGTGAATTTTTCTTTCCCCGGAGTTGTCTTTGAAAGAAAATACAAGGAATACTTTTCCTCCGTATTTTTGAGAAAATTTTTCGTATGATTCAGATAGCCATTCGATCCAGTTGTGAATTTGAGGTGTTTGTTTATAACTAATTGGTTTGATCTGAAGTCCAATATACTTGTTATTGATTTCTATATAGAAATCTACATTATATTTCCTATCCCACTCATCTGATGCTGGTTCGATTTTTATGTTCAATAGTCTTTCCAGATGTTTATATACAGTCTCCTTTTCTGTTTCATAACCTTCAAATGTCCTTTTTATCACAAGTTCCTTAATATATTTAATGCAGTCTTCTTCTGTTACCTCTTCGACTTCCGATTTTATTTCATTTTTGATTCTAGCAAAAAGCTCTTTTCCAAGCTCTTCTAAATATTCATTTGCACTAAGAAAACGTGGCTCTTTCTTCTTATTTTCCTCCTCACGAATCTTTTCTTCAAGCCTTTTATAATATTCTTTTTCCCATTCCTCTATGCTTTTTGGCGAAACTTCTCGAATTCACTCTGAAACAGGACCAACACTATTCTTTTGATTGAGCTTCCATCTGTTTGTTGCCATATTCAGTATCCATTCTTTTGCCATTTTTTGCCTCCTTTTCAAATTGTTCAAATTTCTTTCTATATTTATATCTTCTCTTGATATCAGCATTTGCCAAACCGCTCTTTATTATGTATGCATTAACGAATATTTTATTCTTTAAGAAAAGATACCCTTCTACAATGTTTTTCTTTATTTCAGAGATAGAATCGTATCTTACAAAAACTTCCTTGTTCAAAACATATTTTCTTAAATAATCCATCATTTCTTTTTTTTTGTAACAACTACACCAAGTAATTTTACTGTTAATCCATTATTTAATAGTACACTTTCGGGGTTATAATGTCAACTACTTTGAAGAAATTTTCATTCTTCTCAGGCTCGATCATTTTTGGATCTACAACTGGAGAGGCGTCTTTTATTTTCGGTTCATAAGGTATTTCGCAAAGTGGTACATCATCGTTCCTAAGGACTATTTCGAGTTTAGTGAACAAAGAATTCTTTAGTGTCCTATTTTGTTCTCTATGATTTTAAGATAATCTGGGTTTATTTCATATCCCACAGCGTTTCTACCAAGACTTAATGCGACCTTTAAAGTGGTTCCACTTCCTAAGAATGGGTCTAAAACGGTGTCGCCAACAAAAGAGAACATTCTTATAAGCCTGTAAGGAAGTTCCTCTGGAAACATGGCTTCATGTTCACCTTGCTTCTCACCTTTGAAATACCAGTGACCGTTGAAATATTCTTTCCATTCTTCTTTGCTCAAAATAGAGCTTTCTTTTCTATTTTTGTCTACTTGTGGTGATTTACCGGGCTTTTTGAAGATGAGTATGTATTCGTAATCAATTTCAATCATACCGTTTGGAGGATAAGGATAAGATCCCATAATGTTAGCACCGCCACTGGTATTCATTGTGGTTTTCTTTTGCCATATTATAGCTCCCATGTAGTCAAATCCTATATCTTCACACTGGGCAATTATTTCTGAGTGTAGTGGTATTATTTTATATCTTCCATATATGATCGATCTTGCAAATTGGTCTCCTATATTGATGCAAAGCCTCCGCCCCTCTTTAAGGACCCTAAAACTCTCTTCCCACACACGGTATAGATCTTTCAGATATTCATGGAGTGTTTGACCGTAACCTATTTGGTTTTTAACTCCATAATCTTTAAGATGCCAGTATGGTGGGGAAGTGATGATTAAGTCTACCGAGTTATTACTTAGCTCTTTCATATTTCTGCTATCACCGATGATGACCTTACCAGAAATGTTCATCAAATTACTCCTTTCAGACGAATAGTTACTTTATTATCTCTTCCCATGCTTTGTTGTATAGATCTATATCTTTTCCAAGGTAATCTATAATTTCACAATTTGATAGTTCCTCAACGTTATAGAGTGGTTTTCTCTGCTGGTATTTAACTGCATCTGTTACTGGTGATGGTATCATGAGGTAATCAGATATCTTTGCGGCTATCTCTGGTCTGAGAATGAAATTTATGAACTTATATGCCAAATGTTTATTCTTTGCATCTTTGAGTATTACCATATTGTCTACGCAAAGTGTGCCACCCTCTTTTGGTACAAAGAATTCAAAATTCTCCATTTCTTCCTCAGGAATTTGCAAAAATACATTTTCAGGATAGCCGTGCACAACCCAGAACTCACCATTAACGACACCTTGTGCGTATGTTTTTGCATCGAACCTTACTATATTCTCTTTCCATTTAAGTATTACCTGCTTTGCTTTTTCAATTTCTTCAGGATTTGTTGTGTTGACTGAATAACCAAGGTATTTTAAAGCAGCACCAAAAACTTCTCTCATATCATCCAATAACTTCATTTTATCTTTTTATCTTTTGAGTACTTTCTTTCGTATATACTCCAAGACTTTTCGAAATCTTTCAAATATTTCTTGTTAACTATCAGCCCAGTGGTTCCCATCATATACGGAACGGAATATTCATGATTTGGGTCGTAAGTAGTTTTAGAGAGCACAACTGGATTCAAGTTGTTAAAGTTTGGTATCTTGCTCATATCGAGCTTTTCAAGAAGCCCTTCCATAATCATCATCTTCACGTGGTCACCAGATGGAAAGATGATGTCGTACCCTGTTCCACCAGATTTAATCTTTGCGAACATCTCTTCGTTTAAGGCATAAGTGTCATATACAACTTTACAGTTGTATTCTTTTTCGAACTCTTTGATAACATCTTCTGGAATGTAGTCTGCCCAGTTATAGATGTGCAGAACATTTGATTTGTTACACGAAGTCGAAAAAAGAATAGCCAAGATACTAAGAACTGCGAGAATAACAAATGATAGCTTTTTCATCTCTCATCCTCCCTTTCAAAGGTTGATAACGTTAACTAAAAGTATTGAAACTTTCCAAAAATCGCATTATCCTTTAAATAGGAGACATCCCCAACCAACTCTTAACAAAAGCAGGTTTCCCAAAATGCATAACCCAATGCTTTCTTGCCTAAGAAAAATACAAAGAATTTAGCGATATATATTCAAAGGTTTTTGTGTAGTGAAGAATCTTTGTAAAATGCATAATGGCAATATCAATCGCATTCTTTTACAATTATACTCTTTCATCACTACAAGTTAACAATATCTATACAACTCATTGATATAGCATACAAATTTTTGTTGTACGAGATAAAACAAATTATTTGAAGCACCCACGAGATCTTTCATGATATTTAAACACATTCGGCCATATTCTGTGAAGAAGGGATCAAAACGGCTAAAAGCTGCGATAATTATCTTGGGAGGTGCTGTGGTGCGAAGCGAACTCTACAGGTTCAAGTACGAATCTCTATGCAAAGCCGTCAAACCCATACTGGAGAGAAAGGGTTTTGAAGTGTACATCGTCGAGGACGAAAAACAAGTTTTGGAGCTGGTGGAAAGGATGATTCCAGCCAACTCAGTTGTGAGTTCGGGAGGCTCTGTAACACTGGTCGAAACGGGCGTGTTGGATCTTCTCAGGTCTGGAAAGTACGTCTTTCTGGACAGGTACAAGGCATCCGATAGAAGGGCCGTTGAGCTTGAAGCGTTCAAAGCGGATTACTATCTGTGCAGCGCCAACGCCATCACGATGGACGGAGAACTGGTGTTCATGGACGGTTGGGGTAACAGGGTCGCAGCGGTAACATACGGTCCAAAGAACGTGATACTGATCGTCAGCGCGAACAAGATTGTCGAAAATTTGGATGCTGCAAGAGAAAGGATCAGATACATCTCGCCCATGAACGCGAAGAGACTGTCTCTGTCCACACCGTGTGCGGTGACTGGTGTTTGCCAAGACTGCGATTCACCGCAGAGAATTTGCAGGCACTATCACATCATCAACGATTCGAGGAACCAGCCCGGCAGGATAAAGATCATTTTAACGATCAAGGAATTTGGGCTGTGAGGGATAAAGATGGAAAAAAGATGGCTTGCAATTTTTGAAAAGCTCGTCAACATAGACACGGGCTTCGATCTGGACAGTTCAACGAAACTCGAAAGGACTCAATTTGTAGTGGATTTTCTTGAAGACCTCGGCTTTGAGCTCCACAGAGAAAGGGCCGCACACGTGGCTTTGAAGCGTGAAGCACCGTATCTGACGCTCATAGGACATCTCGACACGGTGTTCAAGGAAGGCGAAACAACTCGAAGACCGTTCAAGTTGGAGGGTAACGTCGCTAAGGGACCAGGCGTTGCTGACATGAAGGGCGGAGTCGTGGTGCTTCTCGCCGTGGTTGAAGAAGCGATCAAGAAAGGTTTGGACGGTCTGTGCGTCATCCTCAACGTCGATGAAGAACTGGGTTCAAAAGAGAGTAGAGAGACCTTCGAAAAGTACGCGAGACAAAGTTCATTTTGTCTCTCTTTTGAGCCAGGAGGAGTTCACGGTGAGATAGTTGCTTCGAGGAAAGGCATCGCATCGCTCGACATTCAAGTGAAAGGTTTTAAAGGGCACGCATCGAGACTTCAAGAAGGAGCCAACGCTGTTGTTGAAGCATCACACAAGGTTTGTCAGATATACGCACTCAACGGCCAGATAGGAAGTTTGAGTGTGAATCCAACCATCATCAACGGCGGAGAGAAATCGAACATAACACCTGACCTTTGCAAAATCTATTGCGACGTGAGGTTTTCAAACACAGAAGAGCTGGAAGAATTCAGACGAAGGCTCTCTGAGATAGCCCGTACCAACCACATAGAACGCACCTCTTGCGAGTACGGTCTCAATGAGAGAAGGCCGGCGATGATTTTCATGGAAGATATGAAACAGGCGCTCGAAGAAGCGTTCCGAAAACTGGGAAAACGTTTTGAACTTGAACATTCCAGCGGAGGTGCTGATGGTGCTTTCTTCACAGCGCTCGGTGTACCCACGCTCGACGGGCTTGGTCTGTGCGGCGGAAGGTTTCATTCAGAAGAAGAATTCGCGCTCATCGATAGTTTCGAAGAGCGTGTGAGATTGTCTTTAGAACTGTTGGATCACTTTGACAAGAAAAGGAGGTGATAGCATGAAGTTCGTCGACACAACGCTCAGGGATGGTCATCAATCGCTCATCGCCACTCGCATGTCCACCAACGATATGCTTCCCGCGCTCGAGGCGATGGATCAAGTCGGGTTCTATTCGCTCGAGATGTGGGGAGGAGCGACCTTCGACGTTGCAGTGAGGTTCCTCAACGAAGATCCTTGGGAAAGGCTCAGGAAGATCAAAGAGAAGGTCAATAACGCCAAGCTTCAGATGCTTCTCAGGGGTCAAAACCTGGTCGGTTACAGGCACTACGCGGACGACACGGTGAGGCTCTTCGTCAGAAAGATGGCCCAGAACGGCATGGACATCGTGAGGATCTTCGACGCACTCAACGACGAACGAAATTTAATCGTAGCCATCGACGAAGCCAAGAAGTGCGGATTGCACGTTCAAGGTGCGATCTCTTACACCGTGAGTCCCGTGCACACACTCGAGTACTATTTGAACTATGCCGAGAAGCTCGTGGAACTCGGGGTGGACTCGATCTGTATAAAGGACATGGCCGGTTTGCTCACGCCCCAAGATGCGTACAAACTGGTGAGGGCTCTCAAGGAAAGGTTTGCGCTTCCTGTGGATGTTCATTCTCACTGCACTTGCGGTCTTGCACCACTGGCATATCAAGCCGCAATCGATGCGGGTGCCGACATCATCGATACGGCCCTTTCCCCGTTCGCACTCGGCACTTCTCAGCCAGCTTTCGAACCGATCTACTATTCGCTCAGCAAGGAAGGTTTGCTCCCACCCCCGAAGTGGGATCTGTTGTCGTATTTGAACGATCATTTCACGAAAGTGCGACAAAAATATGCGCAGTACGATGTGAACATGACGAGTATAGACTTTCGTGTGTTGTACGCCCAGGTGCCTGGAGGAATGTATTCCAACATGATAAAACAGTTGCAGGAACAGAAGCTTCTGCACAAACTCCATGAAGTACTCGAGGAGATACCAAAGGTCCAGAAGGATTTGGGTTATCCTCCTTTGGTCACCCCCACGAGCCAGATCGTGGGTGTTCAAGCCGTGCTCAACGTCATGAGCGGTGAGCGCTACGCTAAGGTCACGCGCGAAGTGAGAGATTACGTGAAAGGTCTATACGGCAGGCCTCCGGCACCGATCGATCCAGAGCTGGTGAAGAAGATCCTGAAAGATGAGAAGCCTATAGATGTGAGGCCAGGTGAGTTGATAGAACCTGAAATCGAAAAGGCCAGAAATCAGATAGGCTTGCTCGCAAAAAGAGATGAAGATCTCTTGATCTACATCATCTTGGGCGAAGTCGGAAAGAAGTTTTTGCAGAAGCGTTACTACGATCAACTGAGAGTAGATCTCGAACTGGTCAAGGAGTTCGAAGCTCCCGTGCACCCCGTATGATCCTCGGAGTCGGCGTCGATGTGGTCGACATCGAAAGAGTCGAAGAAAGACTCGCTGAGAGGATCTTGACGGATCGTGAGCTACAAGAATTTCAACAGGCTCACGACAAAAAGCAGTTTCTCGCATCGCGCTTTGCTGTAAAGGAAGCGTTCTTCAAAGCGTTGGGAACAGGCTTGAGGGACTTTTCTTTCAGGGACGTCGAGCTGGCGCACAACGAAATGGGAAAACCCGTGCTGGTTTTTCACAGGGACGTAGGTTTCAATTTCGCTCACGTGAGTGTGTCACACGATCGTGTCGCGATGGCGACGGTCGTACTCGAAAAACGAGAAGGTGGCATTTACGTTGCTCTGGGTTCGAACATGGGTGAGAGGTTGAAAAACATACAGCGCGCTTGCTGCTTGATGGAAAGATCAAACATGAAAGTGCTCAGAACTTCGCCCCTGTACGTAACGAAACCTTACGGATTCACAGACCAACCTGATTTTCTCAACTGTGTCGTTGAGATCGAATCAGAATTGACGCCCTTCCAGCTTCTCGAAGAGCTTCTGAACATAGAAAAATTCTTAGGTAGGGTTCGTGAGAGAAAATGGGGACCGAGAACAATAGATTTGGATATCGCCCTTTACGGTAAAGTTGTCCTCGAGACCGAGAGTCTGACGATACCTCACTACGATCTGACGAACAGACAGTTCGTACTCAAACCTCTTTTGGACATTGCTGACGTCGAACATCCTTTGAAGGGCAAGTTCAGAAACTTCCTGAAAGAAGGTGGAGAATGCCTGCTGATGACGAAGAACTGGTACAGCAATTGATACAGATTGAGAACGAGCTCGACAGGGCGCTGGAGCATGAGGATTTCGAGCGCATGAGCATGTTGTTGGAGCAACGCGAGATGTTGCTCAAGATGCTTTCGAAAATCCCTGAAGAACTCGCCAACAGCATAATCGAGGCTGACAAGATCAGGTTGGAAAAGATGAAAAACTTCATGGAGAGTATCAAGAATCAAGCGATCCAAGCTCGAACTTCACAGAACGCTTTGAAGAGTTACTCGAACCAGCAAGAACAGTCCAACTTGGACGAAAGAAAATGAAAGCGGGGCTTGTGCCCCGCTTTCTTCATGGATATATGCCTCTGAGTTTGACAGCCTTCGCCACCCGATCGATCGCCACGATGTACGCCGCTGTTCTGAAATCCGTGTTGTACTTTTCTTTCGTGTTCGCCACTTCCGCGAAAGCAGCCCTCATCATCTTGGCGAGCTTGTTCCTAACATCGTCCAAGTCCCAGAAGAACGACTGCAGATCCTGTACCCATTCGAAGTAGGAGACCGTCACTCCACCAGCGTTCGCGAGGATATCCGGTATGATCGTCACTCCCTTTGAGTGCAGGATTTTGTCGGCCCCAGGCGTCACAGGTCCATTCGCACCCTCCACGATGAGTTTCGCCTTGATCTTGTCCGCGTTCTCTTCCGTGATGGAGTTTTCCAGAGCGGCTGGAACGAGTATTTCCACGTCGAGCTCGAACAGTTCCTCGTGCTTGATCCTCTGAGCCTTCGGATAACCCTCGATGAGTCCCTTGTTGCTGTCCCTGTAGGCTATCAAATCATTGATGTCGATTCCATTCGGATCGTAGTAAGCCGCGGAAACGTCACTCACGGCAACGATTTTCGCGCCGAATTCTTCTTGCAGTATCTTTGCAGAGAAGGAACCGACGTTACCGAAGCCCTGAACGGCGACCTTGGCCTTGGAGATGTCCTTGCCCAAGAGCTTGCACGCCTCAGCTGCCAGCACCGCAACGCCTCTACCTGTCGCTTCGTTCCTACCCACTGAACCACCAAGTTCGACGGGTTTCCCCGTCACAACTCCGAGCGCGGTGTAACCGACGTGCATGCTGTAGGTGTCCAGATACCATGCCATGACCTGCGAATTCGTGTTCACATCTGGAGCCGGGATGTCCTTTTGGGGTCCAACGAACTGCGATATCTCGAAGAAGAACCTTCTCGAAAGCCTTTCAAGTTCATTCTTGCTCAGCTTGCTTGGATCGACCTTCACACCGCCTTTGCCTCCGCCGTAGGGTAGATTGAGCAACGAACATTTCCACGTCATCCAGAACGCGAGAGTCTGGACTTCGTCGAGCGTGACGTTTGGATGATACCTTATGCCACCCTTCGCAGGACCAAGCGCCGTGCTGTGCTGGCATCTGTAACCAGCGAACATTTCGACCCTGCCGTCGTCCATTAGAACCGGGAACTCGACAATTATGGTGCGCTGAGGCCTCTCGAGAAATCTTTGAATGTTGGGATCCAGCTGCATGACTTTAGCTGCTTGTCTGAAGACCTCGAGCGCCTGTTCATACAGCGACTTTTCCATTGAAGAACCTCCTCTCACGTAGGGTGAATAGCTTGTCCCAGTCATTCGTGAATTACTTCACAATTGAATTTTACCACTCAGCGGTTTGAAATCAAAGTATCACAAAACCCAACTTTGGTCCTTCTTTGACTGCCATGGCTGAAAAATCCTCAGCTTCTGTTTTAATCGCTTCGAAGCTTGAGTATGCACAGGTATGCTCCTTATGTTAACGGTTCGTGTAATTCTTGACGTCGTGACTTTCAAAATGATAATCTAATGTTGCGGAGGTGATACCGTGAGGAAATTGCTCGTGGTGGCGATGGTTTTGGTGACACTCGTGATCTTCGCTCAAGCGAAGCTCACCATCTGGTGCTCCGAGAAGCAGGTCGATATCTTGCAGAGACTCGCGGAAGAGTTCAAGGCCAGATACAGTGTGACCGTTGAGGTTCAGTACGTGAACTTTTCGGACATCAAACCGAAGTTCTTGACGGCGGCACCGGAAGGACAGGGCGCAGACATCATCGTGGGTGCACACGACTGGGTAGGAGAACTGGTGGCGAACGGCTTGCTCGAACCCATACCGAACTTCGCAGAGCTGACGCAGTTCTTCTCGAGTGGATTGAACGCTTTCTCTTACGGTGGTAGACTCTACGGTCTGCCTTACGCGCTCGAAGCGATCGCCCTGATCTACAACAAAGACTACGTGCCTGGGCCTCCAAAAACCGTGGAAGACATGATCAAGATGGTGAAGAAGATCGACGCGGAGTTCGCAGGAGAGGTCAGAGGACTCATCTTCCCAGTCACTACGTTCTACTTCGTGGTGCCTTTCATTTTCGGACACGGTGGCTACGTCTTCAAAGACACCCCAGCAGGACTCGACGTTAAGGACATAGGCTTGGCGAACGAAGGGGCAATAAAGGGAGCCAAGCTTCTCAAGAGACTCGTGGACGAGAAAGTAGTGGATCCAGCCGACAACTACCAGATCATGGACTCGATTTTCAAAGAGGGCAAGGCCGCGATGATAATCAACGGACCATGGGCGATCAAAGATTACAGAGATGCAGGCATCGACTACGGCGTGGCACTGATACCGGAACCTGCGCCTGGCTTGGTCGCCAGACCTTTCGTGGGTGTACAGGGCTTCATGGTGAACGCCAAATCGACGAACAAGTTGTTGGCGATCGAGTTCTTGACCAACTTCATTGCCAAGAGAGACACGATGTACAGGCTCTACCTCGCAGACCCAAGGCTGCCTGCAAGGAAGGACGTTCTCGAGCTCGTGAAGGACAATCCGGACGTCGTTGCCTTCACACTGAGCGCCGGTAACGGTATACCCATGCCGAACGTGCCGCAGATGGGATTCGTCTGGGGCGCGATGGACGATGCTCTCAACCTCATCGTCAACGGCAAAGCTACCCCAGAGGAAGCCATGAAGAACGCGGTCGAAAGAATCAGGGCTCAAATTCAGTGAAGCCTCACCCGGGGCGAATAGCCCCGGGTTTTGGAGGGAGATCATGTGATCAAAAAGCTTTTGAGCTTTTTCTTTATCGGCCTTTTGAACGTCTTCTTTTTTTGGATAGCCTTCTTTCTGTTCAACAATGCCTACTACGTTTTGGGTGCGCTGTTTCTGGTTCTCGTGTTTTTGATCGATTTTTTCATCTTCAATCCCAAGGGATACCCCTACAGGTACGTTGCCCCCGCGTTGGTCCTGCTCACCGTGCTCGTGATCTATCCGATTTACTTCACCGTGAAAACCGCCTTCACGAACTACGGTACGGGGCATTACATGTCGAAGGAAGAAGCCATCGAAAGACTTCTCTATGATCCAGTCTACACGTACGAGATCGAAAATGAGAGCGTTGAATACAAAGTCTTAGTCGCTTACGACGGCCTGACGCCGATCTACGACGATTTCTTGATCCTGTTCAAGATAGAAGGAAATCTGTTCCTGGCAGAAAAACCTATCCCCGTCAGGAAGAAAGGAAAGGACGTGCTTCTCAGTGAATCTCTGCTGGTACCGATCGAAAGTTCAACCTATCAGCTCGTGCCTTGGTCTGAGGAGCTCACAGAGATCAGGATGATCACGTCGGAGGAAAAAACCTACAGGGCGTTTTACTCACCAAAAGAAGAGTTTCTCAGGTTGAACGGCCCCATGTTCAAGAGTCGCATCGCGCAGTTCCACCTTCAAAGATCAGATTTCGTTCATCCCAACGGAAACAAATACGCGTTGAGAATAGACCGAACAGGTGAATGGAACTTCCTCAGGATAGAGAGGTTGTACAGGCTCGATCTGGTTCAGACGTTGGAGAACGATAAGCCCAGAACGAGATTGGTCGTTGTGAACAACAGAACAAACAAACCTTTGATCGAGAGGGAAGGTTCTTTCTACGACGTGAACGAGAAGAACGAAGAGGTCTACCTGATAGGCTACATAGACTTCGTCGGTTGGAAGAACTTTCTCAGAATCTTGAGAGATCCGAGAATCTCAGGACCGTTCTTCAAGATCTTCGCTTGGACCTTCTTCTGGGCGTTGTTCAGTGTGGTGTTTTCTTTGGCTGTGGGTCTGCCCTTCGCTTTGGTTTTGAACGATCCAAAGCTCAAAGGAAGAAACATCTACAGAACCTTGCTCATCATACCTTGGGCGATCCCCGTGTTCATCTCGGCGCTGGTTTGGAGGAACGGACTCCTCAACGAGAGCTACGGAGTGATCAACAAGTTCCTGCTGCCCGCACTCAACCTCCCCGCGATCAGATGGATGAACGATCCTTTCTGGGCGAGGGTTGGTGTTCTGCTCGTCAACGTTTGGCTCACCTATCCGTACATGATGACCATCTCGCTCGGGGCGCTTCAGGGTATACCTTACGAACTCTACGAGGCAGCCATGATCGATGGGGCTGGAAAGTTCAGACGGTTCACGGGCATAACCTTTCCGCTGCTCATGACCGTGATCGCACCGCTTCTCGTCAGTAGTTTCGCGTTCAGCTTCAACAACTTCACGATCATCTATCTCATCACGGCTGGAGGTCCGCCCATACCAGGTTCGACCACACCCACGGGTTACACGGACATTCTCATATCCTACGTCTACAAGCTCGCGTTCCAGGCTGGAACGGGTCAAGACTTCGGCCTGGCGGCGGCCATATCGATTCTGATCTTCTTCCTTGTCGGTGGAATCAGTTACATCAATTTCAGATTCTCCGGCGTCTTCGAAGAGGTGGGAAGATGAAACTGCACGTGCACGCGATCTTGATATTTCTGATCATCGTCATTCTCTTTCCGACCGTTTGGGTGGTGACGACCTCTCTGAGAAGGGACGAGGCAGCCTTCTCGACCGATCTGTTTTCGAGCAGGCTCACGCTTCAAAACTATGTAGATTTGATCGTTCAGGAACAGAATGTGCCGGTGCTCGTCAAAGAACTTCAAAAGCTGATATCGCGTGTGAGCCCTTACGATAAACTCACCTTGTCACGAGCCCAGGAGAAAGCCTCGGAACTTCTCAAGAAATTGAGAAACTATCTCAATGAATCCAACAGCAGGAATGATGCTGCCAAGAAATCTTACGAAGCTTTGGTGAAGATCTTCGAGGCGAACGCCGATCGTGCGAAGCAGTCGACCTTGAACGATCTGAAGCAAATCGAAAAGAGTGTGTTCGAAACTTTGAACGAGTTGAAGATCAACGAAGAAGAGCTGACTTTCATCCTTTACGAAGTGTTGAGCAAAGAGAAATTCAACTCCCAGCTGGAAAAGATTTTGAGGTCCAACGTCGAGACCATCGTTGGCTTCAAAATCGAAGACGAACAGTCTTACACGCTCGCCTTGGATCGTTTGAGAGGCGTGTACGAAGAGCTCGGCGGAGCATCCTTGAAGGATCTCGAAGCACTATCGGCTCAACTTTCTTCGATCAGCTCAGAAATAGAAGCGCTGAGAAAAGCTCTGCAACCTTTGGAACGATCCATCCTGGAGGCGCAGCTTCTACTGAAGGGTGATCTGTTGTCCGAGCTTCGTTCCTTGACCGGAGCCATCGAAGCGCTCAATAGAATGAAGGATTCGCTCGCACGCACGACTGCCAAGAGCATCTTTCCCATCGACGATACGGCGTTCTTGCAGAGTCTTCAAAGCGTCGCTGCTAAACTGAGAAACGCTTCGAACTCTCTACAAGGTTTCGAAGACTTATTGGAAGTTCGAAAGACCACAGAATCGCTTTCTGAAAAACTCCTCGAGCTCACTTACGTGGACCAGCAACGAAAGAACTTGAAAGTTTACGCCGACATGGTGAAGACCTACGAAGAGATCAGACCGAGGCTCGAGAGGATATGCGACGATCTGGGGAGGCTATTGGAACGATACAGCTACGAGGTTTCAAAACTTCGAGAGCTCAACAACTCTATTTTGATGAAAGAATCTGATCTTCAGCAACTCAAGCAGAGAACGGTGAAACTCCAGAGAACGAAAGAATCGCTCGAGGTCAGCCTCACAGAGGAAAGGGCATGGCTGCAGCTCATCCTCTTCGAAAACGATTTGAAAGTCAGACTTTCCACCGTTGAAGCAATCAAATCTTTGTCCAGGACGGATCTCACACGCTACTCTGCTCTTCTCACGTGGCTGAGGAACTTCGCGAATTCCTACGAGCGAAACGACAGAACGAAAGAGAGCGTGAAAAAGGCCATCAACAACCTGAGATGGATCGAGGATTACAGGACTTTCACGTTGCGTTTCGAGAACTACGCGAAGAATTACGAGCAGACCGTCAAGGAATTCGAACAGGTGATGGTCGACTTCGAAAAGATCTGCAACGATCTGTTAGTGCTCTCTCACAGTGGAACCTTCGTGACCTCGGAGCATCTGACAAGGTTGCTCGATTTGGTGAAGCTCGACTTCGTGAACAAGGTTCGTGCGGACCTCGCGGTGGTTTCGCGCCGAGCAGGTACTCTGATGAAACTCTCTCTCTTTCCCGAAGCACAGAAGTTGTTCCGCAACGTGGACAAACAGCTCTTCAGGATAGATCAGATCTGGAAGGAGAAGATGAAGCACTACTTTGGCTGGTGGGTGCTCAACTCGATAGTCGTTTCCACGATCGTCGCACTCATCACGACCTTCGTTTGCGCCACGGCCGCGTATCCGTTCAGCAGGATGCGTTTCGTCGGCAGGAGGTATGGTATACTGAGCTTTCTTTTGATCCAGATGTTCCCCGGCGTGATATTCATGATCGCGATCTACAACCTGCTCAACTTCCTTGGAAAGTTCGTACCCTTCCTCGGCATAGACACCATAGGTGGTCTCGCATTGGCCTATCTGACGAACATCGCTTACAACGTTTATTTGATCAAAGGCTTCTACGACCTGATACCTGCCTCGCTCGAAGAGGCTGCGATAGTCGACGGCGCCACCAAGTTCCAGAGTTTCTACATGATCGTTCTTCCACTTGCAAGACCCATACTCGTCGTGGTCTTCCTTCTGACCTTCATAGGTACTTTCAACGAGTACGTGGTTGCAAGGATCGTGCTTCAGAACGTTCGAAACTACACCTACGCACTCGGTCTACAATCCTTCGCTGTGGGACCGTACGAAACGGAATGGGGTTTGTTCACTGCTGCCGCGTTGCTCGGCATGTTACCCATGGTGATACTGTTCTTGGCAATGCAACGATACCTCGTGAGCGGACTGACGAGAGGGGCGGTGAAGGAATGAAAAATCTGTGGAAGATGGGTGTCATAATCTTGATGCTTTCAACTCTGCTATTCGCTTCTGAAAAATCTTTCATCCTGGGCGTCGATGTTTCGATGCTGTACGAAATCGAAAGATTGGGTGGACGGTTCTACGATGCTGGCGTGGAGAAAGACTGTCTCGAGATTCTGAAACACTACGGCGTGAACTGGGTCAGACTTAGAATTTGGAACGATCCAACGAACTTGGGTGGTGGAAGCTGTAACCACGAGAACATGACCGAGTTGGCTGCCAAGGCAAAGAAGTATGGCTTGAAGGTTCTGATCGATTTCCATTACAGCGATTGGTGGGCGGATCCTGGCAAGCAGAACAAACCGAAGGCGTGGCGTGACCTGCACGGTGAAGATCTACAGAGATCGCTGTACGACTACACGAAGTTCGTGCTCGAGTACATGAAAGAGTGAGACGTTCGAGTGGACATGGTACAAGTTGGAAACGAGCTGAACAACGGCTTTCTCTGGCCCGAAGGTCAGATATCTGGTCCGGACGCAGGTGGTTTCGAAGGCTTCATAGCACTGCTCAAAGCTGCTATAAAAGCAGTGCGAGATTTCGATCCAGAAATTCCCATCGTTGTTCACTTGGCCGAAGGTGGAAACAAATCGCTGTTCAGATGGTTCTTCGACGAGCTCGTCGAGAGAAACGTTGACTTCGACATCGTTGGAGTTTCTTACTATCCATATTGGCACGGTACTCTTGAAGAGTTGAGTCTCAATCTGAACGATGTCTCACAGCGTTACAAAAAAGATGTTCTCGTCGTCGAAACGGCATACCCATGGACGTTGCAGGACGCTGACGGTCATGCGAACATCTTCGGTGACGAAAGTCTCCAATGGACGGCAGGTTATCTGGCCACCGTTCGAGGACAGACGAGTTTTCTCAGAGACCTGATCAAGGTTTTAAGACAGATACCCGACGGCAGAGGCTTGGGCTTTTTCTACTGGGAGGGTGCGTGGATTCCAGTGAAAGGGGCTGGTTGGAAAACTGGTGAGGGAAACCCTTGGGAGAACCAGACGCTCTTCGATTTTCAAGGGAACGCACTCGAGACTTTGAAGATCTTGTGCAACTATGAAGAATTGCTTGAAGAGAAGGCTGAGCTCGTGCGAGTGTTCCCCGTGAACTTGGAATCGATCTTGGGCCAGAAGATGGAACTTCCACAGAGAGTCAAAGCACTCTTTTCGGACGATTCGTTGAGGTCCGTTCCCGTGGTTTGGCAAGTGGAAGAAGAGAAACTGAAGCAAGTGGGGGAACATCGAATAGTGGGAAAGGTCCTCGATTACGACACCCTCGTTGAAGCCAAGCTGTTGATCAAAGAGCCGACCAACTACCTTTCGAACTGGAGTTTTGAGACGGGCAACTTCGAACCATGGATCGTATAAGGCAACAAGCAGTCAGTCAAAGTTGTGCGCGCGAGCCCTCCACAGAATGCGCACCACGGCGTGTATGCCGTGAACTACTGGCTCGACAAGCCCTTCGAATTCGAAATGTACCAGATCGTGCGGGATCTTCCCGAAGGCACATACAAACTCTCGATGTGGATCCAGGGCAGTGGTGGAGATGAGGTGGAACTATCGATCAGCGATCACGGTGGTGAAAAAGTTTCTGTGAGAATAGAAAACAGAGGATCGCTCCAGTGGAATCATCCTGTGTTAGAGGTACAAATCACGAGCAAAGTTGCCAGAATCGCTCTTCGTGTGAAAAGCAAGGCTGGAAACTGGGGCTGGGTCGATGAATTTCAGTTGATCAAAGTGAAGTGAGCCTGCGGGTCAGACCTCTTCTGGCGAATTTCACCCCAGTTATGAGACTGTCGCTGTTGAAGATCTTCACGTTGATAGCCAACAGAACGGCGGCGAGGGCAAAGTTGTAAAGACTGCCGTAGATCAACAAGGAATAGTTGTCGAACAGAACGTTCCTCACCGAAGTCATCGCGTGGGTGAAAGGAATCGCAAAGACGACGATTTTCAGAGCTAGTGGCATCGTCGAAAGATCTTTGAACATGGTCAAGAGCATGCTGAAGATAGCGAGTGCAACGAGTGGAAAGGTCAGCGTCTGCGCACTCTTGAAGTCTTTCGAAATCAAACCCAACAACATGGCGAGGCTTATACCACACAACAGCGCGGAGAACATGGTCAACGCGACGAGCGCGAAATCGGCAACGTTCATGCTGAAATCGATCCCCGATGACAACGGAATATCGAAAGATCTCATGTATAGACTGATACCAACCATGTATATGCCAGCCATGACGAGGCCAGCGATCGTGGCCGCCAAGATCTTCGCCAGTATTATGTGACTTCTCGCAACTGGCATCGTCAAAAGTGTTTCGAGCGTTTTGTTCTCCTTCTCGAGCCCCAAAGAAGAGATCACGGTGCTTCCAGACATGATGATCAGCATCATGACGACGATGGAAACGATGAGCCACCTGTTGGAAACGTAGTTCAAAAGCTGCGATGGGGACATCCCTTCCAGAACCTTACTCGAGTACATCGTCGCCTCCTCTCTATCGATGGGATCGAGCACAAAACTTGGATTCTCCACACCATATTTCGTGAGCAACGTGAGAGTCATTTGGTGCTTCAAAGTCTCCAGAAAACTCTTGAAGGCTTCGGACGGTATGGTGTCCATGATGCCCAGACCTTTCAGAATCGAGACCACCTTGACCTTCGCCTGCTGGTTGGAGGCGAGTTCCTCACTGAAATCTTCCTGGGCGATGAGCAGTGCGGAACCGTTGTTCTTTTTCAATTTTTCCATCGCTTCATCGACGTTGTCACCTTTGTAGATCACCTTTGCGTAGGACTCAACGGCATCCTCGATCGCTTCTGAAAATTCCCCTTTGTCCAAATTCACCACCGCAACCGTTGGTTTCTTCGAAACTTCCTCCGCCATGCTACCAACGCTTTTTCCTATCATCGCGTATATCAGAGCCATCGCAACGATCGAGATCACACTCGATACGGTCAGAACCTCCCTCAATTCCTTTTTCAGCAGGTTCCAGAACATCGAACCACCTTTGCAAACACTTCCTCAATGTTGGAAGCTGAGTACTTCTGCTTCAGTTCTTCTGGCTTTCCAATTTCCACGATCGATCCGTCGTTGATCAACGCGATTCTGTCACAGAGAAACTCCACCTCGAGCATGTTGTGCGAGGACAGAAGGACCGTTCCTCCCTCGTTCACGAATCTCTTTATGATGTTCCTCATCTCTCGCGCGTTCAGCACGTCGAGGCCAGACGTGGGTTCATCGAGGATGGCAAGTTTCGGATTCACCATGAGCGTTCTGGCGATGAGGAGTCTTCGGGTCATCCCCTTGCTGTACGTGGATACCTTCGATTTTAACCTCTCACGCAGGTTGCGATCTGAATGCCTCGTTCCAACATCGCTTGAAATTCCTTTTCTTCTTTTGCGAAAAAACGAGCCACGAACTTCAAATATTCGAGCCCCGTCAATTCCTTGTAAGCCCCTGCGTCCTCGGGAAGATAACTTATCAACTTTCGAACCTCGTGAGGCTCTTTCAACACATCGTGGCCGAAGACCTCAACTTTTCCTTCGTCTGGTTTCAACAGAGTCGAGATGATCCTGAGCGTGGTGGTCTTTCCGGCGCCGTTGGGTCCAATGAGTCCTAATATCTCTCCTTGTTCGATCTCAAAGCTTATGCCCTTGAGCGCCTCTATGGTGCCGAACCTTTTCTTGAGCCTTTCAACCGCAACGACCAAATCGAAAACCCCCTTGGTGCGATTATGATGGATCGAAATTTCTTTGAAATGAATCTGTATTTTCACTTCGATTCAGCGAGATGCGGTGTGCATAATATAGTAATATATAGATAGAAAGGTGTGGTGAACGTGAGAAAGATCATCAATCCCAATCTGAACGAGTTTGAAAGGTTCGTCCTGTTCGAAAAGGGAACAGAACCGCCTTTCTCTGGCGAATACACAGATCATTTCGAAAAGGGCATCTACGTGTGCAGAAATTGCGGAATACCTCTGTACAACTCTTCTGACAAATTCCATTCTGGTTGTGGCTGGCCCGCCTTCGACGATGAGATACCGGGCGCGATCAAAAAGCAACTCGACCAAGACAAAATTAGAACCGAGATCCTTTGTTCCTACTGTGGGGCACACTTGGGCCACGTCTTCTACGGTGAAGGATTCACCAAAAAGAACGTTCGCCACTGCGTCAATTCCGTTTCTCTCGTTTTTGTCCCAGAAGGTCAGAAACCACCCATCGACAGGATGTTCTTTGCGGGTGGTTGTTTCTGGGGAGTTGAACATCTCTTCAAACAGCTGGAAGGCGTGCTCGACACTCGGGTCGGATACATGGGTGGCAAAAGGAAGAATCCAACCTACGAACAAGTGTGTACAGGCTTGACGGGACATTACGAAACTGTCGAGGTCATCTTCGATCCCAAGAAGATCGACGAAGAATTGCTCGTCAAATATTTCTTTGAGATCCATGATTTCACACAGGAAGACGGTCAAGGACCAGACATCGGTGAGCAGTACAAGAGTGTGATCTTCTACACGAACGAAAGACAACGCCAAGTGGCCGAAAGGATAAAGGATCAGCTCTCACAGAATTACAGAGTCACAACTCAAATAAAAAAAGCGAGCGACTTTTGGCTCGCCGAAGATTATCATCAAGATTACTACGCGAAGACTGGTAAAACGCCCTATTGTCATTACAGAAGAAAGATCTTTTGATTCGCCGATCGCTCACGCCTTTCACAGGGAAGGGGGATAAGAGAATGAAGCGTGGCTGGATCATCATCGTATTGATAGGTCTCGGTATCTGGACGCTGTTGCCCATACCCGGCGCGAGCAAACCTTGCCTTCTGGGTTACTACGCACATTGCAGTTTCACACCCATCAGCACGATCATGTGTTGGATTCCGGCAGGTATCATCTACTGGCGCAAGGCGAAACAGAGCGCAAAATGACAAGCTATTGAGTTGAGCGAGCCTGCTATCTCAATCTCAACAATCTCGTCAGTTTCTCGACGCTTTGGCTCAGTCCACCTGGCCTGTTCGATTCCAGCCAGAGCTTTTTGTATTCCTCTACGACGTGAGTGAATCTGCTCGTGAAATCTTTCCAGATTGTTTCGTCGATCCGATCGATCCGTCCAAACCTTTTCGCCATCAGTATCCATTCGATCGCGAGTTTGAGCATTTCTGCGTTGTTGACGATTCCATCCACGAAGATCTCGTTGGACTCGTTTCGAAGTTTGAAAAGCTCACGGCATACGTTCTCTACCTGCTCGAGACTCCCTCTGATCGTTTCGACGTCCTTCTCGTTCAAGGCGTCCAAGTTTTCGAGGAATCTTTCAGGAAACATCAAGGCTGTGAAGTAGACGCTCGCGTTCGGCAACTGAACGCTCAGTTTCTTGTACATGTTCGCCAGGATACAAAGTTTTTCAGAAAAAGACTCAGTATTGAAGATGTGAAGGTCTGTTTCATTCAGCAGTTCACTCATCGTAAGGTCCGCGGACGAGTTCCAACCCAACGAAGCCGCATAGGCGATCGGAATTATCGAAACCACGAGATGCTGTGGATGGCCGTTGTCGCCCCAGTCGGTGAGAAGAAATCCCAAGGCGTTGAACTTCTTTCCATTCTGAATGGCATTTCTTATGTTTCCCAAGGCGTTGTCGAGCCTTCCCACGAAGGAATTCCAGCTGGAAGTGCCAGGGCACACATAGAAACTGACGCATTTGCTCGCGAACAGTTCACATTCACTCTCGTAAGGATGATCCTCTTCATAACCCCACAGCAGTGCGATGACATCTTTTGGAAGTTCAGCCACCAATTCTTGATAGTTCTTTATGATGTCACCCCAGAACATCATGGTCTTGCCGTGTCTTTTGACGATCTCGTACAGACCGAGCAGAAAGTTCAGATAGACTCTTCCTTTTCCAAGCTTCTCACAGAGTTCTTTCGATCTACCCAGCCCCAGATCGAAGGTTTCATCGGCACCGACGTTGACCTTCGTGCTCGAAAAATGCGGCAGGAGCTCCTCCAACAACGATTCAACGAACTTCAAAGAATCCCCCACCGCAGGTGAAAGCGAGAATGGACCGGATTGAACACCCCAGGGGAAGACGAACCCATCGGGACACTCTGCCATGTGCCTGTATTCATCGTGCATGAGCCATTTTTCTAAATGGCCAAAACAATTCTGGTTGGGTACCAATTCCAAGAAACGTTCACGGCAGTATTCGTCGAGCTTCAAGATTTCTTCGTGCGTCATGGGAGAATATGCTTTCCAGACCTTCTCGTGCTTTTCGTATGCAAAGGTGTGCTCCATGTAGAGCTGAAACTGATTGTATTTGAGCTCTGAGAGGAGATCGACGAGTCTTTTCAATGTCTCCATCTTGGGCACTCTGTCTCTGCTTATGTCGAGCATGAAGGCTCTGTTCTCGAAGTCTGGTTCGTCCTCGATCAGAACGGGTTCGAGTGTAGCTTTCTGCTCTCTCAAGAGTTGTCTGAAAGTCTGAAACGCATAGAACAAACCTTGATTCGTTGCGGCAACGAAGATTACTTTCGACGGTCGAACAATGATTCTATAACCTTGAGGCTGGCTCACAAGATTTTTGTCGAGCAAGAGTTCGAAGGTTGAACCGTTCTGAGAATGTGACACGATGGAAAAATCTTTCCCCCGCTTCGATAGTTCCTGCTTGAGCGTCCTCGCAATGTTGAAAGATTCGATTTTGGAAAAGATCTTACCAGATTCAGACAATCGAAAGCTTCCTCCAAGTTTGATGAGCTTCTTCACAGCTGGTATCATGGTTTCACCCCTCGCACAGGACTGACCGATTAGATGCTTCCTGAGCGCGAACTGCCTTGCAAATCAGATTATAAGCTCTCGTGGTTGCTCCGTGGTATGATGTTCTTGGTGAGTGGAATGACGCCGAGGGGAAAATTTCGAAGAAGCTTGTTCATGTTACTCGCACTTTCGGTTCTGCTCTTGAACAACTGCTCGGCGCCGCAACCCACGTTTTATGCATTTGTCTATGGGAAGGTCTCCGCGTACGTCGGGGACGTGACGAGGTCTTTGACTTTCCCGACGGTTTCATCGCCGAGCAAAGAAATTGAGTCGGACATCATCGAAGGTCAGTACGTGGTTCGATTCGACGCAAGTTCGAGTGTGAAACAACAGCTTTCGTTGCTGGGTAAGGTTCTCGACGAACTTCGTGTGCAAGATGAGATTTACTATCTTTTGGAAACCTTCATTGACATTTCCTCGCTGCGCGAGGAACTCTCCAAAATTCCAGGATTTCTTGGCATTGAGCCTCACCGTCTTATGATCCTTTCGAGCTTCACACCGAACGACCCTGGGTTTTATTATCAATGGAACCTTCCACTCATCAGAGTTCCTGAAGCTTGGAGTGTGACGAGAGGTAGCGACATCATAACGATCGCCGTCATCGACTCGGGCGTGGACCTTTCACACGAAGATCTTCGAGGCATCTTCGTGCCAGGCTACGATTTCGTTGACAACGACACCATTCCACAAGACGACAATGGTCACGGAACACATGTTGTTGGTATCATCGCTGCTTTGACCAACAACAACAAAGGTGTGGCGGGTGTGACGTGGGGTCAGAACGTTAAAATCATGCCGCTGAAAGTCTTCGGCAGCAATTCGACTACCACTCATTTTCGTGTCGCCAAGGCCTTCGTCTATGCCGTCGATCATGGTGCGAAGATCATAAACGCTTCATTGGGTTCTCCAGGTCCATCTGCTGACTTACAAGCCGCCGTCAGGTACGCTCACCAAAACGATGTTGTGATGGTCTGCGCCGCTGGAAACGATGGAAGTTATGGTATTGATTATCCTGCAGCTTATCCAGAAACCATCGCGGTCGGCGCCGTCACGAAAGATTACATAAGAGCCAGCTATTCAGACTATGGACCAGAGCTCGACTTCGTGGCACCTGGTGGGGACGGGGCTCAGCCGATCTTGAGTACTTGGGTAAATGGAACGTACCGTTATGCTATAGGTACCTCTATGGCGGCACCGCACGTGACCGGCATCGTCGCACTCATGATCTCTCGAGGCATTGTGGGTGTTGAGAACATAAGAAACGTTTTGAGGGCAACGGCGATCGACCTTGGTCCTCGGGGACGAGATGACTATTACGGTGCGGGGTTGGTCGATGCTTACTCGGCGGTGACTTTTGAAGAGGGGTGGCAGCCATTGATCGTCTTCAGCGTGGATGAGAATGGGAACTTGGACAATGTGACAGTGGCGAACGCGCTGGGTCGGTTCACGCTTGAAGTTCGAAAGCCGAGGGTGAAGATCTACGCCTGGCTCGATTTCGACGGTGACGAAAATTTGAGCTACGGTGATCTTTACGGTTACTATGGCTATGAGGGTGGAAATCCTGTGCCGAGTTCACCCACCGTCTTGACGCTCGCCATGTCCCAAAGCCGAGAGGTCAACTTCAACGCGGCTCCGCTCGTCGATAGTTCCAACAGACCACCGGAACTCTCGGCTCAGGATATGCAAATTCTCGCGAACTACAAAAGATCTATCGTTGAGAAACACTATCTGGAGTTGAAGAATCGTTGAATCGTGGTGATGAAGTAAAGGATTATCTTTCGCTCACGTGTGAGGAAGTTTCGAAGTTCAACAGAGAAAAGACTGTTTTCGTTTCGGTCGTGTCTCCCATCGAGACGCACGGCAGACATCTTCCTTTAGGAACCGATGTTTTCATAGCGCGAAGGGTGATGGAAGAAACCTGTCAGATTCTTGAAAAGGATCACGAAGTTGTGAAGTTGTTTGAGATTCCTCTCGGTAGCGACGCACAACCCGTCTTCGGTTCGATCTGGCTGAGTTATGGAACGTTCAAAAGACTCATCTTCGAGGTTGGCACTCACCTTGCGAAAATGAACTTCAAACACTGGATCATCTTCGACAACCATGGAGGTCCACGACACCAGCTCGCACTCGCTGAGGCTTCGAAGAAGTTGAAAGAGAAGTACGGTTTCAACTTGGTCGTACCATTCCTTCACATCTTTCAAGACATGCTGAACGATTCAAAAGAGATCGGAATTCCACCAGGCATGAACGGCAATGCGAAAGACCTTCACGCGGGCACGAACGAAACTTCATTGATGCTTCATACGAACCCAGACATGGTGAGAACGAAAGATCTTCCACGATACTTTCCAAGTAGAGAAACCTTTCTCGGCAAATTCTTGAGATTTCTCAAAGCCGAGAGTCTGGCGGTCACGATCGATTGGATCAGCGATCAACAAAACCCTTACTATCTTGGCGATCCTTCTCTGGCCGATTCCGAAAGAGGAAGAAAGATGATCGAATACCACGTGAAGAAGTCGATCGAACTGTTCGAAGAGGCGAAACGTGGAATGTATCAACCACCGAAGCTGTTCAATCCCGCCGTGAAACTCCTGTTGAAGTTGGCAAGGTGAAAGGTCACACCAAAACAAAAAGCCCCACTCTGGGGCTTTGTTCTCTTCACATTGCACCATTTTCTCTGATCCTCAATCAGTTTCTTCCATCACTGATCCATCTCAACTTTTGGGAGCGCGTTCACATCATCCTTTGAACAGATCTTTTTCACCACGAACCAAGAACTTAGACCAACGCCCATGTACGAAGCCAACCGTTCAAACGGTCCACTTTCCTTGAGAGCGCTCCCATAACGATACATACGTAGCTGAACATCAAAAAGAGTTAACAACATTCCAACCAACAAATGAACTCACCGGCTCGAAAGATTTAAGTCTCACTGTTTGCTCGCAATTTCATAAAGCTATCGGGGTTGACAGCACATCGTGGACGTATGCTAAAATATATAGGCCAGCACGGAAGCTCTCAGCTTCTCGACGGGAACGGTTCGGAGAGGTGGCCGAGTGGTCGAAGGCGCTTGCCTGCTAAGCAAGTGTGGAGGGAATTCCTCCACCGAGGGTTCGAATCCCTCCCTCTCCGCCAGTGCGTGCCCGTAGCTCAGCTGGATAGAGCGCCAGACTGCGGATCTGGAGGCCGGGAGTTCAAATCTCCCCGGGCACGCCAGCTTCGAAGAAACCTCCTCTTTTTTCCTGCTGTCAGGTCCCAACCGATCGAGAACCATGCCACAAATTTCAGCCACGCCTGAGCCAGGGTCTCCGTATTCCTCCCTCCTCTAACATCCTCGCAAGGGTATGTCTGAAACCTTTTGTTGAAACCTTTACTGGTTCGCGCTTCGTTATAGCGAGCGCAACGACACAACCTGCAACGATGGTCCTTTCCCTCCCGATCGGTATGATCTTCCAACTGCGCACCTGTTCGTAAGTCTTTCCCTTCAACTGTTGGATCACCGCCTCTACGTCGTGGTGACTCAGAATGAAACCTTCCACCGCCTTCAGATTCCACTTTCCCATCCTCATCGAGGCGATCGCGACGAAAGATCCTCCAATGCCGAGGGGATTCGTGAAAGAAGGAAGCATTCCTTCAACGTGTCTCAGGGCATCTTCGAACTGCTGGATCGTTGGAAGTGACAGATCGAAGAGATCGTTCAGAACGTGTGTTCCGAGCGGAAGACTCACGAACCAATCCTTTTTCACAATCTCAAGACTCCCACCACCCAGATCGAACACGGTGATGTCCTTCTCGAAGTTCGGATCCACGCTCATGTAGGTGAAATAAGCTTCGTCTTCTTCAGAGAGTATTTCGCCTTTCAATTCAAACTCTCGAACGATCCTCTCGAACAGACGTGGTCTTTCTCGAAAGATCGCCGTACCGAAGACGTGAATGGGTATGTCTGAAACCTTGGCTTTGATCTGAGACACCACTCGGCTTGCCACTTCGAAGGCTTCATGTTCGTCTTCGATGGACTTCAAACCAACTTCGTAGACTTCCTCCAGTAGCGTTTCACTTTCGTGCTGAACCAAGAGTATGAAAGAGTTCGAACCCAGATCAACCACTGCCACCAAAAGCATCACCTCTCAAAATCTTGCACGAATCATTATGGAAGAATCAGCCTGTCCGCCACAAGATGTGATCCTCAGTGGTTTTTGTACTGCCTCTGTGAAGTGTGGCACAGCGGAACAGTTCTCAATCCGAGAACCACGATATTTTGCACACGTTATGATCCAACTTTGAAGGTCCTTGCAGCCTCGTAAGTCTGGAACCCTGCTCTTTTCACAGGCTCTTCCACAAAATTGTCGTCCACCACGAAGAACAGTTCGACTTTTCTCAGAGTGTAACATAGGTTACCGACTCTTCGCCCGAGACGACATAAGATCATCTTGGAAAGTGAAAAGATTCACACGTGTGGGAGGTGGAAGAATGCTCAATATGTTCTGTTATCAATGTTCTCAAGCCATGAACGGTGAGGGTTGCACCGTTAGCGGTGTCTGCGGCAAAGGTCCAACGTTGAACAGGCTCCAAGATAACCTGATCTACATAATCAAAGGTATATCAGCGTATTATTACCACGCAAGAGAGCTTGGATACCAAGACGAAGAAATCGCAGCCTATCTTTCGAAAGCTCTCTACTCGACTTTGACGAACGTGAACTTCGACGAGGAAGATTTCCTGAAACAAGCTCTCGAAGCTGGCATGATGAACTTGAAAGTCATGCAACTTCTCAAAAAGGCTCACATCGAAACTTACGGTGAACCGACACCAACAGAGGTTGAAACCGGCACAAAAGAAGGTCACGCCATAATAGTCACCGGTCATAACCTCAAGGCTTTGGAAGAGTTGCTCAAACAAGTCGAAGGAAGCGACGTCTACGTTTACACACACTCAGAGATGCTCCCAGCGCATGGTTATCCCAGACTCAAAAAATACAAAAACCTCGCTGGAAACTTAGCTGGTGCTTGGCACGATCAAAGGAGATTGTTCGACGAAATACCAGCCGCCATACTCGGTACCACGAACTGCGTTCTGATACCAAAACCATCTTACAAAGACCGCATGTTCACAACCTCGATAGCAAGACTTCCCGGAGTGAAACACATAGACGGCTACGATTATTCAGAGGTGATAGAGAAAGCGAAGTCTTTGCCAAAAATGCCAGAAAAACCTGGAAAGTACAAACTCGTGATTGGATATTCGACAAGCGTCGTGAGATCCATAGCGAACAAGATAAAACAACTCGTCGAGTCCGGCAACATAAAACGTTTCTTCGTGGTGGGTGGATGCGATGTACCAACGAAGAAAAACGAGTACTACCGCAGACTCGTGGAGATGCTACCGAAGGACTCGATTGTGATCACCTTAGCCTGCGGAAAGTTCAGAATAAACGATCTACAACTGGGTGACATAGACGGAGTACCGAGATTTTTGGACGTCGGTCAATGCAACGACACTATCGTGGCCATAGAAATAGCACTCATGCTCGCCGAACTCTTCAACACTACAGTGGACAAGCTTCCACTCTCGATCGTTCTGACTTGGATGGAACAAAAAGCGGTCGCGATCTTTTGGACTCTTCTGGCTTTGGGGTTGAAGGGTGTATACATCGGTCCTGTGTTGCCCGCTTGGCTGAACAACAAAGATCTTTTAGAAATACTCGTGAAGAACTACGATGTAAAACTCATAAGCACACCAGAGGAAGATTTGAAACAGATTTTGAAAGTTGAGAAATGAAGAGGGGAGAGCCATCCCCTCTTTTTTCTGAAACAGTGATGAGATCACTCATCTTTGAAGGTTCGTATCAGCTGGTCCTGTCACGACCCCGTGACAAAAATCGTCAATGACAAACCTGAAGGCGAATGGTTCGAAGTTGTCTGACGAGTTAAAGTCAAATCGGGGCTGAAGGTATGCTTTGGTTCAACTTGGTTTTGAGGAAGGGTTTCTTCAAAAACGAGCTCTTCAAGATGCGGATCTTGCAAGATCAAATTCAATTTCAATGTGTTGAAGACAAACGCCACAGTTTCAGTGTGCCTTTCAAAGCAATAACCCACGTTTTGATCTATAAAACTTCCAACCACGAGATAGAGATAGACACGGTTGAAGAAGTCATCTTCGGAAACTTCAAGTCCAACAAGTCCGTGAATCGAGCCTTCGAACTCTTTGAATCACTCATGAAAGGAAAGGTGTCGTACCTCGAAGTATGAAATGGAATCCGAGCGGTATCTGCTGAGCTTTTCAAGGGACGCGGGGTCGTATCTGTAGATTTTCTGAACGCCACTTCGGGGCTGTATGGCCCTTTTTTATTAGGAGTTCTCCAACTCTCCGAAGAAAAATCTGTTGGGAGGACCGACGCTGGCAGAAGTACAGAAGAAAAAGAAAAAATTCGCGGCGTTCATGAAGGCGTTCGCGATAGTTCTTTTCTTGGGTTTCACCGTCTTGGTGTACGGTTACTTCGCTTTCGAATTTCAGAGACTTCAGGGTCTCGGTGTGAGGCCGATAGAAGACTGGAGAAGTTACATCTCTTTCTTGCTCTCCAAGATACCTTACGTGAACAGATACGTCAAGTACGAGCCTCTGCAGATGCTCTATCCTTCTCAGTATTTCGAAAGGATGGCGAGCGCCACCACGCAGAGAGTTCAACAGCTCTTGCAACAACTGAATCAGGAGAGAGAGCAACTTGTAAGAGAAAGGCAGCAACTCGAGGCACAGAGAAGGCTCGTCCTGGAGATGAGAAAGACGTGGGAAGACAAGAATCTGCAACTGGAAGTGGCGTTGAAGAGGATTCAAGTTCCAGAAGACGTCGAAAAGGTCTCCCAAACCATCGCGAGCGCCGATCCAGCGGCCATAGCGTCGGTGCTTGCGAGTGAAAAGTACTCGGTCGAGTCGATCGCCATGGCGCTTTCGAAGTTGGACGCAACCACACGTGCAGATGTGATATCAGAACTGGGAAAACTGAACCCGAACAAAGCCGCCGAGATCATGAACAACATCGCGAGCTTCGAGTTGGTGAGTAAGAATCTATCCGAACTGCACAAACAGCTCGAGGAGAGACAGAGGTACATCAATTCACAGCTATCTTCACTCATCGAAGCGAATGTGGTTCAAACGCTTTCTGTCGAGTTCTTGAGACAAATGAGCGACGAGGAGATCCTGAACATGATCGATTCACTATCTCTGGACGAAAACGCTGTTTTGGTTCTCCTTTCCAAGCTTCAATCCGAGCGAACCAAAGAGATCATGAAGAAGCTCAAAGATCGCAACGAACGTCTCTTCCAAAAACTCGTCCTTCGGGGGGTGAGCCTATAAAACCCCAACCGGTGAACGAACGAGGTCAAGTGATCGTCGAAACGCACAATTTCGTCAAGAAGGGATCCATCTCGTTCGCGGACGTTTTGAAAATGGTACAACAAAGAATGCTCAGCGAACAAGCTGAAGGATTCGTCACACTTCAGAAAGCTCCCAACGCGCAGAAACCAGCGAGAGACGACACATTTCAACTCGCACAGAACACCAAGAAGGTTTCACTCGAAGGCTTCGACCCGCTCACCATCGAAAAGGATGCCGAAGGAGAATCCATTGAAGGAAAAGTGCAGAACCACGTCCATCAGTCTTCGAAAGTACCCGTGAAAAACTTCCCCACGAGCCAAAGCCCCGAAGAAGAATCGAACCGATCTGAACCACAGATCAAGGAGGACCCCCCCACAGGTCAGTCCAGCTCGATCGAAACGAAAACCCCTCAGCATTCAGAGAACGTACCAGAGCAGAACGCCACCGCGAAGGTTCAAAGGGTTCACCTCAACTCACAACACTTCACATCCAATCCAGACATTTTGAACGCCACGGTCTCGAAGCAGGGTGAATTTGTCCAGGATGGCAATGAATCCACACTCACTCTAAGCACAGATCAGAGAGGACAAGCACAACGATCTGTGCAGAGTCAGAACGTGTCGAACGTTACGTCGCTGAAGCAAACGAATCAAGGTGAGCAAATCACACAGATCAGTGAATTTTCACACGCTCAAGACGTACACCAAACAACGCAACAGGCGCGACAGAACCAAGATGTTTTGAACGACGAATTGTTGAGACGAACGCAGAGAAACGAACAAGCAGGTTCAAAGATCGAAGAGCAAAACGGGCGAGAAACCGTCGTTGAAACCGCGCAGAAAAACCTAACGAACGTCAACGCGAAACCTTCACACGGTGTGCCGAGTTTCAAGCTTCAAAATCAAGAGAGCCAGAACGTCACAAGGTCTGAAAATCTCATTCAACATCAAGGCGTCCAGATTTCACAAACCGTGCAACCGATGCTCTCACAGGAAAATCTTTCAAACATGAGCTCAGCCGTCCAAGTTCAGTTCAACAGAGCTCCGCTGAAAAACGGCATCGAAACTCAGCAAAGGTTCGAATCAAAACAACTACAGTTTTTGAAGAAGGAACCCACGCACGAGGAATTGAAACCGATCCTTTCAAAGGCTCAACATCTCGAGGCTGACACCACCGAGCCAGAACTCGTCTCATCGTCCCGTCAGAAGATCGCGTTGGTGACGCAACAGCTGGAGGTCAAGACCAGAGATGTGAAGAAGAACGAAGTTGATACGACGAGCAAGGGTGTTTCGATGCCTCAGCCAGGACCCACGATCGTTCTCAGTGCCACGCAGGTGAGATTGATCGTGGAGAACCTCTCTCGTTACATCAAAGAGGTCAGCAGTGAAGCGACGCAGTTCAAACATCTGAAAAGAGAAATGCCAGAAACGATCAAGGTGAGAGAGCCCATAAAGATAGAGACCTTCAAGCTCACGGTCGCGAAAGAGATCAAGCAGGTCGAACAAGAGCCACTCCACCAAAAGACTGAAAAGTTCGAAACTACGGAACAACTCAAGGAAGCCATGAACAACAAGCTTGCAAAGAAAACTTACGAGCAGGAACAACCACCCGTTCAATACGTCAGGATGGAACAGAGAAACGTCGATCAAATCGTCGTGAGGGTGGAGCAGGAGCAGAGATCTCAGAACCTACAAACGATCGTCGAGACAATAAAGCAGATGAGAGAAACCTTCAGTGAGAGGGCAGAGATTCAACTCTCGCCACCTTCACTTGGAAAACTTGAAATAGAACTGGTCAAACAACAGGACAGACTGACGATCCTCATGAGAGTTTCAACGCAAGAAGCCAAACAGATGATAGAGAACAGCTCCAAGGAACTGATCTCGAGACTCTCAAGCTTGGGTTTCAAAGTCGAACAGGTTGAGGTGAGGATGAATCCGAAGTTCGAGCAGGAACAGACGAATGAAGAAAGGGAAAACAACCAACAGTCCATGCAGCACGAACAACAGCAACAAAGAAAACAAAAGGAGGGTGATGAAGATGATCAACGCGGTTGATCCTTATTCGAGCCTTTATGTTCCCTCACAAAGAATCGCGAGCAAAGAGCTCGACAAGAACGCCTTCTTGCTATTGCTCGTGACGCAGCTGAAGAACCAGAACCCTCTGGAGCCCATGGAGAACAGAGAGTTCATAGCCCAACTCACGCAGTTTTCAACGCTGGAACAGATCACCAACATGACCAAGTCCATCCAGGATTTCTTGAAGCTCCAACAAGGATCTTTGCAAGCCCAAGCCGCTTCGTTGATAGGAAAGCACGTCGTTGTTCAGTCTAACCAGATCGCCGTTTCGAATCAGCGTGCAGAGAGCATCGTGTTCGATCTCGATGAGAGAGCACCCGTGGTGGTAAGGATCTACGATTCGAACGGTAATCTGGTCAAGCAGGCTACTAGTGGCGTTCTGGATAGAGGAACCCACGCCTACGTGTGGGATGCGAGAAACGACGCAGGGCTTCCCGTAGCCGACGGTACCTACACCTACACTGTCAGCAAGATCACTGCGAGTGGTGAGGTGTTGATCGGAGGCGTTCAGGCTGGAGTGGTGGAATCTGTGAAGTTCAAGAACAACCAGATCCACATTTTCGTCAACGGTAAAGAGTATCCTTTGGCTTCCGTCATCGAGATCTCACGGGAGGTGTGAACTGCCATGATGCGCTCCATGTTCAGCGGTGTTTCAGGAATGAGGAACTTCCAGTACGAGCTCGACGTGATAGGTAACAACATCTCGAACGTGAACACTGTGGGCTTCAAAGGTTCACGTGTCACGTTTCAAACCGCTCTGCTCCAAACTCTGAAAGCCGCGCGTGCTCCTCAGAACAACGTTGGAGGTACGAATCCGATACAGATAGGTCTCGGTTCACAGCTCGCCACGATGGACAAGGTCATGACTCAAGGTTCTTTCCAAAACACGGGTAGAAAACTCGATCTGGCGATCCAAGGCGATGGTTTCTTCGTGCTCAGCGACGGGCAGGGTTATTACTACACGCGTGCAGGTGCACTCGATGTGGACATGAACGGAACGCTCATCCACTCTTCCACTGGTATGAAAGTGCAGGGCTGGATTGCCATACAAGATCCAACCACGGGTCAACGTTACATAGACACGAACCAACCAATCGGAGACATCGTCATAAGTGCTGGTATGACCATGCCTGCGAACGCCACCACCTTGGCAAGGATGGAGGGTAATTTGAATTCGACTTCAGGTATAATGCCTTTCGCTATGACCGTCACGGATGATAACGGTCAACAACGCACCGTGAGGTTCGTGTTTTCAAAAACAAATACCGATTTTGCGAGACAGAACGGTCCATTCACCGAGAACCAGAGCTACACCTGGAGGGCGTACGATGAGAACAACAACTTGTTAGGTACAAGCTACATCGTCGTGAACCAGTTCGGCAGGGTGGTGGACTCCGGGTTGAGCGAAGTTGTTGCTGCCCCCGGTGCGTCCATCTCGATACCGTCCTCCGGTGAGCTGAGGTTCTACGAGTCCGACAGTCCTTCCAACTTCGTCACGGCGAAGTTCGAAAGTCCACGCTATGTCACCGCGGTCGAAGTTTACGACACGCTCGGAAATCCATACTCGCTTTACATCGAGTTCATCAGGCTCGGACAGTTCCAAGGGATTAGAAACGCTTGGATCTGGAGGGTCTACACGGCGAGCGGTGAACCGATCAGGTACATAGATGCGAACGGTCAAACGAGCTACAACACCACACCTTACGTGGGTGGCGTAGTTGATTTCAACGAGTCTGGCCGTCTGAGCACGTTGTACGGTATCACTTGGGACGAAGCGACGCAAACTTTCCAGGTGAGCGATTCGGAACTTCGCACGATACAGTTCGACGCTTCGCACATGGGAGACGGTACGGTGACGATTAATTTGGACTTAACCTCGCTCACGCAGTTCGCGGGTGCCAACAGTGCTACGTTCACCTATCAGAATGGAAACGCACTGGGAACGCTTCAATCCTTCGCGATCAACGAAGCAGGACAGATCATAGGGACCTTCAGCAACGGTTTAACAGACCTGCTCGGTCAAGTGGCGCTCGCCGTATTCAACAACCCCGCAGGCCTGACAGAAATCGGTAACTCTCTGTACGTACCGTCTGCGAACAGTGGTCTTGCGCAGATAGGAGCTGCTGGCACTGGTGGAAGGGGGACTTTGATTCCCGGCGCACTGGAGATGTCGAACGTCGATCTGGCAGAGGAATTCACGAAGATGATCATTGCTCAGAGAGGTTTCCAAGCGAATGCGAGGGTGATAACGACCGCTGACACGATCCTTGGAGAACTCGTGGCGCTGAGGAGATAAGGTGATACTGAATGATCTGGCTGACGCGCCTCAAAGGTCAAAGGTTCGTGCTCAACGCTGAGATGATAGAGACCGTTGAAGCTTTACCGGACACGACCATAACCCTGTTCAGCGGCAAGAAGTACATCGTTCAAGAGAGCGTCGAAGAAGTCGTTCGGCGGGTGATAGAATACAAGAGACAGGCTTACCCAGTGCTCGATTTACTCAAGTACATCCCTCGTGAAGGGGAGGGATGATGCGTGGACATATCGACGGTCCTTGGTGTGCTGATGGCTTTCGGCATGATATTTTTCGGAATATTCATCGGAAAGTCTGCGCCGAGTGCGTTCTTGGATCTGCCGTCCGTCTTCATAACCATCGGTGGCGCGTTAGCTTCGACGATCGCTTCTCACCCCAAAGAGAGGAGTTTCCGCATCCTGGGTGTGATCATGTCCACATTTAAGGAACCTAAGATCGACAACATTGGACTGGTGAGGACGCTCGTATCTTTCTCAGAGAAGGCGAGAAGGGAAGGTTTGCTCTCGCTGGAAGAGAATCTGAACGAGATCGAAGATCCGTTCATGAAGAAGGCGTTGCAGTTGGTCATCGATGGCACAGATCCAGAACTGTTGAAGAGCATGATGGAAGCCGAGATGGGTTTGATCGAGGAAGACCTCATGGCGAACAAGGCGATGATGGACTCGGCAGGTGCCTTCGCTCCAGCTTACGGAATGATAGGAACACTGATCGGACTCATAGGCATGTTGAGGACGTTGAACAACCCAGAGACCATAGGTCCGAACATGTCGGTGGCTCTCGTCACCACATTCTACGGTTCGATCCTTTCTAACGCAGTCTTTCTACCCATGGGTGAGAAGCTCGGAAGGAGGGCCATAAAGATCCTGAGGCAAAAGCAGATGATCCTCGAGGGAGTTTTATCCATTCAAGCTGGAGAAAACCCGAGGGTCTTGGAAGAAAAACTGAAGTCCTTCCTCACCAACGAGGAAAAGACCGCGTACGAAGCATCCCTCGGTAGGGAGGCTGCCTGATGCCTCGCAAGAAAAAAAGTTACGAGGCACCGAAGGCCAGCTGGCTCACCACCTATGGTGACATGGTGACTTTGCTGCTCACCTTTTTCGTGCTTCTGTTCTCGATGTCCACGATAAGTCCTGGAAAGTTTCAACAGATCGTTGTCGGTCTGAGATCTCCTCTCACCGGTTTGCCACCGAGCGTTCTCACAGGTGGAAAGAGTCTGGCGGAGGAACCGTTGATCACATCGAAACGCGGGGTGTACGAAGAACTCCTGAGGATCGCCGAGGAATACAAAGGCAAGATCACCATACAGGAAAAGGACGAAGGTACAGTCATAATAATGCAGGACATGGCGTTTTTCGAACCGGCGAGCGCGAAACTCACAGTCGAGGCGAAGGAGTTGCTCGGAAGGATAGGCGCCATAGTGATCGAGCACACGATGAACGTGATCAACGTTTACGGTTATGCGGACGATCGACCCGTTCCGGCAGACTCCATATATGTTTCGAACTGGCATCTGAGCAGCGCGAGGGCTGCGAGTGTTATACAATTCTTCACAGACGAGTTGAAGCGTCGCAGATCCATCGAAAGGCTCGCCGACGTCAGGGCTGGAAGGTTCGATCCAGATTATTTCTACGATCCTCAGCGTTTTTATCCTATAGGCATGGGAGATTGGCCGATAAAGAAAGAGATAGAAGCACTCCAAAAGGAGATCGAGATCGAGAGGAATTTGGTCTTGGAACGTTTCAAGGCTGGGGAGATATCTGCGGCACAGTACACAGCTTCGCTGAACGAACTCAACAGACGCTACGAGACCCGACTGAACCAGCTGAGGAACGTCTATCGTAGGATAGACATACTCATAAAGAGAGAACGAGCGAAGTAGGTGATCTGGCATGGCAGATGAAGAGGTAAAGGAAGTCAAAGAAAAGAAGAAAGGAATTGGTGGTCTTTTGATGTCGATAATCGCACCGGCAATCGTTGCTGTGGGAGCGACCGTGGTGACCATCATGCTGCTGGGTTCGAATCTGACACAGCCGAGGCAACAACAGACAACACAACCTGCGCCCACTGAGATCAAGGCGGTGATCATTCAACCAGGTACATACACCACGTTCATGCTGAAGGGTGGAAAGGAAGTGGCCGTCATAGATTCTTTGACAGTTACGACTGCGAGCGATGCGTGTCGTGCGGCGATCGGCGAACGAAGGGACATGATAATGGACGGTCTCATGCTCATATTCCTGAGCAAAGAAAGGTCCGAACTGAACACTGCCGCAGGTATAGAACTGCTCAAAAAGCAGATACGCGCGATGGTGAACGAGGTGACTGGCTTTACGGGTGAAAGGGAAAGGCTCGGGGTCATAGGGGTATACCTGTACATAAAGGCTATCAGCTCCGTCGAATGAGGGGTGATGGAGCTTGTCCGACGTGCTCAGTCAAGATGAAATAGATAAGCTGTTGCAAGCGTTGAAATCTGGCGAGTTGTCGGCTGAAGAGATCAAGCGAGAAGAAAAAAAGGTAAAGCCGTACGATTTCAAGAGGCCGAGTAAGTTTTCGAAAGAACACGTGCGCGTGTTCGACATGATACATGAAAACTTCGCTCGCGCCGTCTCGACGTACCTTTCCGGTAGAGTCAGGACCTTCGTGAGCATAAACTTGGCGAGCATAGACCAGATCACTTACGAAGAGTTCATAAGGTCTCTTCCAGCACCAGCGCTCATAGTCGTCTTCTCGGCTCCCGAGTTCGTGGGAAGCGCCATTCTGGAGATGAACCTCGAGTTGTTCTACACCATCTTGGATTTGATACTCGGCGGACCCGGTGTTCCAAACATCAAGAGGCCGCCATCGGAGATAGAGATAAGTATCATGAGAAAAGAACTGATGAACATCCTCGCGAATTTATCACAGGCGTGGAGTGACATATTCGGTTTCTCACCGACAATAGAGAGCATCGAGAACAATCCACAGTTCGTTCAGATAGCACCACCGAGCGAGATGGTACTGCTCGTATCGCTCTTCCTCACGGTTGGCAAGACGGAAGGGTTCATGAACATATGTTGGCCTTCGTCTCTGATGGAACCATTCATGGATCGACTGAGTTCCCGCAACTGGTTCAAGGTGGTGAAAAAAGAACAAGCCTCTGAAAAGATCCAGCAAGATCTGTTCAACAACCTGAACCAGATGAAGATCGTTCTGAGCGCGGTACTCGGTGAAGCCGTCTTGACGGTGAGGGAGATCTTGGAATTGGAAGTGGGAGACGTGATCAGATTGAAGTCCCACAAAGATGAAGACATCACCGTACACGTTCAAGGTAAGGTCAAGTTCTTGGCAAGGCCTGGGACTTACAAAGGATACAAGGCAGTGAAGATCACCAAGATCGTTGAACCGGAGGTGAAAGAATGAGCGACTTCCTCTCTCAGGACGAACTGGATGCGTTGCTGAAGAGTTTCTCAGAGTCATTGCCCGAAGAAGATAAGAAAATGATAGAGGCCATTGCGACACTCATTTTGGATCCGGCTTCTTCCGCCCTCGGTATGATCGTCGGCAGAGAAACTCGGATAAAACCCGCTCAGATAACACAGACGTCTTTGAAGGACTTCGTTACCAAGTCCAAGGAGAAGATCGTGCTCGCAGATGTAAAATTGAGCGATGCTCTGCAGATGAACTTGTCCATCGCGATGCCGGCATCTTTGGTGTTGAAGATAGCCGATCTCATGATGGGTGGATCAGGTGAGCCAGCCGACCAGAAAGTGGACGAGATAAAGCTCAGCACCTTGACGGAGGCGTTGAACCAGATGCTGGGTGCGAGCATCACGTTGCTGGCCGAGAAGGCGAAGGGAAAGGTTTCGCTTGGAAAGCTCGAACTGAAACTCGTCGACGATCTCGAGAAGATCAGCACCCTGTTCAATCCAACCGAGCTCTTGGTGTGCGTTGAATGCCAAGTGGAGATGGAGAACGCTTCTTCGTCGAACCTTTGGCTGTTCGCACAACTCACGGCGATCAAAGCTGTGCACGAGAAGCTCTTTCCAAAGAAGAAGGAAGAAGAGAAAGTCAAGGTTCAGCCGGCGAAGTTCGAAGAATTCAGTCCCGCCGAGACTCAGATTCCACCACAACCTTCCGAGATCCAGCAGAAGCTCGAACTGCTCTTCGATGTGCCTCTGAAGGTCGTGGTCGAACTCGGTAGAGCGCGCATGACGCTGAAACAGGTGATGGATCTGACCATAGGTTCACTCATAGAGTTGGACAAGCTCACCGGTGAACCTGTCGACGTGCTGGTCAACGGCAAACTGATCGCCCGCGGAGAAGTGGTTGTCATAGACGAGAACTTCGGCGTGAGGATCACGGAGATCGTCAGTCCAAAGCAAAGGCTCTACTCGATAAGAGAAACGAACGGCATATGAGGAAACTGTTCGCTTTTCTGTTTGTTCTCTACGTCGTTCTATCTTTTCCGAAGAGCTTGTTCTTCGATCTCGTCGAGCAGTTGGCGGGGGTCAGAGACTTCATAGTGGATTTCGATCTCACGGCGCAGGTGAAACAAGATGGTGTGAAGTCTTTCCACATGTCAGGCTTGCTCGTGGTGAGAAACTTGGAGGACTTCTATTTTCTCGTGAAGAAACCAGATTTCGTTTCGAACCTCTCCTTCGTCTACTTTTCACGGATCAAGCGACTCGTTTTCGGTACGGAAAACTTTCAAGATTTCGAGAGCTTCCAGATTCCGATATCTTCCATCGTACAGGCGATCCAATCGACACTCAGAATGCTACAAACACCGTTGGTGAACGTCAAATCGCAAGATGATCGCATCACTTTGGCTTTCTCCAGGCTCGTGACGCAACAACTTCAAGAACCCATCAAGCTGACACTGGAGATCAAGGAAGGTCAACTCAAAGCGATCGAGATTCTCAGCCCATCGGGGGAAGAGAGAATAAGTCTGAAGATCAACAACTTGGTCCTCAACGCAAAGACCGATGAATACTTTCAGCTACGACGCTGATGCAAGAGATTCTCCAGGCTCCAACTGAACAGTTCTGGAAACTTCCTCTTGGAAAAGTTCTCGTCCGACATCACATCGTGAAGGTTCAAAGCGCCCTCAAGCAGTCTCTTCACCTTCATCAGATAGCGCTGCATCGCTTTGAGGCACTCCGTGGTTGCCACTTCTCCGTGCCCTGGTACGATCCAAGCAGGTTTCATACTTTCAACGAACTTCAAAGCCGAAAGCCATTCGTCCAAATCGCTGTCTGCTACGATTTCTGCGTGGAAGCCATTGAAGATCAGATCCCCAGCGATCAGGAGTTTCTCTTGCTTGAAGAACACGATGGACGAATCAGGAGTGTGTCCGCCAAGACGCTTGATGAACAAGTTCTTGTCCTCGTACTCTTCGTCGAAGACGAAGTTGGCCACGACGATCTTCTCGATCGGAGGTAGCTTGGACAGATAATGCTCGTCGAATGCCTCCATGAAGGATTTGGTGAGTTCACTCGCGACTATCTTGGATCCTTCGAAGGCAACGTTTCCAAAGGTGTGGTCCGGATGGTAATGTGTGTTCACGACCATCTCTATGGGTTTTTTGAAGAAGTCGTCCAACAGTTCTTTCACTTTGCGGGCCTTTTCGACGAACAAAGATGTGTCGACGACGACCACGCTGTCCTTCACGAGCACACCCGTGACGTTCGAAGAACCCTCCGCTCCGATGACCAGCACACGATCGTTCAGGACCTTTATCAAACGCGAACACCTCCGGTATAATCCAATTGATACTTCTCGTTGGGGAGATGTTTTTCCTTGAGGACGGCGACGTTGTTCGGCTACTACGGTTACGACAACCTCGGCGATGAATTGCTTTGTGAGGAGAGCATCAGATTACTCAGAGAAGCACGTTTCGACAGGATCTACCTCCTTTTGAAGAGAGACAAAGTGAAGAACTTTTCACAGCCACAGGTTGTTCCCATCGACAGATTCAATCCATTTCAGATCTTCAAGGTGATCGTGAAGAGCGACGTGGTCGTCTGCGGCGGTGGTGGCATCCTTCAAGACCAAACGAGCGTGAAGAGTTTGCTTTATTACGCTTCCATCGTTTTGATCGCGTCGATGCTCCGAAAACCAGTACTGCTCCTGGCGAACAGTTTGGGTGCTCTGAAGCACAAAGTTTCAAAATGCGTTGTGAGGTTGCTTCTCAAAAAGAAGAACGTCTTTTTCATTGCCCGTGACGAGGTGAGTTACAGGTACGCTAAGATCGTTGGGGCGAGGAACGCGTCGCTGGGAACGGATCTTGCGATCGGTACGATCGAACGCTTGCCTAAGTGTGAGAAGCAGAAAAAGATCAGCCTTTGCTTGAAAACTGAGCTGGAACTCGATATCGTCATCGAAACGGCGAGAGTGTACGGTTTCGAAGTGGTGCTCGTTCCGATGAGTCCACAGGATCGACCAGCGTGCGAGAAGATGGCCAAGAAATACGGTCTGAGTGTCTCGAGCGAACCGTTGAGAGAACTTTCGTGCTCTTCGTTCGTTGTTTCTCAACGCTTTCACGGTTGTCTTTTGGCTTGTCTGACAGGTTCACCCTTCGTCTCCTTGAACAGCTCCAAGAGCAGGAGATTTTTCGAACGCTACTTTCCAAAGTACGAAGGATTCTGCGTGAAAGAAGACCCCGCGCAGATAGCCTTGTCGATCGTGAAGCTGAAAAATTCGAAACTCGAGCCAAACAACATGATCGATGACTTCAACAAGATGCGGGGCGACGTGATCACGCTCTTGAAGGGCTTCTCGAAGAAAAAGAGGGGCTGATCAGCCCCTCAGCACACAGATGGATTTCGGTTCTCTGACGAGCAACGCGAGACTCTCGGACACGGAGAACTCCAGCGCTTGTTCCTTCGGACCGATGAAGCCCACGGAGAGATCCTGACCGATTATCAACGAAGCGTACATTGGTGAATCACAGATCAAGACGCCCGAATTTTTCAAAATTGGCGCCTTGTAGATCTTTTTGACCATCATGGAAATGTGTTCCAGTTCGGTCTGATTACCGCTCTCGTACCTTCTCATCAGCTTGTTGTATCTGTCCGGTGAGAGTGCCAGCAGGTAAGGACCATGAAAACCTGATTCATCGAGCTTCGTGATCGCTTCGATCACATCTTCCGCAGCTTGACCAATTTTACTCCAGTCATTCATGTTCACTCTGGCGGCTTCATCAACGTTCAGCAATCCTTTCTGCTGCGCCACACCGTGGAAGATCAACTTCTCTTCGAACTCGATGCACTCGAGAACGGCCTTCTTGAAACTGCTCAGATCGAGCGTGATCTTTTCCGACTCGAATGCAGCGATGTCTCTCATGGAAAGTTCGAAGGTTCTGTGAACGTAATACAGCGGCAAACTCTTGGGAGCGAAAACACCTTCATCTATCTCTTCATCGCCAAGAGAGACCTGCCTGACTCCGAATCCGAGAGGGCCAACCAAGTTGAGCAACTTTCTTCCCGTGAGGTTCGCCTTCGCCAACTCCACCAACGCATCGTTCAACAACTTCCACAGTTCTGGACCTATCGGAGCGTCCTCCTGCATCAGGTACTTGTTCGCCACATCAATCACCTTCTTTCAGCGAACCTACGGTCGGCTCTTCGTCGTCTCTCTGGGACATGAGCTCTTCGGCTTCTTTGAAACCTTCCTCCATGAACTTGAATTCATCCTTGGTGAGTATGTCCAAAAGCTTGGTGAACTCGCCGATGTGAACCCTCTCTTCGTTTGCTATGTCGATGAGCACCTTCTTCGCCAGAGGATGGTCCGTCGCATCCGCAATCGCCATGTACTGGTGTACCGCTTCGTGCTCTGCGGCAACGTTCAACCTTATGGCGCGGATGAGTTCAGAAAGTGTGAGTTTCCTTTCTGGAACCTTCCCACTGAACGGATTCACGAATTCTGGCATCTCATCACCCCTATTCGATTTTAGCACAAGAATGGATCGAAACCATTTGTTATATTCGAAGCAAGGTCCATGTTTGGGTCTGCGAACCTTTTGTTCGCTCAACGAAGCAGTGTTTTAGATTAGAATTTGAACTGGAGGGGAAGAACTTGCAGAAAGATCGAATCATTTTGGTTAAAATGCAAAGGGCAGAGATGACAGAATACACAGTGTACACGAAACTCGCCAAGATGGACAAGGAGAATTCGGAGGTTCTATCCAAGATCGCCAAAGATGAGCTGATGCACTACAAGAAGTTGAAGAACCTGACGCAAATCGATGTTGCACCGAGCTGGTGGGGGGTGATCTTTCATCTCTTTCTCGCTAAATTGCTGGGTATAACGTTCGCGCTCAAGTTGATGGAGAGAAACGAAGAGAGGGCACAAGGAAGTTACAAAGAGCTCGAACAAACAGAACTTTTGAGCGACGAGGAAGAACATGAAAAGATGTTGTTGAAGCTCATAGATGAGGAAAGGATCGAGTACATAGGTTCGATGGTGTTGGGCTTGAACGATGCACTCGTCGAGCTCACGGGTGCGCTGGCTGGTTTGACGCTCGCAATCGAAAATTCCAAGATCGTTGCACTCTCTGGCATCATCACAGGTCTGGCTGCAGCCCTTTCGATGTCGGCGTCGGACTATCTCTCTCGCAAGTCCGAGGGTGGGAACAAGAAACCCCTCAGGTCTGCACTGTACACGGGAATTACCTATCTGCTCACGGTCCTGTTCTTGGTCTTTCCGTACATGGTTTTGAACCAACCTTTGGTGTCACTCGCTTGGACGATCGTGAATGCTGTTCTCGTCATATTGATCTTCACGTTCTTTGTTTCCGTGGTGAAGGAGGAAAACTTCAAGAAGAACTTTCTGGAAATGCTTTCGATCAGCATGGGTGTTGCCGCCGTTTCGTTCCTCATAGGAATGGTTGCACGAAAATTCTTCAACATAGAGGTGTAGCATTTGAAGATCTACTGCGAGCCTCTCATGAGAGAGCTTGAACTTCCCGACAACATAGAAAGGATCGTCAGCCTCGTCTCTGGATTCACTGAAACCATTTTCGAGATGGGTCACGGTGAAAGAGTCGTTGGTGTGTCAGAGTATTGTTCGCGTTATGTCAAAGATCTCAGAGCCGAGGTTGTTGGAGACTATCTGAAAGTCGATCTTTCAAAGCTGAAATCCCTAAAACCAGATCTCGTGCTTTCAACCACGGGTGTTCAGATGAAGCTCGCTCTGGAACTGTCGAGGGAAGGTTTACCCATGTACGTTTTACCTTTGCCCAAGAGCATCAACGGTGTGTGGGAAAACGTTCTGTTGATCGGTGGCCTATTGAACGATGTCAGAAGTGCGCGCGAGTTGGTCTTGAAATGGCAAAGGATCTTCTTGAACGGCCGCGAAACTCTCTCTGAACGACCTTCAGCGTACGTTGAACTGTGGCTCGGCAAACACGTGAGGACCGTCGGTGGCTTGAGCTTCGTGAACGACCTCATCGAGTATGCAGGATTGAGGAACATTTTTGGTGATGTCAACAAAGGCTTCTTTGTACCGCCGTTGAAAGAGGTTCTCAGGCGAAGACCACAGCTGATCATCTTCTTTTATGAACCAGACTTCCTTATAGATCCACGTCGGATCGTGGAGTCGAGGGGTTGGGATTGGGACTTCAAATTGATAGAATCCACAGTGGAGGCTGGAAGGAACCTGATACACGATGGACCTTCCATGATGAGGACGATCCAGTGGTTGAGAGAGCAGATCTGGGGGTGAACCTTGTGGAGGATTTCAAGTACTGGAAAGTGTACCTGTTGGGGTTGGGGTTCTTTGGAATAAGCGTGCTGTGGCCACTGTACAACGCTTACGTTCCCATCTTCCTGAAAGACTTCGCCCTGCCTTCTTTCGTCATAGGTTTCATCATGACGATCGACAATCTCTTCGCCATCTTCATGTTGCCGTACATAGGAACGTTGAGCGACCAAACCAGAACGAGGATCGGGAGGAGAAAACCATACATACTCGTTGGTGCTCCGCTCGGAGCTCTGTTCTTCGCGTTGATACCGCTCTTTAAAGATCTCGGCTCACTTGCGCTCATGATGTTCGTGATCATCCTGATGAACTTCTCGATGGCGCTCTTCAGATCTCCACTGATCGCCTTCATGCCGGATGTAACTCCATCCGAAAAACGCAGTCAAGCGAACGGGATCATCAACTTCATGGGAGGCTTTGGAGCGCTTTTAGCCTATTTTGCAGGCAAACCCCTCTACGATGCGAACAAGGCTTATCCGTTTCTCGCCGGTGCCGCGTTGATGCTCTTGGCCAACCTTTTGGTCGTGCTCTTCGTCGATGAACCGTCTCAGTACAAAGTCGAAGGTGAGAGGTTGAACGCCTCAGAAACGCTGAAAAAAGGTTCCAAAGAATTGCTGGAGAACCTGCGCGACGTGTTTGCCTCGAAAGAAAAGAGCTTGATGATGATGCTCGCGTCCATATTCCTCTGGTTCGTTGGGTTCAACGCGATAGAAACCTTCTTCACCAGCTATGCGAAGTTTCACATGAACATAAGCGAGAGCACGGGGGCACTCGTCTTGGGAGTTTTTTCCTTGTCTTTCATGATCTTCGCTCTGCCCGCAGGCTTCATAGGTGCAAAACTCGGCAGGAGGAAAACCATAAGGCTTGGTCTCACCGTCATTGTCGTATGTTTGCTCATCGCCATCTTGTTCTCACGCTTCTTGACGGGTGGTACTCTTTTGTTGCTCTTCTATTTGGTCTTCGCCGTCAGCGGTGCTGGCTGGGCATTGGTAAACGTGAACTCTTTGCCTATGGTGGTCGACATGACCAGATCTGAAAAGGTCGGTGGTTACACCGGGCTGTACTACTTCTTCTCGATGGCCGCCAGCATCGTTGCACCGCCCCTCGCCGGTGCTTTCATAGATCTGATTGGTTATGGCTCGTTGTTCGTCTTTTCAGTGGTGTTCCTGCTGATTTCTTATGTGACGATGGGCTTCGTGAAAAGGGGAGAAAAGGCCGAGGGCTGAAAGGAGGAATATCATGAACGTTTCTGAGAGGATCAAGAGCGTCGCTGGTTCAAAAACACTTGAGATCAACGCGCTGGCTCAGTCGATGAGGCAGAAGGGTATCGACGTGGTCAACCTCACGGCGGGCGAACCCGATTTTCCAACGCCACAGCCCATAGTGGAAGCGGCGATAGAAGCTCTGAAGGCCGGCTTCACCAAGTACACGGACTCTTCAGGCATTCCACAACTGAGAGAAAAAATCGCTAAACACGTTTCAGAAAGGCACAAAGTTCCTTGCACCATGGAGCAGGTCATCGTGACGAATGGAGGAAAACAGGCCATCTACAACTGCCTTGCGGCGCTCGTGCAGGAGAACGATGAAGTCATCATCATAGACCCGTGCTGGGTCAGTTACGAACCGATGGTAGTCATGCTCGGGGGCAAAGCGGTGCACGTGAAAACGAGCTTTGAAAACAAATTCATCCCGACGATCGAACAGATAGAGAGCGCGATCACCCCCAGAACGAAGGTGCTCGTGTTGAACAGTCCCAACAATCCGACGGGAGTAGTGTACGATGTTGATCTGCTGAGGCAGATATATGCACTTTCGATCGAGAAAGATATATTCATCATCTCGGACGAAGTGTACGACTGTTTGGTCTACGACGGTGAGTACGCTTCCATGTACAGTATTTCGCAGGGAAAGAACGTTGCGCTCGTGAACGCCTTTTCAAAATCTCACTCCATGACCGGCTGGCGTGTGGGCTATCTTGTGGCTCCAGTCGAGATCGCCAAGGCGGCGGCGAAGGTACAGGCACACACCACCTCAAACATAAACACCGTTGCCCAGTACGCCGCGCTGAAGGCCTTCGACGTGGACACGAATTACATGTTCGAAAGGTTCAGACAAAGAAGGGACCTCGTTTGCAAGCTGCTCCAAGAGGCCAATTTCAACTTCGTTCGACCCAGTGGAGCTTTCTACGTGCTCGTCGACGTGAGCCGGTTCGACAAAGACGATGTCAGTTTCTGCACAAAGCTACTGCAAGAAGCCCACGTCGCTCTGGTACCGGGCTCTGCGTTCAACGCACCTGGTTTTGCGAGACTCTCGTTCGCGACGAGCGAGGAAAACTTGATCGAAGGTGTGAAGAGGATGAAAGAGTTCGTCGGAGGCTGATCGTGTGCTGTTGGAATTTGTGAAAAAACATTGGTACAGCTATCTGATAGGAATTCTGACTCTGATCGTTGTCGATCTGTTACAGCTGTACATCCCCAGGTTCATCGGTCAGGTTGTGGACCATTTGAGGTCCAACCAACCCACGATGAGCTTCGTCGCCGTGATGGTCGGCTGGATCGTCGGAATAGCCTTGGCTATAACCATCATGCGCTTCTTCTGGAGGTACTTCATCATAGGTAACGCGAGACGTTTCGAATACCTCGCCAGAAAGATTATGTTCGACAAGCTGCTCTCGCTGTCCTTGGGTTACTTCGATAGGACCAGAAGTGGCGATCTGATGGCCAAGTTCACGAACGATCTTCAAGCTGTCCGAATGGCGCTCGCTCAAGGGGTCGTCATGACGGTTGATGCGACTTTCATGGCGATCATGACGGTTCTCTTCATGGGTCGCACGGTCAGTTGGAAACTCACCTGGCTCGCTTCGATACCGTTGCCGGCGCTCGCACTGGTAGCACTCTTCTTCGGTAGAATCATCCACAACAGGTTCATGGAAGTCCAGAACCAGTTCTCGGCGGTGAGCGAGCTGACCGAGGAGACGATCGCTGGGATAAAGATCGTTAAGAGTTTCGCCGCCGACGAGAAATTCTGGAAGATGTTCAAAGACAGATCGTGGAAAAGTTACAGGGCGGGCATATCCTTGGCGAAGGTTTCGTCCGTGTTCTTTCCTTTGATGAGTTTTTTGGCATCGCTTGCGCACGCCTTCGCGTTGTTCTTCGGTGGTCCCATGGTCGTGCGTGGAAAAGTCACTCTCGGTGAGTTCATCGCCTTCAACTCCTATTTGGGCATGCTGACTTGGCCCATGATGGCTCTCGGATGGGTCCTCAACATGGTCCAGAGCGGTAGGGCTTCGTACAAGAGGATCATGCAGGTGATGAAAGAGATAGCTCAGGTTGAAGAGCCGAAAAATCCTGTCAGGATCGATCGCATCGAAACGATAAGGTTTGCTGATCTGACCTACAGATATCCCTCGAGCCAGAGGGATGTCCTCAAGCACGTTAGCTTTTCCATCAAAAAAGGTGAGATGATTGGAATCGTTGGCACGGTGGGCAGTGGCAAATCTACCATCGTGAAACTTCTTGCAAAGCTTTATCCTGTTGAGCGTGGCAAGATCTTCATCAACGGCGTGGACATAAACGACATCAGTTCTGAGAACATACGCAGTTTGATAGCCTTCGTACCTCAAGAATCTTTCTTGTTCTCTGATCAGATAAAGAAGAACATAGCCTTCGCCCAGGAAGACATCGACATGGAAAAAGTGAAAGAATGTGCGAAACTCGCCGCCGTTCACGACGAGATACTGAAGTTCCCAGAAGGCTACGACACGGTGGTTGGTGAGAGGGGTGTCACGCTCTCCGGTGGGCAGAGACAAAGAGTCACGATCGCTCGCGCGCTTTACACCAACAAAGATGTGCTCGTGTTCGACGATTGCCTGTCCGCGGTGGATCCTGAAACGGAGGAAAAGATCATCGATTCGCTGAGGAGCCAGTTCAAGGAAAAGACCATGATCATCATCACGCACAGGTTGAAGGTGCTCAGAGACGCCGATCTGATAATCGTACTGGACGAGGGTATGATCGTTGAGAAGGGCACGCACGAAGAATTGATGAACTTGGACGGCTTGTACGCACGCATGTTCAAACGCCAAATGATCGAAGAGGAGCTCGCCACATGAGAAACTTGGCCTTTCTTTTGCTCTTCACGAGTTGTTTCGTGCTCGCTGCGGTGAGCTATCAATTCAAAAGTTCACAGTTGCTCATCACAGGACTCGAGAACTACGACGAAGTCGAATTAGAGATCGATGGAAAGAAAGTCACTCTGCCAGTACCACAGCTGAGCATACCTTGGAGAAAGAACTACAACACGACGTTGATCTTGACTCCCATCAAGAATGGCGTTAGATCTTCCTCGATTCGCTTGTACATAGATGCCAGTAAAGACAAAGCTCCAAAGATCAGATTGAGGATCCCAAGCTATGTAATGTTGGGAAAAACGACGTTGGACTTGTTCGCAGAAGATGACTGGGATGAACCAGAATCGTTGCGTTACAGCGTCTATCTGGACGGTGTGAGGATCGATCCACCGCAGAGAAACAAGTTGGTGCTCGACACCTTCTTCATGCACTCTGGTGAGAGAAGGTTGAGGATCGTTTGCAGAGACAGTGGATCGAACGTCGTCGATCAGACTTACAAGTTCGTCGTGGTGCCCATTCCACCAACTCCCCCACAGCTCAATCAAGGCAAGATCGTTTCGAACCGCACCCACAGGGTCTACGTTGTACGAGACGGAAAGATCGAAACTTACGAAACTAAGTCGAGTGAGCTGGCGGATCAGTTCGCACTCGTGTGCGATCTGGACGCGGCCACGAACGAAAGTTTTCCCGTCCTTTACTACAAAAGAATGGAATTTTCGCAGCTTCAAAGCCCCGTTCTCATGAACCTCAACGAAAGTTGTTCTCTCTCCTCTGAGCACGCCGTCTTTGGCAGGGTTGTCGTGCCCGCCGGGCAGACGGTCGTACTGAAAACAAGTTCGACTCTCAAAATAAATAACAACTGTGAACTCATAGTGCGTGGAACACTCGTTCTGGAACACGGTGCGAAGGTGACAGGATTGGGAAATCTCTCCGTGGTGGAGTCTGGAAAACTCATCGCAATGGGTGCGACGGTTGAAACGAACGTCTCGATAGACGGTGCGACGACGTTGTGGCTCTCGGACGTGGACCTTTCGAAGGCGAAATTCGAGATCAACAGATCCTTCTTGACTGCCCTGAAGAACGTCAAGGCTTCCCAGATGATCATCGACAACGTCAGAAAGCTGTGGATAGATTCGTCCGATTTCGGCACCTTGGAGCTTCTCAACTGTGGCGATGCCATCATCATGAACTCGAAGATGGCTCAGCTGAAAGTTTCTCGAAGCTCTCGAGTGAGGATTTATTCCTGCTCGATTTATTCAACAAGGACTGCGGTTTTTGTCTCGGACCTTTCGGTACTCGAAACCATCGACAGTTGGATCAGCGGAAAGATCGGCGTGAACGTGGAGAACTTCTCCAAACTTCGTGTGAGGAGCACACAGATCAACGCAGACACCGCTGTCGTGGCGAGCAATTACTCCGTGATAGATAGTTTCGCGTCCGTTCTTGCCGGAACAAAGGCTCTACAGTTGAGAGATACCAAATTCACATTCTCGAAGACTCAGGTTCTTGGAGGGACAGAGAAGTTTGGGCTCGTCGAGGTCATCGAGAGGTGAGTTCGATCCAAATTTGCTGATACACGTTCGCGTGCCAGACGTTGGTAAAGATCACAGGCCCACACACGCATCCACTCTGCTCGCATGGTACATAAAGCCCAAGAAGAACGATCTGGTGATCGAGTTGGGCTGTGGTACGGGCATCGTTTCTGCCTTCCTTGCTATGAACCACGATGTTTCGATTCACTGCATCGAGAAGAATCAGTTTTTGGCCGAGTTGGCACGTGAAACGGTCAGAATGAATTCGCTCGAAGACAAGATGTTCGTTCACAACATCTCATGTGAGCGAGTGAGGGAACTCTTCAGCGCTGAACGGTTCGACCTCGTGGTATCGAATCCTCCCCATCATCTGGCGAGTGTCCCGAGCCCTTCGAAGTTGCGAAGCGAGGGTAGGTCCACCAGCTTCAGCGAAGCCTCTTCGTTCATCGAAGCCGCAGCTTACTTACTGAAGAACAGGGGCAAGTTCGTATTCGTTCTGTCCTGCGAGCATCTCATGTTCTGGTTGAGTGAGTTCGTGAAACGAAGCTTACAACCCAAAAGGCTCGTACCGATCTACGGTGATCCGACGAGAGACGCGGTGCTCACGATCGTCGAAGGCGTCAAGAACGGGGGCATCGGCCTGAGGCTCGAGCCCCGGATAGTGCTCAAAAGAGTTTGAGTTCCTTCACCTTGTTCTCGACTATGTATTTAGTGTCCCTCGCGATCACGAGTTCTTCGTTGGTCGGAACGATCAGAACGGCAACTTTGGAATCAGGCGTGCTTATGATCCTCTCCAAACCCTTCACGTCGTTCAACTGTCTGTCGATCTTCACTCCGAGAAAACCAAGATACTCGCACACTTTCTCCCTGACGTAAGGTGAGTTCTCACCGACACCAGCGGTGAACACGATCGCATCCACGCCGTTCATCGCCGCGGCGTAGGCACCTATGTACTTGGCGATCCTGTACACGTAGATGTCCAGAGCGAGCTGTGCGATTTCGTTGCCAGAATGGGCTGCGTCTTCTATGTCCCTCATGTCGGAACTCAAATTGTTCGTCAGGCCCAGCATTCCACTCTTCTTGTTGAGCAGATCGTAAACCTTTTCAACGCTCATGCCAAGATTCTGCTGCAAATAGATCACGATCGCTGGATCGATATCACCGCATCTGGTACCCATGACCAAGCCTTCGAGCGGTGTGAAACCCATGGAGGTGTCGATGGATTTACCGTGCCTGACGGCCGCTATGGAAGCGCCGTTGCCCAAGTGGCACGTGATGACCTTGAAGTCATAATAATCTCTACCGAGTACCTCCGCCGCCCTCCTCGAGACGTACCTGTGGCTCGTGCCGTGAAAGCCGTACCTTCTGATCCTGTGAGTCTCGTACAGCTCGTAGGGTAAAGCGTAAAGATAAGCCTTCTTGGGCATGGACTGATGGAACGCCGTATCGAAGACACCCACGTTCGGAACCTTGGGTAAAAGCTTCTGAATCGCCTTTATTCCAAGTATGTTCGGTGGGTTGTGAAGCGGTGCGAGATGAACGTTTTCTTCCAAAGCCTTCATAACCTCTTCGTCGATCAACACTGAACTTGCGAACCTCTCCGCACCGTGAACGACCCTGTGGCCAACCGCATCGATCTCGGACAGATCTTTGATGACTCCGATTTCCAGATCGACGAGGACGCCCAGGACCAGCTTGAGTGCCTCTTCATGATCCTTCATGTTCCTTTCGATGACGTGTTTGTCGTTGTTCACCCTGTGCACAAGTCTGCCACCTTCTATCCCGATCCTCTCGGCCAGACCTTTGCACAGGACCTTCTCTCCGTTCATGTCGATGAACTGATACTTTACAGAGGAACTACCACAGTTCACAACGAGTATCTTCAACGCGATCTACCTCCCCAGAATATGATAGCGTCCATCTTCAAATTTAGCCAATTTTCCAGCCAGTTCGTACTCAGTCAGTTTCACCAGAGCTTCCTCTGGATCGATGTTGAGCATGCTCACGATCTCATCGAACATCAAAGGACCTTTGGCGAAGATCTTCAAGATTTCGTCCTGTTCTTGCTTCGGTTCGTTCGATAATCCGTAGTACTCCAACAAATCGGAAGGGTGCGTCAAGGCGATAGCGCCCATCCTCAACAACCAGTTGCAACCTTCACTCGAAGCCTTATCTATGTCCCCAGGGACTGCGAAGACGTCTCTACCCATGTCTGCGGCGAAGCGAGCCGTTATGAGCGCGCCACTGTCTTTGGGAGCTTCGATCACCACTGTAGCTCTACTCAGACCTGCGACTATCCTGTTGCGCATGGGAAAGTTTTGTTTCTGGGCGTTGGTTTGCAGGGCGAACTCACTCACGACGCAACCTTCTTGGACGATCCTCTCGTACAACTTCCTGTTCGAAGCTGGATACGGCACATCAACTCCCGTTCCAAGCACCGCGATCGTTTTTCCACAAGCTTCCAGAGCCGCACCGTGTGCGCAGCTGTCTATTCCGAACGCGAGTCCACTCACCACAACTAAGCCTGCCCGCGCCGCCGCCAAGGCCACTTCGTGTGCGACCTTCTTACCGTAACTCGTCATCCTGCGCGTGCCAACGATCGAGACACATTCCTCCCTCAACAGTTTCTCATCTCCGAGACAGAAGAGCACCACCGGTGGGGACGAAGATTCTCTCAAGAGTGGCGGGTAAGCTTCATCCCAGAAACTGATGATCTTCGCTTTGACCTTTTCGGCAAGCTTTTGTTGTTGATCTGCGAACTTCTGAACGGCATCAAAATCTATCCGTTCCAGCTCGAAAAGTTTCGCTTTCCCTGCCTCTTTCAAGTTGTTGAAAGCCTCGTTGAGATTCTTCAAAGTTTCAAGATCGTACCTTCCAAACTTCCACAGCGCGAAGATCTCAACTGGCTGCATTTCGCTTCAGTATCTCCTTTATCTTCTCGGCCACACCCGCTGCCTTGCCAGGTGTGCACATGTCCGGTGTGACCTTACCGGCAACGATCGCCTTCGCGAACGCTTCACAACCTGCATACCCACACGCGCCACAGTTCGCACCAGGCAATGCTGCCTTCACCAGTTCAACGCGTGGATCTTCTTTGACCTCGAATTTCTGTGCCGCGTACGCGAGGAAGGTACCGAAAGCAAAACCGAGTATCGTCATGAGCAACGTTGAGTAGACGATCAACATCCTGACCACCTCACAGTTTTATGAGCCCTTGAAAGCCCATGAAGGCCATGGAGATGATCGATGCCAAGATCAGGGCGATCGGAAGGCCCTCAAAGGGTTTGGGCAGTTCGTAAAGTTCCAACCTCTCTCTGATGCCTGCGAAGATCACCAAGGCGAGGAGAAATCCCAATCCCGCGCCGAGTGCGTGGAAGATCGCCTCGAGCAAGCCATACTTGGCCTGCGCGTTCAGTATCGCGACACCCAGTATGATGCAGTTTGTGGTGATCAAGGGAAGGTATATACCGAGCGCTTCGTAGAGCGCAGGACTGTTCTTCTTTATGACAAACTCGATGAACTGAACGAAAGTTGCTATGACGAGGATGAAGGAAACCGTTCTCAAAAACTCGAGGCCCGAGACAACCAACAACTTGTTCACGAACCAGGTTATCACCGAAGACATCACCAAAACGAATGTTGCAGCGAAGCCCATACCAACCGCTGTGTCGAGCTTTTTTGAAACACCGAGGAACGGGCATATGCCGAGAAAACGAATGAAAACGTAGTTGTTTATCAACAACGCAGAGAACAGTATCAGAAAGACTCTCATTTCTGCTCACCCCTCTTGCGTCTCAGACCGATTGTTGTGAACAGCGCGGCCAGCAAACCCAGCGTCATGTAAGCTCCCGGGGGAAGTATCATCGTGAACACGTTGAACCCACTCCACAGTCTTACACCGAAGATCGTTCCGTTGCCGAGTATTTCCCTGATCGAGCCCAAGAGCACGAGTGAGCCCGTGAAACCCAATCCCACGCCGAGTCCGTCCAACATCGAATTCAAAACGTCGTTCTTCGAAGCGTAAGCCTCTGCACGGCCCATGATGATGCAGTTGACGACTATCAAGGGTATGAATATTCCGAGCGCCTTCCAGAGATCGTACATGAAGGCATGCATGAGCAGATCAACGATGGTGACGAACGTGGCTATCAAGGTTATGAACACGGGAATCCTTATCCTACTCGGCACGCCTTTCCTTATGGACGAGATCGCAACGTTCGACATGGTGAGAACCACCGTGGCTGCAAGACCCATGCCGAAGCCGTTGATCGCGTTGGTGGTCACTGCTAAGGTGGGGCACATTCCGAGCACTTGAACGTACGTCGCGTTCTCTTTGAAGAAACCTTTCGTGAACTCCTTCATTCGGCTCATCGTTTCACCCCCGACAGATAATCGAGCATCGCGTTCAAAGCGTTCGCCACCGCGCGAGATGTGATCGTGGCACCCGTCATGACGTCGCTCACCTTGGCGACGCCTTGCTTCTTCGCTTCATCAGCTGAGAGCTGCGACAAATTTGCGTCCTTGTCTACTCGAACACCGTTCGCCAGAGCCGAAGCTTCCATGGGGTAGAACTTCTTTTGTATTTCTGGATCCCCTATCTTTGCACCCAGCCCGGGAGTCTCCTGTGAAAAGTCCGTCACTTTCAAAGAGAAGAGCGAGAAGCCCTCTGGCTTTTTTACGAAACACGCGACCACCGTGACAGGTCCGCCGTAACCTAGACTGGAGCCTGTGAGCACGTAGACTTTACCAAGATCCGAATCGAATTCGTATACGGGAGAGTAAACCTTGCCCTTCGCGTTCTCAAAGATCACTTTGACTTGCTGATCGACTTTCGCAACGGCCGATCTGAGTTGATCCAAAGCGACTATGTATTTACCAGATTCGTCTTTCAAGATCTGCTCGACCGCACCGAGCTTTTCCTGAACCTCGGTCAGTGCGATCCTGTCCTTGGTTACTTGATACACCAAGCCGAGCGAGAGCCCAGCTATGGCACAGTAAGCCATCAAGATGAGTCCTGTTTTGATGTATTCTCTCATACTTTGACCTCCCCGAAGATCTTCGGCTTGAAGGCCCTGTCGATCAGGGGCACGAGTGCATTCATCAGAAGGATCGCGAGCGAAACGCCTTCAGGATAACCAGCGAACAATCTGATGATCATCGTCACAACACCGCAGCCTATCCCGAACACCGCCTGACCTTTCAAAGTCATGGAGCTGGTCACCATATCGGTCGCCATGAACAGAGCTCCCAAGAACAGCCCTCCACTGAGTATGTGGAACAGTGGTGTTCCAAACTTTTCCGCGTTCACCAGGTACATGATGCTCGCAAAGCCGAAGACCGTGCCTATGTACGACGCAGGTATGATTGGATTGACGCGTTTTCTGAACAACAAATAGGCAAATCCTACCAACAACACGAAGGCGCTCGTCTCACCGATGCAACCACCCACGTTTCCAAAGAACAGATCAAGGTAACTGAATTTGCGTATTGCCTCAGAGAAACCAGAGTTTTTAAGAACTCCCAAAGCTGTCGCAGAAGTCATCGCGTCCCACGGCATCCTCGTGAAACTTCTGACCGGCGTTATCCATTTGGTCATCAAAGTGGGGAAGGAGATCAACAGGAACACCCTTCCCACGAGCGCGGGATTGAAAATGTTCTGACCTATGCCACCGAAGGCATGTTTCGCAACACCCAGCGCCACCAACAAACCTATCAACAAAAGCCACCAAGGTGCCGTGGGTGGAAGGTTCATCGCGAGCAACAGGCCCGTCACCGCCGCACTGAGATCGAAACTGAAATCTTTCTGTCTGCGCAAAACTCTCACTATGAACCACTCGATCAGTTCACCAACGATGGCACCGAACAAGCAGAGAAAGAGCGCGTACAGGCCGAAAAAGAAAGTGGCCACGGCCACAGCGGGAGCGAGTGCCAAAAGCACGTCCAGCATTATGGATCTCACGGAATCTTTCGTTCTGATGTGAGGAGCGTCGCTCTGGATGAGTTTCATTTCTTACCACCTCTCAATGCTTGGTAAACCTTCTTCGTGAGTTTTATGACCCTGACATGATCGATCTTCGATGGACAGACGTACGCACAAACACCGCACTCTATGCAAGCCATGAGACCCTCTTCAACGGCTTGATCGTACTTCTTCTTGTTGCCAAGCAGATAGAGCAGGTATGGTTGCAGTCCCATAGGACAAGACACGACACACTTCGTGCACCTGATGCACGGCTTCTTGATTGGTTCCTCTTCGTGAGGCAGCACGGTGATACCCGAGGTACCTTTGAGGATCGGGATATCGAGCCTGTTCACCGCGATGCCCGTCATTGGGCCACCCATGATGAGTTTCTCGGCGTTTTCTTTCAAACCTCCGGCAAAGTCGACGAGCCCTTGGATCGTTGTGCCCAACCGCGCGATCACGTTCATTGGATTGTTTATCGCCTCACCTGTTATCGTGAGTGCCCTCTCGATCAACGGCTTTCTGTCAACCACCGCTCGCTTTATCGCGATGACAGTTTGAACGTTCTGAACGACGACTCCAACGTCCATTGGTAATCCTCCGACTGGAACCTTTCTGTTCGTGATCGCGTAAATCAGTTGTTTTTCGGCACCCTGCGGGTATTTGGTCTTCAAAAGAACCACTTCTATCGAGCCATCGCTGCAGACTTTTTTGAGATGCTCGTACGCGTCCACCTTGTTCGATTCAACGCCTATGTAAGCCTTCTTTGCGCCGAGAATCTTCATCACGATCTTCACACCGAGCACGAGGTCCTCTGCTTGCTCGAGCATGAGTCTGTGATCCACCGTCAGATAAGGCTCGCACTCGGCACCGTTCACAATGAAAGTGTCTATATTCTTACCCGCGGGTGGGTTCAGCTTGATGTGCGTCGGGAACATGGCACCACCGAGTCCCACGATGCCAGCCTTCTTGATGACTTCCAGAAGCTGTTCTTTATCCAAGCTCTCCCAGTCTGGATGTTCGAGCAGTTGCCATTCGTCCTCGTTCGTTCTCTCGATCACGACGACTTCCATGGGTCTGCCTTGAACCGGGTGATAGAGCTTGTCTATCTTCTTCACCACACCGGTCAGTGGTGAATGCAAATACGCCGAAACGAAACCTCCAGGCTCACCTATGACTTGTCCCGTCTTGACGGTATCGCCTTCCTTCACGACGGGTTTGGCAGGGGCTCCAGCGTGGTTCGACAGGAAAACGTACACGAACTGGGGTGGATCCATCCTGATCAAGGTTTTATCCTTTGCCAGTTCTTTCCTTTCCGATGGGTGAGTTCCACCCTTGAAGGTTAGAAGCTTCATCCTATCACCTCCAGAGAGTTCAACGCCTTTTCAGAATGAACGTTGTAGAGTGGCCCAGAAGGATTCTCGTTGTAGTAAGGCCTTGTACAACTGGGACAACCACTCGTCAGGAAGGCTCTTTGAAATTCTTTCGGCAGGCTTTTGAAATTTTTGATCGAATCGTTCTCGAATTCGACGAGTTCTTCGAGTCCCTCGTAGATCAAGAATCGCGCCAGCTGAATCTTTCTGTACCTTTCGAGTGGTGGCCTTGGATGTTTCTCCAAAGGGGTGCTCCTCAAGGGCGTGAAGGCGAACAACGCCGTTTCCACACCAATGTTCCTCAACCACACCATCGTTTCGAACAGTTCTCTATCGCTCTCACCGAGACCCACTATCAGATGCGTCGTCACCTTCTTGGGATGGAGCGCGGCAATTTCCTCTATGAAACTCTTCAGTTGATTCAAGTTTCCGCCTCTGTATTTTCTGAAAAGTTCCTCGTCCACCACATCTATCGCCGTTCCAATTCTGTCCACACCGAGCGCGAACAACTGTTCAACGAATTCCAAATTCGTTGTGCGAACTGACACCGAGATCGCTCTCTTCACAACCTTCACCCCTTCAACGAGCTCGAGCAGATCTTCTTCGAAACCACGGTAGGAAACGACTTGGACGCATATTCTTTCGAATTCACTTCGACTGAGTTTCTCGAGAAAGTTGGAAACGTCTTCCACCTCGGGCCAGAGGACCCTGCTGAGGGAGGAGAACTTTCTGACGGTCGAAGCGTGTGTGCAGTAACCACAGTTGAATTGGCACACACCATCGAGCATCAGATACGCCGTTTTGAGCTGCTCCACTGGTCCTTTCCTCAGCCCAAGCTTGTACAACGTGCCAGCCGAAGATCTCAGCTTCAACGTTTCTCACCTTCAAATTGGTAACCAAAAAGTCGACCTTCGATCTTCAACACAATCTTACCATCGTGGTCAACCAATTCAAAACCGTTGAGCTTTGGAAAGACTTCACAATCCATCAAACGTCTCACCAACGCGTTCACAACGGTTCTCGCTGCCAGGTCCGAGAGGTACATGTTCTTGACGATCGTTCTTTGGTTCTCGGTCCAGAAAAAGACGATCGCTGTCACCACACTTATGATGCACATTCCCACAAGAGCGTCGAGCAACAAAAAGCCCCTTCTGAGCTTCATAACGTGAAGAAGTAAGATGCGATCAGCAAGATTCCGATGATCAACAACGTTATCAAAAAGGCGATCAAAAAATCGCTACCACCAACCTTCGCGACCGGGCTCACTCTGGTTTCGACGCGTTCAACTTCCTTCGGCTTTTCGGAATTCAACATCTCGTTCAGCTTCTTTTCCCAGTTCTGCTGACCGCTCGCCATGGAAGAAACCTTCTCTTGAAATCTCGAGTAATCCGCCATGACCTTGACAGACTTAGGCACCAAACCTTTTCCAACCAATCCTTCCCCCAGATCCACTTTCACCAGGTAATACTCACCTTTCTTACCCTTCACCAACTCTTTCCCAATGAGCGTACCAGAGATGGGAACGACGTTCCTCGTCTCGGAGAAGTGTTTCGGATACATCTGCTTCAACTTCTCGAGCTTGTCTTTGTTCCTCACGCTCAAGATCAAAAAGAAGACCATGTCACCCAGGTCGAACTCCGACAGGGGCTTACCCATCACTGGATCCACCAGAGGAAAGATCTCCGGATGGTCCATTAGGTCCGCACGTGTCATGACTTCTCCGAGCCCCTCGGCCTCGAAGTCTTCCCAGAACTGCATGTAACTTTCGGCGGAGATGTCCTCGTAACTCAGCTGTTTGCACTCGACGTCCACTTCGATCTTCGGCGCCCATTCTTTGAACAGCTCTTGAACTATGTACATGACGAGTTCTTCATCGTTGTCTCTCACGGCGGCGGTGAGCTCCGCACCGAGCAGCTGGGGACCTCTCCTGTTGATGGTGCTTCTGAGATAGTTCATGATCTCCCTGGACATGTCGTCGGTCTCAGGGTACTGAGAGAAGAATCTGTTCTTCTGCTGCGTGAAGGCCTTCATGAACTCTCCATAGTCTGCTTTCAGATCGATGACGATCTGGTTGGCGAGCCTGGTTGGGACGACGAACACATCGTACTCAGGCGCATCGTTGCTCTTGCCGAAGAAAAAACCGATCCCGAATTCCGCGGTTATTCTGCTCTTGAGTCTGTAAGTGACGAAGTAGAAGTCCAGAAAATATCACTCCCCGTGCAGTATGAATCCTCCAGATGGGAGCTCTCTCACGTTGAAGTCGTTCTCCGTCACACCAACGCCCACAACACAGTTCTTACCGATACAAACATTCTCTGGAATCTTCGAGTACATACCGATCACCGTGATCAAACCCGTGTATACCTCTGGATCCAGAGCACTCGGAGCGTCTTCACCAACACCAATTTGTACACCATCATTGATCTTCACTCTTTCGGCGATGACGCTGTTTTCTACCAAGCAATTCTTCCCAACGATCGTACCCGTCATGATGACACTGTTCTTGATTACAGTTTCCTCGCCAACGTGGACACCTTGGAACAGCACGCTGTTCTCGACGGTTCCACGTATCTCACAACCTTCGCTGATGATGGAGTTCGAAATCTTCGATTCCGGTGCGCAGTAAGCCGGGGGCATCTCTTCGGTCTGCGTGTAAAACCGCCAGAGCCTGTCGTAGAGGTTCAACGGTGGTAAGGGGCGCGTCAGTTCAAGGTTGCTCTCCCAGTAGGAACGGATCGTTCCAACGTCCCTCCAATAACCGTTGAACTTGAAGGCGAAGATCCTCCTACCTTCCTTTATCATCCTCGGGATGACGTCCTTGCCGAAATCGTGTGAACTTTTCTCGTCTTCGGCATCTTTCGTGAGATATTCCCTCAAGAAAGACCAGTTGAAGACGTATATCCCAAGCGACGCCAAGTTCGATCGTGGCTTGGAGGGTTTCTCCTCGAAGTCCACGATCCTCGATTCAACGTCCTTCACCATGATTCCGAACCGGCTCGCTTCATCGAGTGGTACCTCCATACAGGCGATGGTGCCTTCGGCGTTCTTGAGTATGTGAAAGTCCAGCATATCGTTGTAATCCATTGCGTAGACGTGATCTCCCGAGAGTATCAGCACCTGTTCGGGATTCACTTCGTCAACGAACTCTATGTTTTGATAAACTGCATCCGCCGTGCCCCGATACCATCCAGCCACGCCACCAAGATAAGGTTGAAGGATGACCAAGCCACCCTTCTTCCTGTCCAAGTCCCAGGGTCTACCGATCCCGATGTGGCTGACCAGAAGGTGTGGTCTGTACTGAGTCAACACTCCAACGTGGTATATGCCAGAATTGACGCAGTTGCTCAGCGTGAAATCTATGAGTCTGTACTTTCCTCCGAACGGCACCGCGGGTTTGGCGATCTTCTCCGTGAGCACACCGAGTCTCTTGCCGTGTCCACCTGCGAGTATCAGTGCGAGCACACGCCTCATCTTCACCACCTCACAGTACCGCTCTCTTTTCCATCACGGCCAACCTCTCTCTTCCGATGAGCCTTCCTTGCTGTCTGATCAACACTTCTTTGTCCAGTATCGCGTTCCTGACCACCGCACCTTCTTCGATCACTGAATCTTGCATCACTACGGAATTCTCCACCATTGCACCGGTCTTCACCACGACACCCCTGAAAAGAACACAATTCTCGACGTACCCATTGACGATGCAACCATCCGAGATGATGCTGTTCTTCACGATTGCACTCGAACCGATCTTGGGTGGTGACAGGTCCTTCAACTTCGTGTAAACCTTCCCATGTTTGTAGAAGAGCTCCTCTCGAATCTCTCTCTTCAACGCGTCGATGTTTATTCTGAAGTACTCGTCTATCCCCTTTTTCACGTTCCTCCAGTAACCGTCGAAGACGTAGCCGTGGACCTTCAGTTTTCCGAGCTGTGCGATGACGATGTTCAAAAGATCGTTCTCACCCTTGGTCACGTAGTTGTACAGAAGTTCCATCAAGAGGTATTTGTTCATGAAGTAGATACCCAAAAACGCGAGGTTGCCTCTTGGATGCTGGGGTTTTTCCTCTATCGAGACGATCCTGTGATTCTCCATCTGGACTATCCCGTACTTGGTCAGGTCGTACGTTTCGTCAAGGTACTTGACCAAGAGCGTGATGTCGGCACCAGTCGAGAAATGGAAATTGAACACTTGTGTGAAGTCGATCTTGTAGACGTGATCGCCCGAGCCGATGAGCACATAGTCTTCCTCTCCGCGCCTCAGGATGGTCATGTTTTGGAAGATGGCATAGGCCGTGCCCTTGTACCAGTACGAACCTTCCGCGCTCACGTACGGCTGGAGGATGAACAAGCCTCCGTTCTTTCTGTCCAAATCCCACTCCTTGCCGGACCCGAGGTGGTCCATGAGGCTTCTGGGGTTGTACTGTGTGAGCACACCAACTTTTCTTATGCCCGCGTTCACCATGTTGCTCAACGTGAAGTCGATGGCTCGGTACTTTCCGAAGACTGGAAGGGCCGCACTCGCACGTTTCGACACCAGGGGCCCGAGCGATTCGCTGTGACCGCCCGCCAGAATCAAGCCAAGGATCCTCAAAATCACCCCTCCGCGATTATTCTACCACCACGATGTTACAATCATTGAGGAGGAAACTATATGTGGTATCCGGGTCACATGGCCAAAGCTTCTAGACAGCTTTCCAAGCTCATCAGATTGGTCGACGGGGTCATAGAGCTTTTGGATGCGCGTGCGCCTTTGGCGAGTCGATCTTACAGCAAAGCATCCTTCGGTGCGAAGAAGAGGCTGATCTTCCTTGGCAAATCGGACATCGCGGATGCGAAGACCACCGAACTTTGGAAAGAACATTTTCAAAGCGAGGGCGAGAACGTCTTCGTCTTCGACAAAGATACGGACAGAAAAAAAGTCATAGATTTCCTTGCCAAGCACACCGACAAAGGTTCCCTCTTGGTCGTTGTGGGTGTGCCAAACGTGGGAAAGTCCACCCTGATAAACAAGTTGAAGGGCAAGCGATCCGCACAGGTCGGTGCCACGCCGGGTATCACCAGATCCCTACAGTGGTTCTCGGTCGAAGGCCTGTTCAGGTTTTTAGACACACCTGGTCTGTTACTACCAGAACTCTGGAGCGTTGAACTCGGTGCGAAGCTTTTGCTGATAGGCAGTTTGAGTGTTGAAATGGTGGACGAGAAAACCATGCAACAGGCTTATCAGATATACGCTCGTTTCGCAAGTCTCGAAGAACGGGACCTCAATGCGTTTTTAGAGGAATACGCACTGAAGAAGGGAATGCTGTCCAAAGGTGGCACACCGGATCTTGAGAGGGCGCGCGTGAACTTCTTCAACTGGATCGCACAGGGGAAGCTTGGAAGAGTCAGCTTCGAAACTCCACAGGAGGTGGATCAAGATAAAGGCGATAGTGTATCTTCCGCTCAAAGCTGAGAAGGCAAAGCAGTTGAACCTTCCTTTAAGATTGCCGGTGCTGGCCGAAGATCTGGCTTTGATAGCAGATCAAGACAGGATTCCACTGGATGTGATCGTCCGCGGACTCGAGGCGGAATATTCCGTCTCAAAAGATCCGTACTATCGATCGTACTTGGTCTATTTCTACTACGAGAAGGTGAAGACCGCGTTGAACATGGACGATCTCGAGACGGCGAACGATTACGTCGAGAGGGCGGGCAAGATAGAGAAAGATTACCGCTACGACTTCTTCAAAGGGCTCATCTACGTCAAGAAGCAAGAATACGAGCTGGCCGAGATCTGTCTCAGATCCTGTGTTTCGAGAAATCCGAACTTTTCGTTGGCCCATTACGAGCTCGGCAACATCCTGCGTGCGAAAAAGGAGTTCGAAGACGCCATAGAAGAGTACCAGAAGGCCTTCGAGCTCGATCAGAAATTTCTCCTTCCGATAGTTCGAATAGGCGATTGTTATTTCGAGATGGGTGAAGTGAGGATCGCGTGCGACTTTTACCAAGTTGCCGCGCAGAAGGATCCAAACTTTCACCTTGCCCACGCTCGTTTGGGCGTGGCGTGCAACATGCTGCAGAAGTACGACAGGGCCGAGAGAGCTTTGAAGAGAGCTTTGGAACTGAACAGCGAGGATTTCGAAAGTGCCTTCAACCTCACTCACACGCTCTCGCGACTCGGAAAGCACTTCGAAGTGCTACAGATTTTCAGAAGATTGCTTGAGAAGAATCTACAAGATCCTGTACTCTTGAACGAGTGTGCGCTGTGCCTTCGAAGACTCGGTTTTTACGAAGAGGCGAAGGTCCAAATAGAAAGAGCAAGTGAATTGAGCAACGACGCTTTCATCCTCTACAACAAAGCACTGCTCACCCTGTTTGTCAACAAGAGAGAAGGAATCGAGTTGCTCAAGAAGGTGCCCGAGCAGTTTCAAAACAAGGCCTTCGAACTGATAGATTTCTTGAACTCTTGGAAGGGTCCGTTGCAATTTTCACGTTGCATTGAGGAACTGGTTTTCAAGATCAAAAAGTGCATCGTTCGAGGTGAACTGGACCTTCAGAGGCTCACCTTCGTTCTACCACAGAACGAGAGGACGAACTTGGTAAGAGAAGGTTTCTTACCCATGCAGGACGAACAGATCGACGACGCGAGCTGGATGAAATTTTTGCTCGCCGTCGCTGTATCGAGCAGCGAAGATCCCGTTCAAATGGAAAAAAACGTCACGAAAGCAGTTGTCGCGTTCTGTCCAAGTGGTATCATGTTGGCTGCCGCGATAGCCTTGATCCGATTGTTGATGCACGCGAAAGTCCATGGGGGGTTCGATCTGGAGTCTTACGTGAACGACGTTGTCTTCGATCTTCAAGAATACCACTGGGAGTTCGCGAGGAAAGTTTCGCAGATCCACGATGAAACCCTTTCTTTGGATGATGTTGAGAACAAAACCTTCTCATCGGCGAGTGAACTGTTTTTGATGTTGCTCCAAGTTCTATCTGTGAACCCAACGGTTGAAGATTTGACGGTGATGAAGGATGAAAACTTGAAGTGTCTCTGTAAGAACGTTCTGGAGGTGATGGGATGTACGACAGACAACAGATCCTGAGTGAGCTCGTTCAAAGTGCGAGCAGCAAGATCGTTCTTTTGGTGATGGATGGTATAGGAGATGCACCTGGAGAAAGGGGCAAGACACCGCTCCAAGTTGCCAAGAAACCCAACCTTGACTGGGTGGCGAAAGAGTCCGACCTCGGTCAGACGATCCCCGTGATGCACGGTGTCACACCGGGTAGCGGTCCTGGGCATTTGGCGCTGTTTGGCTACGATCCTGTGAAGTACCAGATCGGTCGCGGCATACTCGAAGCGCTCGGTTCGGACGTTCCTGTGGGTGAAAAGGACGTGGTGGCGAGGGCCAACTTCGCGACGATCGAGAACGGTATCGTCGTCGATCGCAGGGCAGCTAGGCCTTCCACGGAGGAGAGCGCCAAGGTCGTTGAAAAACTCGCCAAGGCGATCCAATCGATCGAGGACGTGAAGGTGTCGTTCTATCCAGGTAAAGAGCACAGGTTCGTGGTGAAGCTCACAGGTGAAGATTTGGACGACAGATTGACCGACGCCGATCCACAGAAGGAAGGCAAAGCTTTCGTTTACACACAAGCCTTGGTGGTCGAGGCGGAAAGAACGGCACGCATCGTCAACAAGTTGCTCGACGAAATGAGAAAGGTGCTATCTGATGAACCGAAGATGAACTGTGCCCTCATGAGGGGGTTCTCGAAGTATCCGAAACTTCCGCAGTTCCCAGCAGTCTACAAACTCAGAGCCGCAGCGATAGCGACTTATCCCATGTACAGAGGCATAGCGAAGCTCATCGGAATGGAGATCGTTCGAACGGGCGACACCATCAGGGAAGAGTTTGAAACAGTGAAGAATGTATGGAAGGATTACGACTTCTTCTACGTGCATGTGAAGAAGACCGATTCTTACGGAGAAGACGGTAACTTCGATGCGAAGGTTCACATCATAGAAGAGGTCGACGAAGCCTTACCCATTTTGCTCGATCTTCAACCCGACGTGCTCGTGGTCACGGGTGACCACTCAACGCCGACGATTCTGAAGGCGCACAGCTGGCATCCCGTTCCTCTGATGATCCATTCGAGGTACGCAAGGAAGGGCTTGAGCAAGGCCTTCGATGAGTTCGAGTGTGCGAGGGGAACTCTGGGAACCATCTACGCGATCGATGTGATGGGATTGGCGCTCGCGCACGCTCTGAGGCTTGAAAAGTTCGGCGCATGAAGTTTTTCTGGCTCACGGCCTTCTGTAGTCTTTCGGCTGGGGTGATCCTTTCCCCAGCCTTTCCTTTGACTTCAATTGTACTGCTGCTTCTGTTGTTCAGAAAGAAATCTCTCGCACTCTTTTCGATCTTTTTCTTTCTTGGAAGTCTTCTCGCCACGATCCACGCACTCAACGGAACTTATGAAATCGTGGGGTACGCAACTATCGAAAGATCGAACTACGTGATCGCCACGAACGTCGAGTTCTTCTCGAACGGAGAATGGAGAAGTATTTTTCACAACGTCAAGCTCTACAGCAAAGAAACTCGAGCAGGTGAGACTTTCTACGCCTTTGGAAAGATCAATTTCCATTTTGCGTACCCACCTTTGACCATGAGCCCCAACTTCGTCGCCGGAACACAGTATGGTAACAGAGGTTTTGAGAAGATCCGTTCGAAACTCTTCAAGTTCAAGCAAAGAGTCGTCGAATTCTTCCAAGACAACGCACCTGACTTTTCGGAGCTCTTTTCCACACTCGTCTTTTCAGATCCATCCTTCGACGCGTCTCAGGCGGAGAAGGTGAGAAAGAGTGGCCTTGCACACCTGTTCGCAGTCTCTGGACTGCACGTTGGAATCGTCTACGTCTTGTTCGACGTTTTCATTTCTCTCTTCAGCCACAGTCTCTTTGTGAGAAGACCTCTTTCGGTTCTGTTCACGCTAATGTTCGCAGCCATGACGGGACCTTCACCTTCAGCGCTGAGAGCCGCCCTGATGCTCGCCGTGTGGAACTTCTTCAAACTGATCGATTATCCCATCGAACCACTCAACGTGCTCGGTTTCGTTGCCACGCTGAATCTACTGTTCGAACCTTACATCCTCTTGTCTCCATCCTTTCTAATGAGCTATTCGGCCGCGACAACACTCGTTGCAGCACAAGATTGGTTGAAGAATCACAAAGGAATCATCGCCAACTTTTTGGTCTCCCTCTTCGCCTTCTTGGGCGTGGCACCGTTCCTGCTGCTCTTCTCGACAATGAACGTGCTTGCTCCGTTGATCAGCGTCCCTGCGGTTTTGCTTGCAACGCCACTGCTGTGGGCGAGCGTTTTGATCATGTTCCTTCTCACGGTGAACCTTTATGGCGCCGCAGCCATCTTGGTCCGCGGCGCCACACCTTTAGCTTGGGCGATGCAGAAGTTGATCGATCTATTGTCTCACTCTTTGAACGTGCCTGGAAGCTTCTTGGCCTACTTGCTTTCGTCAGCGCTACTTTTGCTTCTGCTCTGGCACTTTGGGCAGAGTCCGAAGAACTTCACATCGTAGTCCGTCACGATGTAGCCTGTTTGCTTTTCCACGTTCTTGACCAATTGCGTGACAATTTGCTCGTCTATCTCCAAAAGCTCACCACAGCTTTTGCATATCACGTGCTGATGAACCGTCTCGGCATCCGGTGCGGCAAGTTCATAGCGGTAGACTCCCTCGCCGAACTCAAGCCTTCTCAGAAACCCAAGCTTGCTCAACAGTTCCACGGTCCTGTACACGGTCGCCTTGCTTATTCTGTACCTCTTCTCCAAGAGCTTTCTGTAGACATCCTCCGCACCGAGATGTCTCTCGCTGGACTCTGCAAAGACCTTCAACACGATCTCTCTCTGGGCGGTCATTCTGTACTTTCTCGATCTCAGTTCTTTTCTGAGAGACTCGTAGAGCATGCTTTACCTCCCTTCACGCGTTCATGACGGGCTTTATGTCTATCTTCCAGCCGGTCACCTTCACCGCCAGCCTCGCGTTCTGACCACCCTTGCCTATGGCCAAAGACAGCTGCGTTGGTGGTACCAAGACCCTGGCTGCCTTCCTTTCGGCGTCGAGTATCTCAACACTCACGACCGAGGCTGGAGCGAGCGCGTTCGCTATGAGTTGCTTTGGATCTTCGGTCCATTTGAAGATGTCAACCTTTTCACCTTTCAGTTCCCTCAAGATCGATGATATCCTGCTACCACCCTCACCTATGCACGCACCCACTGGATCCACCTGTGGATTGGTCGAGACAACACCGATCTTCGTCCTCACTCCTGGCTCTCGCGCGATCGCCTTCATCTGCACGACCCCGTTCTCCACTTCCGGCACCTCGAGTTTGAGAAGACTGACCACGAACTCTGGAACGGACCTGCTCACCAAGATCTTTGGACCCTTCTTGTCTTTCAGCACGTCCACCACGTAGACCTTTATCAGATCACCGGACTTTATGGTTTCTCCGGCGATCCAGTCCCTCTTCATCAGCCTCGTCTCTATTTTTCCCACTCTGATGTCCGCCCAATCGGCCGTGACGCGAATCACTTCGCACGTTGTTACGGAACCAGCAAGTTCAGAGTAGTGCTCGTACTGTCTTTCCTTCTCGAGTTCCCTGATCCTCTGTATGAGCACCTGCTTGGCAGTCTGCGCTGCGATCCTTCCGAATTCCTTGACGCTTATTTTTTTGTAGATTTTTTTCCCGCTGTCAGCGAGCGGATCGATCTTGCGCGCATCCTGCAAGCTGATCTGCGTCAGCTCGTCGGTCACATTTTCCACCACATCGAAAACTTGGTAGAGCTGAATGTCACCCGTCATTCTGTCTATCTTCACTTCGACGTTCTTGCTCGTCCCAAAGTTCTTCTTGTACGCGCTAACTAACGCCCTCTCAAGGATCTCTATGATCTCGTCTTTCGAGATACCTTTTTCTTCCTCCAACTGTTCCAACGCTTCAAGAAGGTTCAGATTCATGCTGACCACCTCCTAAAATTCTATTTCGAGACGACTGCGTTTCACATCTTCTGGCTTGAAAACGACCTTCTCGCCGAGAACATCGAGAACGATCTGGCTTTCTTCCGCACTCTCGATCCTCCCAACGTGCACCTGACCGTTCATTAGCCAGAACTTGGCAAGTTTTCCGATAAACCTCTTGTAATCGTTCAAACCACGAAGTGGCCTGTCCAACCCAGGCGAAGAGACTTCGAGCACGTAGCTGTGTGGTATGGGATCTTCTTGGTCCAGATAGTTCGACACCTTCATCGAAACGTTCTCGCACTGGGCTATACTCACGTAACCATTGGGATTGTCGATGATGATTCTGAGCACCCACCGACCCCGTTCTTTCTTGAACGAGATGTCGAACAGCTCCAAACCCATGTTCAGCAAGATCTTCTCCACCTCGGCCTTTATACCTTCCAACACGTCCTCCATCACGATGCCTCCCGACTACTGAAAAACCGGGACTTCTGTCCCGGTACCTGGCGGAGAGGGTGGGATTTGAACCCACGGGTGGCTTTTGACCACCACACGCTCTCCAGGCGTGCGCCTTAGTCCACTCGGCCACCTCTCCAACTGCTTTTTCACTTGTATTTATACCACATCGTGGACGGGTCTGTCCAACTTTTAATTGGGCGCAATTCGTCTCTTCGAGGGATGTATAATACAAGTATGCGAATGCATTCAGCAATCAATCCAATCGAGCTAAGGAGGATGATTGATGAGAGCTTTCAAGAATAGAGAATCTCATTCCGATCGAACAACGAATCCTCCCAAGCTAGAAGTCTATCTCAGAAAGCGCATCAGCAAGATCGTTTTTCTGTCCACAGCGTTGGTATCCTTAGTACTTTTCTTGATCATGTTCCTTCTCGTCTCTCGCATCGTTCAAGACCAACAGTTCGTGCGGATCATTGAACTGGAAAGAAACTGGGCGAGAGTAGTGGAATCCTATGGCAAGTTGCTGAACATTCTGTCTGGACAGGTTGAAATTTTCAAAAACGAAGACTACGTCATAGAAGCGTTGAAGCATATTTACGAAAACTACCATCCTTTGGTCGCCTACCCATCGTTCGGTCGCTCTGATGGAAGGATGTTCTCTTATCCACAGTACGACTATGGGCCAGATTACGATCCGAGAAAGAGGCCTTGGTACCAAGCGGCGGTGCAAAATCCTGAAAGCTACGTGTTGGTGAAACCCTTCATACATGCCTTTCTCAAAGAACCCGCCATCGCCACAGCCAAGGCTGTGTACGATGAAGATGGAGCCTTGCTCGGTGCGCTTGTACTCGATATCGTTGCAAGCCGGGTGTCTGAGGTACTGCTCGTCGATCGTTCTTACATCGTCGACGAGACTGGCCAGATTCTGGCAAAGAAAGGGACGTTGAAGACCATTTCTCATGTCGGATCAGTTGGATCAGAAAAGATCGCGTCTGGCAGGGTTGGTCTCGCGAACTACGTTGCGAAGCCTTCCACAGCGGGAACTTACGTCGTTGTTGAAAATTCTTTGCTTGACCAAATCTTGATCTCGCTGATACCTTCTTCGAGCGTCCTGTCAACCGTTTTCATCGTGAACCTGTTCGCAGTTCGAGGATTGAGAAAAACACTGGAAAAAGTTGTAGTCCAGCCGATGGAAAACATCGTCGAGGCTACGAGGAACTATCTTTCAGGAAGAGGTTTCGAGATCGAAGAGATCGAAGAACCGACGTACGAAACGAAGATGCTCACAAGTGAGCTTTCTGACATGGTGATGATCATAGAATCACAGATACAAGAACTCAAGGCAAGCTACGATCAACTCGAAGCGTCACAGAGGGAGATCGAAGAAGCGTACGAAAGCTTGAGATTGAAAGAAGAGGAAACAAGTTACGCTTACAGTTTGCTTTCAGAGAGGCTCGGTTCATTGATCGAGAGCTTCGATCAAGCGACGGGTGAGCATGTTCAAAGAGTAAAAAAACTTTCGAAGTTCTTGGCTGAGAAGTTGAATCTACCGGGGGAACTCGTTGAACAGATAGAACTCTACGCACCGCTGCACGACATCGGAAAGATCAGAGTGCCAAAAGAGATATTGAACAAGCCAGGTAGGCTGACTTACGAAGAGTTCGAAATCGTCAAGAAACACGTTTTGTGGGGCGCGGAGATCATTGGAGACGATGAGAAACTGAGAGTTGCAAAGAACATAGTGTTGTACCACCACGAAAGGTACGATGGTTCAGGTTATCCTTTCGGTCTGAAAGATGGAGAAATCCCCATAGAAGCGCAGATCGTCGGTCTGGTGGACGTGTACGATGCTCTGCGTTCCGACAGACCTTACAAGAGGGCTTTGAACCACGAAGAGGCGTTGAGGATCATCGTTGTGGGTGATGAAAAAACTTCGCCAAAACAGTTCTTACCAGAGCTTCTCGAGATCTTTTCGAAGCATTCGGCTCAGATTGAAAGGCTCTGGGAAGAACTGTGAACAAGAGTGGGTCGGATAGAAGGAAAACTCATCCAAACGGTCCCATCTTTCTGCAAGACCTGCCCCACGAAAGATCAGCTATTGTCTGAGTGATTCTTCGTCACTGATCACGCGCAACCTCCGCATGAAACGAGCAAAACAGTTCAGAATTCCATCCGCTTAGAATCTTGCCATTCTTGTTACAAAAATTCTGTTGATGATTTGCATAGAATTCTTATAGAAAGTTGCATACTTGTTTAGTGAATAGACAAGTATGCAACAATCGGCGAGGAGGTGTTCTTATGAGAAGGTTGTTGCTTGTTCTACTACTGATTTGCTCTGTGCTCATGTTTGCGCAAGTAGTCGAACTGAGATGGACTGGTTGGGGAGGCAGCGAGGATGACCTGAAGCTGGCGAAGGCAAAGATCGAAGCCTTGCAGGCAAAGTATCCCAACATAAAGATCGTCCCCGAAGTGTACCCCGAAAACTACACTCAAGCGTTGCTCGCTTCCCTGGCGGCGGGAAACCCACCCGATGTCTTTTTGCTTGATGCACCCTACATGCCAACCTTCACCGAAAGAGGCGTGCCGATGAACATCAAACCCTACTTGAGGGTACTTGGGATCAACCTCGACGATTACTACCCGAACGTTCTCGAGATCTTCTCCACCCCAGACGGAAAGCTCTTCGGTCTTCCCAAGGGCTTCACACCGATGGTTGTGTACTACAACAAGAAACTTCTGAGGGAAGCTGGATTGCCTGAACCGAGTGATGACTGGACCTGGGATGATTTCCTGAAGATGGCTCAGGCGATGACCAAGGACTTAGATGGAGATGGGAAGATCGATCAATACGGAGCTTACGTTGGTCGCTATTTCTATCAGATGTGCCCGAAGATCTGGTCCTATGGCGGAGAGATCATCTCACCGAACTATGACACGGTGAATGGTTATCTGAACAGCCCACAGACGATCGAAGCAGTCCAGTTCTTCGTCGATTTGATCAAGAAGTACAAAGTCGCACCTGAGTACTCGACCGTTTCAGCCCTGGGTGGACTCGGCAACATGTTGTACACGAACAGGATAGGCTTTTACATCAGTGGTCACTGGTCCCTCTTCGGAATGAGGAAGTACATAGAAGATGGAACCCTCGAGATCGGTGTTGTCAGACTGCCGAGAGGTCCTTACGCCAAGACGAGCCAGACCGTCATATACGCAACGGCGTGGAGCGTCGTATCGACAACGAAGAACCCGAGGGAGGCTCTCCAGTTCGTTGCTTGGCTCGCCGGTGCAGAAGGACAGAGATACGAAGTTTTGGAATCGAGGATAGAGCTCTCTGGACACATTCCAACGAACGAACTGCTCGTGAAACAGGACAAGTGGGGTGTGGAGAAGAAATTCATCGAGATCATTCCAACGGCGAGAATACCGATAGGTTGTAGAGTTTTCGATTGGTACAAAGCCGAAGACATCTTCGCTGAAGCCACAGACAAGATCATCTCTCTTGGAACACCTGTGAAAGAAGCGCTCGATTGGGCAGTGAAAGAGATCGAAGCCAAAGTGTTTGGTAGATAAAGCAAAAATGCTTGGGTGGTGGCGTGCACGCGCCACCACCTTTCAATGAAGGAGGCACAAGAGTGAAGGCGAAGTTCATTTCTCTCTTTGGCTTGATTTGTTCGATCATAATCGTATGTTCACTGATATCTTGGTCACTCGTCAAGACTGCACAGACGATCAAGATGGAACATCTGGAGGAGTATTCGAAGCTCGTCAGGTTGTCTTTGGTCAAGCAGAGGGAAGAATTGATCAAAGAAGCTGAGAGAATTTTTGCGCAAGCTTCTTCAGATAACGTTTCGATTCCTACCGACGCGAGACTCTACTTCGTCGACGATTCTGGGAAGCCCTTAGATTCGACTGGTAAAGCCTTGAATTTTTCCGAAGATCTCCTCTTCAATCTACTGACGGGAGATCCCATACCGGTTGTGGATGTAGAAAATTCGAAACTGTTGGTCCGGGTCATCAAGGCACAGGATATGAATTTCGACAGGTTCTTCGTCTATGAGAAGGATATGACGAGTCGATCCAAATACAATTTTTCCTTCCTTTCTCTTCAGAGTAACCAGATCGCGAAGATCGGAGAAACTTCGAACATAACCATTCCAGAGAAAATTCTCAAGGTGGCCAAATCCTCCTGGAACCCCGTCTCGGGATTGGCCGACTCGAGCGACGGAAAGAGAATCGTAGCCCTTTCGCCCTTTCTGGACCGGATGAACTGGTACACGGAAGGAATCGTCATCGTGAGTGCTGACAGATCGAAAACAATCTCGAAGGTTGTTCCGACTATATATTCAATTGTTCTTGTCGGTGTTGGACTTGCTTTGCTGTGCATCATCATCGTGACAACTTCGAAAAGGGAAAAGATACTGACGAACCTGAGATTGTGTATCTTTTGCGTTCTCTCCGTCTCCGTGATTTTTTCTTTCCTGTCAAAACAGAGCATCGCGAATTTCACCAAGGATTCAATGACCGAATTCTTCGACCGCTTGAAGATATACACCCAAGACTACGTGAAGAGCCAAAAAGACTTTGAAGAACTCACGAAAGCTTTCAGCTTCGCTGCCCTCAACCAAGAAAGGAGCCTTGTCGCATCAGCGCTGGTGATAACGGCCAATCTGAAGAAAGAGATGAACAAGATCAAAGGCTTCGACTTCAACAGAATCTCTCACACGGTGCGCGGTCTCGAATTGTTCACGACGAAGCTGCGAGAAACGTATCTGGCTTATCTACCAGTCAAGACCAACACGGAGATCAAGGGACTGAACGTTGTCCTCGCAGTTTTGATAGCGTGCACAGGTTTTGGCCTGTTCCTGCTCGATTTCTTGGTCAGGAACGCGGAAAACAAGCTGATCTTGAGGAAAACGATGAAGGGTTATCTCTTCCTTTTGCCTGGACTCTCCATGTTCGCACTCTGGCTCCTCATACCCATAGCCTTTTCACTGTATTTAAGCTTCCACGAGTGGACGATGGTCGATCCGTTGAAACCGTTCGTTGGCTTGGAGAACTTCTTGAACGTCGTGAAGGATAAAGATTTGATGCGTTCATTGAAGAACACCCTCGTTTACACTCTGAACGTGCCCATAGGCATGGCAATATCGCTCGGAGTGGCTCTGCTGATGAACAAGAAAATAAAAGGAATAAACCTGCTCAGGCTCCTGTACTTTCTACCATCCATATCCTCCTTCGTTGCTATATCGATGGTCTGGCAGTGGATCTATAATCCAGAGTTCGGATTGTTGAACTACCTGTTGAGTCTCTTCAAGATTCCACCGCAAAGGTGGCTTTCAGATCCAAAGACGGCGATGCTGTCGATCATCATCATGACTGTATGGATGAACCTCGGTTATCAAATGGTCATATACTTGGCGGGACTCAAGGGCATACCCAGCTATCTGTACGAAGTTGCCGCCCTGGATGGAGCGAACAGCTGGCAGAAGTTCTGGCATATAACCTTGCCGATGCTCCAACCAACCACAGTTTTCCTCCTGATAACGTCCATCATAGGCTCCTTCCAAGTTTTCACACCCATCTACGTCATGACCCGGGGAGGACCAGCCGGTACCACCAACGTCTTCGTCTATCACATATACAACACGGCGTGGAAGGGATTCAGGATGGGTTACGCGAGCGCGCAGTCGTGGTTCTTGTTCATGTTGATTTTCGTGGCTTCCTTCATTCAATTCAGGCTCATGGGTAAAACCTTCTACGAGGAGTGATGATCGTGAAAAAGAGAAAAGGTGTGCTGAAGATATTGGGCGATGTCGTAACCTATGCCATCTTGCTCTTCGTTGCACTCACCATGCTCATACCTTTCATCTGGATGGTCTCAACGTCCTTGATGGACAAGATGGAGGTCTTTCAGTTCCCGCCGAAGTTCATTCCGAATCAACCGAAGTGGTCAAATTACAAGAACGCACTCACGATAGTCCCTTTCAACAGATACTTCATAAACTCAACTATAATGGTCGTGACGGTCGTACCCGTGCAGTTGTTGTTCTGCGCCATGGCGGCTTACGCTTTTTCGAGAATGAGCTTTCCGGGCAGAGATTCGATATTCTGGATGTTCCTGTCGACCATGATGATACCGGGTATCGTGACGCTGATACCTTCTTTTTTGATCGTCAAAGCTTTGAACTGGATAGATACGTACTGGGCCCTGATCGTGCCTTCCTTCTTCAGCGTGTGGGGCACCTTCTTGCTCAGGCAGTTTTTCTTGACCCTTCCGAAGAACCTGGAAGATGCGGCAAGGATAGATGGTGCGAGCGAATGGATGATCTTCTGGAGAATTGTGCTTCCACTCTCAAAGCCTGCACTTGCAACTCTCGGGATCTTCGCGTTCATGGGTACGTGGAAGGCTTTCATGTGGCCACTGCTGGTCACCAGAACAGACAAGATGAGGACCGTCGAGGTTGGTATTGCGTACTTCAAAACTCAGTTCGAGGTGAACTGGCCTTACCAGATGGCTGCCGCCGTCGTCGTCATGATACCGATAATCGTCATCTTCCTCATCGCGCAGAAATACTTCGTTGAAGGCATAGCCTTGACTGGTATGAAAGAGTAGGGGTGATCCGTACGATCGAGACGAGCAAAGAAAGAAAAGCGAATTTGGTCGCTGAGGCCATCAAGAAGATGATTTTGGAAGAGAACATCGAAAAACTCCCAGGAGAGAACAAACTCGCGGAAACTTTCAACGTGAGTCGAACGATCGTGAGGGAAGCGTTGAGGCTCTTAGAACTGGAAGGCATCACCAAGACGATACATGGGAGTGGCACGTACGTGATCAAAAAGAACGGCTTGAACATTTCTTTCAACATCTCTCTCAAGGTCAAGTCTGACGAACCGAAAGACATACTGGAACTGTTAGAAGTCCGTAGGTGTTTAGAAAGTGGAGCGATAAGACTTGCCGTTTTCAACGCCACCGAAGAACAACTCAACGAATTGAGGTTCGTGTTCTCAGACCTTGAGAAATCCATAGAGAGCCACGAGCGTCTCGCCGAAACGGACGAGAGGTTCCACAGAAAGATATTCGAGATCGCGAACAACAAGATCCTTTTGAGCATCTTTGAAACCCTCTTTCCCATCCTTTCCATCCTCTGGCGCTCACCGCTCGGCCTGACGGACTTCGGTGATAGAGGTTTACCTTACCACAGGGAACTGTGTGAAGCGATACTGAGCAGAGATCTTCCGAGGGCGTTGCAAGCCTACGAGAGAATCATAGAGCTCGATGTTGAGGATGTAAAAAACTACGTTCGAACCCACGAGGTGAAAGAAGGATGAAAAAAACCCTCAAGACGAGACAGAGGCTGTATTTGGAGAGCATCGGTAAGCGTTCCTGCATGATGGGTTTCTTCGGACAGGGCTGGGAAGTTTGGAGCTGGCCCGTCAAGCTGATCGCCAATCTCAAGGCGAGCGTCTGGATTCCCAAAACCATGGACATGCACGATTTGACCCTTTTCACAAACGATATCGTCTTCAGACCCGAGATAGTGAAGATTTCCTACGCACACCCCCTTTTCGAGCTCGAAGAAAGAGCGTTCGCTCCGATAGATTTTCCTGGCTGTTTTTTGATCTACGATGTCAACGCTTCCACAGATCTGGAGATGATCTTTTCCTTCAAGCCTGAGCTGAACCTCATGTGGCCCGGCGCGATTGGTGGTCAGTATTGTCATTGGTCCGATTCCTTGAACGGATTTTTGATCTCTGAACCCACCGACAGTTTTTCGGCGATCGTTCGATCGATTGGAGCCATCAAGTACTCAAAAGAAGGCGATCACGCGTTTTCTGACAATCTGCACACATTCAAACTGCATGTTCCCCGAGGTGTGAATCGTTTCGTGGTGAGCATCGTCGGCGGTGCGATGGGCAAGAAGGCTTGCCAAGAGTTGTTGAAGATCGAAGAAGATCTGGATCGCGAGGTTAAAAAATCCAGCGAACACTACAGAAACTATTCGTCGAACACTTTAACGATCGAGACACCGGACGAAGAACTGAACGAACTCTTCGAATGGGGCAAGTTATCGATGTTGAAGGGACTGATCAAGAATCCCAACCTCGGTGAAGGCTTGATCGCTGGTGTCGGTCCCTCGGGCAAATCCACCAGAGCTGGCTTTGCATGGTTTTTCGCGGGTGATGCTTCCATAAACTTGCTTTCGATGTGCGGATTCAACGATTTGGAGACGGTGAAAAAGAGTCTTGCTTTCTATTTCGCTTTCCAGAACGAGGAAGGTAGGATCCCACACGAGATATCTCAGTCTCACGGTTTCATCGATTGGTTCAACAAATACAAAGGTTTTGCCTTTTTGCACGCGGACACGACTGCATGGTTCTTGCTCGCGTGCGCGAACTACATTCTGCGGACGGCTGATACCGCATTCTTCGAAGAGTACAGAGAAAAAATCTTGAAGGCTCTAAGATTCTACGACTCGATGTGCGATGAGACTGGTTTGATAGTCAACTACAGAGCCGGTCTTGGAGCATTGGAAATCAGTGACTTCAGGAGATCAAAGTACGAGATTTACACGAGTGGAATCTATCTGGCCGCCATGAAGAAGTTGGAAAGAGTCTTCGAAACAATGGGGGAGGAAGAGGTCTGCCGTGAGCTGAGAGAAAAGATTGAAAAGGTTCAAACTTCAATCGAGAAATTCTTCTGGAACGAGGTCAAAGGCTCGTATTTTCTGTCCATCAACGCTTCGGATCAACTCTTCCCTTATCTGACTCCCTGGCCTGCCTTTGCGATCTCTTTCGGTGTGCTCGATCCAGACAGATCAAAGCGATCCATGCGAAAGATGTTGATAAGCAACGTCATGACGAGATGGGGTGCCAGATCCATAGAAGTATGTGAGCATTACGATCCGATAAACTACAACCTCGGTAGTGTTTGGTACTTCATAAACGGGTTCGTTGCCAAAGCTGCTTACGAAACAGGTTATGATGTCGAGGGATGGCAGATCGTGCAAGCTGCAGTGAAAGCATTTTCGGAGGAGAACTCCACTCACCTGTCCGAACTGTTCTCTGGAGACGTTTTCGCTCCTGTCATCACCGCAGTTCCCCATCAACTCTTCTCCGTTGGTCCTATTCTTTGGTCCGTTTTGGAGGGAACGTTCGGTTTAGAGGTCGATGCGTTCGAAAAGACTCTGCGCTTCAGACCGAGAGTACCCATACACTGGGATAGTTTCGTCATCGACAATCTTAAGGTCTCGGACAGTGTGCTGAGGATCGAGTTCGTGAGAAGAGGTAAGAACTTTGAGTACCGTTTCAAGAATTTCTCGCGAAAACCGATCAAGGTGACTTTCGAACCGAAAAGACCACCATTTGGGGAAATCGTTGCAGAGACTCCGTTCGAATTCGTCCTCGAAGACGAATTCTCAGTCAGCTACAACTTGCAAGGTATTGACTACGCTTTGGAGTATACGAATTTGAAGTTCGGTCTCTCCGATCCGAGGGCAACCATTTTGAGCGATGTCAAGGACGAGAATTTGTTCCAGCTCGAGTGCGAGAACGCCAACGACAGCGTGATTTACTTTTTCTGCCCCGAAGGCTTCACCGTGAGAGCGGAGCCAGATTTGGCGGTCTCGAGATTGGACGATTTTCTGTACAGAGCTGAAACGGCTGGAACGAAGAGTTTGAAGATCACCTTCAGAAAGATTTGAGGGATCCTGCATGAAGAAAAAGATCTTCTACACCTTTGGCAACCACATGCACTGGATCGACATGGAATGGATGTGGGGAACTGGGACTTTGGAAAATTCAACAAAAGACATGTTGAAACTTGTGCAAAAGGGTTTGAAAGGCGCCATCAACTTCGACGCCATTGGCTATGAATATTTGGCCTTCAAACATCCAGAGACGTTCGAAAGATTGAAAGAAGCCGTTCGACAAGGAAAGATCGAAATAGCGGCAGGCACCTACACTCAGCCATATCCACAACTCATAGACGAAGAGAGCAACGTCCAACAGATAATCTTTGGAGTCAGAGCCTGTGAGAGACTCTTCAAGGTTCGTCCAAAGCTCTTTTGGGAAGAGGAGTTCTACTTCTTTCCCCAGCTTCCACAGCTCTTGCTCCAAGCTGGTTACGAAGTTTACTGCTTCTTCTTTCAAGAAACTTGGCACACACCGAGCGTTCCAAAGTTCGAAGAACCAACTCTCTTTTGGGAAGGCGCGGATGGTTCGAAGATAAGTGCTTTATCCTTCACCGATCTGTGTGTTCACCAATGGCCAGAAGATCTTGAAAGAACGATATCGAAACATGCTGGGAAGAATGAGGATCTCTTCTTGGTACAGTGGCTCGAGCTGATGGACTCACCGAAGTGGATGTGTAGGTCCGAGTTGATCGAAAAAGAACTTGAAAGGTTGCGTCAGATCTTCGAATTCCAACCCATAAGACCTTCCGAAATAGTCGATGTACGAAAACCTGAACGTATCGTTCGTTTCAAATCTACAGACCTTTACCATGGACTTTCCTTGGGCAAGAACGGTGATACGTTGAGGATCGAGAGAAGAAAGGTCGAAAACACCATCAACGATGCGCAGATACTGGCAACCATAGCGTACGTGAACGGACTGTCACCGCAGTGGTCTGCCTATCCAGACTGGGAAATCGAAGAAGCAAGAAGGCTCTTGATGATCTCACAAGCCCACGATATAGACGAGTGTGAAGGTTTCTGCGGAGACATCGGCAAGGTTTATCTTCAGACTGCGAAAAGTTTGTCCACTCCGATCGTCGAAAGGTACATGAACTTGTTCTCAAAGAACATCTATGGGACATCTCAGCTGTGCGTTTTCAACCCACTAGCGTGGAAGCGAAAAGGCTATGTCCGTGTCGAAGGAACGGATCAAATTGTGGCAGTTGAGGATGTGCCAGCACTCGGTGTTTTCGCTGTAGATGAACAGAATGGCTCTCGCCGAATCGAAGCGTGGGAAACGGAGGAAGGAATCAAAGTCCTATGGCATGGTGCGGAGTGGACAGTTCAAGCCAACGGCATCGTGAGGACCGAGTCGAACGGGAAAGTCTACGAACTGAACGGGTTGATCTGCAAAGGATACGAAGTCGTCCCCCTGTCAAAACCAACTTTGAAGAGGATTCTGTCAGACCTGATCGACGTGAGAACGAGTGTGAAGGTTGGACCTTACGAATGCAGACAAAGTTTCAGATTCGGCGAGCTGAACGATCATTTGGAAATAGAAGCCGAAATCGAAGTGATCGAAAAACCCAAACCGGGTTACGCAGGTGCTCTGATGGTTGGAATGGACCTGAAAGAAGAACTGAAAGAACTGGTCTACGATTATCCGTTCGGTGTGGAGAGAGGTATACCGAATTTGAAGCACTATCGGTACTATCCGAAAGGAGATTGGATGACCTCGGAGAAGTTCTTCGAAGACGTGGTGAACCACTTCGCGAGCCTCAGATTCGTTGAACTCGTCGGCGAGAATACAAGCATGTTGTTTCTGCACACTGGCAATCAAGGTTTCATAAGAGACGATTCTAAGCTGCTCGCATTTCTTTACCTGTACGATCCCTGGGATGGAGAGAATTTCGCCAAACGTGTTCGTACCAAGTATGGTATCGCGCTCAATGCAAAACGCGATCCTTTGAGAATGGCTCAGGAATTCAACAGACCCATGATTGCGCGAAAGATTCAAGGAAGTGAGGCTCGTTCAAAATCTTTCCAGCCCTTTGAAATCGTTGGCGAAATACAGTTGAGCGGACTTTATGTCGAAGTGAACTCTTTAATAGTGAGGATTTGGAACCCCAACGATGTGGAGATCTCCGTGAGAATGAAACCCAAATTCGATTTTGTGAAGATCGAAAGGATCAACTTGTTGGGTGAAGTCATGGAAGAAGAGTCAACACAGATCACGCTCAAACCCTTGGAGATAAAAACTTTGAGGTTTCATCTTCCCACACACGTTGAAAAAGGCTTGGACGAATACAGATACGTCTGGTCGGAGTATCAGAAGAGGGAGTGAGTCTCGGTGAGGGTCTTGCTTACGAAAAACGATTTCTTCGATCTGTCGCTCGAAAACGTCGAGACCGTTCAGGACATCGACAAAGCAGATGTCGTTTGGTTTCACGGGGTCTTCGATCCTCACACGGTTCAAAGGGTGCTTGGACGTCGGCACGCGGTCTTCTACGGAGAGGCTGCAGCCGAGGTGAGCAAGATCATCGAACAGGATGACGTGGTCGAATCCTTCGAGCTGGTGATGTCCAACGATCCTTGGGACAAGAGGGGTTTTCAGTCTTACAAGTACCATCCCATCTTCGAATCGTTGCACGGTGGCTTCTACACTTACCTCGTCTTGGACAAAGAGAGCTCAGAGAAGGTCTTCTGTTACAGGGGTAAAAAAGCGAAGATCGTGGCAGTTGAAAAAAGGTACATCTCCGTGATCAGGGAAAACGCCTTGATCTGGGAATACGAACTCGATTCGAAGAAGATCCTGTGCATCGGTGGATATCTCAATTTCAAAAGTTCTCACATACAGTACAACGTCCGGGAAGCGAAGCAGTTCGTGAAGAACGTCCTCGAGTACATGCTGGGCGGTTCCAAGAAACCAGCCCGTTACTGGCCCAGTTGCTCTAACGAAGCGAAACTCGATCGTGGTCTTGAATTCACCAAATTCAGTATTAAACCTCTCAGAGATTGCGAAACACTCGAACTACTCGTGCACGAAGGTTTCGGTGAGGACTACACGAACCTCTGTGGACGAAGGATACTCGTCAATCTGAGGGAAAACGGTGAGTTCGATGAAGTTTGGGTTCATCAGTTCAGAATCATCAAGAATATCTCATTCAGGATAGATGGAAGAAAGATCTCAGAACAGAAAATCTTTCATCGCATCTATCCAGACAGGGTCATACACGAAACGGAGAACTTCAAACTCACGTCCTTCGTGAGTCTCGACAAACCCATCTTCATGATCCAAGTGGATTTCAAAGACGGAAAGAGCCACGAACTGGAAATTGATTTCAACGTTGACTCCCGCATCATGTGGCCGTTCGATGAGACTTTCAACTGTGGAAAGGTTTTCAACGTTTGCGCTGAAACTGGAGAAGTGGTCTTCCAAACCTCTGATGGAATGTTGAAAGCCTTCATCAAGATGAACCTTCCCACGCGGACGAGGCGGTCTAACGATGAAAATTCGCTGACTTTCACGATGAGCACGGGTGTGACCGATTCTGCCTCCATCTGTCTCGGTGGCTTTTTGGAGCAAGAGCAGGCGCCGGCCGAGGTCGATTTCACCGCGGAACTAATCCAGTATACATCGTTTATCAAGAACTATCTCAACGGCACGCTCCAGCTGAAAACGAACGATGAACTCTTCGACAGAATGTACCAACTGGCGAAGATAGCTACCATAAAGTTCTTAACGTCTGTAGCTGATATCGGTGAAGGCTTGATGGCTGGTTATGCGAACAGCAAGCTTGGTTGGTTCTCGGCAAGACCCGGCTATGCTTGGTACTTCGGTAGGGACAGCGAATGGGTCAGCATGGCACTTTTGGACATAGGTGATTGGGAAACGGTCAAGAAGAACTTGAAGCTTCTGATGAAGTACCAGAGGATAGATGGAAAGATCTTCCACGAACTGACTTCGAGCGGTGTGGTTCACTTCGACGCGGCCGATTCGACGCCACTCTTTCTCTTGGTTTTCCACCGGTACGTGAACCACAGCGGCGACATCGAGTTCCTTCGCGAGAACTGGAAGAACGTGGTCAGGGCGTTCGAGTTCTGTCTGTCGACGGATCGCAACAGCGATGGATTGATCGAGAACACGATAGAAGGCCACGGATGGATCGAAGGTGGCAAACTCTACGGATCGGATGCGGAGCTCTATTTGAACGCCATATGGCTTTCGGCACTCGAGGGAACGATCGAGCTCGCAGAGCTCATGAACGATCCCGAAGTGAAGAGGAAGGCTGAAGAGGCACTCCAAAGGACGAAGCGAGCGATCAAAAGATTCTACGATGAGAGAACAGGCCTCTACATCCTCGGAATAAAGAACAACGGAGAAAAACTCAACTATTTCACCGTCATGACGGCCGTGGCGGTGTACTTGGGTGCGATCGGTTTCGAGGACGCGAAAAGACAGGTTGTTCCTTACGCGACCAACGATTTCTCAACCGACTGGGGTGTGAGGATCATCTCAAAGAGCTCTGGCATCTTCAATCCTAACGGTTACCACGAAGGGACCGTTTGGCCACTCTTCACCGGATGGGTCAGTTTGGCCGAGTTCAAAGCAGGTTCGACGCACAGCGGTTTCAACCATCTTCTGTGCAACCTTCTTTCGGCGAGACACTTCGCGAAGGGTTACATAAGCGAAGTGTACCATGGCGAAGTTTACAAGCCATCCGGGATATGTCCACACCAGGCCTGGTCTGAAAGCATGGCTGTGCAACCTTTGGTCGAAGGCTTGCTGGGTTTCGAAGCGGATTTTTTGAATAGAAAGATAGTCCTGTCCCCACAGATTTCCTGGAACATGAACGAGCTCACGGTGAAGAATTTGAAAGTGGCAACAGCCTCAGTCGAACTTTCGTTCAAGAGAATTCGAACAGACGAGAACCACTTCCAAGAAGTCTACCGAACTCAAGTTCCTGAGGGATATCGAATGGATTTCTCGGTCTGGATCCCCAAGCAAGCAGAAAGCATCGATGTACTGTTGAACGGACAAAAGATCGATTTCGAGGTTTTGGAAGGTGTGTTCAGCAAAAAGTTGGGGTTGAAAGAAGAAAACAGCTCCGAACTGAACTTGATCGTGTCCTACGCGTTGCCGTTCGAGCTCGCTGCGGTTCAGCCTAATCCATCGCCGTTCTGTCCTTCGAGCACCTTCAGACTAGTTTCGTTGACGAAGGATGGATCGGACTATCGACTCTTACTCGAAGCGAGTTCGAAGGATGAAGCGCTGAAAGAACTCTCAAAGATTTTCAAAGTCCACAGAGGTTTCACTTTCGATGTCTTGGAAGAAGCTCCACATAAGAATCACTTCTGCGTCTTGGTGAAACGCAACGAGAGGTGATGACTTTGAGTTCGAAGATCGTGTCGAAGTTCAAAGAGATCGATCTGAACTGTGTCAAACCAAGGGGATGGCTGAAGAAGCAGCTCGAACTTCAGGCGGAAGGCCTCACGGGTCATCTCGACGAGATTTGGCCGGACGTTGGTCCAAACAGTGCATGGTTGGGTGGAAATGGGGAAGACTGGGAAAGAGGGCCCTATTACTGTGACGGGCTCGTTCCGTTGGCATACATCCTCAATGAGAGATATTTGATCGAAAAGGCAGAGAAATGGATGAACTCGGTTCTTTCGAGTCAAACAGCGGAAGGTTTCTTTGGACCGAAGAGCAACATCGATTGGTGGCCGAGGATGGTCATGTTGAAAGCTCTGATGAGTTACTACGAAGCGACGAAGGATTCGAGGGTTTTGAAATTCATGATCAGATACTTCGAATATCAGTCGAAAGAATTGAAGTACAGACCCCTCGAACACTGGACTTGGGCGAGAGGATTTGAAAATCTCATTCCGATCTTTTGGCTGTACGAAAGGAGCAAAAAGCCTTTCCTGTTGGAACTGGGCAACGAGATCTTGAAACAGACTATCGACTGGTCCAGCTTGTTCCAGAACTTTCCTTACGTTGAGCCCACGGAGAGATATCTTTCCAAGGAGTTCATGAAAGCACTCGGAACATACAACGGATGGAAAGAACTACTTCGTGATCCTGCAAAGGTTGGACTGACGAAGGAAGAGACGGAGAAACTGTTCTTCGTTTACCACACCACACACGTTGTGAACGTCGCCATGGCAATCAAAGAACCCGCATTGAGATACGCGCTTTCGCACGATGAACGGTTTCATTCGGTCGCCTTGAGAGGTCTCGAGTCACTGACTAAATACCACGGTCAACCGAACGGGATGTTCAGTGGTGATGAGCATCTGAACTGTAGAGGAACGACACAGGGCACCGAACTGTGCGCAGTCGTGGAGTTCATGTACAGCTTGGAGAACCTTTTCAAAGTGTTCGGAGATCCTTTGTTCGCAGACAGACTCGAAATGGTCGCGTACAACGCACTGCCTGCTACGATTAGGCCAGGTTTTTACGCACACCAGTACGATCAACAGGTCAACCAAGTTCTCTGCAACGTTCAAAGGAGGAATTGGTACAACAACAAAGAGGATTCGAACATCTTCGGTTTAGAACCGAACTTCGGTTGTTGCACGGCGAACATGCACCAAGGCTGGCCAAAGTTTACAAAGAATCTCTGGATGAAGTCCTCTGAGGATTGCTTCGTCAAAATGGCCTACGCTCCATGCATTTTGGAATACGGATGGAATGACTCTGAGTCTGTTCAGATCGTTGAGGAAACTAACTATCCCTTCGACGACGTCGTCGAATTCTTCGTCACCACAGATAGAGAAATAAAACTCATGTTGAGGATACCTTCTTGGTCTCGAAGCACAACTGTGGTTTTCAAAGATGAAAGAAGAGATTATGACAACACGCAATTCGTTGTGATCGACCTACCCAAGGGGAAGAGCAAGCTAAAGGTCGCATTCCACTTCGAAATCCAGACCATATCTTGGTCCGATCACACCGCTTTCGTTCAGAGAGGACCCTTGGTGTTCAGCCTCAAGATAGAGGAAGAATGGAGGAAGATCAAAGGGAACGAGCCCTTCGCAGACTACGAAGTCTACCCCAAGAGCGATTGGAACTACGCACTCATCTTGCCCAACGAGTTCAACCTTGAAAGAAACATCGCGAAGCATCCCTCCAGACCATTCGAAGGAAAAGAACCGTCGGTGAAGATCAAAGCCAAGGCTTTCAAAGTCGAAGGTTGGACTCTATCGAACGGGTCGGCCGCAGAACCACCGAGAGTTGGCAAGCACAGACTCAAGAACGCCAAAATCGAAGAAATCGAACTCGTTCCTTACGGTTGCACCGCGCTAAGGATCACCGAATTTCCGATCGTCTTCTCAGACGGGGGGTCAAAAGATGAATGACACGTTCCTCATGCGTTGCGAAGAAAGTCCAGCTGCCCTTTTAAAACCTGTTGCCTTGGAAAACGTACGCATCAACGGTTATCTGGGACGGTACTTGGAGAGGGCTTTAGAGATAACCATTCCAAGCCAGTACGAGCTACTCGAAAGCACTGGGAGAATAGACAACTTCAGGAGGGCGAGTGGAAAGATAAGTGGTGAATTCCAAGGTTACTTCTTCAACGACTCGGATGTTTACAAGTGGGTCGAAGGTTGTTCCTACGCTCTCATATATGCAGATCGCAAGCAGCGTGGGAAATTGAAAGCCATACTCGACGAGGTCATAAAAGAGATCGCCGACGCACAATCTCCAGATGGGTATCTGAACACATACTTCACCTTCGAAAGAGAGAAAGATAGATGGACTGACCTTGCCAACATGCACGAGCTTTACTGTGCGGGCCACTTGATCCAAGCGGCGATAGCACACCACAGAGTGACCAAGGAGAAGACTTTGCTGAACGTGGCGATGCGTTTCGCAGACCAAATAAACAGAACTTTCGGCCCTGACAAAAAGCGAGGTACCTGCGGACATCCAGAGATCGAGATGGCACTCGTGGAGTTGTTCAGAGAGACGAAGAACCAAGATTATTTGAATCTGGCACGCTTCTTTATCCTCGAAAGAGGCAAAGGATATGCAGGTGGTAAGGAATACACGATCGATCACAAACCTTTCTTGGAATTGAACGAGGTCGTGGGCCATGCGGTGAGGATGTTGTATCTGTGCTGTGGTGCTACGGATCTTTATTTGGAAACCAAAGAAGAAAGTTTCTTCAAGACTCTAACCGGACTCTACAACAACATGACCACGAAAAAGATGTACATCACTGGGGGGGTCGGATCGAGGTACGAAGGAGAGTCCTTCGGTGAAGATTACGAGCTTCCCAACCGAAGGGCGTACGCAGAGACGTGCGCCGCGATAGCCAATTTCATGTGGAGCTGGCGAATGCTCTTGGCAACTGGAAAGAGCGTCTTCGCCGACACGATGGAACTGATCCTCTACAACGGTCTGCTCTCAGGCATCTCAATAGATGGCGAGCATTACTTCTACGTGAACCCATTGGAGGATTCTGGAAAGCACAGAAGACAAGAGTGGTTCAAATGCGCTTGTTGTCCCACCAATTTGGCACGCTTTTTGCCGAGCATGCCGAATTATCTGTACACGGTGTCAGACAAAAGCCTTTGGTTTCATCTCTACGAGAACAGTCACTGTGAAACGATCCTGAACGGTGAAAAGATTTCGGTTTGGCAGAACACAGATTATCCTTTCTCGAACGAAGTAGAAATACTTGTGAAAACAGAAAATCCTGTTCGCTTCGAACTGTTTTTGAGAATACCGAGCTGGGCAGAGGACTTCAAGATTTCCTTGAACGATGAAGAAGCAGACTTCAACCTCGAGAACGGTTATGCAAAACTCTCTCGAGAATGGAAGGGCTTGAACAGAATCGTACCGACGTTCAAGATGAACGTGAAATTAATGCAGTCTCACCCGTACGTTCGAGAAAACATTGACAAGATAGCAGTTTTCAAAGGACCAATCCTTTTCTGCGCAGAGCAGATCGACAATCCAGACGTCGACGTGTGGACCTTCACGCTGGATCCAAGCAAACCTCTTGAGGAAAACGTGGGATACGACTCAACGTTGGGAAGAACGACATTCTTGACAGGCCGAGGCTTCGAAATTGAAAAAGGCACGCAGATCTACAGACCACATTCGAAGCGCACCGTCAAGATAGAGCGAAACATCACGTTGGTGCCGTACCATCTTTGGTGCAACAGACAGGCTGGAAAGATGACGGTTTGGTTGAACTGTACGTGGACCTGAAACGGTACCGCGGTTCGATTATAAAACTCGACAAAAAGCGTGGCGAACCAGTGTTGGAGGAATTACCTTGCCTCCCAAGTGGGTTTGTTCGCTTACTCTTAACGTAGTGGTCGGTTGCTCGTTTTATATTATATATAGTGTATGAAAGGTTCAGGTTACTCACTCAAACCGGAAACAAAACATAAGCAGGTGTGTAAAGGGGGATTGTGTAAATGAGATTATCACTGAGAGTCTACGGCATAATACTTGTCGTCGTTGTTACATTCATAGCTGCAGTCCCACTTTTAGTCGTGACAAGCTCACAAAACAAGAGACTTATCTCTAACATCTCTGAGCAGCTGCAGATCAACGGCGCACTCGAGGTGCTCAAAGAGTACGTCAAGGTTGAGTACGGAACGCTCTCTTTGAAAGATGGCCAACTCGTGGACAAAGATGGTAAACCGATCAAAGACAGATTCGAAGTCGTCGACAAGATAAGCAAACAGATGGACGTCGTTGCAACCATCTTTCAAGTCGAAGGCGACGACTTCAGACGTGTTTCCACCTCCATTCGTAGAGACGACGGAACGAGAGCCGTGGGAACTTTCCTTGGAAAGGAGAGCGCAGCCTACAAACCGATAACGCAGAGACAGAGGTACCTGGGACGAGCGAAAATCCTCGGCAAAGACTATTTCACATGCTACGATCCCATCCTTGACGAGAGGGGAAACGTCATAGGAATACTGTTCGTGGGAATACCGGAACAGAAGGTGAACGAGATCATTTCGGCTGGTAACAGGGTGTTTTTGAGGAACGGGCTCATCGTTTCTGGGATAGCTGTAGCTGCCTCAATAGTGATAGGATACTTCTTCGTTCAAGTCGTGTTGATCAAACCGTTTGGCGCACTATCCTCGTTCATCGTCAAGATCGCCCAGGGAGATCTAACACAAAAACTCGAGGCAAAGTTTGCAAGCAAGGAATTCTACGAGCTATCACAGACGCTGCAAAAGATGCAACAGGATTTGAACGGTATGGTTACGGAGATATCCCACAGTTCTGAGAAGATCTCAACCAGTGGAGAGCAGTTGTCCTCGTCAGTTCAACAACTGAGCGCTTCTTCGGAAGAACTTGCATCACAGATGGAAGAGGTGAACAAATCGGCACAGAACGCATCTGCTTCCATACAAGAGGTGAGCAGTGGCATAGAAGAAGTAGCAGCCAGTGCGCAGAACGTATCCAAAGCAGCACAACAGCTCACAGAAAGATCGAGCCAGGTGAGCATGGCAGCCAAGGAAGGAGACAATGCCATAAAGAGCATAGTGGAGATGATAAGGCAAGCCAAAGACAAAGCGGAGCAGACGGCTAACGTGGTGGGGGAGCTGAGCGAACAGGCGAAGAACATAGGACAGATACTGCAGACGATAAATTCCATAGCGGAGCAGACGAATTTGTTGGCATTGAACGCGGCGATAGAGGCAGCCAGAGCGGGAGAGGCAGGCAGAGGCTTTGCAGTGGTTGCGGATGAGATAAGAAAGCTTGCAGAGGAGAGCAAGAAAGCGACAAACCAGATAGGGCAGATACTTGGGCAGATAAGCCAAGGAGCGATGAAAGCGGACAATGCCACGAAAGAGACGGTGCAAGTAGTGGAGGATATGAGCAAGCAATCAAACGTTGTAGTGGAACAGTTCAACAAGATAATGGGACAGATAAACAACATGGCGAGTCAGATAGAGAGTTTGGCAGCGAGTGCGCAGGAACAGAGTGCGGCTGCAGAAGAGATGAGCAGTGCGATGGACACAGCCACCAAATCGATCACGGTGATAGCGCAGCAAATGGAAGAGATGATGCAGGCGGTGAGACAGCAGGCGAGTGGAGTGCAGAACGTGAGCAGTCTGTCGGAGGAACTATCTTCGATAGCACAAAGCTTGGTCGAACAAGTGAGAAAGTTCAAGATATAAGCAGAACACATCCAGACGGGCCCACATGGGCCCGTTTTTTGTGCTCGTGCCGTTCACACGAAGTTCAACCTTCGTGCGCACTCTGAACAAACCAGGTAGGTTATAATCTAACTGAACAAGGAGTGTGCTCGCATGGAACGGCAAACCAGGGGTGTAGAACTTCTCAGGTCGGACCCGAAGAAAGCGATAATAAGACTCTCGTTACCGATGATGACCGCCATGGCGGTGCAGACTCTCTACAACTTGGTCGACACGATCTGGGTTTCGGGAATTGGACCCGAAGCCTTGGCTGGCGTCGGACTGTTCTTTCCCATCTTCATGGTGATGCTTGCCCTCGCTGGAGGAGTCGCGGTGGGTGCGAATTCCCTCATTTCCAGGAAGATCGGTGAGAAGAACAAACACGAGGCCGATAAGGCCGCAAGCTGTGCGATAGCTTTGGTGCTCATTTTGGGTGTGACAACGAGCGTTGCTGGAAGTCTTTTCACAAAACCCATCTTGCGACTGACGGGTGTATCCGATCAAACACTCGAGCTCGCTATGGACTACGCGAATGTTCTGTTGGTCTCCATCACGCTTTTGATGTTCAACAACGTGGTGAACGGCATCTTGAGGGGCGAGGGGGACACGAAGAGGGCGATGTACGCAATCACTTTGGGTGCCATTTTGAACATGTTTCTCGATCCACTGTTCATTTACACTTTCAGGCTCGGGGTGAAAGGTGCGGCGATCGCAACTGTGATTTCTATAGCTCTATCTTCTTCTATGATGTTCAATTGGTTGTTCATCAAGAGGAACACCTATGTGAGTGTGAGCTTCAAAAAACTGAAAGGCATGGGGGGAACGGTACTTGAAATTCTACGCGTGGGTGTTCCTACGTCCTTCGCTCAGATAATCATATTCACATCAACGTTCATACTGAACGTGTTCATCGTGAAAGCAGGTGGAGATCTCGGTGTTGCCGTGTTCACGAGCGCTTGGAGGATCATCAATTTCGGAACCATACCCATGTTGGGCATCGCCGCCGCGGTCACTTCCGTGACAGGTGCCGCTTTCGGAGAGAGGAACGCCATCAAACTTAGATCCGCTTATCTCTTCGCGATCAAGTTTGGACTCGTCGTGGGACTGTGTGTCACCGCGGTCGTCTTCGCTTTTGCGTCGAAGATAGCATTGTTGTTCACGGTCAGTCAGAATTCTCGTGTCATGTTCAACGATCTGGTGAAAGCTTTGAAAATCCTTAGCTTTTTCATTCCGACGTTTCCATTCGGCATGTTCACCTCGGCGATGTTCCAAGGCATCGGTCATGGCTTCAAAAGTTTGGTCGTTTCGATACTCAGAACGATCGTAATGCACGTGTTATTCTCCTATCTGTTCGTCTTCGTTTTCGGGCTCGGTTTGAACGGAGTTTGGCTCGGAATACTCACTGGAAACATTGTGGCAGAAGCCATCACTTTCCTGTGGGGTCTATCCGTCACGGGTCGCTTGAAGCTACTGTTCAGCGAGAAGCTCAAAGAGGCAGAGTCTATCTGAATTTCTGTATCAACAGAGCCAGCAAGGCGCGACATAAGAGCACACCAACCTTCAGTTGTGTCAGATCCGTGGCCCTGAAGAGCCCATTGAAGTAGTGAATGTTCAAAAGCTCGAAGGTGTACAGATCTTTCTCCCCATCGCCTATGTCCTGCTGGGTCGTGAAGGAATCTGCGTCTACGAGTATCTGACCTAAGCCCACAGAAACCGCTTCAGCTGCTGAATTGCTGATCTCACATCTGAAAGCCCCGGGAAAGAACTTCGATTCGACGTAGCAGATCGCCAAGACGAGCTCGGTTGGGACCAAGGAGAGGCTGACTTCGTCTGTGAAAAAGCTGGAATATCCTGATGAGGTCTTCCTCAGCGTCAATTTCGAGTATGCTTCACAAACTTTCACCAAGAACTGTGCGTAGAGGTTCAGATCTTCCTCGGTCACAGGGATGGAATACTTCTCACACCAACTGTAGAAGAAGCCTTTGATCTTCCAGTCGTTCAACAAGAGCGCATGAACCCTCTGCACCAAACCTTGATCGATCTGGTCCACTTCCAAGTCCCACTCGCTTTTGGCAGGAGGTTCATCGAACGCGTCGATGATCGTTGCAGAAGCTGATCCATCGATCGAAAGAGTTTCTTTCAAGATGTCGAGGATTCTCTGATCGTAAATTTCCGCAGCCTTGGTTTGGACGAATTTCGGTATATTTCCTGTCTTGAAGTACTCGTAGTAAGCGAGCACTTCATCGTCGTAGCTCGTAGCCCCGGCGATCTGCAGGAGTTTTTCTTCGCTCAAGTTGTAGCCGAATTTGTACGCAAGTACAACGATGCGAAGGTTCTCTTCGCCGGATGGCTCACGCATCACAACACATGAAGAGAGAAACACCAGCAACGTGACGATCAGGAGGAATCTCATAACATTTATAATAGCGTTCAAAGAGGTGCGCTACGTGGATTTCACCAAGCTTGAAAATTTCATCTTGGAGAAGATGAGACAGACCAAGATGCCCGCTCTGAGCATCGCATTGATCAGTGATGGAGAGATCGTTTACAAGAGGGGCTTTGGTTTCAGAGTCTTAGAAAGCTACGCGCCCGCCGACGAAAACACCATCTACGGTGTTGGATCCATAACGAAGAGCTTCACTGCGCTGGCGATCGTCAAACTTGCGGAGGAAGGAAAGATCGATCTTGAAAGACCCGTTGAAGATTACTTACCATTGAGACTCAGAGCATTCAATGAACCAATACGTGTGAGACATCTGCTCTATCACGCCTCGGGTATTCCATCGCTGGGATACGCGGAGGCTTTCATAGATGGCATGTTCAACCTCGGTGAAGGCTGGCTTCCCGTGAAGGATCCTGAAGATGTGTTGATGTTCGCGAGGGACGCAGAATCTTGGGCGTTCACAAAACCCGACGAGAGGTTCTTCTACTCGAACAGTGGTTATGTGATGCTGGGAAGGATCGTTTCCAAAGTTACAAGCATGAAGTACGAAGACTACGTGAGAAAGTACATACTCGAACCTTTGAAGATGAAGAGGTCTCACTTCTACAGAGAAGAGGTTGAAAAAGACTCCAACGTCGCGGCAGGTTATGTACTCGATCCACAGAGCCATGTTCACGTGAGAAAGCCGTTTCCGTACGGTATCAGCTCTGATGGAGGGCTGTTGAGCAACGTGCTGGACCTCACCAAGTATCTGAGCTTCTACATCGACAGGGGCGAGTTGGAAGGAACACGCATCGTTTCAAAAGAATCGATCGAATCCATGGAGGAAGGTCGAATTTCCGTACCGTGGGAAAGTTTCGGTGATGAAAAGTACGGTTTTGGCTGGATCATCCATCCAAACTTCTTGGGTGAAAAACTCGTTGAACACAGTGGTTCAGTTTTGATCTACACGGGCTTCGTTGGATACATACCAACCAAGAAGATGGGTGTTGCGGTGCTGTCTAACTGTGCGGGCTATCCTCTGTCAAACATCGGCATGTACGCGCTCGCGCTGATGCTCAAAAAGGACCCAGACGAACAGTTCGACTTCGTCAAATTCGACAAGATCCTGCAGAAGTTGGTGGGCAGATACGAAGGTTACAAGCGCAGTGTGGCCTTCGAGGTCAAAAGGGATGGAGATTTCTTGGTGATGGAGATGGTGAGCAGGAACTTGAGGTTGAGCTCGATCCTCGTTCCAGAAAAGATAGAGAAAGAGTACGTGAGATGCTTCACGCTCCAGAACTTCAGAAAGATGGATGTCGAGTTCTTCATCGAACCGAACAAGGTCACGATGATCTACGAGAGGTACAAGTTGGTCAAAAGCTGAACTCTTCACAAGATCGATTCGATATCGAACGCAAGCACATAGACGTCCTTGCCTGTGACTGGATTGTCAGATTCACCGTAGATCAAGATCTGACCAGTCCAGAGCACGACACCTCTGACCGTTTGATCGTTCGGCAGAGGAATGATGTTTTTGTTGTGCAAGCTTGCATCTTTATCGATCACGAGCATCACGGGATCGAAACGTGTTTCTCTGTTCCACACCACACCGTACACGAGCAAGCGATTCTCGATCGCCACAATTCCAGCTGGAGAAAAGTCTGAACCGAGATCGAGGAGGTGCTCTTTGATGATCCTGCCACCGAGCGACATTTCGAGCAGCAGACCAGACCTGTGTGGAGTGTAAGAGTTGGTCCAACCGAGGACGAAGATTCTATTGTTGAACTCGAGCGCATCGACCGCTTTGTCCCAATCCGGACCACCGAAGCTCGTTTCGAAGATTTTTCTTCCTTTCTTGTCGTACAGAACGATTAACACATCGGCCTTACCTTTGGTCTTGCTCTCGGTCGAACCTACGCACAAAAGCTGTGAATCGATGAACTTCACGCGGTGAAACCAATCGTCCGACAGACCCCCTGTGGTCCTGCTCCAAACGACTTCAAAGTTCCAATCCAATCTCAACAAAAACGCATCGAACCAGCTTTTCTTGAGCGTGTTGTAACCACCTGCAAGGTAGATACCCTCTTCATCGAGAAGGAGCGCTTCGGCCCACGTCGAGGCACCGGAAAAGTTCAAAAGCTTCTGTTTCAAAACTTTCCCATCAAGATCAATCACACAGACGTAGATCGATCTCTGGCTTGGTCGACTCGAGGAGTGCCCCACCAAGATCAACTTATCATCGAACATGGTTGCGTCGTTGATCCTATCTGGTCTCACATGCGCCAATCTCACGATTCTCAAAGGTTCGAAGGTCTCATTGAGAAACATCAGCAAGATCTCTTTGCTATCGTCCTCCTGTGCGATGAGCAGTGGACCTCTATCGGTCATGAACAGACCGATGCAGTGCTCTTGATTGACAAGTGGTATCGACGATCCTATGAGAACGACTGGCAAGAGCAGAAGAACTACGGTGCGCAAGCGTATCACTCCGATGCCCTGCGATGATATGATAGCATTTAGCGTGTGGAGGTGATCTTGCGACATGATCGGTTTTCTCACGGATTGGTCCGTAAAGAGTCATTATGTGGGCGTGGCGAAGGCTGTGATGAAACGCATAAACCCTTCCGTAGATATCATCGACATAACGCACGAGATAGAACCTTTCAACGTGAGGATGGCTTCGCACATCCTCTTGAGGGCATCGAAAGACTTCCCGGAAGGTTCGATCTTCGTCGCGGTGGTCGACTACGGTGTGGGAACGAGCAGGAAGGCCATCTGCATGAGGACCAAGAACGAGCAGTACTACGTGGGTCCAGACAACGGTATATTCACCCACGTCGCACTCGAATACGGCGTGAAACAGGTGAGAGAACTGAACAACAAAAAGTACCACTACGCTTCTTCTTACACCTTCCACGGTAGAGACATCTTCGCACCAGTGGCGGCACATTTGTCGAAAGGTGTGCCGTTCGAAGAACTGGGCGACGTGCTTCCCAACTTCGTAGTCCTGCCCACGAAGCAGGCGCAGATAGTCAACGAATCCGTAGTCGGAGAGGTCGCTTACTTCGACAGCTTTGGAAATATCCAGACGAACGTCCCTGTCGAGCTGGTAGAAAGGCTCCTTTGGCAGATGGACGATACGATCGTTATCAACGATAAATTCGAGGCGAGCTACGTCAGAACTTTTGGTGATGTGGCGAAGGGTCAGTTGCTGATCCATCCAGACAGCTCCGGCTTTCTCGAAATCGCCATCAACCAAGGTTCGGCGGCAGAAAGGCTCGATCTGAAGCAGGCTCAAAAGATAACGCTGAGGAGGAAGAAGTCTTGAAGCTCATCGTCGGGCACAAGAACCCCGATTTCGATTGTTTTGCCTCCTGCATAGCGGCGCAAAAACTCTATCCAGACCACGTCGTGTTGATCAGCGGTACCCCACAGCAGAACTTATCGCAATTTTTGGGTATCTACGAGGAGAAGTACAACTACATCACAGAAAGCGATCTCACGGACGAGAACGTGGAATCCCTCATCGTGGTGGACACGGCCGCTTTGGATAGGCTCGGTCAGAAGGTTCAGAAGATCGTGGAGAAGGCGGCGAGGATCATCGTGTACGATCACCATCCCGAGATAAAGGAACAAACGATACGCGGAGAAAAGAGGATAGAGAACATCGGTGCAACGGTGACCCTGTTGGTCGAAGAGATCATGAAGAGAAACATCGAAATCGATTCCATCGACGCGACGCTCTTCGCCATCGCGATATACGAAGACACTGGCAGTCTTCTGTACACCAGCACGACACTGAGAGACCTCGACGCCGTTAAGTTCTTGCTCCAGAAGGGGGCAAACCTTTCAGAGATCTCGGAGTACATAAGGTACGACCTGAGCTTCGAGCAAAAACAACTGCTCGAACAGTTGCTTTCGAACGTCGAAACTCACCAAGTCGATGGTCTGACGGTGCACGTGGCGAGCGCAGAAGTCGAAAAATTCGTTGGCGGACTCGGAGCCTTGGTGAGCAAGCTCTGGAATCTGGAGAACGTGGAAACTTTAGTGTGCATCGTGAGAACGGGCAAGAAGTCTCACGTGATAATGAGGACTTCCTCAAACGAAGTGGATCTGGGGGGCGTGGCGAACGAACTCGGTGGAGGAGGTCACAGGAAGGCTGCGAGCTTCACGGTGAACGAATCGAACATTTCATCGATCAAGAAGATCGTTCTCGAAACATTGAAGCGTTACGTGAACAGGGGTGTTCTCGCGAAAGACATCATGTCTTCACCTGTACGCGTCGTCTATTCGGACATGACCATAGGTGAGGTCAACAAGATCATGGAAAGGACGGGCCACAACGGTCTACCCGTCATAGAATGGAACAGAT